>Ga0172380_10000946_pt1 | contig 52010 bp, 47 predicted proteins | sample Leawe162metaG_FD_119747 | JGI IMG/M metagenome (GOLD analysis project Ga0172380, IMG submission 119747) | Leachate microbial communities from a municipal landfill in Southern Ontario, Canada - Leachate well 162 metaG | ecosystem: Engineered > Solid waste > Landfill > Unclassified | place... | reverse complement strand
TGCAAAATAGGCTTTATATTTTTAAGATATTTGTAAATTGTTGGTTTGGAGGTATGAAATTTATGTATATTTCAAAATGAGACTGTGAAGAACAAGGTTCTTTCACAGTCTCTCAAGCTTGGGAACGAGAAAGTCTCTCCCCCCCCTAGATGGGAACGAGAGAAAGATTAGAATGCGTACCAAGTTAAAAGTGCATTTCCAGCAGTTCCGTAAGCAATATCAGATCTTATATCTCCTGATGTATTAATACCATCATCAAATTTTTCATCAAGTTGACGGATTACATCGTTTGGAATGTTGTCACTTTGAATATTATGCCCAGTTACATCGGTTCTTATTAAATATTGATCTCCATACGGACTCTTTTTTGCAATCAAAGCCTCAGTAGTTGCAGCCGAATTACCAGAAATAACACCCATCGCAATAAAAGCACGCCATGACTGAAGAGCTTCACCAGCTTCCATTAGTCCATCACCATCTCCTACAATAGTGGTAACAGTACCTATAGTTCTAGCAACGTTGTCATCCCCAGGAAGAGCATTAAATCTATCTTGATATGTATAAACGGCTGTTACAATGCTATCAATATCCGACTTTACTCTTTTTACTTTTGTACTCTCAATCATTCCCTTGCCCTTAAGCACACCGCCTATCAGCAAACCAACGATTACTAACACTATAGATAACTCTACAAGTGTAAAACCTTTTCTCATGTGTAACTCCTATTTTAATTAAGTGGGAGATTGTACTATATCTTTTTAAAATTACGACTAAAAAATATTAATTTTTACACAATTTGGGTTTATTACTCCATATTTGATATCAAATCATACATGGGTCCCATAAGTCCCACCATCACAAGCGCCATAAAACCGCCTACGATTATAAGCACAACGGGCTCTATAATCTTTCCAATATTCTCCGCAAAGTTATCCACTCTTTCGTAGTAGTGGTTGGAGACTATCTCAAGTTGGCTCTCTAATGTTCCCGCCGACTCTCCAACGCGCATCATTCTTATAGAAAAAGCAGGAAAAACTGCTGTTTTTAGGAATGCGGCAGAGAGCTGACTTCCTCTTGCGACATCTTTTGTTGCTTCTTCAAGAGAGCGTTGAAATACCTCATTTTTTATATTTTTCCCTAAAGTCTCAAGAGCGCTAAAGATAGGGATACCTGACACTAGAGCTAGTCTGAGGTACTCTGAGATAAAAGCAGTGTTAAAACTTGTGATAACATCTCTAATAACGGGAACTTTTAACATAAACTTGTCTGTATGCCAACGTACTTTTTTATATTTTTTATGGAAAATCTTAAATAGTACCAGTAAAAAAACTAAGCTAGCTATCATGTGTCCTATATAGTTTGCTAAGAAGTCTGAGAGCTGCATCATGACACGTGTCATAAGAGGAAGTTCAACATTCATCTCTAAAAAAAGTCCCGTCATCTGCGGTAAAACATAAATCATCCAAACAAGCATCGCACCCATAACCGCTACAAATGCAAAAGATGGATAGATAAGTGCTGATTTTGCTTTCTTTTTTAGCTCTGTGATGCGGCGTAAAAAAGTCGAACCACGCTTTAAAGTAAGTTCTAGCTGTCCCGTCTCTTCGCCTATTTTCATAAGGTTTAGTATCATAACACCGACGATATCTTTGTAAGGCATAAAAGCGCCGGAGAGGGATTTACCTCTGTTGATATCGTCTGCTATATGAAACATCATATTTTTAAACTTTTTATTGTCGCTATCTTCTGCTAAATCTACAATCCCCTGATGCAGAGGCAGTCCAGACTTGATAACAAGATGGAGATTGTCCATCATCTCAATGACCTCATGCGTTGAAACTTTTGTTCTGCCTGAGGGCATGGAGGAAGAGATGGATGCTGGAAGTTTAAATATTTTGAGAGGATAAACCATATCTCTCTCAAGATTTTTCAGCAAAATATCATAGTCGGAAGCTTCTAAAAAATCCACCCCTTTTTGACCACGACGATTGATACTAAGAACAAAAAAGTGCATTAGTTGACGACCCTATCTATCTCTTGAAGTGTTGTAATGCCAAGAAGTACTTTTATCTGTCCATCCTCTTTTAGGGAGTGCATCCCTTTTTCATGTGCAACTGCAAGTATCTCTTGTGTTGTTGCCTTTTTGGTAATCATCGCTTCTATGTCTGCGTCTATCTCCAAAATCTCAACGATAGACTCTCTTCCTCTATAACCGGTTCCCCTACAGTTTGGACATCCATCTGCTTCATAAACTTGAAAATCAGGATAAGCATCAAGGATATGTTTACTAATGCCAAGTCCAAGAAGTTCCTCTCTTGAGAAATCTTTTGCAACTTTACATTTAGAGCAAAGTTTTCTCACAAGTCTTTGTGCGATAACCGCCAAAAGTCCAGAACCAATAAGATAAGGTTCAATGCCAAGATCACTTAGTCGCGGGATAGTACCGACCGCATCGTTTGTATGAAGGGTTGAGAGCACCAAGTGCCCTGTTATAGAAGCGCGTACTGCAAGTTCTGCCGTGTCATGGTCTCTTATCTCACCAACTAGCATAACATCGGGGTCTTGTCGCATAAAGGCGCGGATAGCACTTTTAAAATCATATCCCGCTTTTTCGTTGAGTTGTGTCTGTTTGATGAAAGAGAATTTATACTCGATTGGGTCTTCTATGGTTAGAACATTTTTCTTTAAAGAGTCAATCTTACGAAGTGCAGAATAGAGTGTGGTTGTCTTTCCGCTTCCCGTTGGTCCTACAATAAGAATAATCCCATAAGGCTTTGAGAAGTACTTTTCTATCTTTTGGACATTGGATTTTGTAAGCCCAAGCTGTGAGAGACTAAAGAGAGAGGAGTTTTTTCCAAGCAGACGCATAACAATATTTTCACCGTAATTTGTAGGAAGCGTAGAAATCCTCAAATCAAATTGTTCATTTAAAAAAGAGTAGCTAAAAGCTCCATCTTGCGGCTTTCTCTGCTCTGAAATGTCAAGTTTGCTGAGTATCTTGATGCGTGCGGCAAGTTGTGTATGAAGCTTGAGCGGTAGAGCGTAAAAGTGCTGCAATACTCCATCAATACGGTAAGAGATATGCGTCGCTGAACTCTCAGGAGTAATGTGAATGTCGGTCACATGGTCTTTGATGGCGTTGTTAAGTAGTAGCTCAATAAGATAAGGGATGTTCACCTCAATATCGCCCAAACTGTTTTTAATGATTTCGGCTATCTCATGCTCTATAGGGTTGCTTAATTGGTAGTAAAATATCTCAACATAGCGTGCTATCGTCTGCTTATCTTCCACAACAAACTTGACATTACGCCCTGAAATCTTGCGAAGATAGTCAAGAGTTGCGAGGTCGTTAACATCTTGCGTTGCGACACTCAGCGTAAACTCATCCACGGTAATTGGAAGGATACTTTTTGTCTTTGCAACGTTGTAGGGAACAAGTTTGAGCGCGTCATTGGACGGAATAACATACTCAAGATTGATATACTCAAGCTTATTTTGTATAGCAATAGCCTGCGCAATCTCTCCGGAGGTAACAAAGTCAAGATCTTGAAGTGTCTCACCGAAGTACTTTGGATTTGCCTTTTGTACATTGAGCGTAACTGCTATCTGCTCTTTAGTGATAAAGCCTAACTCTTCAAGAAGTTGTCCAATTGGTTTGTTGTCTGCCATGTTTTAGCCTTTTTTTTAAAATCATTTTGACGTTTTCCTCTCACTCCCATGCCCCTGCGTAAGGAGTGTATGTCTTGCGTTGTAACTCTTTTTGTATGCATTCCCATCGAGGACGATGAGAACGAGGAAAAAAGAGTGAAGAGTGGAAAAAGTAACTTAATCACAATTCCCGCTACTATTGCATCGAACAACAAAATTATCATTTGTATCTAAATCCTGCACAAGTCCGCTTTCCTGAAGCCACCAATTATCACAGCTACTCCATTTAAATATTTCCATATTTGTGCCGCTTGGAACATCAATTGTTGTACTTGTTTCACAGTTACCGCCATTCAATTTATAACTTCCGTTAGAAATTGATGAAATAGTATAATATATCACAGGTGGAGGTGTTACGCCGCCAGAACCACCGTCTGTAATATTTGTGTCATATGGGATAGATGCGCAGGTGTTGTTTACATCACAATAACCGCTTAAACACTCTGAATTTGCAGTACAAGCATCGCCCATATAACCGCTACATAAACCACCTTGGCAAATACCGCTTTTGCAATCTCCTCCATCAATACATGGAACATCAAAAGCTCCTGTTTGACATGTACCGCTTACACAAATGCCATTTTGGCAATCACCGTCAATAGCGCAACTCTCTCCGGCAGACCCTGTTGTACAAACTCCACCTGCACAGTAACCACTTACACAGTCACCACCATCCATACAAACATCTCCACTCAACCCCGAAGAACATAGATTGTTAACACAATATCCACCACTACACTCACTGTCTAAAACACAAGAAGCGTTTGCCTCTTTGTTGTAGTTTGGGTCGATGGTTATGGAAAACTTTTTTTGTGCGGATTGATTTGAATTTGACACGGTTGCATTACAGTAAAATTGAAGAATTGTTGCATTTGTTGGAGTTCCATAAAAATTAAAACCATCTGTAGTTGTGTTAAAATCAATACCTTGCTGAGGTCTTGGAGTACAATCCATACTTACTGTTTCGCCAGGCAAAGTATTTTCAACTTCTAGTTTTGCTGTTCCTGCTATACTTGGATACACAACTCCAACCTTGCCATTTGGAAGTTTATCTGTTACAAATCTAAACTGCTTATCTACACAACCGATGTCGTCTTGCAGTTGTTTTAGCGTTACCCATTCGACTACATCATCATAAGACTCTGCTAGATTTATAGGCGTTGCATTGTCATCAACCTGCGCATCTGCACCATGAATAGTGACCACATTGGCAATAAGTGCAGTTTGCATGTTATAGTTAGCTCCTTCATGAGCGACTACAAATGCGACATTATTTATCGTGCTGCCTCTATTGATGACTATTAAACCAGTAGTCGTAAATGCACAAATGTCGTCATATTGAAGGTTGTTATCTGCTGTGTAAAATATAGGGTGATTTGGGTCTTTTGATGTAGAGAGGTTGGCATCAAATTCTGAATTTAATGGTAAAAAATACTCTTTCGCAGCATATCCAAAAATCGCATTTTTTACCCCTAAAATCTGCTCTTTTGCTTCGGCTGTTTTTGCCTTTTCACGCATCATCTTCATGACCTTAAATGAGCCGCCGATAAGCAATCCAATGATAGTAAGTACTATCGACAACTCTATAAGTGTGAAAGCTTTTTTTTGCATGTTATTCTCCTAGTTCGTTTACTCTTTTTTGAATGGGTAAATATAGCGGATGCGAGTTATCTACCTTAGCAAGCAACTCTCTATAGTGTAGAAGTGCTTCTTTGCTCTGTTCCATATCAAGTGCCCGTGCGTAAGCAAACTTATGATAGTCGTCTGACTTGTTTTTCTCGTATGCCATTTTGTAAAAAGATGCTGCTTTTTTGCTGTCTTCTCTCTTTTCAAAATAGTAACCCGTGAGTAGCAACAATCTTCCACTTGAATCCAATGAAATATATGGCAACAAATCCTCATAATAACTCTCTTTATTATTCATAACAGCACCATAGGCATAAGCATATAGCAATTTTCCATGGTACTCTTGCTTCTCTATGAGACTTTTTGCCTGCATCCAAGCTCCTCTTTTTCCATAAAGGTAGCAGAGATTGTTTACTACTTTTTGACTCGCCTCTCCTGATGCTACAAGCATCTCGTAGTAAATCATCGCCTCATTCTCATCACCCTTTCTATATGCCTCTTGCGCTTTTAAAAGCATCTCTGATTTGACAGATTGTGATAACTCTTTTTCACTCTCTTTTTGTGGCTTAATTTCTTGGGCTATCTCTTCTTTAGCTATCTCTTCTGGCACAGCACTCTTTGCTTGTAGTCTACTCTCTTCCATAAGTAATGAAGAAGATTTCACTATAAACGCATCTCTAAAGCCGCTTTGTTGAAACTGCTGTAAAAATGGTTGTATATCACTATATTTTTCCATAGGAGCGTATCTAGCTTTGATACTCTCTCCAAATTTATAGAGTTCTGTACCACTTTTTAAATTAATCGGTAGTTTTTGGAGTAGTTTTTTTGCTTGCTCTACACTGTTTTGTGTAAAAAGCTGGATTGTATAGACAACCTTATCTGCTTGCTCAACTTTGTTTGGCACGAAGCCCACAGAGGAAGCAAAAAGAGTATAGGTGCAAACGAAAAAAAAGATAATTTTTTTTATCATTCAATTATCTTTAGTCTGATAAGGATAACAAGTTCACGTTTTTCCTCACTATTACGTGTTTTTGTAAAAAATAGTTTACCCAAATAAGGAATATCACCTAAAAGAGGCACCTTTTGTTCTTCTTTTGTGGTAGTGTTATTTATAAGACCACCGATAAGCACAAGGTTGTTATCTTTTGCATAGATAACTGTTCCTGCCTCTTTAATATTTAAAATCGGAGCAGTTGCGACAGAGATACCGTTTTGGTCTTTGTAGTCAGTTATCTCTTCTATACTTGAAGTAATCGGGATGATATTGAGCATTATCCTGCCATCTTCCAAAATCGTAGGTGTTACCCCCATTGTTACTCCATCTAAAACATCTCTTCGATTGTATGTAACCTCAGTATTGCTTGAAGAGGTATCACTTGTCGTTTGAACTTCTTTTTCCCAAAATGGAACAAGCTTTCCAGAAGATATGATAGCTGACTGCCCGCTAAGGACATTTATGCTTGGATTTGAGAGTGTATCGACATTGCCTGACTCATCAAGCGCATCAATAACAGCAGAAAAACTCTTTGTGTTGTATGTCATAGTTCCAGCTACAGCGCCTCCAAGCCCTAAAGTTTGTCCGATGCTCAGTTGATCGCCAGTTTGAAAAACGCTATTGGAAACAACATCCCAGTTTACGCCAAGTGCATGGCTGTCATTTAAGATAACTTCAAGTATCTTTGCTTCGATAAGCACCTGTCGGTTAGTCTGTTTTTTGATTTTTCCGATTATCTCTTCAATGGCATCTACGTTTTTCTTTCTGTCATGGACATTTAGCGTGCCGCTAAAGCGATTGAGTGTGTATTTTCCCTCTGGGCTTATTAGAGATGCAACGTTTTTTTCAAATTGCGCATAAAAATCATTTGTCTCTTCTGGATTGTTAAATTTTAAAGCAAATTCGCCCTTAAGAGAGTTGCTTGATGAACCACCGGACGAACTGCCTCCGCTTGCCGAGCCCAACGTATCTCCGCCAAGGTCTGCACCAAAGGATGTTTTGGAATGAATATAAGGAATAGAGAAGTTTCTCTGCTCAAATCCTTTTACATGTAAAATATTTCCCTTGAGTTGATAGTAACACTCAGAGATATCCATCACAACATTTAGCGCTTCTTTTAAGTTTGCTTCTTTGATGGAGATGGTGATGGGAGTATCTGGGTTGACATCTTTGTCGATGATAAGATTTAAACCGGCCTCTTTTGCTATTTGGAACATCACGTTGGAAAATTTTGCACCCTGCGCTGCAAATGTAATCTTTTTTTCATCAAAAATAGAGATATCTTCATATATGGAAGGTAGAACAATAGGCGGCAGTGAACCTTTTCTGCCCTGCTCTTGAAATGCCTCTATCTCTTGCGTTGCACTTTTTGTTTGCGCCATCTTGTCTGTTGGAGTCGGAGTTGTCTGATTTGAACATCCAGTAATGAACAATAGCAAGAAACCTATTTGAATAAATATAGCCATTTTAACCCTTTGTTAGTTTTGATAAGTACTTTTTCATCTTCTATTTCTAAAATTTTAGCACCATCCACTTTATTGCCTTCTTTGAGAATAAAATCGTTTATTATAGCAGTTTTATCATCTGGAAAAAGCGCTTGAAGCGTATAGTTGCGCTCTTTTTTTATAACTTCCACTGTTTTTGTCTGGGTCTGAGGTGCTTTTACTGCAGCCTCTAGCGGCGTATCCCTATAAAAAACATGTTCTGCTACCCACTGAGACTCTTGTTTCCTCGTTAAGATTTTATTTTCAATCTCCATATAAACATCATGTTTTGCGTCTATCTCGAGATATTTTTCCATCTTTGCATCAACCTGATTATTTGCATATCGCTCATAACTTGGAAAAACATCATGGAAGGCGCCCACAATCTCTTGACCAAAAAAGTAGATAAAGAAAGAGGCAATAAAAGGAGATAAAAGCAAGAAGAACTCTTTAGAGCTTAGATGCATTGGTGTCTCCTGCTTGTGGCTGTATCACATCAAATTTACCCACTAAATTTCCGCCACTTATTTTCATCTCTTTTAGTTGCAAAAATCCTTCTTTATAATTTAAATCCATTATATTTGAAATTTTTGGAGTGTTTTTAAGCGCAACACCATAGGATAAGCCCATTTTTTTCACACTCTCTTCTTGGTAGATATACTTCTCTATAAGCAGACTGTATAGCTCCTTGTTCGCATCAAAAAATGTTATGAGATTTTCATCGCTCACCTTAAAGTCACCCTCTTTTTGCACACTCTGCGCCATGATGTCATCAAACCATTTGCTAATTTCAGCGATTTTTTCAAGTTTTTGCGTGGTTGTTTTATACTCTGATATGATTGACTCTACCTCTACTTGCTTACGTTCAATCCACTCTAAAGAAGCGATAAAAAAAGCAGTCAATAGCAGATTAAAAGTTATAAGTGCTATTTTTTTCATCTTCTTCTCCTTCGCATTTGCGGTGCCGGTTTCTCAATTTTTTTGCCACTCTCAAGTGTGAGAGTTAAATCAAAGAAGAGCTTTGTGTAATCTGTTTTATTTTTGTACTCTTTAGTAAAAGCTGCATCAATAAGATTGAATTTTGCAAAAAAATCTTTTTCAAAATTATAAAGTTCTTTGAGTGTTTCAAATGGACGTTTAAATGTGACCTCCATTTTTGCAGTTGAATCCAAAGAGTTCCAATTTACATCTTGTGGCTTTTGGAGTTTTATAAGCTCTTTTATAGGCAAAATCAAATCTATAGGATGATGTTGCATGTATTTTTGCTTCATTTGAAGATATGCCAAACCTTTTTGAAGCTCTTCTTTGGAGCTCGAGTTTGTGGAACGGATAGCTCTTTGAAGCCTGTTTTTTGCCATATCATGACGCTCAAGTACCTCCGAATAAGCGCTAAACTGCTCATAAGCAAAAAAAGCGCTTACAAAAAGTGCAACAGTGGAGAAAAGCAGCAGTGCATTTGAACTAAACAAGTACTGTTTTTTGGCTAAAATTTGTTGCGGGAAAAATTGTAATTTTTTAGGAACAAAAAAACTTCCCAAAGAGTATATATAGTGTTGTGCTTCTTCTGCCTCAAATCCACGAATAAAACTATTTGGATAAAGCACTGTTATGGGAAGATTTGAGGACATGTAGATATGGTCAGTTATAGTATCGTCTATAGCAAGTGCGCCACTAAGCACTATGGCGGAAAACTTTATCTCTCTAAAATTTTGCTGTACATAGGAGATAGTCTGTGTTATCTCTTGGACCAAATTGGACTTTCTTATCTCCGCATTATCTGCTACTACCGTATTCACACGACTAAAAAGCAGTTCATTCTCATGAACAGCAATAGTCGTTATCCTATTTGCTTGCGTATGAATAGAAAAGTAACTTCTCTCTTTGATACATTCACAAGAGATGCCAAAGAGAGAAAATTTGTTTATCGTAACGCTTTTTATCTCTTCTTGTGCCAAAATAGGGCTGAGTGATTGTATGTACTCTTCTTCAAACACACCATCTATTTGATATGTTATCTTCTCGTCATTCTCATTTTTTGGCAAAGAATGATAGTTGAAAAGGATTTTACCTTTGATATTTGCATCATGAAGTTTTTTAGTAATAAGATGCCGAATAACACTATCGCTTTTGATAAGCTGTTCAATAGAGACTCTCTCATCGATGATTTCATTTTGCTCTAGTGTTATATAAAAAGATTTTTTTTTCTCTAAAAAAAGAGATAATTCAGAGGGTTCCAACACTTTATGCTCAGCGACATCAAATGAGTTTCCTGTTTTTTTTACAACAAGAACGGTTGCATACTCATTTTGGATGTTAATTGCATAAAAATATTTCATAATCTCTATTCTTGTCTCCATTCTAAATTTTACGAATAGTAGCATTATTTATGCCAATTTACGATTAAAAACTGTATTGTACCGCTAAATTACAGATAGCATTATACGATAATATTTATTTGATTTTGGCTATTGTGAGCGGAGAGTTAGGTAGTTAATTTTTGGTTAAAATTGCACGTCATAACTAGCGATATAACTAGAATAGGTGAAAGTTTTTATCTATTTTATACTGTAAATATCGGAATTAAAAACGCAAAATATATCCGTCGTCGCTTTTCCCATGTTGTAGCTAGTTTTATATTCAATATCAGCTTTTTTACAAAACTCTTCGATTTTATGTACGGTATCCTCATCACTAGAACTAAATCGTAAAATCGAATCACCCCTATAACCAATTTTACACTCAAGACCGGATATATCTAGCTCAACACCATATTTTATTAGCAGTTTCATATCTTTAACAAACATAACCATCTCCTAATATTTCTTATTTTATCAATTTTTCAATTATAAGCAAGAATTATACCTAAATTAGATGAATGTGGAGTTTAAAGATGTATAATGTGATTTTTGTGGTGGACAGAGAGGGATTTGAACCCTCGGTACAGTTACCCGTACGCATCCTTAGCAGGGATGTGGTTTCAGCCGCTCACCCATCTATCCTTTGAAGATTGCAATTATAGTCATATATAAATAATTTATAGCTTAAAACTCCATTTTGTTCTTTTATCATCAATGTGAAATATTCAAATATAGACCGGAGGATATTTAATTTAGTGATTTAGATAAAATAGTGTTAAATGTAACGAAATTTAAAGAGCTGCTTAAGAAGGTAAAGATAGAGGGTTAAAGCTCCTCTAAAATTTTCTCCACAACGAATGTAGGATTTTCGGCCTTATAAATTGGACGACCTACTACGATAAAATCAACATCTGCACTCTTTGCATATGCGACATCGGCAACTCTCTGCTGATCTGCGGCATCTTCACCGAACGGGCGGATTCCCGGAGTCAGCGTCATAAATTTTTCGTTTGTAATCTTCTTGATTGATTCGCTCTCATAAGCGGAGCAGACAACACCGTCAAGTCCGCTCTCATAAGCATCTTTTGCGAACTGGTCAGCTTTTTGAGCGATTGAACCCTCATATACCTCGGCAAACTCCTCTTCATTAAACGAGGTGAGTGCTGTAACAGCCAAAACTATCGGACGGTTTTCATACTTTTTTAGCCTATCCATAACCTCTTGCATGGCTCGTTTTCCCGCACTTGCGTGGACATTAAACATGTCAACGCCAAGCCCCATAATTGACTCTGCGGCATCAGCCATAGTGTTTGGAATGTCATAAAGTTTCAGGTCTAAAAATATTTTAAAATCGGGATTTATCTTTTTAATATCTTTTAAAAACTCTTCGCCGTCGCGGATATAGCTGCGAAGTCCGACTTTTAGCCAGACATCGTACTCTTTTATCTTATGAACAAGCTCTAAGTTCTCTTCTTTTGTGGGTAAATCGAGGGCAACGCATAATTCCATCATTTTTCTCTTTGTTTTAATGATGAAATTATAGCATTTAAAACTATTTTACCAAACTCTTAATAGTCGCGACAATGCTTGGGTCTTCAAGAGTTGAGATATCCTGTGTAATCTCCTCGCCTTTTGCGATTGAGCGAAGGATGCGTCTCATAATCTTGCCTGAGCGAGTTTTAGGAAGCCCAGGAACAAAAACGACATCATCGCAAAGAGCGATATTTCCAATCTCTTTTTTAATCATCTCGTTAAGCTCTTTTTCTATAGCTTCGTAGCTATCAAAACGGCTGTTTTCTAGCGAATGTTTCATTACAACATAGGCAAAAATCCCCTCGCCTTTAATCGGATGAGGCTTTCCTACTACCGCTACTTCTGCTACTTCATCCTCTTTTGCAAGTGCCGCTTCAATCTCAGCTGTGCCCATTCTGTGTCCTGAAACATTTATAACATCATCCGTACGCCCTGTAATTGTTATGTATCCGTCATCATCGTAGTTGGCACCATCACCAGTGAAGTAGACTCCTCTGCCGTTTTGATTGACATCCCCGAAGTATGATTTTACAAATCTATCTCTGTCTCCCCAAATTCCTCTTATCATAGCTGGCCAAGGACGAACAATACACATAAACCCTGTCTCATGAGGCTCTTTTTTGTTACCGTCTTTGTCAAGAATCTCAGCAATAATTCCCGGAAGCGGCAGCGTTGCACAGCCCGGTTTTATAGGTGTCGCCCCAGGAAGAGGAGAGATAACATGTCCACCTGTTTCGGTCTGCCAGTAAGTATCCACGATAGGACATCTGCTCCCGCCAACCTCTTCATAGTACCATTTCCATGCAGCTGGGTCGATTGGCTCGCCAACTGTTCCTAAAACTTTAAGGCTTGATAGGTCATATTTTAGAGGCTCATGCTCTCCCATCTTGTGAAGCACGCGTATAGCAGTCGGAGCAGTGTAGAACTGGTTTACCTTATAATCTTGAACCATTTTCCACGCACGGCCTGCATCAGGATAAGTAGGAACGCCCTCAAACATAACTGTTGTCGCACCCATCGCCAGCGGTCCGTAAACTATGTAAGTATGACCCGTAATCCACCCAATGTCTGCCGTACACCAATAAGTGTCATTCTCTTTAACGTCAAACACCCACTCCATAGTCATCTGAGCCCAAAGAATGTATCCCGCCTGATTGTGCTGAACGCCTTTTGGTTTGCCCGTACTTCCTGAAGTGTAGAGTAGGAAAAGCGGGTCTTCAGCGTCCATAGGCTCTGCTTCGCACTGATTTGACTGATTTTTAATGAGTGCGTTATAAGAAAAGTCTCTCCCCTCATGCCACTCTATCTTCTCGTTGTTTCTCTCAACTACTAACACTTTTTCTACAGGACTTTCGCCTTTTACGGCCTCATCGACTACCGGTTTTAACATGTAAGGCTTATCTTTTCTGTATGCTCCATCAGCCGTAATAACCACTTTTGCGTTAGCATCGTGGATTCTGTCTCTTAGAGCCTCTGCCGAAAAGCCTCCAAATACGATAGAGTGGATTGCTCCAATGCGGGCACATGCAAGCATTGCATAAGCAGCTTCAGGAATCATCGGCATATAGATAACAACACGGTCTCCTTTTTTTACACCAAACCCATTTTTAAGCAGGTTTGCAAAACGGTTTACGTTGTTGTACAGATCAAGATAGGTGATAGTCTGCTTGTCGCCTCTGTCTCCCTCAAACAAAATAGCCGCTTTGTTTTTACGACTATCCAAATGACGGTCTATACACTGCGTTGAAACATTTAGTTTTCCGCCCTCAAACCACTTCACAAACGGAAAATCACTCTCATCCAACACATTTGTAAAAGGCTCTATCCAATCAAGCTTCTCTTTTGCGTATCTTCCCCAAAAGCCTTCATAATCCCTTATCGCTTCATCTTGCAATTCCTGATACTCACACATATTTTTTATTCTTGCGTCTTTTGCAAACTCTGGGTTTGGCTTAAAAATCTCTTTTATCATTTTTTCATTCCTTGTGTTAATTTTAAGTATATCATAGCCGCCATGATGGCATCATTGACGGCATTGTGCACTCCCATATTAGGGATAGAGCAGTTTTTTAAGATTGTATCAAATCGTAAATCAATATTTCCTTGAGGAATTAATGAAATCGTTTTATCAAAGTAAATTTCAGATACTTCAATCATCCTGTTTGGCAGTGTTATTCCAAGGAGCGGCTTTGTGTATTTGTTTATCATACTCACGTCAAACTCCAGATAATAACCCACAAGTGGTCTTGAACCCACAAAATTTAAAAACTCTACAATTCCCTCCTTTGTTGTTTTTGCATCTCTCAGATCAAATGGGCGAATCCCGTGGATTTTGATGCTTTTTGAATCTATCTCTTTTGAAGTTTTTAAAAAAACCTCAAATGTCTGCGATGTTAAAATTTTGTTATCTTTTATCTTTACGGCTCCGATGGATAGTATCTCATCCTCTTTTGGATTTAAGCCCGTCGTCTCCGTGTCAAAAACAACATACTCGCCGCTCAAATCCTCTTCAAACAAAAACTCGAAATTTTTGTCTTTGAGATTTTTGCGGTTTGCGTTGCTCTTGAACTTGGAGATGAAATCAAACATACTCAAACCACCATGCCAAGGTGAAAATGAAAAATCATAAATTTTTTAAATTTGTTTATGACTTTAAAACTGTCTTTTAGCAAATCTCTCTGATTTTTCTCCAGCGTTCTTGGGTTTATGCAGTTGCTCTCATCCGCACTTTTTGCCTCTAACGTAGCTTTTAGTCTGATGGCGCTTAGAGTGTCAAAACTCTCTATAAGCTCAGTTGCAAATATTTTATCTATCACCCCGATGTTGTTTAACTCTTTAATTCTCTCTATAGTATTTGTCGCTTTTATCTCATACTGCAGACTAAGCGTTCTAATGCCGTGAACAAGCGCGAAGATACCCCCTTTTTTCAAATCAAGTTTGTCGTTATGCTCTTTTTCGATAACAAAGCCAGAAAACAGAGAGAGCGGCGTTTCAAAATTTAAAACAGCTTTTGCAACATGTGCCAAAACATCGTCCCTTGCGTGAAAAACGGTATGAAGATAGTTTTTCAGTTCATCAAGAAGAGCGCAATCCCCTGCAACACACTTTGCGTCCAAAAATATACTAAGATTTCTCACACTCTCATCGCTCATGTCGTATGTCCACTTGCCTATAAGCGTCTTATATGAGCTTATATTTCTGCGCCAAAACTCATTGCTGACCATGACATTGCCTGGGCATTTTGGAAATCCAAGTTCAAGAAGATGTAAGTTAAGCCTCATCATCGGCTCTCTAAAAAGCTCTGCGTCAACTCCATCTTTTATGATAAGCGCATTATCCTGATCGCTTCTTATCATCTGCTCTTCTCTGCCTTCGCTTCCCATAACTATAAGAGCGCACTTATCTCTAAGCTCTGATGGAACCGACATCTCAAAGAGTTTTTTATACACCTTCTCATTAAGAGCGGCTATGAGTTTTGTGATGTATCTTACCTTGACGCCCTTTGCTCTGAGTGTAATTATAAGGTTTTTAAAATCATGCCCGATAGCCCTCAAATCATCCATTTTTTGCGCTTTGTCAATCTGAACGGCGACTAGATGCGAGTGGCTTGCAAAGTAGCTTAGGAGGTCAAGCTGTTCCAAAACACCTACTATCTCCACCCCACTCTTTACAACCACCCTTTTGATAGAGTTATGTGTCATGAGCAGAAGCGCATTAAACAAAAAGTCGTTTATCTCTATTGTTATAACTCCCTTTGTGGCGATTGCAGAGATATCTTTGCCAAGGTCATTATCTCCAAGAAGAACTTTTTTTCTCAAATCAGTGTCGGTAACTATAGAGTAACCGTTTTTCTCTTTTACGATTATTACCTTTGCCCCAAGCTCCTCTTGCCTCTCAAGTGCGCTGTGTATGGTTTCGTTTGCTTCAACTACACAAGCTACATGTAGAAAAATATCTGAGACTTTTGAGATAAGAAAAGGAGATAGTTCGCTCTGTGCATCGTAATCTTTTAACTGTTTGTGTCTTGTTATAAAATCCTGCAAAAAGTAGCCCTGAACCTGTTTGTCTTGCATCAAATCAAGAAAATCATCTTTTTTTATCTCATAGCAGATTAAATCCTCTTCGACTATGAACTTCGCTTTTGTGTTTCCATAGATAAGCGCATCTGCGTCAAAACTGTCGCCTGCATTGTAAACGTTGTGAATCTCTTCATCGACATACTCCGTAACGGAGCCTTTTATGATAATATAAAAGGCGATTGAGGAGATGGACGGAGAAATGAGAAGCGTTTTACTTGGATAGTAAGCAATATCGATTTTTTGCATAAGAGTATCCATGCTCTGCTTGCTCAAAAGCCCAAACGGGTGAATAGCTTCGATAAGTTTTCTTTGATCTTGTATGCTCACAAAATATCCTTTGCTACGTTTAAGCGCTCTGACTAAATCTAGATTGCTTCGTCGTGAACTCCTCGCAATGACTGTCATTGCAAGTCACGAATTTCTCAGAATGACGGTCATTGCGAGCTTTGCAAAAAGCGCGGCAATCCAAAAACTAAATCGTTCATAGAATTTTTGATTCTATATATAGAAAAACTCCACATTAAAAAACCATTAGTGGCTGCTCGCGCCCTCTGCACCGATACCAGTTTGGGCTCTGATGAACTGAGCTTCAAACTTCTCTTTCTCCTCTTTTGCGCTCTGTGAATTATCTGTTACAGAGAAGAAGTACGTTGCTACAAACGCCACTGTCATAGAGAAGAGTGCCGGATATTTGTATGGGAAAATCGCTTCCGCATTTTTAAGCACATCCACCCAAACAGCAGGCCCAAGTATAAGCAGAACAACTGCAGTTGCAAGTCCCATGCTTCCGCCGATAACCGCACCGCGTGTTGTTAAACCTCTCCAGTACATTGAAAGGAAAAGAATCGGGAAGTTTGCAGATGCAGCAATAGCAAACGCAAGACCCACAACAAACGCGATATTTTGGCTCTCAAATGCAATTCCTAATAAAATTGCAACGATTCCAAGAGCTACTGTCGCCATTTTTGAGACTTTCATCTCAGTAATCGAATCAACTTGCCCTTTTTTGATAACTGAAGAGTAGAGGTCATGGCTGATTGCCGAAGCACCCGCCAGTGTTAGACCTGAGACAACCGCTAAAATCGTAGCAAACGCAACTGCCGAGATAAAGCCCAAGAAGAAGTCACCGCCTACTGCATGGCTTAAGTGGATAGCCGCCATGTTGTTGCCGCCAAGTATCGGCTGACCGCCGCTAATAGCCTGTTTTGCAAGGTCTAAATATTCAGGCTTGCCAAGCACCATAACGATAGCACCAAAACCGATGATGAACGTAAGGATATAGAAATAACCTATAAATCCTGTTGCGTAAAATACAGATTTTCTCGCCTCTTTTGCGTCACTTACCGTAAAAAATCTCATAAGAATATGAGGCAATCCCGCAACACCGAAAATGAGCGCAACAGCAAGTGAGATAGCCGAAATCGGGTCACCTACAAGCTTTCCCGGAGCCATAATGGAGACATCTTTAAGCTCAACCGCATGTGCAAAAAGTTTGCCAAAATTGAAGTCATAATGTGCCATAACCGCGATAGACATAAATGTTGCACCTGAGAGAAGCAAGAACGCCTTGATGATTTGCACCCAAGTCGTTGCAAGCATACCGCCGAATGTCACATAAAGAATCATAAGTATTCCGACGATGAAAACCGCAATCTCATAGTCAAGACCAAAGAGAAGCTGAATAAGTTTTCCGCTCCCGACCATCTGCGCGATTAGGTAAAGAACAACCGTCGTGATAGAACCAAACGCCGCTAGTATTCGGACAGGAGTTTGGCGAAGTCTATACGAAGCAACGTCTGCAAATGTATATTTTCCCAAGTTTCTAAGAGGTTCCGCGATCATAAACAAAATTACCGGCCAGCCGACTAAGAAGCCTATCGAGTAGATAAGTCCGTCATATCCGCTTGCGTAAACAAGCCCTGATATTCCAAGAAAAGATGCCGCTGACATGTAGTCGCCCGCAATCGCCATACCGTTTTGAAAACCTGTAATTCCTCCACCCGCCGTGTAGAAATCTTTTGCGCTCTTTGTACGTTTTGCAGCCCAGTACGTTATGCCCAAAGTAGCACCCACAAAGATAAGAAACATTACTATCGCAGAGAGATTAAGCTCTTTTGCAACCTCAGCCGTAGCCGCACTTGATGCAAATACCGCTATAGTTCCTAGAATTAAAAATAAAAATATTCTATTTATCATCTACATTCCCTTCACTTTATCTTTGATTTTATTGTTCAAATCATCAAATTCGCTATTTGCTCTTTTGGTATAAATCCCTGTAATGATAAAAGCAAAAAAGATAACTCCCATACCGACAGGAATCCCTACCGTTGTAACAGAACCCTCGGAGAGCGGAGTTCCCAAGACTTCCGGAAAATAAGCAATCATAAGGATAAATCCAAAATAGACTACAAGCATTATGATGGATAGCGTAATGGCAAAAGAGCTTCTCTTTGCCACCAACTCTTTATAATTCGGGTCATTCTTGACCACTTCTACGATATCTTTATGCATCTTTTTTTCCTTTAAAAGTTATAGTTAGCGATAAATCTGTACTCATTCCAACCTGTTTTTCCGCTTGCACTCTCGGCATACGCTCTTGGAAAGTTTCCACGAAGACGAAGTTGAAGATTTTTGAGCGCCTGAGGATTGTAAATAGCATCAAATCCTGCTTCGCTTGCTGTTCTCTCTAAGCCGTATCCGCTGTTTGCATCCATATCAAACTCTGTATAATAAGCAACTGTTGTAAGGTTAGCACCCATATCTTTAAAGTTGTATGACGCCGCTACTTTTGCCGCTTCTACTCCCGCTAAAAACATGTGACGTGTAACCATCCCTTGCGTATATGCAGGCATTCCGCCCCATAGAGAAACGATAGCATTTGCAATGCCGCCATCAGCGAGTTCTGCAGCACTGTTTTCACCTGTTTTAGAGTATGCAAATGAGAGGTCAAAACTCTCTATCTTAAAGCCGAATTTTGCCGCAGCGTATGTACTATCTATCTTGCCGCCAAACTCATCTCCAACCGAATCTTCTTTGATGATTTGCACGCCTGCGTATGGCTTAAGTGCATCGGTTACAAGACATTTCCATGAGTAGTTTGCTTCACCGTAGATGATGTTCATAATGTCGTGCGCGTAGTAATCCCAAAGCTCAAGTTTAAGATTTTGGATTCCGGTATATGTAGCCGAAGCCATGGTGATACCGTCTGTTTTTTCATCAAAAGCGTATGTTCCGACATTCGTAAAACTTCCGACATGGTTTTTACTATCAACAAAAGAGTAGCCCGAAGTTGCCGACAACAGAGCATTTGGAGCGTCAGCTGCAGCATTATATACCCTACCGAAAGTTCCCTGCGCAAATTTTGTTACATGTCCAAGTGTGAGAGTTGTGTTTGTGATATCTCTGTTTGTAAGCACATATGCCTCAAAGAGATTTGGAATCATCCTCGCATCATCATCACCCAGCATAGGTGTTACTAACTTTTGACGACCGCCTTTAAATGTCGTGTTTTTATACTTGTATTGCAGATAAGCTTCGCCCAAAATTGAGTAGCCCTCATCATCCTTGCCAAAAAGTGTCGGGTCTATCGTTTTTCTAGAGTCCACCTCATGCGTAGTGTAAAATGCAGCGCCCAAGCTAACTCCATTTAGCTCTGCCGTCTCATACTTCAAATGTCCGCCTATTGCAGTTGCACCTCTGTGTGTTTGATTTCCCGCACTGCCCTGATACTCTCTGTCTATATAAAACATCCTAACTTGTCCGCCTGTTTTTCCCTCAGAGAACATGCCATTTAAATCATCCGCAGCATTCAAAGAAGCCGTCGCAACAAAACTGACCGCGACTGCACTTAGTGCAATATACCTTTTCATATCTCTCCCTTTTATTTCATGCACTAATCCTAAAATAGTAAAATAGCATGAACGTAGCATTAATAAAAAAAAGTGATACAACTCTCTTCTGCAAAGAAAAATGTGTAAGAAAGTAACAAACACAATAACATAAATTTTGCTTAAATAAAAAATAACACTTTTTTTTAAGAAAGTTCTCTAAAAAAATTGGATTATAATCAGCAAAAAAAGGAGACACCATGAAAGAGGTCATAAACGCATACAGAGCACAAAAAATCAATGTTGACTCTTTTTTAAAAACACTTATCAAAAGCCTCCCAAAGGAGTATATCAATAGTGCATCATTGATTATGCAAAGACACCGCTACATCCAACTTATGTATGGAGTGGATGAAAAATTTCGACAAATAACGCCCGTCATCTCAAAAAAAGAGCAAGATGTGACGCAAATCGGGAGCGACAAAGGGCACTATTTTGCCAAACTACAGCTTGATGAAGATAGCATCTATGTTTCAAATCCCTACATTCACCACAAAACAGGAAAAGCAAGTCTCTCGGTTGTTCATTTTGTCGATAACACCTACTATATATTTGACATCAACCTTATCTATCTTTTGGAAGATTTAAAACTCATCGAGTACAACACGCTTCACGACAAAATCAAAAGAATGGTTTACTTTTTTGGCTCGCTTTTACTCTCATTTGTCGCTGTAGCACTTATGGCATACGGCGGATTTGTCTTTTTTGCGCTTATGTTTTCACTCCAAAATTCAGACTTTTTGCACGACATCTTTCGCTCCATCATCTCCATCACACTCGGTCTTGCCATCTACGACTTGGCAAAACAGATTTTTGAGCATGAGGTCATCTACGAGTCTTTCCACCAATCCGAAAACAAACAGTACAAAGTCCTCGGAAAGTTTCTCATAGCCATCATCATAGCCCTCTCCATCGAAACACTAATGGTCGTCTTTAAAATCGCCCTAGAAGACACATCCAAAATGCTCTCAGCCTTTTATCTGCTTCTTGGCACAACCATCATGCTCGTAGGACTAGGCTACTTCTACAAAACCGTCCAAGAATCCACCCCAAAAGATGAGTGTTAGAGGGTGGTTATGGAAGTTTGTTCATAAACACTTTACAAAGAACTTGTCTATAAAACTCGTTCTTTGTCTTGTCGTGCCACGTAACAACATAATCAATCTCAACATCACTCTCTAAAATATACCCTTCTTTTTGTTTTTGAATGATTTTAGTGTTTAATCTATCTGGTTTTGTTATATCAAATTTTGATAGTTTTGCAATTTGAAAAGAGTCTTTTTGTATAAAAAATTGATGATTTTCATCTACGATAATAGCTTTTTGCGAAGCAACAGGTTTTACTCTTTGCACGCCTTTTTTGGAGCTGTTATCTGAAAGAGCAATGTCGCCTAACCCCATCATAAAAACAATTCTATTGGGCTCTTCTACTCTCTTGTCATATTGAAAAACCTCATCGCAGTAAGCAGAAAAAGCAGTAAAAAATCCATCTTTTGTGTGGATGCTAAGTCTGTTTTTTGCTCTAGTAATTGCAACATATAAAAGTCTTTTATCATACTCATTTTTAATAAAATTATCTTCTACACAAAGATAAACCGAATCAAATTCTTTACCTTTTGATTTATGCATAGTAGATATAACTACACCGACACGGCTCTGTTCAAACTCTTCAAATTCTATCTCATTTAAATACTCTTCAAAAACTGTTTGAAAATGAATCGGACTATTTTGAATCTCTTCATCATATTCATTTATAAATTTATCAATCACACTGCATGCTAAGTTATAATTTTTTGAATTTTTGTAAATATTTTCAAGTTTACTTCTTGCACTTTCAAAATCAGCCTCTTGCCAAAACTTTAAAAAATCCCTTAACTCTACTAAATCGCCAAGTGCAAATCCATCTTTTGAAGTTATATATTTTGCTTTTACACCATTTGCAATAAGCTGTGAATAAATTGTCAAAACCTCATCATTGTTTCTTGCTAAAACTGCTATACTTTTTGATTCATCGCCTATAATATGACTCACAATATTTTCAATATAACTAGTATTGGTATAGTTTGTTAAGGATATACTGCCCAGTTTTTTTGAAAAAGATAGCAGTTTTTTTGTCTTTAGCCTATCGGTCAATATTTTACTAAACTCATTTGCAAACTCCACAATATTTTGTTTACTTCTATAGTTTGACAACAACTCGTATTGAGAAAAATTTTGGACTTCATCCTCTTGTATCTCTTTAAAATCTTCTTTAAATTGGTTTATATAAAAAATATCTGCTCTATCTTCTCCAAAATTATTTATACACTGGTCATCATCGCCAACAGCAATTATTTTTTTATCTTTTGACATGTTTGCATGAATTGCTTTTATAAACTCATAAGTATTTATTCCTACATCTTGATATTCATCTAAAATAAGCATTTGAATGTAAGGCAACTCTACTATATTGTCGTTTAACATTTTAGTCGCTGTTTTTATTACGCCATGTAATTTAATTTTATCGTTATCTACTTTTTTGCCTAACAAACTTATAGCAAAAGCGTGAAATGTATATATTTTCATGTTATACACTTGTGAACCGATAAGCTTTTCCAATCGCTCTTTAAACTCTGCTACAGCTACGCGTGAGTGAGCCAACATCAAAAAATATTCTACTTTATTGTTTTCGATTGTAACTAATGACGCTATTTTATGTACCAGCGTTTTTGTTTTACCGCTACCTGGACCCGCTAACACCATTATTGAGCTGCTTTGTCTATCCTCAAAAACTCTTTTTTGTTCATCATTCAAATCGTAAATTATCTCTTTTAATCTTGCTTCGGTAACTGGGAGTTTAATTTTTTTGTTATCAAACCCATATTTTTTCTTGAACTTTTCATACTCCATTCCAAAATAATCTTTTACAAAAGTAGCTGTTTTCTCCCATCCATCTTTTATAAGTTTTTCTAAAAAAGCTATTTGAATATGGATAGCTTCTATTTTTCTTTCATAATACGGTTTAAGACTTTTATTATAATTACGCCTTCCATATGGAGTATTTTGCTTGATATTTTCTTTTTTATCAATCTTAAAAGTTTGATAGTAAATAAGTCTTCCTCGTCTAAGTTTAAAACCTTCAATGAGTTCGTGAAGATAGACTATTGAGTGATGAAACCCCTCAAGAGTTAGTTTTTGCATCTCATCAAACTCTACCTTTAATCTGTTTGTGGAAATATCAATTTCTGCTTCTTCCCTATCAGCCAATGTTTCAAGCATCTTATCTATTATAAATTGACAAGTTTTCATTCTTGTTTTAATCATTTTCTCTAAATTGTCCATATTTGTTCTATCAATCGTAAAATTACAAATATCTTTATGAAAACTTGCATTAAAACTATTTGCTTTTAATTTTGAAAGGTGAACCCAGCTTTGGATGATTTTTTTAATGGTTTTAATATGGTTTTTTTCATCAATAGCGCTGTTTATTTCTCTTAAGTTCATACTTGTTGAAAATGAAGGCAGATTTTTTAAAAACTCTAATACACCATTCTCTAGCTCAAAATGTGTCTTAAAATCATTTAAAACTGATTTTTTTACATAAACACTGATGTCATTATTAAACTCTAAAAGTTTCTCTTTTTGCAATGCATATAAAACATCAAATATTATTTTTCTCTCAATACCTACAATATCAGCTAAATCATCAACCTCAATAGCATCTATTTTACTTCTTTGAATGATATTTTGCATGACCATTATCATGTACTCATAAATTTTTTCATACTCTTCTTTTTTTAAGTCTAAAATATCATGAACATACTCCATGCTTCGTTTAACTTTGTCTATAGAAGTTGCAAATATTTTATATCCATTCCTTCCGCGCGCTATAACATTCGCCTGCTCCAACTCTAAAAGAGCTGTTTTTATAATAGCTTCATAATCTATTTTAGAATCTTGCGTGTCAATCCCCATTTTTTGAGCTAACTCTTTTGGAGAGATATAAATTTCATCTCTTTTCATTTTTTTAAGCTCTTTTACTATCCGCTCTATCTCGTGATAATCAATTTTAGAGTTATTTAATTGTGTAAAAGTTTTATTAAAATCATTTTTGGAATAAAGCACAATACACTCAGCCCTTAAAGACTCTATTCTGGCACCGCGACCTGATTCTTGCAAATAAGCTTCAAGACTATCTGATTGTTCGTAATGAATCACAACTTGGATATCAGGCTTGTCAATACCCATACCAAACGCCGTTGTTGCGATAACTATATCAATTTTATTCTCTATAAAATCGTTTAATATTTGACTTTTGTTTCGTCCTTCTCTTTTACCCTCTTCTATCTCTTGGTCAATTTTTGAATAAAACGGCTCAATAACCAAATCAAGTTCCAAAACTCTTTCGTCGTCATTTAACTTCTCGCTTAACTCTCTACACTCTCTGGCATTTTGCGGTATATATATGATTGTGGGCTTTTTTCCAACCCGCAATAACTCTTTTATCAGAGATTCATACTTCTCTTTTTTCGTTGCAACTTCAATTGCTCTGTAATCTAGGTTGTATCTTTTACTTGAAGCAATAAACTCTTTTAAAGTGATGCCTAAATTAGAATAAAAATAATTTTTAATATCTTGGAGCACTTCAGGTTTTGCCGTTGCCGTAAAGCATGAAACTGGGATTTTTGGCTGAAAATCCGATGCATCTTCTAGCTCTTTAATGGAGGATGCAACAAAATAGTAATCATGTCTAAAGTCATGTCCCCATGATGAAAAACAGTGTGCTTCATCTATGACAAATCTCTCAATTACTCTCTTTTTTAAAGCCTTAAAAATAGAGTTAGACCTTAGTGCCTCAGGTGCAAGATAAAGTATATCAACAACACCGTTTTCAATCTCTGCAATAATATTCATTCTCTCAATAGGACTTAAGTAACCGCTAATTGCAACAACTTTAAAATTTTGATTTTTATCTTTAAAACTATCCACATGATTTTTCATCAACGCCTGCAATGGCGAGACTACAACCGTTAAGCCTTTATAGGCTTTTGCTTTTATGAGTGCCGGCAGTTGAAATGTAAAAGTTTTACCCCCACCTGTGGGCAAAATAGCTAAAATAGAATCGCTATCCAGTGAATTTTTTATAATATCTCTTTGAGAGATTTTGTTATTAAAGTCAAATAGAGAGCTGCCCTCCTTTTCAAATTCTCTAAATGATGCGATACCAAACTCTTTTGATGCAAAAGAGTTTAAATCAACCCTGTTCTTATCAAAAGTTAATTTTTTTAAAACATCCACAATCTTTGGATATCGTACTAAAATTACCGATGATATAGATGCTTCTTTATCTGAAAAAATAAAAGAGATTGCAAAAGCCAACTCCATTGGATATCTTGTGAAAATTTCATCAAAATCATTGTTTGTACAATCTATCTTATTTTGAATGATTTCATAAATATTTATTTTCTCAAGCAATAGATTTTTATAACTAAAAAATGCATTAAAATATTCATTTTCACTCAAAAGTGCTATAAATATTTTTTTCAAACTTTCATCTAAAGTATCAAATTTTTTATCAAGTAGATTAAACAACCATTTAGTTTGTTCTGCATCTCCAAGAGGCTGATTTTCAATATTTAGTTCAGTTTTATAAGGCTTGTCTAGTTTATGGGTTTTTTTATTTGGGTATAAAAGCATAGATAAAAAGAGAGTGTCGATAATCTTAATATCTTTAAAAATTTGGTTAAAGCTTGTTTGCGACAGATATTTTTTATCATGGTCTATAAAATTATGTCCACAAATAAAATTTGGCTTTTTTTGATTAAAATTTTCTACTATTTTTTGCACAGAAGTAGTTGAGATTTTGAGTTCATCTATAAACAAACCAAGCGTCTCTATTTTTTTACTCGTTGTATTTACTTCAATATCAAAAAAAGCTATTTTATTCATAAAGCATCTTATTTTTTCCACAGATGTTAATTTTAATTGTGAGTTAGTAATTATATCACGGTTTATCCACCATATACCCCATCCCTCGCACATTGATGATGAAATCTTCTTTGAGGTTTTTTTTGAGGCGGTTTATCTCGGCTCGGATGGTGGCGTTGTCAACTATCTGCTCACTCCATACATAGCTCTGAAACTGCTCAAAATCGACGATGCGTCCGCGGTTTCTTGAGAGAAGGTCTATGATTTGGGATTGGCGTTTTGTGAGGATTTGGGGTTCTTGGTTGAAAAGAAGCGTGGAGTGTTCTTGGTCGTAACTGTAGTTTTTAGAGAGTCTCAGATGCACTCTTGGGGTCTCTTGCGCGATTTTTACTCTATCTACACGCAATGAAAGCTCTTTGAGATGAAACGGTTTTTTCAGGTAGTCATGACACCCCAAATCATAAGCGCGGGAGATGTCCTCTATGTCCACCAAAGCACTTATGTAGATAGCACTTGCATGGATTTTAAGTTCATGAATCTTCTCCAAAAAAGAGAGCCCATCAAGCCCCGGAACGGTGATGTCTAAGATAAGCAAATCATAAGAGCGCTCTTGAATGGCACGAAACGCATCAAGCCCGTTAAAAAAGCTCTCCACCTGATGTCCTTGCGACTCTAAGTACTCGCTGATGGACTCACTTAGCATCACTTCATCTTCTAGCAGAAGTATTTTCATCAATCCCCCATCACTTTAAATCTGTAGCGAAATGTGGTTAGAGAGGCATCGGACTTAACGCTCACTCCAACACCCTCTTCCTCGCAGATGCTCTTAACGAGTCTAAGTCCCAAACCAAAACCATCTTTTGCTTTCTCTTCTCTATAGTAAGCATCAAAAACCTTGTCCGTATCTTGAATCGTCTTTGATTTGCTACTTACCACAAACTCTGCAAAAGCACCGACTTGAAGTAGCGACACATCTACTTTTTCATTTGGAAGCGTGTATTTTATGGCATTTGTCAAAGTATTGTCTATGATGCGTTGGAGTTTTGTTTCATTAAAATGGACATGCAACTCATCGCTTGGGGTATGATAGACGAACTCCAAAAGTGAAAATGCCGCCACATCACGAAAAAAATCAACCCTGCTGCTTAAAAAATTGTTGAGATTTACAACCGTTTTTTTGTACTCTATATGGTCTTTTTTGACCAGATAGCTCAAATCGTCGTAAATGCTAAATATATTTTTCGTCGCCGCCTCAATCTTGGAGAGCTGCCTATCTTTTGGGTGTTTCATAAGATAGAGTTCCATACTCGTAAGTATCACGCTCAAAGGCGTGTTTGTCTCATGGACGGTATAGCGCAAAAACTCCTTTTGCGATTTAAGAAGTTCTTGCGAAAAAATCTTCTCCTCTTCAAGATTTTTATTGATTTCCAAAAGAGCCGCAGTCTTTTTTTTCACTCTCTCTTCAAGCCCCAAATTAAGCTCTTTGAGGCTCTTTTTTTGCTCGTTTATCTTAGCAACCATCTCGTTTGCATAACCCGCCATCTCTCTAAAATCTTGAAAAAATATATTTTTGGCACTAATGGGTTCTTCCATATCCAAAGCTCTTTTAAGCGCATCCAAAAATGTCTGGGTATCTCTTTGCAAAAGTTTGCTAAAGAGCGTATTTAGCCCTAAAAATATAGCAAAGATAATGAAAGAGAGAGTGATGATAGCTAAAACAGTTTTTATAAGAAGTGATTTGAGCTTTTTTTGATTTTGTTCTAAAATATCACTATTTGAAAGCTCGGGATTTTTTGCGATAGAACTCTGCTCAAGCGCCCTCTCATAATCCTTGTACATCTCCTCCACCAAAACGCCTACAAAGACCATTGTAAAGAAAAAAACGACCAATATCGTAAAGATATCTGCCTGCTTGATAGTAATATTTTGAAAGAGTGACTTTATTTTCATATATGCGATTATATATTATAATACCGCTAAATCTTTTTAAAGGCAAAAAATGTTTGGCAAAAAACTAAGACGATATGAACTCACAGATGCAGAGGTTAGCAAACTTCAATGGGCAAAAATAGCAACAAGTAAAGGTGATATCTGGCTAAAACTTCTTCCTGAGGAAGCTCCAAACACTGTAGCAAACTTTGCACACTTAGCAGAGTCTGGTTTTTACAACGGTCTTAATTTTCACCGTGTGATCCCTGGATTTATGGCTCAAGGCGGCTGTCCACACGGAACAGGCACTGGCGGACCAGACTGGGCAATCCCATGTGAGACAAAAACAAATGTCACAAAACACAGAAGAGGCGTTATCTCTATGGCACACGCTGGACCAAATACGGGCGGAAGCCAGTTTTTCATTACATTTGTTGCAACACCGCATCTTGATGGCGTTCACACTGTTTTTGGAGCGATTGAGAAGGATGATGCTGAGAGTTTTGCAACACTCGATAGCATTAAAATGCAAGACGGTATCAACTCTGTTGAGATTTTTGAAGCTCGTTCATAAAACCGCACACTAAATGCTAGTACACATCTGTTGCAGTGTTGATTCACACTTTTTTTTAGAAAAACTGCAACGTGACTACCCAATGGAGAAGCTTATAGGCTTCTTCTACGACCCAAATATCCACCCCTACTCCGAATACCGACTACGCCTCCTTGATGTAAAACGCTCATGCAAAAGACTTGGCATCAAACTTCTTGAGGGCGCTTACGACTTTGAAGCATGGATGGAGGCGGTGCGAGGGTTGGAAAATGAGCCGGAAAAAGGCAAAAGATGTGAAGTCTGCTTTGACAAACGCTTTGAAGTCTCGGCACAAAAAGCACTTGAGTTAGGCGAGAAAAGCTTTACCACATCCTTGCTTGTCAGCCCCCTTAAATCACAAGAACAGCTCAAAAAAAGCGGCGAACTCTTTTTTCAAAAACACGGCATAGAGTTTATATCTTTTGACTACCGTGCAGATGGCGGTACGCAGGAGCAGAGCCGTGTAAGCAAAGAGGAGCAGCTCTACCGCCAAGACTATTGCGGTTGCATCTATGGGCTTACCATGCAAAGAGAACTTCAAGAGCGGCTGATGGATGAGATGTTCTCCCCCATCTCCAACCGGACACTTCCAGCATCCATAGAAGAACGCCTTGAGATGTACGAGCAGAGATACACTCTTGAAGAGCAAAACAAGCCTTACAAAATCATCAAAGAGAAGTTTTTAAACTACCGCCAATTTAGTTTCAAGCTCTCCATAAACAAAAATGAAATCATCCCCGCTTATGCTCTTTTTTACTCAACACTTCCAAGAAAAAAAGCAGAGGGAAAGATAGAATTTTCGCATAACAACATCCACTACTTTAACCGTGAAGAGATTAAATTTGTAACGCTTAATTTTTTTAATTCTACATGCAACTTTAATTACAAAACTCTAAAAGAGCTAATATTTAATCCGCCCTCTGTTGATGAGGAGTTGAAGTTTAGAACTTTTTTAACATCTTCAAACTATGATTTGAGTCCGATTATTATCATAGACGAAATTCTCCAAACAAAGATTACCGTAGAGCTTTATGCAAAAACTTATGAAGATGTCAGAGAAAAACTAATCATTCTATAATATTTTTTTTGATAGAATATCCAAATTTATTAAACTACAAAGGTTTTGTCGATGATTATGGATGTTATGGAAATTCAAAAAATTATACCCCACCGTTACCCCTTTTTACTTTTAGACAGAGTTACCGAAATTAAAGAAAATGAGTCTCTTATCGGGTTTAAAAATGTAACTATAGGCGATAACGTATTTCAAGGTCATTTTCCCGGTCATCCAATCTATCCAGGTGTTATGATTTTAGAGGGAATGGCTCAAGCCGGAGGCATCTTGGCATTTAAAAGCATGGGCAACATGAGCGAAGAAGGATTGGCTTCTAAAGTTGTCTACTTTATGAGTATCGATAGAGCAAAATTCCGCGCTCCTGTAAAACCGGGAGACAGACTTGAATATCGAATAAGTGTTATTAAAAACAAGGGTCAAATATGGGTACTAGACGGTAAAGCTTATGTTGATGATGTTTTAGTCTCGGAAGCTGAACTAAAAGCTATGATAGTTGACAAGTGAAAAACAAGTGAAAAAAGATAAATTATTAAATAAAATTTCTCCATTGGCAATCATCGAAGATGGCGCAGTTATAGGCAAAAATGTCGAGATTGGCGCATACTGTTTTATCTCAGCCGATGCTACTATCGGCGATGGGACAAAAATAGAGCAAAACAGCTGTATCTACGGAAAAACGACGATAGGCAAAAACAACCATATATTTTCCCATGCCGTAATCGGCTCTCCTCCGCAAGATTTGAAATTTGCGGGCGAGGATGTTGAGCTGATAATCGGCGATAACAATAAAATAAGAGAGTTTACTCTTTTTAACCCTGGAACAAAGGGCGGTGGCGGAAAGACTATTATCGGTTCGCATAACCTTTTTATGGGATATGTACATATCGGACATGACGTTATCATCGGAAATCACTGTATTTTGGCAAATGCAGCAACACTTGCCGGACATGTCGAGATGGGCGATTATGCGGTAATCGGCGGAATGACACCGATACACCAGTTTGTTCACATCGGCGAGTATGCGATGGTTGCCGGTGCATCTGCTTTAGCGCAGGATGTCCCACCGTTTTGTATGGCAGAGGGAAATCGCGCAACGCTTAGAGGTTTGAACCTAACAGGTCTTAGAAGAAATATAAAACGTGAAGAGATTGACGAGATAAAATCTGCTTACAAAGACCTTTTTGAAGCCGGCAAGTCTCTTAAAGACGTTGCCAACGAACTTTTAGAAAAGAGTTCTAACTTGAGAGTTCAATCTCTTTGCAATTTTGTTCTAAAAACAAAGCGCGGAATTCCTTATGAAAGAAAGAAAACAGATGAGTAAAAAAGCACAAGTGCTTTGGACTATCTATCCAAGTAAACCGAGTGTTAACGTAGGTAACGGAATTACTTCCGGTACCGTAATAATTAGTAAGAGGAAAAATGTATGATTTTTAGAACATGTAGCTTTTGCGATGCGTATGAGAGCGATGCCAACCCGTTAATTGCAGGAAACGGCGTGTATATTTGTAAAAACTGTGTTATCTCTGCATATAAAATTATGTTTGGGGATGACAAAGCTTCTGACATCTCAAAAAATAGTGAGTTGGTTGACGCGGTAACAAAACTAATGACGCCCAAAGAGTTAAACAATTTTTTAGCCGACTACATCATCGGTCAAGAGCGCGCACGAAGACTTTTAAGCGTAGCCGTATATAACCACTACAAAAGAATTTTTAAAACCCACAACGTAAAAGATGACGAAACTGAGATTGCAAAATCAAACGTCTTGCTTATAGGTCCAACCGGAAGCGGAAAAACGCTTATGGCTCAAACTATTGCAAGAGTGCTAAACGTTCCTATAGCCATTGCTGATGCAACTAGCCTAACAGAAGCGGGATATGTCGGAGAGGATGTTGAAAATATTTTAACAAAACTTCTTCAAGCAGCTGATGGCGATGTTCAAAAAGCACAAAGGGGGATAGTTTTTATTGACGAGATAGATAAAATCTCACGCATGAGTGAAAACCGCTCTATCACTCGTGATGTTTCCGGTGAGGGCGTGCAACAGGCACTTCTTAAGATTATCGAGGGCGCTGTTGTCAATATTCCACCAAAAGGCGGACGAAAACATCCAAATCAAGAGTTTATTGCAATCGACACAACTGGGATTTTATTTATCTGTGGTGGTGCATTTGACGGTCTTGATGAGATTCTAAAGAAAAAACAGGGCGAGAATATTTTAGGCTTTGGACATGAAAAAAAGAGCAAAAAAGAGCAGAAAATGAGCTATGATGCGGTCGAGCCTGACGATTTAGTTAATTATGGTCTTATTCCTGAGCTTGTAGGTCGTCTTCCTATCATCGCTTCACTCAATGAAATTACAGAAGATGATATGGTGCGCATCCTAACAGAGCCAAAAAATTCAATCATTAAACAGTATAAAAAACTATTTTCAATCGACAATGTAGAACTTAACTTTGAAGAGGATGCGCTAAGAGCGATTGCGACAAAATCTATCAAAAGAAAAACAGGCGCTCGCGGACTTCGCGCAATTTTAGAAGAAAATATGATAGATATCATGTATGAACTTCCGGAATACAGCGGATATGAAGTCTTAGTAACAAAAGCCGTAATAGATGACGGAGAAGCTCCGGTCTATATCAAAAAAAACACAAAACAAATAGCATAAAGGTAGTAGAATGATATTTAACAAACTAATCGGACTTTTTTCAAATGATTTATCTATAGATTTAGGAACTGCAAATACAATTGTAATAGCAAAAGGCAGAGGCATTATCATCAATGAGCCCTCTGTTGTTGCCGTTAAAACAGGTAAGTTTGGGCAACAGAGAGTTTTGGCGGTCGGACATGAAGCAAAAGAGATGGTAGGCAAAACTCCCGGAAATATTAAAGCGATTCGCCCTATGCGCGACGGTGTCATAGCCGACTTTGACATGACTGAAAAGATGATTAGAAAATTCATCGAAAAAGCGCATGGAAGAAGCTCCCTTATAAGCCCAAGAATTATTATCTGTGTTCCTTATGGCTTAACGCAGGTTGAGAGAAAAGCGGTTCGCGAGTCGGCCCTTAGTGCAGGTGCTCGCGAGGTTTTTCTTATTGAAGAGCCGATGGCAGCGGCAATAGGAGCAGGAATTGACATTCGTGAACCTCAGGGAAATCTAGTAGTTGACATCGGTGGCGGTACTACCGAGATAGGTGTTGTTTCACTCGGCGGCCTTGTTCTTTCAAAATCAATCCGTACTGCGGGGGACAAGATAGACCAAGCTATCGTCAACTATGTAAGAAGAAAATACAACCTTCTTATCGGTGAGAGAATTGCAGAAGAGATAAAAATTGCTATTGGAACGGCCGTAACGCTTGATGAAGAGTTGAGAATGGTTATAACAGGAAGAGATCAGGTTGAAGGGCTTTTAAGCTCAGTTGAGCTGACAAGTGAAGACGCGAGAGAAGCTATGAGAGATCCTCTCAAAGAGATTGCAGAGGCTCTTCGCGATGTACTAGAGCAGATGCCTCCTGATTTGGCAGGCGACATTGTAAATCACGGTATTATCCTAACAGGCGGTGGAGCACTTATTCGCCAGCTTGACAAATATCTTGCTGATATCATAAAAATCCCTGTATATGTTGCAGACGAGCCGCTTCTTGCGGTTGCTCGCGGGACAGGCCGTGCGTTAGAAGAGATAGATTTGCTACAAGAACTATTTGAAAATGAGTAAAGGGCTACTTAGCTTTTTTTCGATATTTATTGCACTCCTTATGGGTGCGCTATACTATACTGATATCATTCAGTCTCCCTTTATTTCCGCTTTAAACAGTGTAAAGTCCAACTATCACTCAGCTACTGAGTTTGTTCAAAGCAAAATAGATAAACACTTTTTTCAAGCAAAACATATTGCAGAGCTTGAAGATAAGCTCCAACAATATGAGAATAATCATCTAGTTATGAGACAGCTCGCTTCTGAGATAAATGACCTTTTTGTAGAAAATCACTCAACACTCAAAATAGATCCGAATATCGAGTTGGTTAGGACTATCTCTTACCAAAAGTTCGGCGATTTAAACAGAGTATGGCTTGAAATTGACGATTACAACTCTTCACGCGTTTACGGTCTGACGCATAACGAGCTCGTCGCAGGCATCGTAATATCGCAAAACGGCAGACCGTTGGGACTTTTAAACAGCGACACTAAGAGTTCGTACGCCGTATATGTCGGCAAAGAGAGTGCCCCTGGGATAGCCCACGGAAACAACTCCAACCATCTAATCGTAAAATTCATCCCTGCTTGGTTTTTAATTCAAGAGGGCGATGAAGTGGTAACTTCCGGTTTGGATGAGCTGTTTTTTAAAGGTCTCAAAGTTGGAACAGTAACATCTGTTACAAAATCGCAAGGTTACCAAACCGCGGTAGTAGAACCATTCTTCAAAGTGAACAATCCAAACTATTTTCATATGATAAAAAAAGTCAGATAACTCATCAAATATTAAGTGCTTTTTACCTATAATAAACAAATTTTTTTGTGTACAACTATTAAAGGTAAACTATGCCAAAACGCACCGACATTCACACTATTTTACTTATCGGCTCTGGTCCGATAATCATTGGTCAAGCCTGCGAGTTTGACTATTCGGGAACCCAAGCAGTTAAGACGTTAAAAGAGCTTGGATACCGCGTAGTTCTTATCAATTCAAACCCTGCAACCATTATGACAGACCCCGAGTTTGCCGACAGAACGTATATTGAGCCTATAAGAGAAGATATAATTGCTAAGATTATTAGAGATGAAAAAGTAGATGCTATTCTTCCGACGATGGGCGGGCAAACTGCTCTAAATGTGGCTACTAAAATGTATGAAAAAGGTATGCTGGAGGGTGTTGAGTTTTTAGGTGCATCCCCCGAAGCCATCCATAAAGGTGAGGACCGTTCAGCTTTTAAAGAGGCAATGATTAAAATCGGAATGGACTTGCCATTCTCGATGTACGCTTACAACATGGATGATGCATTAAAAGCTGCGGAGAAAATCGGTTTTCCTATAATCATCCGTGCATCATTTACACTTGCTGGCGGTGGAAGTGGTGTTGCTTACAATATGGATGAGTTCAAAAAGCTTGCTCAACGCGGACTTGATGAATCTCCTGTAAGCGAAATTTTAATAGAAGAGTCTCTTCTTGGTTGGAAAGAGTATGAGATGGAAGTTATCCGTGACAAAGCGGATAACTGCATTATCGTCTGCTCTATCGAGAACTTTGACCCAATGGGTGTTCATACGGGAGACTCTATAACTGTTGCTCCCGCTCTGACATTAACAGACAAAGAGTATCAACGCATGCGTAACGCCTCTTTTGATATTTTAAGAGAAGTAGGTGTTGATACCGGCGGAAGTAACGTTCAGTTCTCAATTGACCCGCGCACTGGACGTATGATAGTTATCGAGATGAATCCTCGTGTTTCTCGCTCATCTGCTCTAGCTTCAAAAGCAACTGGATACCCTATTGCAAAAGTTGCAACTCTTCTTGCAGTTGGATTTACTCTTGATGAAATCACAAACGACATTACTGGAACTCCTGCATCATTTGAGCCGGTAATCGACTATGTCGTTACAAAAATCCCTCGTTTTACATTTGAAAAATTCCCTGAAGCAGAAAATACACTAAGTACGAGCATGAAAAGTGTCGGCGAAGTTATGGCAATCGGGCGAACATTTAAAGAATCAATCCAAAAAGCACTCTGCTCACTTGAAACGGGCTTATGCGGATTTGATGAGATAAGTTCGGATTTTGAGTTTGTAAAACATGAGATTCGTCGTCCCAACGCCGAGAGAGTTCTCTATGTTGCAGAGGGCTTTCGCCGTGGTATGAGTGTAGAAGAGATGTTTGATACATGTCAGATAGACCCATGGTTTTTATACCAATTAGAAGAGATGATAAAAACAGAGAGCATTATAACGGATAAGATTTTATCTGATGAAGAGTTTATGAGAAGTGTAAAAGTTGACGGTTTTTCAGACAAAAGAATTGCTCAACTGATAACTAAAAACTCAAATAAAAAAGTAAGCGAAGATGATGTTTACAGAGCAAAAAAATCTCTTGGCGTAAATCTCGAATACAACGAGGTTGACACATGTGCTGCGGAGTTTGAAGCACTTACTCCATACCTCTACTCTACGACAAACATAACGAGACTTCCAAACGTCAAAAGCAGGGTAAGTGACAAAAAAAAGGTTCTTATTTTAGGCGGCGGACCAAACCGTATCGGTCAGGGTATTGAGTTTGACTACTGCTGTGTTCACGCTGCGTTTGCACTTAAAGAGATGGGCATCGAGACAATCATGTACAACTGTAACCCAGAGACTGTTTCAACAGATTATGACACTTCAGACGTACTATATTTTGAGCCGATTGATTTTGAACATGTTAGAGAAGTTATAGAAAACGAAAAACCTGACGGCGTTATTGTTCACTTCGGCGGTCAAACTCCTCTTAAACTTGCAAATGCCCTAACAAACATAGGAGCAAATATTGCAGGAACGCCTTCACGTGTAATTGACTTGGCGGAGGATAGAGAGCAGTTCTCAAACTTCGTAAACAGCCATGGATTGAAACAGCCTGCAAACGGATTGGCAAGAACCAAAGAAGAGGCACATGATATAGCCCAAAGATTAGGTTTTCCTGTTCTAGTTCGCCCATCCTTTGTTCTTGGCGGACGAGGCATGAGAATCGTTTACTCGCAAGATGAGCTTCGTCACTATATGGATTTGGCAGTGCTTGTAAGCAACGATGCGCCTGTTTTGGTAGATAAATTTTTAGATCAGGCTATTGAGCTTGACGTTGATGCAATTTGTGACGGTAAAGATGTTTATATCGGCTCAGTAATGCAGCACATTGAAGAGGCTGGAATCCACTCCGGAGACAGTGCTTGTTCGCTTCCTCCGGTTAACTTATCAAAAGAGATGATTGACAAAGTTGAGCAGCAGACAAAAACAATTGCGCTTGGTCTTGGCGTTGTTGGACTTATGAATGTTCAGTATGCGATTTATCAAGATGAAATCTACCTTATCGAAGTAAATCCGAGAGCTTCTAGAACGGTTCCTTTTGTAAGCAAAGCGACAGGAATGCCGCTTGCTAAAGTTGCAACTCGCGTAATGGTTGGTGAAACGCTTAGAAGCGCGTTGGAATATTATGATAAATACAATATTGTCATGGAAGAGAACGGACTTTTAAAACCTCGCCTTAAAGGGCATATCTCTGTTAAAGAGGCAGTTTTTCCATTCCATAAACTTTACGGTGCGGATCTAGTTTTGGGACCTGAGATGAAGTCAACAGGTGAAGTTATGGGAATCAGTTCAAACTTCGGCATAAGTTTTGCAAAAGCGCAAATTGCGGCAGGAAACAAAATAGTAACAAGCGGAACATGTTTTCTCTCTTTCGTTGACACAGACAAAAAACATGCTCCAGAGATTGCAAGCGGCCTTCATAGACACGGCTTCAAACTTGTTGCAACAAAAGGTACTCAAGCTATCATAGAAGCAGCGGGAGTTCCGTGCGAAGTAGTTTTAAAAATCTCAGAAGGTCGTCCAAACATTGAAGACAGTATGAAAAATGATGCTATCCATATGGCGATTAACACCTCTGACAACAACACGTCAAAAAAAGATGCGGTAGTTATTCGTCAGGAAGTTCTTAAGAGAAATATCCCTTACTTTACTACGCTTAGTGCCGCAAGAGCGCTTATCCTTGCCCTTGATGAAATGAGGGATGAGTCATGGTCAAATTCGAAAGCTCTGCAAGATTTTCTAGCTTAGAGATGAGCGTAATACTCGCTCAAACCGACACTACCGTCGGTTTCTTGTCACATGATGCACAAAAGCTCTACTCCATAAAATCCCGTCCCCAAATAAAGCCTTTTATAAAAGTTTACAAAGATTTCAAAAGCTTTTTAAATGACGGCAAAAGAGTTGTAAAAAATAGAAAAAATATGGTTCGCCGCGCTAAAAAAACAACCTTTATTGTAGGCGATTTTTCATTTAGAGTTGCAAAATCAGACCTAAACTCGCAAATTTTAAGAGACTCTTTATGGTTTTACTCAACATCCGCAAATAGAAGCGGAGAGAAATTCAGCAGAGATTTTTGTGAATCAAAAACAGATATAATAGTAGAAGACGAAGTCGGCTTGCTTGAAAACAGCGCGTCTGTTATTATAAAAATAAACTCTAAAAAACAAAGAAGGCTAAGATGAACAAGGCTATACAAGCGTTATTAACGGGTATGTTTATTACTTTTATATTGGACTTTTTTCTTTTTTTGGGGATTTTTATAAATTATATAGATTTTCACAAGGTTGACCTATACTACAACATTCTCTTTGCAGACAATCAAAACGGATATCTTTTCTTTGGACTATCAATTGTTTTAGGATTTTTAGTCATCTATATAAAAAATTATAAAATAAGTTTGAGCATCATTGCTATACTATCCGTGGCTGCACTCTCAACATTCATTGAAGATATCGGGCAAAGTGTAGGCGAGGATATGCTTATGACAAAAAACACAACCCTAAAAACTCAAAAACATCTCTACGTCGGCGATATTATTTATGATGGCAGGCAAAAAGTAACCTTTTATGACTATAATTTCAAAAAAACAGTGGTACTAGATAAAAAGGATTTAATAAAATGAAGCATATCTACTCGATTGCAGGAGGCGTAGCACTGGGGAGTGCCGGCATAGTTATGATGAGTGTTCTTAGCGGATGTGAATCTTCTCAGCAGCAAGAGCAGCAAAACAAATTTTTAGTAATAGAGCAGCAGGCAAACGGAAAATATCTTGTAGTTGAAGAGATGCCAACTGAGGGACCAAGCAGAGCAATTATTCGCGAAAAAGATGAAAACAACAACACTATTGAGCGTTTTATGAGCGAAGATGAGATGAGAGCCATGGCAGAGCAGGAGTTTCTAAAGACACAAGACGGTACTTCAGAGACACTCTCAAGCGGTGATTCAAGCGCAGGAATGGGACTTGCCGGCACCATTTTAGCCGTTGCGGCAGGCTCGCTTTTGGGGAATGTGATTGGCAACGCTTTGATGAACAATAAAAACTTCGCCTCTCGTTCATCTGCGGTAAATAAAAGCGCATACAGCCGCTCAGCGGCAGGACAAGCGGCAAGAAGCGGTACCTCGACTAAAAAGAGCTTTTTTGGCGGCTCAAGTACGGCATCATCTTCAACCAGCTCAACATACGGAAGTTAACATTGGTAAAATTAACAAAAATAAAACCTCTAAAAAATGAGCAGCTTGAAGAGCTTGGATTTACTTGGCACACGGACAGCGATAACAGCAAGTATATAAACGATAGCATCGTAAAGATTAGCGAGAGTGAAGCAGAGGCTTACTATGAGGCTGCAAACGAAATCTATGACATGTACGTTGAAGCTGCCCAGCATGTAGTGGAGAACAACCTTTTTTTTGAACTTGGAATTCCTTTTAATCTTATCGATGCAATAAAAAAGAGCTGGGAAAATGATGTCCACTGGCATATTTACGGCAGATTTGATTTTGCAGGCGGAATGGATGGCAAACCCATAAAACTCTTAGAGTTCAATGCCGATACGCCTACATCTTTGTTTGAAACAGCGCTGCTTCAGTGGGCGCTTTTAAAGAGCAACAATATGGATGAAGCGAAGCAGTTTAACAATGTTTATGAATCTATAAAACAGAATTTTAGACGTTTGATTACTCTATTTGATGAGACTGAGCTCTTTGATGAGAGATATGACGGATGGAAAATACTCTTCTCCTCAATTGAAGGAAACGACGAAGAGAAAGCTACTACTAGGCTGCTCCAGCAGATTGCTACGGATGCGGGCTTTAACACAGGCTTTGAGTATCTTGGAGATGTAAGGTTTGATGAGAGCGGCATATATGACAGAGATGACAATCAGTATGAATACTGGTTTAAACTCTACCCTTGGGAAGATATAGCAACGGATGAGCCGGAACTCGCTACCATCCTTACAAGCATTATGCAAAATCAGAGTGCGATTATATTAAATCCGGCGTACACTCTCCTTTTTCAATCAAAAGGGATGTTAAAGATTCTCTATGACCTCTTCCCTGATTCGCCTTATCTTTTAAAAACATCTTTTGAACCATTAAAAGGAATAAAGCATGTAGAAAAAAGTGTTTTTGGAAGAGAGGGAGCAAATATAAAAATAGTTGACGTAAACGGTGCCCTGCTTTGCGAGCAAGATGGTCCTTACGGCAATCATAAAAAGGTTTATCAGGAGTATGTAGAACTAAATATGGATGAAGAAGGCTTTAAATATCAGGCAGGCGTTTTCTTTGCCTATGAAGCTTGTGGAATGGGATTTAGAAAAGGCAAAGAGATTATGAACAACATGAGCAAGTTCGTGGGGCACCATATCTCCTAGCCCTTGCTTTAGCTATAAATTTTTCTGGTGATTAAACTCTGGAACTATTTCCTTTAGTTTTGCCAATTTATCTTTACATGTTAAAAGCTCTTCTATATCTTGATTTAACTTATCAATATTATATTTCGTGGGCTTTGCAACGGTGATAGACTCATAAGGCGTCTTTGCATCGCTCTCATCTATAAGCAGCTCTTCATAGAGTTTCTCCCCTGGGCGAAGTCCGATAAACTCTATAGTTATATCTTCTCTTTTACTTAGCTCTATCATCTTTTGCGCCAAATCTACTATCTTTATTGGCTCGCCCATATCAAGGATAAAGAGCTCTCCGCCCTCTCCTATTGCACCGGCTTGAAGAACAAGCTCGCAAGCTTCAGAAATTAGCATAAAATATCTCGTAATATCAGGGTGCGTTACCGTAACATTTTGCCCGTTTTCTATCTGAGATTTAAACTTAGGTATGACGCTTCCGCTGCTTCCAAGCACATTTCCAAATCTAACCACAACTATTTCCGTACCGTTGCAGTTTGAATTCTGGGCATACAACTCACAGATGCGTTTTGTTGTTCCCATAACATTTGTAGGTCTGACCGCTTTATCAGTGGAAATCATCACAAACTTCTCAACACCATGTTTAATAGAGACGTCAATAACATTTTTAGTACCTACGACATTATTTAAAATGGCTTCGTCTATATTTGACTCAACAAGCGGTACATGTTTATATGCCGCTGCATGTATCACTATTTGCGGTCTATGTTTCTTAAATGTCTCATCCAAAAACTCTCTGTTAACGACACTTTGCATTACAAGAGCCGTCTGGGTTTTTTGTATCTCTGAAGCTATGGCATAAAGGTTATATTCGCTATGGTCCAGAAGTATAAGTTTTTTAGCGCCGTATCTCTCACACTGTCTGCTTATCTCACTTCCTATGCTTCCGCCTGCACCGGTTATGAGAATAGTTTTGTCTTTTACAAAAGATAATATTTTGCCTCTATCTAAATCCTTTGGATGACGAGCAAGAAGGTCTTCGACGGATATATTTTTTAACTGCGTAGCAAAATCTCCGGTATCTAAATTCTCATCTACCGATGGCAGTATCTGAATATGTGCAAAATATGGCGATAAACTTTCATATATATCTTTAAACTTATTTCTGGAAGCAGAGGGCATTGCAATAACAAGCAAATCAAACTTATTGCCCTCGCCTATCTTCTCCTTTAGCTTCTCCCTAGAAATCACATGTATAGAATCTATTGAGCGGTTTTGTACCGCTTTGTCGTCGTCTATAAAGTATTTAACTCTATACTCTGTATTTGCAAATTCTGACCCTAGTTTAATCCCAGCCATTCCGGCACCGTATATCACTACCGATTTTGTTTTTACTACATGACTTCTATTTACAAGATAGTAGTATGCGTACATTATAAAATTTATCACAAAGAGATATAAGAAGAGTTCTGAAACAAAAAATGCAATTCTTATCTTTGTATAAAATATCGGCATGTAAATTAAAAATGCAGCAATGTATACAAAGCTTTTTATAAGAAATGTTTTTTGGGATGCCTTGGACCAAGAGAGAGAGTAGTCGCTAAAAAGCACAAAAGATGAAATCATACGAACGGCTACTACGCTAAGCACTACATCAAGCTCAAATGGAGTGTGAAAAATAAAAAATGTCCACCAAAATGTAGCAAAAGAGAGCACTATAATTACGAAGAAGTTTAATACTCTTTTATCTACAGCCACTGAATCTCTTTATTTTATAATTTTACTTCTCTAACGTTTTTAGCTTCTGTTTTAAAATAATTTTTCCAGCCTCAACACCCGGTTGGTCATATGCATTGATGTACATAAACTTTGCGCACACTGAAGTCAAAAGCTCATATTCATACATCAGACTTGCACAACTTCTCTCATCTATTGTGTCAATCGTAATAACGTCGCATGGGATATCATGTAGATTATTTATTGACTCTATCGTAGCATCTGCCTGCTGGTTGATGAGTGAGGAGAACTCTATCCCCTCGATGTAGTCCAGCTCCTCAAGTCCCTCTAGTTTAACATGCGGGATTTTTAGATTGCTATGAAAATCCTCAACCTTGATAACAGTAACCGTCTTATCACGTCTGCCCTCTACGATAAGCTGTAAAAAGGAGTGCTGATCAATGGGTCCGATAATTCCTATCGGAGTAAGTCCTTGTCTTGTGCTGTTTATATCAACTTTGCCTAGACTCTCTCCCCAAAGCTGTATGTACCACTTGTTAAAGCCCTCTAATCTTGACGAGTATGAAAAAACAACGTTTATATTAAAGCTGTTTTTGTACTCTACAAAAAATCTAGCCTTTTTAAGCACTCTCTCGTATGTTTGCTCTTTTTGAAAAAATGAGTTATAAACTCCTTTTGCACCCTCTAAAAGCTCGTCTATATCTATGCCTACGATTGCTAACGGCAATAGACCAACCGCGCTAAAGACAGAAAATCTCCCGCCTACATTTTTTGGTATCTCAAAGTTTCTTATTTTATTTGCTTTTGCATACTCGTTTAGTTTTGAGTCGCTCTCGGTAACGACTAGAGTATTGTGCTTGTCACACTTTATAAGAGAGTTGATATATTTAAAAATAGAAATTGTCTCTATTGTCGTACCTGATTTTGATATAACTATAAAAAGAGTGTCGTCCAAATCGATATTTTTGATTTTTGATTTTATGTCTATCGGGTCGGTAGTTTCTAAAAAGTAGAGTTTTTTAGTTAAATTTTTTGAATATTTTAAAAATTTATATATGGCATATGTCCCAAGAGTGCTGCCGCCTATTCCTATAACTACAATGTTTTTTTGTTTAACACTTTGGGCATACTCCTTAAAGACGGAGGTGTCTTGATGTACAAGATTGTAGTAGCCTATCTCTTCTTTCTCTCTTACTATCTCGCCAAAAACATCCTCATCTGAGATGGTCGGATTGAAATTATGCTGATATTTCATCTTCAGATACTTTTTTTGTTATAAAAATAGTTTGTCGCTTCGACAAATCCATCTACACTTCCGCAGTCAAATCTTCTTCCTTTAAATTTGTAGGCAATTACTCTTCCCTCTTTTGCCTGCACCAAAAGCGCATCTGTTATCTGAATTTCTCCGCCCTTTCCTGGCTTTGTCTCTTCTAGAATGTCAAAAATATCAGGTGTTAAAATGTATCTTCCGATAATAGCCAAGTTTGAAGGCGCATCTTTAGGCTCAGGTTTTTCTACCATGTCTGTAACTCTCAAAACACCATCTTCCTCTTCAAAACCTGCAACAACACCATACTTATTACTATCTTCAAGTGGTATCTCTTCAACTGCCACGATAGAACATTTGTACTTATCATAGAGTTTTACCATTTGCGTCAAAACAGATTCGCCGTCGTTATCACATAAGTCATCTGCCAAAACAACGGCAAAAGGCTCATCCCCGATAAGTGTCTCCCCTGTTAAAATAGCGTGACCCAAGCCTTTCATCTCGACTTGTCTTGTGTAAGTGATGGTGCAGTTTTTAACAATATCGCGAATCTCTTTCATGAGTATCTCTTTTGAAGTTCCGTTTATCTGATGCTCAAGCTCGTATGATCTATCAAAATGGTCTTCGATAGCACGTTTACCGCGACCCGTTACTATCGCTATAGTGCTTATTCCCGCTGTTCTTGCCTCTTCTACGCCGTATTGCAAAAGCGGTTTTGTAAGGATTGGAAGCATCTCTTTTGGTATAGCTTTTGTAGCTGGAAGAAATCTCGTTCCATAACCTGCAGCAGGAAAAAGGCATTTTCTAATCTTTATAATATCTCTTGGCATCTTCTTATCCTAATAAATCATAATTTTTTGAATTCTATCCAATCACACCATAAACAAACTTAAACCCTAAGTCTGTACACTTTTGCCTGAGGAGTCATGATAACCTCTTCAAAAAGAGTTCTGTCATACTCTTCTAAAACCATCAGCTGAATATAGAGTGAATTATATGTTTTTTCATCTACCACTAAAAAAGTATTATAACTAGACATGTATATAATGTTTACACTTGCAGTTGGATTTGCCATCTGCACATTTTTTGAAAGTTTCATGTTTTTATCATACGATGTTTGGACAAATCTCTTTATCAACACCTTTTGATTGTTGATTGTTACAGTTGCACTTTGCATGTCAAACAAAACACCCTGTCCCAAATTGACAATATTTTTCTCCTGCTTAAACATTTTTGTCGCATAAAAAAGTGAGCGTTTTTGCATCGCACCGTTCATAAGATTTATATTTGAGAACATCTCAACGGTCGGGTAGATATCTATCATTCTAAATGGCAGATAGAAGTAAATATCTCTTGTCTTTTTAGGAAGCTCCACATCTGCTTCAAGCGAGAGCAGAAAATCGTTTGTGTCATTAAACCCGTAATCTTTTGTCATCTGCTCTATATTAGAAAACATTGTCAAATTTTTATCTCTAATTAACTCTTCACTCTCTTCTCTAAACTTAAAACTCTTCTCCGTATACTCTACGTCAAGTCTTGCCATATTTGCCGCTGAGGCTTCTGGATTTGTAAGGATAAAACTAACAGGGAAATTTACCTCTCCGCTGTGTTTGCCGCCATCAATGAGCGTTTTAACATCGCTGTAGTATCTCAGCGGATAGCCGTAATCCCACCATGCGACCACATAATCCTCTCTCTGAGCTATATCTTTTAATTTGTCTAAAACGCTAACTTCATCCGCATTAAATACAGCAGGAACTCTGTAATCCTGAACGTGCGCTATATTTGGATATAAAATCGCAAGAGTCAAAGCGATTATCGTGAGAAATTTTAGTCTGATTGTCGGCATGTATCTAGCTAACTCTGTAATCAAAAAAGCGACTCCAAATGCCAAGACAGGAACCGCATAGATGGTAAAACGGAGCCCGCCGACATATGCCAAAAAGCCAAGCCCGATAAGAGGAAGTCCAAGGAGCATGATTTTGTGTCTGTATGCGAGATAGATAAAACCTCCAACCGAGACAATAAATGTAACCACATGTCCGCTGATTCTGTTCGCAAACATCTCAAAAGAAATATGACCTGCCTCCCTTACCGTCTGTACAACGGAGTAGAAATGAAGCTTTAATCCCTCTTCGCCCGCCGTTACGGCATTTTTAAAAACATACCCCTTTAGCTGACCCCAAATCGGATTAAATCCGCCAGAAGCAAGGAAGAGAGCTACCGACGCGCCTAAAATATAGTAGACATATTTATCAAACTGTTTTTGCTTGTAGATATAAAAAACACCCAAAACCAAAATAGCTCTTATATACCCCTCAAGACCAATCATTGCAAGCATCATGATGGCTAAGAGTTTGTAGTTGTAGATATTTTTTCTGTCCCATATTAAGACATAAAGCAATATTAATCCAAAAAATGAGAACTCAAGCGAGTAACTTTGAGGATACCACCATCTGTATATCAAAATATCTAGTGCCGTAATGAGGAGATACTTATCTTCATTTGTTTTAATCGCCCAAATAATCGACCAAAGAAGAAACATAGGAAGTACGATATTTAACATATCGGTATCATAGTAGCCAATCATCGTGCGGTTGTAGTAACTGTGTCCGATACTTGCCAAAAGTGCCGCTACTAGTCCTAGTTCCAAATTGTCTAGACTCTTTGCAATTAGTATGATGGGAACGACCACAAGCGAGCCCAAAACAACAGGCATAAAAAGAATTATTGTCTCAAAAGAAAAAGGCAAGATATAGGCAAAAAGAGCCGTCATCTGCGAGGCTGCCGTAGTTATCGGAGAGAGGTCGTTTTCCTGACTTACACCGCTAAGTATATCTCTTGCCCCCTCTGCCCAAAAGTAGCCATCATTTGTATTAATCATAAACTGGTCATTAAACTTAAACGGTTCATAATCCGCAAACTGATAGAACCAAATCATCCTAATAGCAACCGAGAAAAGAAATGCTATCGCAATGTAGAGCAGTGTAACTTTTGTATCTTTTGCCAATGTACCCACGGTTTTGTCCTTTAGTTATATCTCATTGTACAGACTATCTCTCTCTACGGGAATAAATCCGCTGTTTTTGATAAGAGCAGTAAAATCTTCAAGCTTTACGCCGTTTGCACTCTTTGCACCGGCCGCTGAGTTTATAGACTCTTTTTCTATCGTTCCGTCTAAGTCGTTTGCGCCAAACTCCTGTGCAACAAGAGCCAAATTTACAGTTGAAGTCACCCAGTAGGCTTTGAGATTAGGAACGTTATCTAAAACTATGCGGCTAACCGCCATAGTTTTTAAAATCTCATTTGCAGTTATCGGCTCTTTTATATTTAAGTAGTTATTCTCAGTCTGATAAACAAGCGGGATAAAGCAGTTAAAGCCGTGTGTAATATCTTGCAACTCTCTTATGCGCATCATATGGTCTATACGATTTTCTCTGCTCTCAACATGTCCAAAAAGCATAGTTACATTGCTTTTTTTACCCCTAGAGTGCCATTTCTCATGTATTTCCAACCATTGTGACGATGTAACTTTGCCTTTACAGATATAGTCACGAACCTTCTCGTCAAATATCTCTGCACCGCCTCCGGGCATAGAATCAACGCCGTTTTGTATCATCAAGTCAAGTATCTCATCATAGCTTTTGCCATATTCACGGGATAAAAAGTCAACTTCGGCAGCGGTTAGCGCTTTTACATGCAGGTGTGGGTAAGCACTCTTAATCTTTTTAAAAATCTCCAAGTACCACTCAAGCCCCGTATTTGGGTTGTGCGCCGAGACGATATGAACCTCTTTGATATCACGAGAGACTGCATCTTTTACAATCTCCATTATCTGCTCATGTGTCATTGTGTACTGGTTTGGATTTTTTCTAGTGGCGCTGTAGGCACAAAATTTGCAAACGTCGGCGCAAACGTTAGTGGGATTTATATGGCGGTTTATATTGTAGTATGTTTTTTTACCATGAAGCTTTTTTCTTATGTTGTCTGCCAAAAAGCCAAGCTCAAAAAAGTCCATTTCATAGAGTGAAAGCGCCTCATCGAAGCTCACTCTATGACCTGCTAAAATCTTCTCTTTTAAATTCATCAATTATTTTAAAGCCTCAAACTTATCAAGCTCGTCCAACTGCTCCCATGGATAGTCGCTCTGTCCTACCTGCCCGCGAGCCGCTACATCCGCATATAAAAAAGTCTCTTTTGAAGGATGGTCAAGGTTAAATTTACGTGTTATCCAGTTTGGAGTAAGCGGAAAACTCTCTTGCACAAATGTTGAGAGTTTATCATCATCCAAACCGTTGATTACGGTTCCGTATGTATCAACCGCAACAGATGTAGGACGTGCAACACCGATGGCATAAGATATCTGAACCAACGCTTTTTTAGCAAGTCCAGCCGCAACGATATGTTTTGCGATGTATCGTGCCGCATAAAGTCCGCTTCTGTCAACCTTTGTATAGTCTTTAGAACTCTGCGCTCCTCCGCCAATCGGTGCATAACCGCCGAAACTATCGACTATAAGCTTTCTCCCCGTCAATCCTGAATCGTGCAGTGAAGAGTGAGATACATATTTTCCCGTAGGGTTTATATGGATGATACAGTAGTTTTTATTGTATAACTCACTTGGAAGCCCTGCATCGTCTATAAGTTCACCGATAAGCTTTCTAACGGCAACTATGTCCATCGTATTTACACATGGAGCAGAGACCACGATAGTGTGGATTTTTTGCGGTTGGCACTTCTCGAAGTTCTCTTTTTTGCCATAATCCATAGTAACTTGAGTCTTGATGTCAACGCCTAACTTAGACGGATTTGCTTTTGCAAAGTTGTAAACCTTCTCCATCAAAACTCTTGCATAAGTGATGGCGCTTGGCATATAGTTTTTAGTCTCGATATCTGCGTAACCAAACATAATCCCCTGATCACCCGCACCAGTCTCGCCGTCTTCTTGGTCAACACCTCGGTTAATATCCGGAGATTGAGAGTTTAGAAGGACTTGAAGCTCTACCTCTTCTGGGTGGAGACACTCCTCTTTTGTGAAGTACGGATTTCCATCGTAGCCTATATTTACAAGAGCGTCATGCACAATTTTTTTATAATCTTCAGTCGTAACTCTAGTTTTTGAGGTTACCTCTCCGCCAATAATTATATGTTTTCCCGCGACAAAAACCTCTGACGCAACTCTTGATTTCGGGTCTCCGATAATTAACTTATCAACTATGCTGTCTGCTATAATATCAGCGCACTTATCCGGATGTCCCGGGCTTACTACTTCACTTGTAAAAAGATACATATTATATTTTTCCTTGGGTTATTATCAGCTTATAAAAATCTTTTTTTATAAACTAGTTTGCAAAGAACCATTTGATTTTTGTTTATATGATTAAACCTGGTGCTTTCCACATCGAAGTCGTAATATTATCATCTACTAACTTTAATTGTACTTCGTAAGCTTTTTTAAACTTAATTTTTATCTCATCGTAAACTTTTTTATTCTCAAAATTCGGTTCATAAATTTTGTCCCAAACCACCAGTTTTTTTGCCGCTTCAGATATACTTTCATACACCCCTGCACCAACACCTGCTGCCATAGCGGCACCTAACGCTGTTGCTTCAGTGACTTTGGGGATTTTAATCACGCATCCTGTCACGTCTGCTACTATCTGCGACCATAATTCGCCTTTGCTTGCACCGCCCGCAAATACGATTTCACTTATTTTTACGCCCGTAAAATCTCTTATTTTATCAAGATTTATGCTTGAGACTATCGCGGCATTTTCCTGCAGACTTCTAAACATTGATGCTCTGTTACATGTATCTGGATTTATGCTTAGGTTTAAAAAACTCGGAGCTGCGTGATACCACTTGCCGTACTTCATAGAGTCTGAAAATATCGGCAAAATACCGTATGAACCGGCAGGAACTTTTGCGGCTTTTGCTTCCATAAGCGCGTAAACATCCACGCCCTGCTCTTTTGCTTGAAGCTTCTCCATATCGCAAAAAGCATCCCTAAACCATCTCATGACAAGCCCGCTAAAAAAGGTAATACCCTCCGCTTGCGAGAGTTCTGGGATAACATGCGGATTTACTCTTATGTTCCTATCAAGCGGCGGAGGCGTATTTTTGTCTATGTTTACCACCTGCTGCCAAAAAGAGCCGCCAAGAATTGCCACCTGTCCAACCTCAACAACGCCCAAGCCTGCCGAACCGAGCTGAACATCGCCGCCTCCCATAACTACTTTAGTATTTGTTGACAATCCGCTCTCTTTTGAAGCCTTGTCCGTAACACTGCCCATAAGCGTTCCCACTTCCAACACTTTAGGAAAAATATCATCCTTAAGCCCGACTTTTGCAGCCATTTCGCTGACCCAGTCACGCTTTTTCAAAGAAAATATCCCAGTTGTTCCGCCGTTACTCGGATCTGTTGCAATAACTCCGCAAAGTCGAGCCAAAATCCAATCCCCAATCATAGAGATTTTCGCCACTCTCTCATAGATCTCGTGCCTATTATTTTTTAGCCATAAAATTCTAGGTATTGCCCCAAGCGCAAAAGTCTGCCCCGACTCAGCGTAAAACTCCTCTTCAATCCCTTTGAAGTTCTCTTTTAGGTATCTTACCTCTTTGTCTGCCCTCGCATCCACATTCGCAACCGCCCAAAGCTCTCTGCCCTCTTTGTCATAAAGAACGATTCCCTCACGCATACTTGTAGCACTAAGAGCAGCTATATTTTCGCCGTTTAGGTTTGCAGTTTTGAGCGACTCTCTTATACACTCACACACCAAAAGCAAGTTTTTTTCAAAATCAAAACTCATAGAGTTTGGCACATTCGGCTCTTCAAGATGCGTCCACTCTTTTTGAGCAACGCTTATCTGATTGCCCAAAGTGTCAAAGATAACTGCCCTAACACTCCCGGTTCCTGCATCTATCGCCATTAAGTAGTTCATATTTACTCCTTCTTGCTCACAAACAATTCACTTAATTCTGCTTCAAAATCTTCAATAGACGGTAATGAGCTTTTGAATTTTTCAAGTAATATTTCTGTTAATTCAAACTCACTTACACCCATTGGTTTATTTATATCTCGCAATGAAAATTCAACTTCAATGTTGTTTTTATCACGGCACAAAAGTATCCCTATGGTTGGATTGTCATTTTCTTTTTTGAGTAAACTATCTACAGCAGAGATATAAAAGTTTAGTTTTCCGGCATATTCTGGAATAAATTTTTTATTTTTAAGTTCAATAACTACATAACATTTCAGCTCAATATGGTAAAAAAGAAGGTCAATATATCTATCAACCCCAGCTATTTCTAAGTGATACTGTTTTCCTACATAAGCAAAGCCACGACCAAGTTCTAGCAAAAATTTTGTGATATTATCAATAAGTTTATTTTCTATATCTCTCTCAACAAAAGGTTTTTCAAATGTCAAAAAATCAAATACATACGGGTCTTTTATCGTCTGTGTCGCCAAATCTGAAAGTGGCTGAGGAAGAGTATTTTGAAAATTATTCACTCCTTTTGCATCTCTTGCATAAAGGTTCGTTTTGAGATTTAGTGCTAAGGTATCTTTGTTCCAATTATTTGTGATAGTTTGTTTGATGTAATATACGGCTTCGTCTATCGTGTTTGCTTTATTTAAAATCTCTATATGATGTCTCCAAGGTATCGTAAACAATATCTCGTCTAATAGTCCAACGGGGAGTTGGACTATTCTGTTTTCCTCGCTTTGCATTAGTCCAACGGGGAGTTGGACTAATGCGCAAGCGTAAAATTCATAAAATTTTTTGATATAAAAAAGATTTGTTCGTGAAAAACCTTGAAGATCTGGAAACTCTTTTTTAAGGTCTTTTGCCATATTTTCTATAAATTTACTTCCCCATTTTGCCTGCTGTTGTTTGAGTGAAATCATTTGCCCAAGCTCAAAATAAAAATGCAATAACCCACTATTTACACTCACTGCAAGTTTGATTTGAGTCTGTTTTATTTTCGTAGCTACTTGAAGTATAAAGTTTTTGTATTCGTTTTCATTGGCTATTTCACTCATTTATTATCTCCAATATTTTAGTTTTATTTTCTAAAGTGTTAAGTTTCTTTTAGATTGCTTAAGATGTTAACAACTCTTTTTGAAGTAGCATTTTGATAAACGATTGGTAAGGAACATCTAGCGCATTTGCTCTTACTTTTATGGTCTCAAGCATATCCTCAGGAAGTCTTAGCGATATTGTTTTGGTACTTTTTTTAAGATTGCTAAAGCGTACAACTTTTGCACTTTTAACATCAAAAAAATCAGTCACATCGTTTTTTTCCCAAAATGCTATCTCTTCGTTTTGGTCTTTAAATTTTGGTAAAGTTTTCATAGAAAGTTCTCTCCTTTTTGCTCATAGGTCTTGCAGATATCACTCTGATTTTATTTTTTCGTTTTGTAAAGATGACTGTCGTAAGCTCTTTTTCGTTTGTATATCCAAGCGCAGCACATCTACACTCATCATCGGATGAATGGTTTTTGTCTTCAAGTAAAACCAACGGTTCATTAAAGAAAATCTCCTCTATGATTTGCCATTTTAAACCATGTTTTATCTTATTTTTAAGAACATTCCCATCATCCCACTCAAAGCCGACCAACTCATCTAAGTCTAAACATTCAAACGCCATAAGTTCCCTTTGTGTATATTGTCATTATATACATTTAAAAATAAATTGTCAAAATATTTCATTTTGTTATGTTTTTATCATTTAAATAAACATTTTTCGTATTCGTTTATTTAGCAAATATCAAGCTATTTGATATATAATGCTTGTTGAATAAATGATTATGTAAGCACGTAAACAGAACGGAGGAAAATTTGAAAAATATGAGCTATGAATATGCAGGTTTTTGGGTTAGAGTTGGAGCATCTTTAATAGATTTGGCTTTATTGTTAATGATTACATTGCCCTTAACATTAATGATTTATGGTAGTGATATGGTATGGAACAGTGAAGACATTATTTTAGGTCCTGCAGATTTTTTAATAAATTACTCTTTACCATTTTTTGCAACAATAATTTTTTGGATGTACAAATCAGCTACCCCAGGGAAAATGGTTTTACACCTAAAAGTTCTTGATGAAATAACAGGAGATAAATTAACTATAGGACAAAGTATTGGAAGATATTTTGCATATATACCTGCTATGCTAATTTTTATGCTCGGAATATTCTGGGTAGCTTGGGATAAGAAAAAGCAAGGTTGGCATGATAAATTAGCTAAAACTGTTGTGGTAAGAAACAAAAGACAAGTTGAAGATGTAAAATTTACATAGCAAGCACTAGAAACCCACTCTCCTCGTTCCACCTCTCCCGAGACTGTGAAAGAACCTCAAAAAAACATTTCAAAGAGTGCCTAAAACTCTCTTTGAAATAAGATAAAAATAGATTTAAAAAC
>Ga0172380_10000945_pt1 | contig 52027 bp, 85 predicted proteins | sample Leawe162metaG_FD_119747 | JGI IMG/M metagenome (GOLD analysis project Ga0172380, IMG submission 119747) | Leachate microbial communities from a municipal landfill in Southern Ontario, Canada - Leachate well 162 metaG | ecosystem: Engineered > Solid waste > Landfill > Unclassified | place... | reverse complement strand
TCGGAACCTTCAATACTCTGGAAGAGGCGGCTGCGGCTTATCGAGGCGCGGCCAGGCTCCTCCACGGTGAGTTTGCGAACGCCGCTTAGACACAAAGAAGGCCCCCGGCGCGAACCGGGGGCCAAGGTTACGGCGCGAGGGGGAAGGCGCCGGGTTCAGTCAGGCGGCCCTCTCCGGCTCCACCACCACCCATAGACGGCCGAGCCCACCGGAATGGCGATCAGGGCCGCCAGCGCGAGCCAGAAGATTACCGACATGATGCCACCACGGGCTCCAGCACCGAGAGCCGGGCCCGGCGACGCTCGTTCGCGGCGGCTGTCAGTCGGTAGCGCTCGGCGGCGAGTTCGGGGGCGCTCGGGAGGTTGTCGTCAGGGTAGCTCGACGGGGCGCCTGGAACATCGTCCGGGACGCACGCCTGACGCACCGGAATGAGCACTTCCTTGGTCACGATCCGTGGCTCGGGCGCGTGGGCGCAGGCGGTGAGCAATATTGAAGTCGCGACGCACATTAAGGGCGATGCACATCTCGAGGTGTTTCGTGAAGTTTTCACCGCCCCGCCCTCACCTGCGCATCCACCTCAAGCAGCCGGCTCGTAGGTCGCGTCGAAGATGTCCGGCTTGCAGGGATAAAGCTCGCCTTTGACGCCGCGAATGATCCAGTCCCCAGGATCGGCCCGGTGCGGCCCCTCCAGAGTGCCGATCCAGAGATCGTCGCCATCGCGCCAGACCTCGCCAGCGGGAACTTTTGCGGGCCACTTCTCGTCGGTGACGATGCGGGCGACTGGCGGCATCCACTCAGGATATTCCAGGCGCTCAGTCGCGAAGGGTATGCCGCCGTTAGTCAAACCCACCGTGGCGCCGTTCCACTTGATGGCCTCAATTACAACGGGCTTCTTTCGGAATTTCATTGTCTACTCCTCACTTGCTGATCCACTTCCAACAGCGCCTCGCAGACGCCTGCGGACTTCGGCCGGAACGCTTCCAGCCTGTCAGCCCGCACATCCGCCGCAGAGGCCGCTTTCCTGGCCGCCTGGAGGGCCTTGGCGAGTTCAGCGGCGCGTTGGTCGCCGGCTTCCTTCTCCGCCCTCAGCGCGGCGTTCTGGGCCGATCTCGCGGCGTCGAGGGCGGCGGCGCTGGCTTTGCAGACGGCGAGATTGGCCTCGGCCACGTCGCGGGCGCCCAGAGCCGCCTCCGCCTGCCGCTGGAGCTTGTGGTTCTTCAGGCCGGCGGGAATCGCGAAGGCCAGGGTCAGGGCCAGGGCGACGGACAGGACCGGGCCTGCGAGGCGGGATGTCAGGAGGGTCCAGATCATCGGTCCCTCCGCTGAACAAAGCCTGCGGGCCGGGACTGTTGAACCGGCTTGCGATGCAGCGCCCAGGCCGCAGCCCGGCTCACCGACTTCATGCCGGCCAGCCGGGGCGTTTGGCCCTCGTCGTCGCGGAGATCGTGGAGCGATCCTTGACCGAGGATCACGGGGAAGTCGGGCCAATCGTCGTTCATGACAGGCCCCGCTCGCACTGCTTCCGCTCATCGGCCCGGCGGTTCACGAGGCCCGGCCACTGGACGCACACGCCGGCCTTGCAGACGAAGACCCACTGCGGCTTGCCGTTCGGCTTCTCGTTCATTCGCTCGCAAGCCGTTTTGAGGTCGCCCGCCCTGGCCGCCTTGGCGGTGGAAGACTGGCAGAAGCCGCCGGGGCCTGTATTCAGCGCGAACCGCAGGAAGGCGGCGTGCGTGTCGGTCGGAAGGCCAGACGGCAGGCAACCGATGGTCGCGTAATAATGGTCTAGCATGGCGAGCGTCGTCTTGTGCTCGCACTCCTGCTGGGTGTAACGCCTGCCGGGCTCGATGCCGTAGCGCTTGCCGGTCAGACCCGCGCATCCGGTCGGGAGCGCCGCGCCATGGGCTGGGTCGGGGTAGGACGCCAACACCCAACCCTCGTCGTGGACGTAGCCGGCGGTCGCGGCGGCGGCGACCGTGAAGGCCGTCGTCATGCCCGCGATGGCGAGGCGGGCGCTCACCGCCGATACCTCTCGAAAAGGAACCGCCCCAGCGTGAACTCGTCATAGTCAGGGATCGGGGCGTGGCGAGCGTGCGCCCATAGCTTGGCGACCTCTTCCCGCGTCGGAACCTCGCGGGCGTCCTCGCCCAGCGGCTCCTCAAGAACCCGGAGCATCTATTCGTCCTCGGGTTGGCGGGTGAAGGGATCAGCGTCCGCCCTCGCCCGTCGCTCCCGAAGCTTGCGGACGGTGTAGACGATCTGCAATGTCAACAGCGCCACCGTCAGGATGCCGACGATGATCGGGAGCGCGCCGACAACGAACGCATAGGCGCTCACCGCAAGTCCCGGCGTCACATAGGCCCCGCCCTTCAGCATCTCCTGAGAGAGGCCGGCGTCGCGCAGAACGTCGAGCCGTGAATCGCTCATAGCCCCAACTCCATACTGATCGCGACCACACAGGCTCCAAAAGCTGCGCCGCGAGTGAGTTCGACAAAGGTGTTCTGCGAGCCCAGGGGGACCCCATCCCGTACCGCCAGGAGGACTTCCCTCGTCAGCCAGCAGGCAAGCGAGGTCGCCGCCGTAGCGAAGGCGACGCCGGCCAGACCCGCGGTCAGCCGGTCTTCACCGCCCCAGTAGGCGGCAAGCATCAGCAGCGGTGCGGCGATCAGGTGCCGGGCGAGGGTCCCGATGATCTCCCGCCCGTTGGCAGGCGTCATGGAGCCGCCGAAGACGTCCCACGCCGGGGAGCGCCAGATCAGCCACGTCAGGCCCGCCACGGCCCCGAACGTCCCCGCCAGCAGCCAACCTGCGCCGATCAGGATAGCGGTCGCCGCGCCCTTGACGGGAAGCTTCTTGGCCCATGCGGGACGGGCCATGCCGAAGGCGCGGTCAGCCAGGGCGTAGAGCGGGATCAGTAGGGGGGCGAGCGCCGGTACGCCGCTGAAGATGGGATGCATGGCGGTCCTTGGCGTTTGAGGGGCGACGACGTATCATCCGGACATGCGGAGACGGGATTACATCGACGCCGAGTTTGAGATCGTCAGTGATGCGCGAGCCCTGCCAGGGAGATCGCGCCCGTCGTTGCGGCCGCTGCAATGGGCCTATGTTGGCATGATCGCTGCGATCGCCCTGTTCACGGCCGTGGTGTTGGCCCTGCCAGGCCCGGATCCGTTCAAGCCGGATGAGCCCAGGTTAGCGCCCGCGCCGGCCGGAATGATCTCCATCCCTCCGGTTCCGAGTTCCCGCTAGTTCGTGGCGGCTTCGGAGCCGACGTAGGCCGCTCCCCGCCCGGGGAGCTGCTTCAGCGGGATTTCACGCTTCGCCCGATAAGACTCCAGCATATTCAGAAGCTTCGTCATTTCGTCTGGGTCGACGAGAGCCTTGGCTAGGGCCGCATTCGCGGTGGGGTCCCCGATCACGCTGCGATCCTTGCGCGGAAGGCCCTTGAGCGTCGCCTTCAAAGCCTTGGCCGTCAGCCGCGCAGGGCTCAACCCGGTTTCAATGGCTTCCGCAGCCACGTCGAGCGGGTCACGGCCCTGGGCCTCCAGGTCGGCGCGCCCCGCGGCCCGCGCATAGGTGGGCGAACCGCCGACAACGCGATTGTTGTGGTTCGCCATCTTCACTTCACGCTCCATGGCGGACATGAAGTCATCAAAGGAGACGTTATCGGGGACGGCGACGCGGAGCCTGTCGGCGAACTCCTCGTTCTTGAGAAGCTGCCGGGCCTGCGTCACCCCGCCCTTGCGACGAACGGCGTCCAGAAGCGCCTCCCCGACGCCCAGGCGATAGTTTTCCTTGGCGCCGTCACTCCACCCCGCGAAGGTTTTGCGCAGGCGGGCCGCCGACATATCGAGGGAGCCGCCAAAGACCTTTCGGCCAAGGTCCAGCGCCTCGATCCCATCAGAATCCTCGCCGTACTTCTTCAGCCAGGCGCCATATTCGGCGAAGCCACCGCGATCAGGGGTCGCCGCGTTGGTTCGTACCGATTTCCCGAGCTCCTTGAGAGCGGCGCCGCGAGCCCCCTGCCCGCCGGCGTAAGCCGCATTGGCGGCGTCCAGCAGGCTTTTCGAGATATTTTGGGCGTCGCGGACCGTGATGGTCTGAGAACCCGGCTTATCCAGAAGGTCGTCGTGCAGCCGATTCAGGCGGGCGCCAGCCTCCCGCACGACGGGGTCGGGCGACGCCAGTGAGTTCTGCGCCTGCTCCTTGATGGCGGATCGCGCTAGATCTGAGCGAAGGGCTGAAACAGAATCCCTGTCCAGCGTGACGAGATGCTGGCCAAGCTTCTCCATCCCCGATTTGGCCTCGTCGCTCCTGGCGACCTTGAGCGCGTCCAGCGTGTCGAAATAGTCGCCCTTGCCGCCAAAGGCTTTGCTGATGGCGCCCTTGACTCGCCCAGGCGCCGCGGCCTGTTGGTCTCGCACCGCATCGCGCAGGATGGCTTGTCCCTTGCCCGGTGACTGAGCCAGCACCTCCGCCAAGCCGACCAGGTTATCGCCGCCGGCCTGGAACGGCAGCGCGCCATCGGCTCGCGACCGCAGCGGAATGTCAGCCGGCAGCGCTTCGTCTCGGCCAATCGCCCTGTCGAGCGCCGTAGCCGCTTTGACCTCTGGCGCGGTTCCCTTCGCGGCCCGCATAGGCACGCCGGTCATGTCCATAACGCCACGGGCCACCTTCGATGCCACCGCAGGCAATACTGCGCCACCCACCACTCCCCATGCCGCGCCGCGAGACCTGTCGCCCAGATCGCCATCGGTTGCCAGGAATCCTCCTGCCCCGCCGACGCCCGCATTGAGAAGGGTGGCGGCCCGCGCTCCAGACAGAGTCGGTATCGTCGCGCCACCCGCCAGGGCGCCACCCACCGCTGAGGCGTCGTAGGCGATGGGAAAGTCGCGGCGAGCCTGACCGGACTTGCGGTCTTCGTCATGGAGCACATCGAGGAAGCGCTCCTTCAGTGGAGCACCCTGAAGTAGCCCGACAAGACTCTCGATGCCCGCGACGGCCTCGTTTCGGCCGCCCACGAGGAGGCCGGATGCAGCGCCCCGCTTCATGGCGTCGTAACGGCGATCATCGCCGACGAACGGCCGGAGGGCGCCCAACATCGGAACAAGATCGACCGCGGCCTTGACCGCAGTACCACCCCACCCTTCGGCCGGGACCTGCTTCTTCTCTCCGTCCGGGGTCAGGTACCAATCGCCAGGTTTCGGCATGTCGGCCGGATCGCGCTGCGGCGACGGGTAGTCCTCGGAACCCATCGGGGCTTCGCCGGCGCGAAGCTTCGCCGGGTCGGCCTTCCCCGTGGCGATCTGCGCCTCGTAGAACGCCTCTTGCGCAGCCGTTATCGGATCGTCGCTGCCGCCATAGACCATCTTTGCGCCAGCACGGCGTGCGGTCTGAGGCGCCGAGACGAACTCGACATCGCCGATGGGGTCGTCGCCCGCCTCTGAGGCTCCATCCGGCGCCGAGGCCATGGCTTCAAGCTCTGCGTCACTCAAATCAGCAGCTTCGACGGCACGCCCGTTCTCGTGCTCGCCCATTGCGCCGGCTAGCCGCTCCAGGATTGCGTCATCTTGCATGTCCAGCGGTTGATCGGGCTGAACGCCGAGTTGTTGGGCGACACGCTGCACATAATTTCCTGTGTCGTTCTCTTCCTTCGGAGCCCAGCGGCCAACGATGCCGGTGACGGTGTTCAGTCCCCTTTTATCACCGTAGGAGCGCAGGAGACGGATATGCGCAGCCCTGCCGTTCTCCATGGTGTCGAATGTGGCGAAGCGCCCATCGGAGCCCATGTAGCCCGGTAGCGATCGGGCGAAGTCGCCGTCCTCGATATTGCCGGGGTTGCGGTTTCGATAGCCGCGCGGCTGGCTAATGTCGGGCGCAGAGGCTGGCGGCGCAGTGCCGGCGATGGCCTCCAACTCGGCGTCGGACATCTTCGACATGTCGGTCATTGGCCGCCCCGTGCAGCACGACGTCGGGCAAGTTCGGCGCGAGCTTGCTCAGGAGTGATCCGCGACGACGTCGCCGCGCCGTTCGCTCGGGCCCCGCCCGGCTGGCGGCCCGCCCCGAACTGTCGCTCGAATGCTGTCTGACGCTCGCCATTGACGGTTTCGAGTTCGCGGATCATGCGGTCGATATTGGATACCAACTGCTCATCCGATTGGCCTTGCTTTAGTGAGCCGCGAAGTGAAGACAGCAGCGCCAATTCCCGCTCCGTCAGATTCCCGACCGCGCCGCCCGTGGGCGAATTTTCGCGCATCTGAGCGAGTTCGTCGAAGCCCACGTTAGCCTCGATCGTGTCCAGGACTGCGCCCAGGTCGTAGGCTGCGGTGTTCGGAATGCCCGACACCCAGGCGTTGAGGCCAGTCGAGCCGCCCGCGCCGCCCTTGACCTTGGTGCGCGCCTCCCGAAGCTTTTCGAGGATGAAGGATGTCTTTCGGTCCAACGTCCGGAGGGTGGACATCGCCTTGGGCGTCAGGGCCTCGACGTCGGCTTGGTTTTTGGCGCGCGCCTCGGCTGCGACCTTCTCGGCAGGCGATTGGGACCGCCCCAGGCCGGCCGGAAGCGAGGAGGCGGGGGCGCCACCAGCGCTGCTATTCGAACCAAGAGCCCTCACGGCCTGACTGCGTGGCATTTGCACCGTCGAGCCATCCTTCAGAGGCACGCCCACGAGGTCGAAGTCCGCCTTGCCGGCCTCTTGAGCCCTGGTGACGGCCCCGGCCATGTCTGCCGCCGCCTGAATAGAGCCGTCCATGTTTCGGACGCCGACGACGTTGCCGCGCGCGTCGAAAAGCGGCTCCTGGCCCTTGTCCAGGCTAGGGATGAACTTGCCGACGTTCCCACTATCGCGCTTGTCCACGCCGAGGCCATTCACGAAGTCGACGTCGGGCTGCGAGCCTTTGATCATCTCAATGAACGGGGAGATGTTGACGCCGGCCTGCGCCGCCGCCGCCAGTCGCGGGATCGCATCGCGCATGGTGAGCGGCCCCTGTCGGCTCACTGGCGTCTTCATCGGCACGGACGAAAGGTCTGGCGGCGTGAAGGACAGCGAGCGGTCTGACGTCATCGGGACACCCGAGAGCCCGCCCTGATCGCCCAGGCGCGAGGCCACGCCCGAGGCGGCTTCCGCGGTCGGATCGACCACCGGCGGCATGGGCTCGGGCCGTGGCGCCGGCTCCGTGACCGGACTGCCGGTCATGGGTGGCGCATTGTTGCCGAACAGGCCCTTCAGTTCGGCCATGGCGGCCCGCTTGCTGGCGTCTTGGGCGCGGGCCTGGAGTTCCCTGGGAATGCGCGCCAACGCCTCCTGATCGCCCTGGAGGGCGGCGCCGAGCATCTGGAGCTTGTCGCCCATGCTCATGCTCTTGTAGTCGACCTCACCGCCGTCGCTGACGACCTTTTCGGGGGAGCCCTTGAGCATGGAGGAGAACGAGAAGGCCATCTCAGCGACCCCGGTGCTTGAGCAATGGGATACCTAATGCGGCGAGCGGCGACAGGTACGAGGCGGCGGGCGCGCCCTTCATCGGAATGCCGCCCATTCCGGACGTGCCGCCAAGCATGGCGAGGAGGCCGGACGAGGTGATGCTCCTCGGGTCCTGGGCCACGGGCGCCGCTGGCGTCGCGACCGGATTGGCCGGAGGAACAGCAGGATCGGCGGGGGCGGCTTCCGGGGGCCGGCGCGGGCCGAACAGCAGGGAGAGGCCAGACAGGTTCCCTGCGTCGCCCCGGAGGACGCTACCGAGCACGCCCAGTTTGTCGCCCAGGCCGAATTGGCTCCAATCCTCCTCTTCGCCAGCGGACCTGCCGCCTCCGCCAAGGCCGCCAATGGCGCCCATTCCGCCGATGCTCTGGAGTATCGATCTTAGGTCCATCTACAATGCTCCGTAATCGACCATGAGGAAGCCGCTGCGGTCGCGGTGGACGGCGCTCGGCTTCACCTTCAACACCTCTTGCGCCATGACGCCGATGAACCGCGCCGGGCTCCAGAGATAGCGGTAGAGGTAGACGCCTAGACCATCGGAGCGCACGCCGAGTTTCACGACGTCGGTCTTCAGCCTCTCGTCGGAGAATATCTTGGCCACCGTCCCGGCGATGGCCGCGACCTTGCCCGCCTTGTCCAGGGCGCTGCCGCCCCCGGATGACGTCCCCGTCGAGGTTTCGCCGCTGAAGGGACCGATCAGGTCCGCGATCTGGCTTTGCCAATCCACGAGATTGAGCGGCGCGTTGCGCATCTCCTGCTCGATCTGCCGGATGATCTGACCCATGTCGATCTGCTGTTGGGTGTTGGCGCGGGTTTCGGCGCCCTGCGCGCCCGCGATGTCGCCGAGCATCCCGGCGGCGTTGAGCGACTGCGTTCCACCACCGAAGCCGAAGCGCGCCTTCTGGTCGCGGTCGGCCATGGAGAGGTTAGCGTCCTGGATCGCAAGATCGGCCGCTCGGGAAAAGCCCTGGTCGCGCAGATTGGCCGAGGTCGCTCCCCTGCCCCGAGCCAAAGCATCCTCCGTAGCGCTCTTGGTCAGCGCCGCGCCCGAACCACCGAACGCACCGGAACCGGCCAGATCCAGGTCCTGCTGCGCCCGTGTCTGCCCTGCCCCGAAGTCGAAATCCGCCAACGCCGCATCAACCACGTCGCGGGTATAGGGGCTTTGGAATTTGGAGATGCCGCTCAGCAGATCGGGGCTGTCCGCGTTCATCAGCGGCGTGAGCCAGGACAGGTCGGAGGCGCCGGTGGCGAGATCGGTGGCGACCCCATAGTTCGGGGACGTCTTGAGCTGGCTGGTGGCGTTGGTGGCGGCGTCCAGGAGCGGGTTGGTGCGCGCGACGTAGTCCGTCGGCGCCACGGAGCCCAAGGCGGTGCGCTTGGCGACGATGTCCTGCGCCGGCCCGGCCAACCAATCCGGCACGTTCGGCGTGGTCGTCTTGGTCTGCCTTTGCGAGCTGCTGAAAAGACCCATGGTCGAGGACTCCTAGTACCGGCCGGTGCGTTGAACGTCGAAGATCGGACTGCCTAGCCGGCAAGCCGTCGGGGAGCTGTCGCCGGCGAATGTGATGCTGAACAGGCGGCCGGAGATCAGGATGTCGGCCTTGGCGTCGCCGGGGGACATGGGCGATGCGGTCTGAGTGGTGATGTCGCCCTGCGGCTGAAAGCGGCTTTTCAGGGTCACCTCGACCGGACCGACCTGACCGCGGAAGTCGGGCCAGATTTCGCGGATCAACAGGCACCAATCCGGATCGAGCAGGCTGTCGGCGGTCGAGATGAACCAACTGAACGGTGCGCCGTCGGCGCTCTCGCCGCGCTCGTGGTAATAGACATAGCCCTCATAGGCCACGCCGATGGGATAGAGCGAAGGCCCGGCGTCCACGAAGGCGGTGCGGGCCATGATCCCGCGATGCCAGGCGCCGGCGTCCTCACCGGACAGGCAGAGCGCCACGTAGCGGCTGTTCTCATAGCCCTCACGGCTGTCCGGATAGTCGAAGCGGACCTCACTGAACTCGGCGTTGGAAGAGGCCACGATCTTGTCGCCCTGAGAGGCGGCGAGGTTTTCGGCGAAATCCGTCCGGATCGGACACGGGATCGCGGTTGGGGCGCCGCCGAGGCTGTAGCTGTAGAACTGACGGTCGGGGCTGACCCAGAACGCCCGCTGCCCGACCACGACGGCGGCGTTGGGTCCGATCAGGCCCGCGCCCTTGTCGATGCGGTCGAACCGCCAGGGCTGGTTCAGCGCCCCGACGAAAGTGCCAAGGAACAGGGCGTCCGACGTCCAGACCAGCATGTAAGGGCCGATCATCCGGCCGCCGACGATTCGCCCGCCGCCGGTCAGAATGTACTCCCGCGCCGTCGAGCCTGAGGCCAGGGTGGACCATTCGGTGTTGTCGCGGATGCTGCTGCTGCGGATGCAGAGCGGATTGAAGTCTCCCGAAACCTCCTCGTTGCACCCCAGGGCGAAGACCTGGTAGCCGCCGTTGAGAGGGGCGACGATCATCTGAGTGACCTGCGTCGGCGCGGTGTTCAGCGCGAGCGCCCGGACCCCGGTGTCCCCCTGCCACTCATAGATTCCACCCCCGCGCGGGCTCGCCAGGAGGTATTGCCCCCAGGCCCCGAAGGACCACGTCCGGGGATAGTATTCCGCCGTCGGGCTGCTCTGGCCGTAGGGTCCGACGCCATAGGCCCCTGTCCCGTACCCGGCCGACCCGGTGCCGTCGATTGGCCCCTCGGCAAGCGCGGTCTGCGGCGTCACCACCACGCTCGCGCCGCCGCCGGTGGCGGTGGATGTCGCATTCGATCCGAAGGTGAAGTGATAGGTGTCGTCGTCGTCGACGGTGATCGTGAACGTCCCGTCCGGGGTGATGCCACCCACCGCTTCGGACCCGTAGACCTTCAGGGACAGGCCGGTCGTGTAGCCATGGGCGACGTGGGCCACCGTCACCACCGCCGTCGTGTTCACCACGCTCAGCGGATCGTCGGGCAACAGGGTGGGCGGTCCATAGGGGGTGATGTCGAACAGCTCGCCGCCCTGCCAGACCTCCAGGGCGTTGTGGGAGCCGAAGGCGATATTCAGCACCGCGTCGGTGTCGGTCCATGGGAACACCGCCCGGCAAACCCCCGCCAGCAGATCGGTCATCAGGCTTTCCCAGCCGCCGATGACCTGCGGTCGCCCGAGCCGGAAGCGGACGTTGGACCCATCAGCCCATCGGCCGTCGGCGGCGAAGGTGGTGTCGTCGCCGTTCAGGCCCGGGGGAAGCTCAAGCGGTATGCGAATGCCGACCTCCCGTTCCCGAATGTGGAACAATTCCCTTGTTCCCTCGTTGGGAACACGCTACAAGAGTGCTCATGAGGATCATCGCCAAACGAGCACTGGTTGAGTTCTGCGGGCGGTTACCGCGCCTGGAGCGCAAGTCGGCGCTGGCGGCGATGATCGCGTGGCATGCCGCGACCGAGGCGGCGGGTTGGGCCAATTACGCCGACGTGAAGGCGACCTTCAACACGGCCGACTGGGTCGGCAATGGGAAGGTGGTCTTCGATATCGGCGGCAACAAATACCGGATCGTCGGCCTGATGGGCTTCCGATCCAAGCGGGTCTGGGTGCTCTTCGTGGGAACCCACGACGACTACGATCAGATCGACGTCACTAAGCTATGAGGTGTTCCATGATCGACTTCAGTCCAGTGCGCGCAATCCGTACTGATGATGAATACGACGCCGCCATGAAGACGCTGCGGCCACTCTTTGACGCCGACCCCGATCCGGCGTCGGACGATGGCGCTCGCCTCGAAGCGCTGGCGCTCCTTATCGAGCACTACGAGGCGACCCGCTGGCCGATCCCCGCCGCGCCGCCCATCGACGTCCTGAAGTTCATGATGGAGCAGAACGACCGCACGCAGGCCGACCTCGCGAAGCTTCTCGGATCGAGATCACGGGCCTCGGAAATCCTCAACGGCAAGCGCGACATGACCCTCGATCATATCCGCCTGCTGGCGAGGGAATGGCATATTCCGGCGGCGGCGCTGGTTGGCGACTTGGAACACGCATGACGCGCCAGCCCCTCCCGGACTAAGGTGGGCGGATGGAATTTGGGCCGGAATTAGTGGAGGAAGTAGAGGCCTATGGCCTCCGCTTCATAGTCCCCATTGCAGATGGAACGGTCGGCTACTGTCTAAAGCGATATGGTGAGTTCTCGCGCCTTATAGCCATGTGGGCTGCCCAGGTGGCCAAGGGGGGCGTATTCGTGGACGTGGGCGCGAACATCGGGGCCATTGCGATCCCCGTCGCCGGCACCAACATCCGCGTAATCGCCATTGAGGCCCACCCCGAACTGTGCGCCCTCCTGGCCCAGAGCGCCGCTAATAACAACCTGTCTGGCCTTCGTGTGATCCATGCCGCGGCCGGCGAGTGCGAAAGGATGTCTGACTTCCCCACCCCACCGTTAGCCGGGTCCGGTCGCCGGAATTTCGGCGAAGTCGGGTTCGGCATGACGGGGGTTCCGACCTCATCAGTGAATATGTTGACGCTGGATCAGATTGCTCCCTCAGAAACCCGAGCAGTAAAGATCGACGTTGAGGGATATGAAGTCGAAGTACTTGCCGGTGGCCCTAACACGCTCGCGGTCACACGACCCCAATGGATGGTAGAGGCGAACGCCGACACGGATCGCACTCGCAGCTTGATTAAGACGTTCTTGAGCCACGACTATCGTCTTTGGTGGTTCTACGCTCCTTTTGTGACCCCGAACGCCGCTCGTGAACGCTATCGCGAGAAGATGTACGGGGACGTCAACATATTGGCGGTGCCAGCCGAAAAGGGCCAGCCATCTGGCTTTCGAGAGATCACCCCGAGCTCTGCATGGCCGTCGCGGATTAATGACTTTCCTTATCTCCGCGAATTTGGCTACAGCTAGCGGATCGCCACAAGTACAATCACAACGCGTCCGGCCGCACCGTTTCCGGCGTTGCCTCCTGGATTTTCCGTCCCGCCAGATCCGCCGCCGGGAGCGTTCCCCACCACTCCATCACCAGTCGATCCCGCGCCGCCAATGAAGCCGGCGTCTTGGTCCGTAAATCCTGCGGCGCCGCCGCCGCCGCCCCGTGCGCCCGTCGCAGCGCCGCCCGCTCCCCCGTAGGTCGGTGAGGCGCCAGCCGTGCTAGCCGCGCCCCCGTTGCCGCCTGTGCGGTTGATGTCGCCGCCGACTCCGGTTCCGCCAGCGCCGCCGGCGCCAGCCATGAGGCCTCCGCCGCCCCCATTGGCCGTCATCACTTGGCCGCCCGGGAGCGTTACCGTCGTAGCCGCCCCGGCGCCGCCGTTGGAGATATCGCCACCCCCGGCTCCGCCTCCGCCCACCGAATATGTGATCTGCTGGCCCGGCGACACACGCAGGGATTTGTAAACGCCGCCGCCGCCGCCGCCGCCGGGACGCGGACCTGAGGAGAAGTTTGCGCCAGCGCCTCCTCCGCCCCACGCGAAAATGAGCGCAGTTCCCGCCTTGCGAACTGTCACCGTCCCGCTGCCGCCGTTCGCTATGACCGGGAGGGTTACCAAATACGCACGACCGTCCCGGTACGACTTCCGCCCGTTCATTCCCTGTGCGACGAGGCCCCTCAGCCCGTCCATCAGTAGGCCGCCCCGCGACAGGCGAAGGTCACGCCGTTGGTGATTGTGGATCCGATTGCCACCGCGAGACCGACGCCGGGCTTCAGCACCAGAGGATTGTCCTCCGAATAGCCGAAGTCCGCCTTGGCGTTGGCGACGGTGGCCAGTGGCGTGGTGTTGGTCATCAGCACGCTATCGAGCAAGGTGTAGACCGAGCCCACCTTCTTGTAGAGTACGCAGTTGAGGTTGCCCGCCGTCGCCGCCCGCTGGATGGCGTAGATCGAGGTCAGGCGCAGGCCGTTCACGTTATCCGTGGCGTCATCCACCAGAGTGACCATGTTGACGGGGGCGTGCCATGCGACGTCGGCCGTGACGGCTATCGCGGTGGCGCTGAACGGCGTCTGGGGCGTGATGATGTTATTGCCTGTGACGGCCATGGATGTCTCCTAGAGCGCAACCGCCAAGGCGATCTGCTTGCCGATGATTTCGGTGAGGTAGTCGCCAAGGTCGGTGGTGTTGACGGTTTTCCAGTAGGACGAGGCCCCGTCCGTGTAGACGAACTTGCCGGCGTTCCCGGTGGTGGCCGGAAGGCTCCCGGTGGCCCCGATAACGGCCGCGGCGATGTAGTCCTTGATGCTGAGACCGCCGTAGCCAGGCGTCTTGACGTTGGCGGCGTCGCAGGTGACCAGAACGATGTCATCGGGATCGATGGCGACGGTGGTCCCGGCTCCGGTGGTGACTGTCACCACGCCGCTGGTGGCGTTCCAGATCGAATAGGCCTTGGACGCCGACGGAATCTGCACCGTCCAGGGCCCCGCGCCGCCGGTGAACTTGATCATCGCCGCCCGCGCCTCGTCGGCCGTCGCGTTGGCGGTGGTCAGTTGATAGGGCGTCGAGGTCAGGGCCTTGGTGAGCCAGCCGGCGATGGCGTAGTCGACATGCTGGAAATCGACATTCAGCTTGTCGCCCCAGGTGTTGATGCCCTCGCCGGGGAACTGCAACTCGAAGCGCAGTGAGGAAGACCAGGAAGATGGCATCGGGGTCTCCTACAGCGCCGATCCGTCGGCGCGTTTCCAGGCCCACGTCCCCGGCGACGTCTCCACGGAGATCGCCAAACAGGGAACATCGGTGACAACAGCGAAGCCGCCTGGCCAGTTGGCGGCTGGGGCTTGAGCCAGCAGGTCGGCGGACGTAGCGATGGTGAAGGCCTGAGACGGCGCCCCCGGCTGCTGTAGGGCCTGAATGGCGTCGGCGTGGCTTTGCAGGATGGCCTTGAGGTCGTCGGGAACCCCAGGGCCGACAGGGACGAGGCTGACGGTCATCAGGCGTCCCGCATGATGTTGTAGCCGTTGCGGTATGGTCGTTGCAGGCCGGCGACTTCGGTCACCAGGGTTTGCGGCGACCGCGACCGGGCGTCCTTGGCGTTGATTTCGCCGATGGCCCGGGTCAGCCGCGCCTCATAGGCGGCCGACAGTTCCGCATCCCGCAGGAACGGCCCGGCCTCGCACAGCGTCGCGAACAGGTAGGCGTCGGGATAGTCGGTAAGCAGGGTGTTCGTCGGGGCCGCGTCGCTCAGGGCGTACTTCGCCAGCATCCGCAGGGTGAAGCCGTAGGCCTGATCGCACGGCCGGTCGAAGGCGATGTTCGCCCCGTCGATGGTCCAGCGTCGCGGCTCCCCTTCGTCGGTCCAGGTCTCCAGCAGCGCCGGGTCCGTGAAGAACTGCACCTGTTCCCGGCCGGATGTGCGCTCGATCCACAGATTCAGCGCCTCGGAATAGGTCGCCGGAAGGGTGATCAGGCGCGAGCCCACGACGCCGGTCAGGGAGTAATCGACCTCAGCCTGGCGCTTGCGCAGCACCCGGTTCAGCCGGCTCTCTGCCAGGGCGATGAACTCTGGGATGCGGGACGTGAGGTCGGCTCTCACCAGCCAGTTGGCGGCGGCGGCCTTCAGTTCGGAATAGGTGGTGATGGCCATCAGGCCGCTCCTGCGCTGCGGTGTCCAGCCAGAGCGCCAACCTTGAAGGCCTCCGCGATGATGTCGGGGGTGATGAGCATCAGCTCGCGGCCAGGATGCGTTGGGCGTAGCCGTACTGCGGCGTATCCATGCCGGTCGCCATCGCCGCCTGACCCGTCGGGTTCGGGTGGACCCCATCACTGTAGTACGTCGCGTTGCCCGCATCCGTGGAGTTGCTGAACACCGTCTGGCCGCTCGCGGTTATCAGATCGAGTTCGACCAAGCCCAGTTTCCCCTCGTAGGTCTGGCCTGGGCCGCTCTGGGTGTCGTTAAGGAGGTTCGCGCGGATCAGCGCCCGGAGACTGACGACGATGGCCTGATTGGTCGGGAAATCGGTGGAAATGTTGAGGGCGTGACGCCCTTCCCAGTCGTTCTGCAACATTCCGGTCGTAGTGGTGTTCCAGAATGCGACGATGGCCGCGTAGATCGTCGCCGCGCTGTCGGCCGGCATGTTGTTGATGCCAACCTGGCCGACCATGACGTTGCGGCCTGAGAGCTTGCAGGCCCGCACGGTGACCGGATCGTCGCGCTTGGTGATCAGGGTCGAGGTGGTGGCCCCGGCGCTGGAGATATTCACCACGCGCCATGTGTTCGGCAGGGTGTTCGCCAAGCCGGGAGCCGTTAAGCGCATGGCCGACGAGCAGGATGGCGGCTGAGACGGGTCCGCCGCCGCGCCCGCCCCGATGCTGTCGATAAAGAAGCAGGCCTGGTTGGTGAGCGTCGGGAAGTCCCACGCGGTAGGCGCACAAATCTCCGAAGTGATCGCCACCGTCTGCGCGTCGGTCAGCTCTGCGGCGTATCCGATGATCTCGTAGATATCGAAATAGCCGAAGCTGCCCGAGTTGAAGGCGAAGCGGCCGATCTCGCCCCCGGCGATGCCGGTGTAGGATGTCAGGGCGGCGACCTGGGCTGGCGGCAGGGTGTTGACGCCGATCAGGCAGTTCTTGTCCGGGGTGGCGACGGTCGCGTTGGTCGCGCGCGAGGCCATCCACATGAGCTGCATCTGCGTGCCGGCCAGGGTGTATTTCGCGTTGGTGGCGTCGCCGCTTCCCAGCCGGTTCAGGGCTGAGAGGTAGGAAAGGCCGCTGGCGGTCCCGCCGTTGGCGTAGAGCATGCGGGCGTTTGTGCCCCCCACCGCGCCGATGCTGCACAAGGTGCCGTTGGTCGCGCCATGCCAGCGCCCGACGAAGAACCACGCCTGGGCGCGGCTGCTGGTGACCAGGGTGTCGGCCCACCGCAGATATTGGGCGCCTTCCATGCGCCAGAACTTCCGCCCCAGCCCGTCCGTCATCTCCTGCGGCCCGGCGCTGGACACCTCGGCGAGGTCGGCCAAACCCATCAGGTCGGTGACGCCAGTCACCCGGCTCCCGCTCTTGGTGATGCTCGAAAACGCCGGGTGCCACCGGACGGTCGGCGTTACCGACAGTGAGGTCAGCGTTGAACCGGGTACGGGCGCAGATGCGCCGCTACCCCCAACCCGCGACAGATGCCCCGGCCCCCTCACCCCGACGCGGACGGCCATGTTAGAGGCCGTGGCCCGTGGTGATCTCCATCGTCGTCGTGCCGCTGTCGGTCAGGAACGCGACGTGGGTTTCGGGATTGTTGGAATTGTTCCGCACCGTGACGACCTCAACGGCCCCGGCCGGCAAGGCCGGGCTCGCGGCGGTCGCTACGACGGTGGAATCGCCGACCGCATAGCGTCCAAGGGATGCCCCGATGTTGGCGATGCGCAGTTGGTGCGAGCCGGTCGGTTGCCTGGCGATGGCGCCGCTGCTGGACGAGGTCGAGGCCGCGACAGCGACCGTCGATGCCTTGATGGGCTGGAATGACTGCATCGGCGTGCCTCATGAAATTGGGGATCGAGCGCCCGGGCGTGGGGCCGAAGGTGGCGTCGCCGGGCGAAAGCGTCTGTCTCGGCGGGCTAGAGGCCGGGCGAGACCTTGGGTTTGCTGCCGCCGACCTTCCCGTCACCGTCGTGATCAAATTTGGCGAGTTTGGCCTTGGCGTCGTGAAGTTGAGCGGCGAGATCATCGCGCTGCTTGGTCACTGACGCGGCGCTCGCATGGGCCTCGGCCTCCAGTCGCTCGGCCTCGATAGCCCGCTGCTCAAGGCCGGCGACCTCAGCGACCGCCGCCGCCCTCAGGCGCTCCATCTGGGCGAGGTCGTGATCCTTGCGGGCGAGGGTGGTGTCGCGTGCCTCGATCTGGCCTTGCAGGGCGGCCATTTCCTTGAGCAGGCCAGCGGTCGCGGCAGAGCCGGCCGGGATCCCGCCCTCCTGCTCGAACCAAGCCCCGCCGGGGTCCTGCTCGCCGATGTCGAAGGTCACCCAACCGGCGGACTCGCTCCAAAGCCTGGTCGGTACCGTGAAGGTAAAGGCGCGCGCCATGGCGGTATCCTCAAGGGTTTGGGGTGTGGTTCGGGTCCTTGCTGCCGCCGGGCTGGCGCATCAGGAACTCGTGGAAGTTGCCGGGATAGGCCGCGTCGGCGGAGTGGTGGGTGAGGCTGAGGTCCGGAAGGACCAGCAGATCACCTCCGCAGGCCAGCCAGTTGCGGGAGAAGGCGTAGTCCTCGCCCCACCAGACGCCTTCGTGGGCGCCGTGGTTGAACAGGTCCACATGCGGCGCGATGGGGTCGCCGTAACAGAGGTGCGGATATGACCGCATGAAGCGCGCGACGGCGGGGCGGCTGATCTTCATGAAGCCGGCCGGGATACGCGCGGCGTTCAGGACCAGAGTTTCAGTGCCGTCGGCATGACGGCCCGTCGGGCGGCCGGAGGCGTCGTGGGCGAGCGCGCCCATATACTCCTCGTCATCTTTCTTGAAGCGATAGAGGCCGGCGACGACATCGCCCGGCGTCGACACAAGGGATAGCAAATCCTTCGGCCGCCAACTGAGGTCGTGGTCGATGAAGATGATGCTGTCGGCCTTGGTGTCCAGCGCCTTGCGCAGCATCGTGGCGCGGGCGGCTGAGATGTAGGGACTGCCGATCTCGAAGACGATCTTGTACTCGATCCCAGCCGCGTCCAGCAGCGGGGCAGACGCCTCCATGGCGTCCAGATAGGCGGGTAGCGGCTTGCTGATGGTTGGCGTGCAGAAGACGACGCTAATGGCTTGCGCCCCCTGCACGCCTCCCACTTAGGCGGTCGTGCGGATCGCGTTGAGCGCGGTCAGCGCGTTCGAGATTTCGGTCAGGATCGCCGCGGTGTTCGACGCGACCGAGACATACGATGAGGCCGACAGCAGCGACGTCGCCAGCACGGTGCTGGAGCGCTGCACGATGGGCGTGCCACCATAGAGCGAAATTTTGTCGGTGGCGGATTGCCCGAACTTGAGGCCTTCGGGGTTTGCCTTGGAGAGTTGATCGGCGGCCATGGGCCTGCCTCCTTTCATGGAAGAGGGGGCCGCCCCACGACTGGAGGCGGCCCGTGTTTTCAGGGGGTGCGGGCGGCCTAGTTGTTGGCCAGGCGGGCGGCCAGCGAGGCGCGGAGCGTCTTGTAGCCGTAGAGGACATCGATACGGCAAGGGAACTTGTCGTTGGTGATGTCGTACTGTTTGACGATCCGCATGGAGATGCCGTCGAAGTTCTCGCGAGCGGCGAAGTCCACGCCCTTCGGCATCACCAGATCGGCGGTGGCGAAGGCGAAGGCGCCTTTCTGGTAGGCCAGAGAGATGCCGTGCGCGGTGGAGATCGTGCCCGCCCACACCAGTGAGGCGGTGGCCGATCCCGAGGGGATCGTCACGCTCTGCTTTGCCCCCGCGAGGATGATCGCCGGGCTGAAGGTGATCGTGGTGGACGAGAAGTCCTCCGAAACCACGAACTGCTGTTTCACGCCCGTGGAGACCTTGGTCTCCGGGTGGACGCTGAACACGCCGGCGATGGTGAAGATATCGCCCTTGAGGCCGCCGCCGGAACCGGACGCCACCGTGATCGAGCTGACCGCGGTCTCCACGATCGGCAGGGCCGAGGTGCGGGTGTCGGTCGTGTAGGCGGTGTCCGCCGCGCCGCGGGTGTGGCTGGGAAGGAGGGTGTTCTCCATCCAGTCGAACCCGGACGCTCGACCGACGTGGCCCTCCTTGTATTGCTTGGCGATGGAGTCCTTGTCGTTGAACAGCGCCTTGGTGTCGTTGACGATGTCGATGTTGTCCTGCGTGTTCATGCAGACGTAGCGGTCGTTGATCGGCGCCAGCGCATCGACGAGCATCTTCCGGCCCTGAAGCGCCTTGGCGTAGGTAGCCGCTGCGCCGGTGTTGTTCACCTGCTGGTAGATGTCCTTGTAGACGTTGGACAGGACATCGCTCTCGATGGCCGCGGCGAGGCCCGCCATCGCGGGGTCGATGATCCGCGAGGAGAAGTCGTCCAGGCTGAGCGTCAGGTCGTTCGACGTGAAGTTCATCCCAACGTGCTTCTGGTTGTTGACCACCAGGGACACGCTGGATTCGGCGGTGTCCTGGGCGACCAGGACCGCTCCGGAGCCCACCGTGTATTGGTTGGGCAGGCGCACCTTGAGGGTGTCGCCGATCTTCGCGCCGTCGGTCTTGGCGAAGCTGTCGTCGTAATCGCGGGTGATCGAGCCCACGAAGTTCAGCTTCTGGTGGAGAACGCGCAAGGCTTCGCGCGTCACCGCCGTGGGGGTGAGGATGGTATTAGCCATGATGATGCTGTTCCGTCAGCCCGTGGGCTGCTCTGAAGGGTGAGGCCCTATCGACCGGCCTGCTTGGCGGCGATCTGGCGTTCTCGGCGTTCCATCCACAGCTTGGTGCTCAGGTCATCGCCACGCGGGGTCGAGGGGTCGCGAGGGTTGGCGTTTCCGCCGCCCCCCGGCTTGACCGCCGGTGTCGTCGCTTGGGCCTTGCCGTGGTTGTCGGCCGTAGTTTTCTGCTTGAGGGCGGTCTGAGCCTTCGCCAGGTCCTCTTTCGCCGTGCGGGCGAAGTGGAGGAGTTTCCAGACGCGCGGGTCCGTCATCCCAGGGATTTCGTCGAGGGTAAGCCCGACATCCTTGCTGAGAGCGAACTCGACGGTCTTGGCGGCCAGGTCTTGGTTCCAGCCCGGAATCTCTTTCGCCAGGGTCGCGCCCGTCTGCTTCCTGGCCTCGTCGAGGGCGGTGTCCGCCTTCGTCCGTTGCTCCTGAAGTCGGGCCTCCTCCTTGGTGGAGAGATCCTTGGTCGCTTCGCCGATCTCGTCGCGGAGGTCGGTGAGGCGGTCACGCGCCGCGGAGTAGCGGTCGCGGATGGTTTCGTAGCGAAGCTTCGCATCGGGGTCCGCCGCGGCTTGAGCGCGGAAGGTGTCCCAATCGACCTCCTTGAAGGCCTCCATCTGCGTGGTGAGCGCGGAGACCTCGCTATTCAACACGGCGACCCGCTGGTACTCAGCGGGCAGCGCGGCCCGGCTCTCGGCTTGCTGGGTTTCCCAGGTCGAGCGCTCGGTTTCCAGGGCGCGGCGCTGTTCCGCCACCTCCTGGGTCTTCTTCGTGTAGTCATCCTGTCGGAGGAAGGCGTCCTTCAGGGCGACAGGGACCTTGTGATTGACGCCATCGTACTCGATCTCGACCACGTCGGGGTCGACGGCTGGCGTGGCCTTGTCCGGATCGTCGGCGTCGCCCTCGCCACTGGCGTCGCCAGCAGCATCGGCTTCGTCGTCGTCCGGGGCTTCCATCCGGTCAAACGTTTCAGTGTCGAGGTCGTCCGTTGTGGCGTCGGCCGCAGCGGCGACTCCGTCCTTGGACGTATCAACGTCCGCGGCCGGGCTGGTCGCTTCTTCGGTGCTCATGGTCTTCCTGGTGGTGTGGGCTCAAGAGCCCGGGTTGGCCGCTGCCCGAGGGCTTGGCGGCGAAAAGGGGTCCGGGCTGGTGGGGATTGGCCGCTGAAGTCCGGGCCACGACCCGCCCGCGCGCAGCTTTGACGCCCGAGGGCGCATCGACACCCGGTTTAGGCTCTGCCCCGCTCCGGAGGGGCCGCAGAGGGAGATGCGCGGGAAAGAGGTGTGGGCTAGGCCGCCTCGACGGGAGCCGCGACGGTCGCTGGGGGCTGTGGTGGCCCCATACCTCCGCCGCCCGCTGCCTGGGGCTGCATCCGCGCCATGAGCGCCTGCATGACCTGCTCCGGCGGTGCGCCGCTTTGGGCGGCCTCCAGGATGTCGGGACTTTGCAGGATATGAAGCAGGCTGGTCATCACGACCGGCGCCATCTGCATCGGGTCGTACTCAACGCCCTTCGGCGCGATGGCTTTCATCCGTCCGGTCTCGGCGTTGAAGGCGTCGATCTCGACCTTTCGGGCGTCGATGCTGTGGTCGGACTCCATGGCCTGGAGCTTGGCCTTCGCCTCGCCCAGCAATTCCGCCAGCTTCTTTATCTGCGCCGCGGCGGCCTGGGCCTCGGGGTTCTCGCCCTGGACCTGCTGCGGCAACAGCGCCTTGAACCGTTCCGCGATCTCATCGGCTCCCGGCCAGTCGAGGTTCTTGGCCAGCAGGTCGCCCATGATCGGTGCTGCGGCGGGATAGGCCCGCATGAGCTCGATCATCTGCGTCGCGGCCTCTTCCCGGCGCGAGGTGAAGCTGGGGCCGGCGGTGACGGTCAGGTCGTACTTGCCTAGCCCGAGGTCGTAGATGCGCTCGATATCCTCGGCTCTTTCCTCGCCCGGGCCTTCGGTGTCGGCGCCCTGAACATACTTCCCGGGCTGCTGCGCGCCTTGCTCGGGACCCTGGTCGCGCGGGGCGATGCTCACCACCTTCGCGTCGCCTTCGGGCCCGAGGATGCGGATCACGCGGGGCGTCGCATAGACCTTGGGGATGAGGTCCAGCATGATCCGGCCGGCATGTCGGATCGCGCGCGACAGGTTGTCGATGAAGTGGAACGTCGAGACGTCCGACTCCCGCTGCCGGGCCATGATCGCCTTGCCCGAGGTCTCGTTGGACCTGGCGCCGAGGCCGGCGTCGAAGATACCCATGATCGACTTCATGTCGTCGGAGGCGTTCAGGGCCTCTTGCAGGGCTCCCGCCGGAACGCCTGCGAAGGGTTGGCGCTGCGGCGGGCCGGGCGATATGCCGTCGACCGGATCGTCATATTCGATATAGGCGTGGGTCTCGGTGTTGGCCGTCGCCCACTTGGAGGCGTCGGTGACGAACTGCCCGGCCTTGCCGATGAACGGCGCCTTGGGCGCCAGCGCCACCAGTTCCGTGGACGTGGTGCGCCAGTAGTTGAACATCCGCTGCGGATCGACCGCATCCCGGACCAGGCTGCGAAGATAGCGCCGGCCTTCGATGTTGATGTCCTCGCCATAGACCGGCACGATGGGGATGTACTTCCCGGCCCAATCGATGGTTTCCAGCTCGTCGGCCCCGGAATAGAGGCGCTGCGTCACCTTGTGGCTCGGGACCTCGCGGGGTCGGCCGACAATGGTCACGCCGAGCGCGTCGAAAAGCTTCTTGTTGGCCTCGTAGACGGAGAGGTCGAGGATCATCCCCTCGCCGAGCCCATCGGCCTGCGCCTTCAGGTCTTCCGGTGCGTCCTGGCTCGGCGGTGAGACGGCCACGATCTTGCGCATAGTCTGTTCGCGGGTCCAGTGGATGGCGTACTGCACCATCTCGCCGTCCTGGACCGGCTTGCGGCTCGAACCGCGCGCGTCGAACGGGACCGCGTCCGCATCCGGCCAGCGCTTCTTCCATGCCCCCCTGGTCAGGCTGTCGATCTCGAAAGCCGAGTTCCAATCAGCACTGTCGGCGGACGTGGAGTCAGGATCGGGAAGGATCGAGAACACGTTCTGGACCGGCTCAATGACCACATCCTGGTCGAAGCCGTCGTCGGTCGCGTATCGGGTGTTGATCTTGAACCAGCCGAAGCCGCCGGTCACCGCCCCCTCAAGCGCGGTGTCATAGGCCACATCGGCGTCGCTGGACTGCTCGATATGGCGGATCAGGCCATTCATGATCTCCGCCGTCTCGGGATCGCTGGACGAGTCGACGGGATGGACCGCGATGGCCGGCTTGTTCTGCCGCGCGTCGTTGATGACCTGGCGGATGAAGGCCGGCAGCCGGTTTATGGTCAGGCAGGGACGCCCGTCCATCTCCCGGTCGCGCCGGATCCGTTCCGGCCACTGCTCCCCCAGCCGGGCGAACCGCCAGTCGTCGAGGGCGTTGTTGTAGTTCTCGGAATGCGCCTCGGTCGCGCGCTCAAACGCTTCGCGAGCATCCTCAAGGGCGTCTTCCTCGCGTCGGGTGTCGGCGCCGGCCATCAGGCGAAGTGTCCGATGGCCGGCGAGATGATCTTCGCCTTGGCGCACTCGATCATGATCAGAGCCTCCCCGGCGTTCGCCATACCCGTGACGTACATCTCGCCGTCCGGCAACTCGCCGATGACCACCAGATTGCTGAACCCCTGCCCCATGGCGGCCGACAGGATGGTGTCCGGATTGAACCGGAAGCCCTCCCCGACGCTCACCAGCCGCAGTGGCACGATTTCCGCCCCGCTAGACTTCATGCGGACGCGACCGATGCGAGCGTGCGCCATCAAGCGTTCCCCTCGACCTGCATCTCGCTCAGCAGCGGCGCGTTCCGACGGACCCTGGCGACGAGTTCAATGGCGACGGCGCGGTTGCTCAGCGTCTCCAGCGCGGCGCTGACAGGCGCGAAGCTGGCGCCGAACGGGCCCTCGGCAAGCTCAGCGGACCAGCGGCTGGCCCTCGCCGGGCTCATGTGGCGCATCTGCCCTCCATCCCAGACGCAGACCCGCAAGCCAGCACCCGCAAGGTGCAGCAGGCCAAGCGCCATGCCATGCTCCGGAAGGTCGATCTGTTCAGACAACATGCCGGGCGGCGGAGGGGCGTAGGCGACTTCAGTCATCCCATCCAACTCCCTGTTCCATGATGGCGCCTGATCTCTGGCTTCTTCTTCTCGAACCGGGCCGCAACCAACGCGGGGAATAGCTCCGCCAGGGCCCAGATCACCGCGTCGGCGCGGTTCGGTGAGCCCTCGCCGACATAACCATGGGTGTTGAACCCGGTAAGTTCGGCTTCAAGCTCTGGAAACCGTCCAACGTGGCGCACCTTGCCGTTCTCATAGAGCGCACTGAACGGCTCGGCTCTGACGGCCTTGCCGCGCGACGCCGTGACCTGTTTGAAGCTCGTCCGCGGTCTGGCGGTCTGAATGGTCTGCCCGACCATGGCGCCGCCGTAGTTGACCTCGGCGACCACCAAATCGGCCCGATGCCGGTCAAAGGCCGACGTCGCCACCCTGCCCCAAGTCGCCGGGCCCGCCTTCACCGTACAGTCCTCCAGCACATAGGCGTTGCCGTCGGCCCCAAGGCCAGCGACCACAATGCCGATCTCATCGTTGTCGGCGTTGTCCTCATCACCGGCCCCGGAAGGGTCGACCGCGACCACCACCCGCACCATGTCCGGCATCGCGCCATCGATGACCCGCCACCGCTCGATTGATTCCTCAGTGAACAGCGCCCCAGGCGTCGCATCCCCGAAATCGCCGTCGCGGAACCGCTTTCGCAGCCGCGCCGACATGCTGTTCAGGGTGTCGAGGTAGTCCGCTGCGATATTGTCCGCGTTGTCCTCGGGGTTGATCTTGAAAGCCGCATAGTCGCTGGGATTAGGCAGCGCCTCCCGGGTCTCCGGATCGACCTTCTGGATGAACAGCTTGTAGGTCCAGTGAGCTTTCGAGGGCGGGTTCTCGTCGTAGTAGACCCGGGGGCGAAGCGGCTCCGATGGCCGCCCCTCGATCACCTGCTCCACGCTTTGCGCCAGACGGGTGATCGCCAGGTTGCGGCTCTCGTAGGGGATCTGACTGCACTCGTTCAGGTAGATGGTGACGAACTCCATCCCCAGGACCTTCTCGGCGCGCTCCTTGTCGTCGAGACCCCCAAACCAGACCTGAGAGCCGTTCGGCAGGGTCGCGAACCAGTCGGTCTTATCCATGGCCGCGGGGACGCCCGGAAACGCCAGCCGCATCACCTTCGGGAATGTGTCGTTGATCACCGACGCCTTCACGGCGTTGAAGCGGTAGCGGAAGATCGCGTGGCGGGAGTTAGGCGCCTTGAGCCCCCGCATGACCACGTTGCGGACCAGCAGGAACGTTTTCCCCGACCTTGAGCCGCCGAACAGCATGTTGTGCTTGGCGTCACCCGCCAGGATATGTTGAGCGGCGTCCTGCTTGTCAGTGAAGCGGAACGTCAAATCCGCTCGTCCAACGGTTGGGCGACCACCGTGACCCCACCGGAGTGTTCCACCTCCTGCTTGTCGCGCCAGCCTTCCGGGTCGGCGTTTTTCAGGGCGAAGATGTGGCCCTGGACCTTGGGTCCGCTCTCACCCTTGAGCATGGTTTCTTCGAGCTTCATGGTGCGGGCCGCTTGGCCTACGCGTGTCGCTTCCGAAAAATCCGGATGCGCGGCCATCCATTCGTTAATGGTCGAGCGCGCGACGCCGATCTTCCCGGCGAAGGCAGTGAGGCTGTAGCCCTCACCCATGAAGGCGATACAGGCGTCGCAGAACGCCGGTTCATACTTGGTAGGACGCCCGACGGGCCGCGTTTCGGTCATGGCCTCTCCTCGCCAGTTCGCCGGGGCGATTGTTGGCGTCGGTTCGGGTTTGGGAATTGTGTTACAAATTCCGGGATTGTGTTACAAACACCAGATGAGCAAGCCGCCCACCTCAGTTCGATCCATCCGCCTCACCGACGAGGCCTGGGCCGCTGTAAGCGAAGAAGCGGTGCGCCGGGAGACATCGGTCAATGCGCTGGTTTCGCGGGCCGTGCTGAAGGAGATCGGCCTTTGGTCGGATGAGGAGATCGCCGCGATGAAGGCGAAGCCAGCGCCTCCGCTTGAGATCAACCGGATCGAACGAATGACGATGCCCCGCGCCACCCCTGGCTCCCGCTTGAAGAAGCCCAAGGGCTCAAAGCCCTAAAGCCCCTCCTGCGTCATCTTCGCCATCAGGTGGTTCTCTGCGGCGTCCTCGCTGTGGAAGCGATGCACCGCGATCCATCCGCCGTTGTGGCGCCAGAGCATGAACCCGTCGCCGGCGCGCTTGATGCGGTAGTGGCGCAGGGTCTCGGCCTTGGACTTGGCGAGGCGGATGAGGACCGGAAGCTGGCGGGTGGCCATCGGGCTCGGGCGCCTCGCGGGTAGGTTCGCCCTCACGACCACGGCGGCAAGGTGTCTGTGTGGCTGTTCAGCGCATCGAGGGCCTGCTTTGTCACGTATATAACTGCCTGAAAAAGCCCCGCCTGTTGTGGGTCGGGGCTTCGGCGGGCGCAATATGTGCTATGCATGTGTAGGCACACACCGCCTTCCGCGTCAAGTGCCGGGCTATGCCTTCGTTCGCTTAAGCCTCACGCCGGCCTTTGCGCGGCTCGGGCCGAATTGCAGCCCGGAGGCCGCCGGCTCCGCCCGCTTGGGGGCCACGGCCTTCGCCTTGACAGGCGCGGGAAGCGGCATAGCGCCCCCAGGGTGGTTCAGTGGCTCCAGACCGACGAGATCATCCTTCACGGCCAGAGCCGCGACTGACAGGTCGTGGGACGTTTGCAGGTTGATCCAGAACTGCGGCGTGGTTCCCAGCACAGCGCCGAGCCGAAGGGCGGTGTCGGCGGTGATCGGCTGGGCTTCGCGGTAGATCCGCTCAATCCGGGTGCGATCCTTCAGCCCCATGGCCTTGGCCAGCTTGCCGGCGGTGATGCCCAGGGGGGCCATGAAATCCTCCCTCAGAATCTCCCCGGGGTGGGGAAGCGGGGAGGCGAAGCTCGCGAAGTCGTGCATGTGCTCTGTCCTCAATGGTAGTCGCCCAACCAGACGCTTTCGGGGCCGTGGTCGCCCCACTTGAACGTGATCCGATACTGCATGTTCACGCTCACCGACCAATGACCAGCAAGGTCGCCGTCCAAGGCGTGAAGGCGATTGCCGGGAGGCGCCCGCATGTCTTCGACCCTGGCGGCGGCGTCGAGCTGAGCGAGAAGCCGGCGAGCCTTGCGCAGTATGTCGGCGGGGATCGACTTCGGAGCCCGGCCCGCAAAGACCTCGCTCGCTTCAGTGTTTCCCCAGGACCGGATCATATGGAAACTGTAGCGCAGCGCGCCACGTTCTACAAGGCAATTCGTAGCCTTATGCGCTACAATTTGTGACTCAGGACATCGGCGGCGATATCGAGCGCGCGGGCGAGGGCCTGGCAGTTTCGAGCCACTGCGCGGCCTTCGCCCTGACTTGACGCCGACATCCCCCGCTCACAGACGACCCGGAGCATCACCAAGGCCGCGGGCTCGGCGCTGAGATGTACTGCCACGGCCCTCTCGATCCGGCCTAGCATCTCCGACGCCTTGGCGCGGACAAGGTGAGCCTTGACGAAGCGATCGTTGTCGTGGGCGCGTCCCGGCATCCCGGTATATTCCATCGCGCCGGCGTCCTGAGCGCGGCCGTCGTACAGCTCGCGGACGTGGGCGCCGGTTTCCAGTTGTTCCGGCGTGAGGTGGCCAGCCCTGGCCAGGCTGAGCAACGGGTCGCGGTCGAGGATACGCCGGACGCCGGACCTATCGACGTCAACGGCCTCACCCCTACCGGCGGCCAAGGCGGCGGTTTCATCTTGAGCGGCCTTGGACCAGCGGGCGTCCGCCGCAAGGTGTGGGCGGTGCTCCAGGGCGTCACGCTCGCGGATGTTTTCCTCCCGCTCGCGTTCGGCCCTCTTGTCCCCGCGCGGCAGCGGCTTGGCGATGCGGCGGTTCAGGATGTCCAGGCGGCGCACTTCGTCCGGGCTACGGCCGCGCTCCTGGTCGGGAAGCTCGACGCGGGCGCGAGTGTCCTCCACCAGCCGCAGGCCCTTGGCCGCCTGACTTGCGCGGATTGCGGCGCGCTGGGCGGCCTCTTCCGGCTTGTCCTTCCGCTGAGCCATCACCGTCCCCGACCTCCCTCACTGACGCCCGCCTGGCGAAGATGTTGGCCTAAGCTGATCCCCCGAAGTTCGCACCTCGCGACAACGCGGTCGTATGACTGGTGGTCGGCGACACAGCGAACCACCCGTCCCATGGCGATCCGCGCCAGGGTGGCCTTGGCCTCCTGACCGCCGGGCTCGTGAAGCTCTGGCGCGTAGAAGTCGGCGATCCTGACCTCGACCCAATCGGCGCCGGGACGGGGGCCGACCGAGACGCACAGGCCATCTCCGTCTCCGACGTAAACGACCGGCCCGCTGAACACCGAACCGCGCGCCAGATAGGCCGGCATCGGTCCCTTGTCGGGGATGGCTTTGCAGGGGTCGGCGTGGGCGGCGGTTGCAAGGACGCCGAGCGTGAGGATGCTAAGCACCAAGGCGCGCATCATGCGGCCCTCGGCTTGTTGGATTGTCTGGCCCGCCAGGCCTCGTAGCCAGCCAGGATCTTCGCGGGGCGGTAGTCAAAAAGTCGGCGGGCTCCGAAACAGTCCGAAAAGCCCCCCCTAAAGGGGGAGGCTTTTTTTCGGACCCTTTTTCGGACTAGCCGGGGTCCGAATTTCGGCCGAAAAACTTCCGAAATTTCGGGCGTGATCACTGGATTACCCACCCGTTCCCCTCCTCTTTGATGACGCCTTTTTCCACCATCGCGCGGACCGCTTTTTCCGTCGTGTCCTTGTCCCGCTGGATCATTCCCATGAGCGAGACGAGGCCCAGAGGACGCCCTTTGGCCTTCTTCAGCGCCGCCACAATGGCGCTCTGATTCGCCCCCTGGGGCCTGCCGAGCTGATTTGGCGAGCGGGCGTGGGCCTCGTTTTCGGCGTCTCTGGCGCGGCCGTCGCTGGCCAGGATGATGGTCTTCTGGGCCTCGCCTTGGTGGTCGAAACCGATAATCTGGGTGCGGAGGTGGACGTCCTCAAAGCTGGGTCCGTCCTTCTGCTTTCCCTTCGGGTTCGCGTTGATGAGCTTCAGGGCGTCGCCGCTCCGTTCCACGCAGATGATGGTCTCCATGGCCGCCGGAAGGACGGTGGATCCTAGGATCCCCTTTTCCTTGTCCTTCCCACTGTGGCCGACGTTGAAGATGTGGGCGCCAGTGACGCTGCGGAGGCGGTCCATACCGCGGACGTAGCCCTGCGCATCCTTCTCGTCGTTGAGCGAGCCGCCGCCGGTCATGCGGGTGACGGTGTCGAGGACAATCACCTCGGGCTCGTGCGTCATGCCGTCGATGGCGCGGAGGAGATCGTCCTGGTCGCCGACGTTCGGCAGCGCTACGGCCTCAGGAAGGCCCTGGAAGGGCACGTCGGCGGGCGACACACCTTTGGCTGACAGCCAGCCTTTCACGCGCATCCCCAGCCCCACCTGGCCTTCGCCGGCGATGTAGAGGACGCTGCAGGGCTTCACCTCCTTGCCCTGCCAGGCTTGGCCGGTGGCCAGCGCGAGCATCATGTCGATGGCGATGAAGGTCTTGAAGGTCTCGTAGGCGCCATAGAGGACTGAGGATCCGTGCGTGGGGAATATCCCGTCGATCCGCCATTCTGGCGGCTTCACGTTCACCAGCTCGGCGATCGACATGATCCGGAAGCGCGGAGGACGGTCGTTGGGCTCGGGGGCCTCCAGCGCCTTAGGTTGATACCCCCACTTCAGGCGCGCGGTGCGCGCGTGTGTCAGGAACTCCTGGACGGTCTGGCCGTCGCTGTAGCCCTGCTCAGTGAACCGGGGCGCGATGGCGGCGATCGTCTCGTCTGACGCGCCCTCTCGCACCATGCGCGCCACCAGGTCGCGCGTGTTCTCATGCCATGTGCCCGGGGCGATGGCTGCGACACGCTCGGCGGGCTGCTTTGGGACCGCCGCGGCCGTGTTGAAGTCCAGCGGGTCACCGGCCAGCGGACGACTGCGGATCGCCTCCAGTAGCCAGGAAGGGGCGAACTCGATGTCGTTCTCGTCCGGCGGGTTGAGCCAGGCGTAACGGGAGCCGTCGGCGCGTGTGGAGCCGGCTGCGATGATGTAGCCGCCCTCGCCGCGCACATCGAGGTGGGGCTTCAGGACGCCGCGGGCGTTGCCGACGGGCTGGCTCTCGTCCCAGCGGAAAAAGGCGTGGTAGCCGCCAGACGCGGTGTTCGCGACGACGGTGTCCATGAGCTCCGACAGGTCGTGCCCCATCGCGGCGAGGGAGCCGATGCCGTCCTTCCCCTTCGCCCTGTCGGTGTCGATGTCGAAGACCCAGAAGCCGGAGGTGGCGCCGGTGGGTATGCCGATCATCGCCAGCGGATGCTGCTTCCACCATGCGCGGATCTGAAAGGCGTCCGTCGTGGCGTCCTTGAAGCCGTGCTCCGTCAGCGGCCGCTTGTTCAGCGGATTGCAGGGGAACACCGGCCAGCCCGACTTCGCGTAGGCCAGCGCGAGGGTGATGGGCTTATCGTCCTGTGACGGCGCTTCGTTGAAGTCCAGGATCTCGGCCATCATGCCGCGGCCCGCTCAGGCTCGAGGATCGCCTTTACGCGCGCCAAGCCTGCCGGCGTCATGCGGTAGCCGCGACCCCAGACGGTTTCTATGGAGTCTCGCCCCAAGGTCTTTCGAGCCGCGCAAACCCAAACCTTGACGATACCCGGGTCGCGCTCGTCTATGCCGGAAAGCGCGGGAAGCGCCTCCATGATCTGGTACGATGTCATGGTGCGGCCTTCGGCCTTATAGAGGGCCGTCACGAGTCCTGTGGCCCTGCCCCGAAGGTTGCCGTGGACAACCGCAGGCATTGCCGCACGGATTTTTGCAAAGACATCGGCGGCACGCTGAAGCCCAAGCTCCGACTCCAGCCAGGCCACGCGCTCCTCAAGCTCTTCGCACCGCTGGCACATCAGGCGGCCAGCCTTTCCGCCTGCCGAGCCCCATAGAGTGCAATCAGGGCGGCCTCTGCGCGCCCGTCGTGCTTCTTCAGGGGCCAGCAGTGGGCGTGGCGCGGCAGGAGAGCGGATGCACGCGCCCGCGCCGCATCCTTGTCCGCCAGGACGTTCAGGCCGCGCTTCCACACCTGCGGCGTGACGCGCTCGAGCACTAGGTCCATGGCGATCGCCACGCCGGTCAGGATCCCGACCGTGCGGCCGAAAGTGAAGGCGCCGACGGGTCCCTCCCCCGGCATCGTCCCGACCTGTTCAATCCAGACGATCGGCCGGTGTACGGCGCAGTCACGGAAGATCGCGACGAGGCGATGCACGTCGACTTCCCGCTTCGTCTGCTTGCCGCGCTTGATCTCGTGGATCGGCACGTCGCCCACATGTAGCGTGTCGGTCGCTGGAATGTAGAGCGCGAGCGCTCCGCTGAGCCCGGGGTCGATACCGAGATAGACGCCCCCCGCGCCAGTCACTTCGGTAGTCCCCAGCACCGCTCGGCGAAGCTGCACCACTTGCACTCGAAGTGGCTCTTATCGGCGAAGGGCCGCGGCAGGAGATCCTGAGCGTCTGTGGCCTCGATGATCCGCACCGCCCGGTCGCTCATGCGCTGGGCCTCCTCAGCGTCGAAGGGGATCAACAGGTGCAGCTGCTCGCCGCTGTCGAGGTTGGTGACGGTGAAGATGCAGGGGTTGTCGGCAAGGTTCAGATAGGCCTGATAGATCGCCACCTGGGCGTAGTAGCCCGGACGCGCCTTCTTCAGGCCGTGCTTTTCGATCTCGCGGTACGTCTTGCCACCGACGCTCTTGGTTTCCCAGAGCGCAGGATACCCGACGCCAGGCAGGTCCGGCCCTTCGATGAACACCCCGTCGGGATGTCCCTTGAATCGGCCGCCCAGCTGGCTGAACGCGAACAGCTCACCGGTGCGCTGGTTGCGCTGCGTGATCTTGAACCCGGCGTCGATGAACCAGCATCTGGCGAGCTCTTCCCCGAAGTGCCCCAGGTCGAACTTGCGAAGCGTCGCCGGCGGGAAGTCTTTCTCCCGCGGCGCGCCCGCGAACTCGAACTGGATGGAGCGCTCGCACGATCCGCCAATGGAGGATGCACCGACATAGGGTCGGCGTTCCTGCAGGTTCCGCTTGCGCCGCAGCCCGCTGTCGACGGCGCCGTTGATGGCGTCGCTGGCGTGCTGCTCTCGGTGCAGGCGCCGATTAAAATCCAATGGCGCACTCATCTTGCACCCTTCTTGGAGTTGCAAGGCTTACACAGTAACTGGACGTTTGTCCTGGTATTGGGTCCACGATTGGCGATAGCCAATATGTGATCTACCGAGAGATTTTCGGTAGATCCACACGCTTTGCAAACGGGCTCTTTATAGAGGTCGTGCAAATCCTCTCGTGTGAGGTCATCAAGAACACCGGCGCGCCGAGCCCTTCTACTGTGTCCGCCGAGGATCACATTCTCAAGGTGTCGGTCTCTATTGGCTTTCTGCCAACGATAGGCTGCGGCGCGGGCCTTTTCCGGGTTCTCCAATTGCCAGCGCCGGACAGTTTCTTGCGCTTCCGGATGTGCCGCTCGGTAGGCGGCTGCATAGGCGCGCTGCTGTTCGGCAGTCTTCTCATAATAGCGCTTGTTATATTCGCGCTTTCGCTCTGCCGGAGTGCTCATGCGGCGCCGCCGAAAGGAATCGGGTCTGAGAATGGGAAGTCGTGGCTCTCACCTGCGGCGACCGCAGCCTCACGGTAGGCGATACAGCCCGCCATGAAGACGTCCACGGCCTGCTCCTTGCCAAGGCCGAAGAACGGCACATCAGCCGGCAAGCCTGACAGGGCGGCGCCGATCTGCGGCAGGGCCGCCTCCACCATGCCGCGCAGTTTCGCGTCCTGAAGGTCGAACACGACGTTGTCCGCCAGCCGGGCGCCGACGGCGCGCTTCATCCGCTCGATGATCCAACGCGAGATCACGGCGGAGGCGACAGCCTCGGCGTTGTCGACACGGGCGAAGGACTGAAGCGTGGCGGCCGCAGCCGCCAACGCCTCACCCTCGTCAGCGTCAGGCTCGATTTGAGGGCGAGCGATCTTTGCTGACGCGCGCGCCATCAGCTTGCCCAGGCAGGCTTGGCGCCGACCGCAGCGGCCGTCTGGCCCCCGGCGGCCTTCGCGGCGCCCTGAACGGCGCCACCGGCCGTCTGGAAGCCGCCCGACTGCGGGCCCGGCGCGATGTAGTCCACGTCGCCAGGGACCAGGATCGCCTTGATCTTGTTCTTGTCGGCGTAGCGCTCCGACTGCGGTCCAGCCATCTTGTCTTTCAGGCCGCCGGTTTCGATGCCGATCTTGGCGCAGAATTTCAGCGCGTCGATGCCGCCCCAACCGTTCAGCCGGCGCTTAGCCATCGCCTCCTCGCTGTCGTCGCCCGGGTTGATGCCGTAGGCGCTCTCGAGGAGGGCGCGGACGCGCGACCGTGTGATGGAAGCGGCCTTCTGCTGGCCGTCCGTTTCACCGTCGGTGATCCAATTCTCCCAGAGCTTGCGACGGTCGTGCTCGCCGCCGTCCACGGTGAACTCCATGTCGAGCATGGCGGCGCCGGAGTTGGCGAGTTTCAGGAAGCCGCCCGGACCGTGCTGGCCGGGCCGCAGGTTGCTCACCAGAAGCACGATCGTGCCGTCGGGGATCAGGTCGCCCATTGCCCGTTGGGGCTCGGCGTTGTTGAAGTCGAAGTCTGACATTTGGTCGGTTCCTTTCAGAGGGTTCAGGCTGCTTGTTGGGCGTCGGCGCGGGGGGCGATCGTTGTGGTGAGGCTCCCGCGCCGACGTTGTTCATCGCTCGCTTTGGCGATGAGTGCTCCGAGGTCCGGCGGCTCAATCTCATCCAGCCGACCGGACCGATCGCCGGCTGGAAATCCGTAGGCGTTGCCTTGCTTGGTCACGAAGGCGCGCACAGGTTCACCATCACCGAAGTCGATGTTGGCCATGGTGATGACCTGATCAACGATGCCGAGGATGGCGTTACCGGTGGCGCGACCTTCGATCTGCGGCTCCCAAGTCAGACGCCCAAAGTCGTCCTTTTGCTGATCCAGTATCCCCACGAAGATGACGTTGCGGCTTCGTGCGTGCTGGAGCTGCGTAAGCCATGCGATCATCTGGCGCCCAAGCAGGCCATAGCTGCCGCGGGTGTCAGGCTTACCCTGGGCGTTGAAGGACTCAGGTTGAGTGAGCGCCCAATTCAGGCAGACGCGCGACGCAACCGTGATGCTGTCGATGAAGTACGTCTCGTACTTGTCGAGCGTCTCTGGTCCCCCGAACTCGCTGACGACGTGGTCATAATGCGCTTTGCTGTAGGGCGCAGCTTCGGCCAGTGCGAGGTTGGGGCCGCCCAGGTAGCAGGCAAGGTCCCGCATCTCTGGCCACGTCTGCGGACGCACCGTGTCGACGGGAAGATCGGAGACGGCGAGGTCACCAGCTTCCAAATCGACGAAAAGCGTCTTCTTTGGATCCAGGGTGCGCAGGAGCGTGGTTTTGCCGATCTTGGGAACACCCAAGATGACAGCCTTGACCCCGCCTTTTTCGGCCATGCGCTGGTCGGCGGTTACGATGTTCAGAGGCATCAGAGCGCTCCCTTGTGGAGGAGCGGAGCGAGCACCGCGTAGACCTCGTCGGTCACGCGCGCGACCTCGTCCTGACCGCCGGCCATCTCATCGGAGAGAACGCGGTAAATGGCCATCCAGGCCTTACTGTCGAGCCGAGGCATCACGCCGCCTCCTTCCGCACGAGCTTGATGGTGCGCGAGCCCGGCTTGACGGTGCGGGCCGGCTCGAAGATCTGGCGCAGGTGTTCAGGCCAGGCGGTGTATTTCCGTTCGGGCACGCTGTAGGTGACGTCGAGATATTCGGTCGGATCGTCGCCTTCGGCGATGATCTTGCCGGCGACAGTGGCCAAGTGCGACTGGTCCCACTCGGTCTTCTTCGGCGTGTCGGCGACGATCTCATAGCCGCCGTCAGAGACGCGGACGGTGCCGAAGTCCTTGGCTTGCGCGCGGTAAGCCGCGGCGATGGCGTCGGTGTAGCGCCCGTCGATACAGCCGGTGATCGCGCGTTTCGCGGCGCTGATCATTTTGTTCTGCGTCTCGGCTTCGCTGAACAACGCATCCAGGGCGTCGAGAGAGAGTCCGACGAGGATCGTCGGATCGCTGGCGATGTCCTGGAGTGATGGGAGGTTTCTGGTCATCTGGTCGGTTCCTTCTTTGGTCGGGTCTTCCCGGTTGGTGGGTGTGAGGCGGCCGGAAAGACGCCGACCAGAGCGCCCGTCGCCTCGCGGCTGACGGCGACCGCCTCACGTGTCTGCTAGGGCGGCGCACCTCGCTCGATGGCGGCCTTCAGTGCGGCGGTCCGGTTTTCCACCGGATCACCAGCTCGCGGACCAAACAGGTCAGACTGAGGCGTAAAGCCGCCAGCCTGGCGCTGAAGCGCCCGCACCTCTTGGAGTTGCTGTTCAAGTTCTCGGGCTTTCGTTGTGAGACGCGCGACGGTTTCGTCGATCTCCGGGCCGAACACCGCGTCGAGCACATCACGCCCGAACCGACCCACGATGGCGGCCAGGTGCCGATCGTTCGGCCAGTGGCCGTTCAGGATGTTCTCGGCCGCCTTCGGCGTGCACTCGATATCGACCGACAGTTGCTTGCTGCGATGATCCCGGCGGTACTGGCCGCGCAGGTAGAGCGCGAGACGCTGGCTTGGCCTGTTCGACTGTTGGGATTCTGCCCCCATGAAAGTGTGCCCCGCATAGGTCATTGATGAAGACCTGGACGGAGACGGGCGACATGGAGGTTTCGGGCTACGCGTTGGACGCAATACGCCACTCGTGCAGAGCGGTAGAGAGACGGCGAGACGGGTTGGCGCCCGTCGCCGATAGACACAGCGCGGCCTGCGAAGCCGCACTGGTGAAGCTGCTTGGGGAGACGGCGCGCACGATGGCGGCCGCCTCCCCCGCCGCGCCCGAAGGGCGGCCTACGCGCGGGTGACTGGAGAGAGATCCGCGCGTGTTCAAAAAGGATTTGGAGAGCGAGGCGCACGGCTAGGCCGCTGCGTCCTGGGACGGTTTGGCCGCGGCCTCAGCGAGCTCGTCCAGCGTTGCGACCCCTAGCGTGACTAGCGGCTTCCAATACTCACCAGGAATAGAATTTCGGTCTGCCCAACGCTGCGGGGTCGACTGGTGTACCGTGATGCCCTGGGCGGCGAGATCGCGCACCAGCATCGAGGCGCCATGGGATCGTATGATGTCGCGGTGACTACGCATGAACGACATATCAGCACATTTTGTGCTAATCGCAAGCACAATTTGTCGTTCGACCGCAGCGGGCGTGGTTGGCAGCTTCGCCCCATGGGTGTCGGGGCCAGAATTGCAGAAGCGCGTCGGGCGAGAGGTTGGTCGCAGTCAAAGCTGGGCCAGGCCGTTGGCGCTGTACAGACAACTGTCTCTTCATGGGAACGCGAGCGCACCGAGCCCACGCGAGAAGACGTGCAGCGGATCGCAGAGGCGCTGGAGATTCCCGCTAGCAATCTAGAGGGTACTGGCGGTCCACCCGCGGCGACCGTTCCTGTCGTAGGCTACGTGCAAGCTGGGGCCGAGGCGATCTTATACGCCGAGGGCCAGGGACCCTTTGACGAAGTGCCAGCACCTCACAACGCCACGAGACATACGGTCGCTCTTCAGAGTCGGGGCGAGAGCATGGGGCCGCTACTCGCCGAGTGGCTGGTTTACTACGACGATGTGCGCTCACCCATCACGTCGGACATGTTCGGCGAACTCTGCGTGCTGGGGCTGCCGGATGGGCGCGTCGTAGTGAAGCAGCTGAAGCCGGCTGGATCCCCTGACCGCTACCACCTGATTTCGCAGAACGAAGGCCCGATGTTCGACCAGGAAGTCGCCTGGGGAGCGAAGGTCACAGCCATGACCCCGAGGTGATCTTATGAAGCGTTTGCTCCTTTTCGCCGTCTCAGCCCTAACCCTCTGCGGGGGTGTTGCCTCCGCCCAGGTCTGTCCATACGATCCGCGATGCCTCGACAACCCGTATGGAGCCGGAAGTCCCTACAAGTCCGACGGCTTTAACAACCCCTACTCGAAGAACGGAAGCCCCTACAGCGACACCTCGCCGAACAATCCCTATGCGACCAACGCGCCCAAAATCTACGACCAGCAGGGCAACTATCGCGGGAAGATGGGCGGAAATCCGTACGATCCCGACAGCACGTCGAATCCGTATGGCCGGTATGGAAGCCCCTACTCGCCGGATAGCCCCAACAACCCGCACGCTAACCATCGACAGCAGCCTTACGTCGTCGTTCCAAGCGACGACGACGAATAAGCGCCGCACAGCCATGACCCCCTCCCCTGACAAATCCGTCGACAAGCTCATCCAGGAAGCTATCGACGTGGTGGCGCTGGGCTATCCGGTGGATGGCTCGGAGGCGGAGAAGGCGGTGTTCATGGTCGAGCTGCGGCGGCTGTTGGAGCTGCGGGCGCCGATTGTGAGGGCGGAGATCAGGAAGGCATGACGCAGGCAGACGAGATATCTATCCTCCGGAGCCAACTTGCCCGGACGGTGCACCTTTTGAGGTACACAGTTGCGGCATTAGGTAGCAAGCACACCTAGAACCGGCTGAACGTCATCGGATATGATGCCTATGGCATCGAATGCGATATCAGAGAGGGCCGCCGCGAGAGAGCGCGAACCAAGCGAAATAGCCCATATCGTTCGGCCTCAGTATCCACGTTTGGCCGGTGTCGGCGTTCGTGAGGATCGCGCCCTGCTTGGTGTCGGTCACGGTCCATCCGGCTTTCTGTTCCACGCATCCTGCCAGCAACAGTCCGGCCAGGAGCACCCATGTCAGTCGCATCGCCTTCCCCCATCCAACGCCCCAACACCGTCGCTGGCCTCATAGAGAAGCACCGCGAGATCGCGGGCAAGATCGACGCCACCCGCAAGACGCTCGCCGCCCTGGTGTTCGACCTAGAGGCGTTGGAGCATTCGATCCGCCTGTTCGACCCCGACGCCAAGCTGGGCCGCGCCAAGCCCCTCCCGAGCGTCCACGCGGCGTTCAAGGGTGAGATGCGCCGTGACGTGCTGGCGGCGCTCAGGGCGGCTCAGGGGCCGCTCACCAGCCTGGATATCGCCCGTCAGGTTGTGGTGGTGCGGAAGCTGCCGGACGACGCCGTGGCGATGATGCGGAAGCGGGTCGGCGCGGCGCTGTGGAAGCTGCGGATGAAGGGGATCGTGGCAGAGGTGCCGCAGGCGGGGGGCTACAAGGGCTGGCGGATAGCGCAGCGTTAACCTCTCGTTAGCAAAAAAGGCTGGGGGCGGACCGCCCGCCTCATTGACGAGTCATTAGGACGCATGTCCCTGTATGTAGGTTGTTTCGCGTGTCGCTACACAAGATGTGGGGGCAGAGAAACAATGCCCAAATGAACGAGGCCGCCCTTTCGGACGGCCTCTTCATCCAGGGGGATCGCAGGTTCGCCGGACGCAGGGCTTCCCACTCGGCACCGACGGGTTCGAATCCCGTGATCTCCACCAGTGATCAGGGCGGCTCCCGCGAGGGGGTCGCCCTTTTCATTTCGTAGCACACAACTTCTTGCTGATTCGACTCTTAGGTTCAAGCTGAATATGGTCAGCATTGGCTAATTTTGGCCACAAGCGACCAATTTTGGCCAATGCAGAAAATAATCAAGTTCACTGCGCCGCCAAGGCTGGTTGGGTACCTCAACTCCCTGGCGCGGGACACGATGCTTGGGGCAACCGCCAACGATGTGGCGCTGCATCTGCTAACAGTGGAGGCAGAGCGCCGGTTGGCCTCGGACTACCACCAGCAAAACCCCCCGTCGGCGGAGCCGCCCGCGGGGGAAAAGCAAGACTCCTAGGCTTCTCGCTGCCAGTAGCCCTTCCACTGGCGGCTGACCGGATGCGCCAGGGCCGATGACGTCGCCAGCAGGAACTGCTCGCCGTTGCTGATCCGCCGGTTATCTTCCCGCCACGCCATCTCCATCGCGTAGGCCGCCAGATACGGGCCAGCGATATGGTGGTGGATACCGACTTCCGCACGACGCAGGCGGGAGAAGAAGCTTTCCGCCTGATTGGTGCAGGCTTCCGGGGTCGAGTACTCAACTGAGTGATTGATCCGCTTCGTCAGGAAGCGGGCTTCCACGTCATCCCAATGGGAGGCTTCGTCGGCGTGGACGGTTGAGCCCAGGGCCACCGTAGCCAGCACGAAGGGAACGCCAGCGGCCTCGGTCTGCGCGACGTGCGTCAGGGTTTCGCCGTCGCGCTCGCGGGCCACAACGACAACCTGACGCTTGCCGGTCTGGTGGATCTTCCGGCGCCGGTCCTTGCGGTCAACGCGGCGGTTGGCGGGCTTCACATAACCGCCGAAGTACGCGCCATCCACTTCCACGACGCCCGAGATTTCCGAGGCCGCTTGCTCCGCCGCCAGGGCTTCCCTGATCTTGTGGGAGAGGACGAAGGCGGTCTTGTACTGGCAGTCCAGATCACGGCTCAGTTGGAGCGCGCTGTGGCCCTTGGCGCCGTTCACGAAGATTGCGATGGCGGCCAGGATATCGCGCAGGTCCATCTTGCGGCTCGCGAAGATCGTCCCGCTGGTGACGCTGAACTGCGAACCGCATGCCTTGCACTTGAAGATGCGGCGGGCCTTGAAGGTGTAGCACTCGCAGCCGCCGCACTTGCCGCACACGGCGTCACCGTCCGTGTCGGCCCAGCGGATCGACCGGAACAGGTCGAAGGCCTGGTCGTCAGTCAGGCGCATGACCTTCGCCAGCGAAAGGGTGCGGGCGGCGGTCGAGAGCAGGAAGTGCTGGGCCATTTGTAATCATATCCGATGCGTCCGCATCTGATATGGCTACATTTCGCATCGTTGTCAACGGCGTTCGCATCGAATATGGTGATATTCGACACGGAGGCGATGATGGACCGCGATTGGGTGGCCTACACCAAGGCCTTGCTGCGATCAGAGATGGTCAAGCGGGGCGTGAACTACAAAGGCTTGGTGGAAAAGCTCGGCGCGCTAGGAATTACCGAGACAGAGGCCAACCTTCGCAACAAGATCAGCCGGGGCGGATTCACCGGGGCTTTCCTGATCCAATGTCTGGTCGCTATGGGCGTTACGTCGCTGCGCTTGGAGGACTAGCCGTTGCAACGGCGGCGTTAGCCCAAGCTCCAGCCAGCGTAAGCCAGCCCCAGGAAGCCGAGAGCGAGCGGAAGGGCACGCCATCGCCGCCCCGCCCCGTAGAAGCAGGCGAACCAGCCGCACAGGCCAGCGCCGATGGCGCACAGAGCCCTAGCGCTTACGAGATTGAAGCCCTCGCTGTGGATCGCGCGGCCAACCGCATTGCCGATGAAGCCAACCGAATTGCCCGCGACCAGATTGGCTTCAACTTGTGGCAGCTCATTCTCAATGCCGCCGTCATGGGATTCACGGGGTGGGCCGCTTGGGCGGCCGGTATTGCTGCTCGTGTAGCTAAGCGGGCTGAGGCTGACGCCGAAAAAAGCATCGAATTGGCCGCAACGTCCGCCGAAGCGCTCTTGGAGACCAGCAAGGTTCTCAGTCGAGCACACGCGGCCAACTTGGATGTCTCCACGTGTGAAGCCACCCAACATTCTCCTAACGAGGTATTTGCGGGCATTGGCTTCGAGGCCGTTTGGAAGAACGTCGGCCCCACCCAGGCGTTGGGGGTGGACGCGTTCATTTGCAGCGCTCTCGTTAACCCCGCTGAACTTGAGTTGGGCTTGGATATTGTTTTCGAGGAGTGGGGCAATGCGAGAAATCTTGGTTCCGGGAACATCTTGAAGACCGAACGCATCATGCTCGCTGCGCCGTACTGTCTGAAGGTATGGGCGGGTGAAGCGACGTACTTGATCTACACCCGCGTCCGCTACCATGACCTCTTCGAGGCCATCGAAAGGCAGGAAGAGCGTTGCTTTCAGTTTCGGATCTTCCGCGATCCGCGCCTGCCCGTGAATGTTGAGACGCCGCCGTGGGACCTCATAACCTACGTGAACTTCACGAGCCGAAAGGGCGAGCGAGGAACGGGCGGCTTCAAGCCCCGGGACGCTCCAGAGGGCCAAGGCGAGCAGAACTCCTAACCCCATCGGGGTTGCTCCTATCTAGGAGCGGCATCCGAGAGCGCCTCACATTCGATGACACCTGCCGCCGGAATCATTGTCGGCCGTATCGATCTAGGTGTGGATGCTACATAATGCCGCACAGTTGCGACCACAGCCCTCGCCATGGGCGCCTTGAAGTCAGGGGACGAAGAGGCCTTCGCTCAGGAAAATAGCGATCTGATAAACAAGGGGCTGAAGCGCCTGCAGGAACTCGGCGAGGAATTTGATGAGCAGAGCTGAGGACGAGATCGAGCGAAAGGTCCACCAGCTCACCGAAAATGCAAAGTTTAAGCCTCGCCCGCCGCCAGGGGTTGAAACCGGAGGCGGCGGGGGCGATTCTACAGGGATGGACCAACGCGTCACCCGCCTGGAAGAATGGTCGAAGCTAGCCGGCGAGCGCATGGGTCGGATCGAAGACAAGCTCGACACCATATTGAGCGCAGTGGCTAAGGTCCCCACGCGTACCGACATGCTCGTGTTCACCCTTACCGGTCTCGGCCTGGCTCTCGCCGTTGTTGGGGCCATCGTCGGCGCGCTCGCTGTCCTGACGCCTTAGTCGCCCGCCCCCTTCCAACGACCCAGCCCGCTCCGGCGGGCTTTTTCGTGGGCGGCCGCCTAATAGCACATTTTGTGCTTGCAGCGATTAGCACGTTTTGTCATAGTCTCTCCATCGAACGGAGAGACAGATGACCCCCGCCGACGGCAACCACCCCGCCCTCACCGCCCGCACGGTCGACCCGCTGGCCGCGCTCCTCGACGCGCAGACCGATGCTCACCACGCGGGCGTCTGCCAGGCGGACGTCGAGCTCTTGGAGGCGATCGGCGACGCCATCGCGAAGTGCGCCGCGGACGTCGCTGAGAAGTGCGCGCGGATGTCGGACGGCCGTATGGTCACGCGCTGGGCGGGCGGGATCCAGACCCGCAAGGCTGAGACCTTCGCCGTCGCCGACATCGCCGAGAACATGGCGGAGAGCGCCTTCAGTCTGCTCGACGCCTACCCCGTCATCGTCACCACGCTCCGCCTCGCGCTGAGCCCTGCGCGCGCGAGGGCGGCATGAGCGCCGCGAACGACAACCGCGCCACAGGCTGGCGCTCCGGCTGGCGCCGCACCGACGGCTGGGTGTCGCCCTACGTCTGGAACGTCGCGGCGCTGATCGCCGCCGTCTGCTGGGTCGCCATGCTCGCGAAGGATCTGGCGCAATGACCAGCTTCGAGGCGCGCAACGCCGCCGGCCAGGTCGTCCGGACCTTCTCCCACCAGGACATGGCGGACGCCTACGCGGACAGCATGTCGACGCTGGGCATGGTCGTCAGGATCGTCGCCGTGCGCTCCGTCGCGACAGCGCAACCCAAGCTTCGGCGCGTCGCGTGAAGTCAGACCGAACCAAAACCCGCGGCTTCGTGAAAGAGAGAATGTAGCCATGACCGAAGGATTTACGCCGGGGCCTTGGTTCGTCGCCCACCACGAACTAACCGACATTCACGTGTGCGCGCCAGACGCCGGTAATGTCGATGATCCGTGGAACATCGCCGTTGTGATCGGCGCCTGCGGGTATCCCAGCGATCCGCGCTCCGGAAGCACCGAAGCGAACGCCCGCCTGATCGCTGCGGCTCCGGACCTGGACGCTGCAGCGCGCGAGATAGACCGCCTGCTGCTCGTGATCGAGAGTGCCGTGCGAAACGCCGACCCGGTTCATCATGAAGCGGTGCTGGCCGCCCTGAAGGCCAATCGAACAGCCATCGCCAAGGCTTCAGGAGCGTCTTCATGAACTCCTCCGATGGTAGAGAAGGGCTTTTGTCCTCAAGCGCTCCGGCAACTTCGGGCGGCGTCAAGCCGAGACTGAGGGTCGGCTGATGATCGATGCAAAAGCACGCTGGGCCGCCCGAGCTGATCGTCTGATCGTGTGGGCCGACGCCGCCGAGAAGAAGGCCGATGCGCTGGAGGCCAACCACAACCACGATTGGGCTTTCGTCAGCCAGCCGGGCCACCTGCCGGCGCGCGCCCGCCAGATCGCCCAGACCGACCGCGCCATGGAGCTGCGGCGCAAGGCTGCCGACTTCCGGTCTAAGGCCGCCACGCTCCGCCAGATGGCCTCTCGGAACGCCGGTGATGCAGAGGCTGCGCGGTCTACCAAGCGCGATGCGCTGTCGACTGTCGCGCCAGGCGATTACGTCGAGAGCGTCTACGGCTTCCGTCGCGTCCTGAAGGTCAACGCCAAGACCTTCCGACTCGAAGGCGCGCTGGAGCCCATCACCATCGACAAGGCCCTGTGCAAGCTCGTGGCCGGACACTGCGGAAACTGCGGCTCGTGGAAGCCGCCGGAGCCGCCGCACAAGGACGGCGAGTGCTGGTCAGGCGACCGCTTAGACGGCGACCTGCGCAAGGGTCCGGCGGGCTACGCCCTCGCTCATGAACGCTGCGAAGCGTGGATTCCAGCGAGGGCCGCATGACCCCCCACCCCGAACAACCCCCCGCAGACGTAGAGAAGGCGGTGGAGAGAGTGAAGGCCGATCTCGACATCCAAGACAGCGGCGGGATGGTCTACCCGGCGCTCGATGCGGGCGTCTACACTGTCGTCATCCAAGGCGAAGACCTCCGCCTCCTCCTCTCCGACCACTCCAGAAGAGGAGAAGAGATCGAGCGCCGGGATGCTGTTGCGGCAGAGAGCAAGCGCGTCATCCACATCCTGGCCGCCATCCCGCGACCGTGGCGAGACATCATCGCCGAACTCCAAGCCCGCGCCACCAAGGCCGAAGCCGAGCGGGATGAGGCGAGAGAAGAGCTTGCCGTTTCCCGGAGCAATCCGTGCGGCGCGGGCTCTACGAGCCACGCTGGTCCCGACGACAAGCTCTCCGGTGGAGGCGAGCCATGAGCGGTCTGATCGAGCGCGACGGCGATGGCGTCTTACACGTCGTGGCGCTGTCCGGCGGGGATGATAGCTCGCTACTGTCGGTACTGCTGAAAGAGCGGGAGCCGCGCCCCTACACCTACGTCTGCACGCCGACCGGGAATGAGCTTCCCGAGATGTTCGACCATTGGCGGAGCCTTGGGGAACGCCTTGGCAAGCCCATCCTGCCGATCATGCACCGGACGGGCCTCAAGGGCATCATCCGAGAACAGAAGATGCTCCCAAACTTCCGGGCGCGCTTCTGCACGCGCATCGCCAAGATTGAGCCCTACAGGGCCTTCCTGAGCCAGGAAGCGGCACGGGGGCCGGTCGTCAGCTACGTTGGCCTGAGGGCTGACGAGGAAGGCCGCGCTGGCGGGGCTTTCGGCGACATCTCCGGCGTGACCATGCGCTTCCCGCTGCGGGAGTGGGGCTATGACGATCCGATGGTCCTGGCGGAGTTGGCCGCTCGGGGCATCGCCATCCCGTACCGCACCGACTGCGCCGTCTGCTACCACCAGCGGATCGGCGAATGGTATTTGCTCTGGGTCCGCCATCCCGACTTCTTCGATGAAGGCATCGAGATCGAGGACGAGTTCAGCGCCACGTTCAGGACGATAGGCCGTGATAGCTGGCCCACAGACCTACGCTCCATGAAGGCGTCGTTTGAGGCCGGGAATGTCCCGAAAGCCAGCCTCACACGGATGAATCGCGAACGTATGGAGAGCGGCGGATGCCGCGTGTGCTCATTATGACGCCATCAAAACACCCATGCCCCGACTGTGGCTCCTCCAATCCGCACCATCCGTGGGGAGATATTCTGATCTTGCGGTGCCAGAGCTGCGGGTTCGCCATCGGCGCAGACGATCTCCACACTAGCGTCGATAATTGGAAACGCCGCGCGCGCACCAAGACCGAAGAAATGGGGCCCGACATCCATTGGCGCCTCGTCATGTCAGACCGCGAGCGGATGGACCTGATCGGTTGCAATGAAGAGACGTTTTCGCGCCTGAAGCAACTCCCCACCACCCCGCCACCTCCTGATCCCCATGTCGAAGGGGAGAAGCGGTGATGGGTCGCAACCGCGTCGGCGACGCCGTCATCGCCAAGCTCTCGCAGGAGGGTCAGGGCATCTCGTGGAGCCTCTGCGTCCTCGACGGGTGGATGAACGACGCCGCCTGCGATCTCGACCCGCCGCTAAAGCTGTGGCGGGGCATGAGCCCACATCCCCTCAACCGCGCTCAGGTGGCGGCGTCATTCCTGGCCCGCGACGACCGGTTCGAGATGAAGCGCATCCGCGCCTGCGACAGCCTCGGTCGATCACGGTTGCTGCGCCTGTTCAAGGTCAGGCCTGAGTTTCGCCCAGCGGACCCCACCACCCCGCAACCGCGAGATGAACCGGCCGAAGGTTCGTGGTCCCGGGAAACCGACAAACCCCTTCATAATCCCCATGTCGAAGGGGGCGGGTCGTGAAGCTGACCGACGTCGAACACGATCTGCTGCGCCAGATCGGTCGTTCCCCGATTGAGTCGCGTTGGGACGGCGCTGACGTGCCGGGCCTCCGAACCCTCGAATGCGAAAGCCTCGTTATTCGCACCGGGCACCACGGCTGGACCTACCGCATCACCCCCGCCGGCCGCGCCGCGATCACCACAACCCCTACAGCCGAAGAGGGCGAGAAGCCGTGAGCGAGACCTTTTTCCGCACCGCCCTATTGGATGACAAGGAAACCGAGATCGAGGTGGAGATTCAGGTCCACACCTGGGGGTGCGCGGCCCACATGGGCTCGATGTCCTACGCCGGCCATCCCGCCGAAGGACCGGAAGTCGAGATCATCGATGCGTGGCTGCTGGCGGATGCCGACAACGCGAATGCGCCTCGCATCCTCGACAAGCTCACCGACGCCGAGCGCGAGCGGATCGAGGTCGAGTTCTGCGAGAACCCACCCGAACCGGATTACGGCGATGACTACTAAGCCCCGCATCGACTTCGGCAAGCCCGGCGACCCGAGCGGAGGGGTGGAGATCACCGACGAGATGCTCTCCGCCGGGGCTGTCGCGTCCAGGGAGGTCAGCACCACTGATGAAGGAAAACGGGTCGTGCGGTACATCGCGCTCGACCGCCTGGCCGCTGCCTACCGCGCCATGATCTCCGCCGCCCCGAACCCGCCAGCGGTGGAAGGGTGGAGGCCGATAGAGACGGCGCCGAAGGATGGGACGCGTGTCCTGGCGTGGACGGTCCACCAAAACGCTGCCTATGCCAAAGACCCGGTGGGCGATGGCTGGGCCTGCGTAAGCCTGATCCGGTGGATTGATCACAACGGGGGTGGCTGGACATGGGACGGCCTCGCTGGCGTCCATACCCACTGGATGCCCCTTCCCGCCTCCCCGGTTCCTCCCCCAGGCGTAGAGGGGGAATAGGAAATGAATAGTGACGCGTCGTCCTTGCGTGAGTCACCAGCGCCGGACGTGCCTGAGCGCAGCAAGGCTTCCTACGTCGGCGCGCCGGCGATCTTCGCCCTTGAGCAGGCGTGCCAGCATCTACAGGCCGCGTTCCCTGAAAGCCTGGGTTGCTATCACGTCGGCTCCTCCCTGGAGCGCGCAGACTGGCGGGACGTGGACGTGCGGATGATCTTCCGCGACGAAGACTTCACGCGGCTGTTTCCGGGTGCCGGCGACGTGGCCTGGGTGCACTGGGAGGCGAACCCCCGCTGGTTGCTTCTGACCGTCTCCATCTCCGCGTGGCTGAAGGCGCAAAGCGGCCTGCCGGTGGACTTCCAGTTCCAGCCGATGAGCCATGCCAACACGCGCCACCGCGGTAAGCGCAGCTCCCTCGGGATGAGGATCAACCACATTCCGGAGGACAACGATGCCTGACGCGCTGCCGAGCATCGTAAATCCACGGTTCGCCGCGGAGAGAGCGGCCGGGAAAACCTGCTTTGAGATCGCCGACCTGGGGGGTTGCGTCGCCTGCTGGGGCAAAGGTCAGTGGCTCGGCATTACGGACGCCGACTGGCATAGGCAGGCGTGGAATGCGCCGCGCACGGTGATGAAGTGCGGGCACTGCCGAGGGACGGGCTTGGCGCATCGCTCGCCGGGCAATCGCAAAGACGGCTCGTCACCCCTTAATGACGCCCCTCCCCAGGCAAAGCCATGAGCCGCCTCTATCTCCTCTGGTCCTGGCTGGCCTTCGTGGTCGTGGTCCACGTCCTGCCTGAGGCACATACCTATCCGGACTGGCGACAACGGGTCGTGGATCGCGTCCAACTGTGGCTTCTGCCGGCGGCGGGCTTCTGGGCGTATCGGGACGCAAAGCCATGAGCCTGGACCTGGCCAACCTGCCATGAGCCGGAGAGCCGTCACCAAGGCCGAGCTGCGGCGCGTTCTCGACGTGCTCGCGGAACGCGGGAAAACCGTGGCCGAGGTGGTGAGCGAAGGCGGAGCCGTGCGCTTGCGCTTGACGGACGGCGGCGACGTCCCGCTACCTTCCCCCGATCAATCCGACTCGGCGTGGGAGAAGGCGCTCTCCAAATGGCGACATTCCGCATGAGGTACGTCCAGGCCTATGCGGATCGCCACGGGCGCAAGCGCTACTACTATCGGCGGCCAGGATATCCGAGGGTCGCCTTGACCGGCCAGCCTGGATCCAGGGATTTCGCGGAAGCCTACGAAGCCGCCCAGGCCCAGCGCCCCCGCAAGATCGGCGAGGATCGCACCCTGCCGGGGTCGTTCGGAGCCCTGATCGCGGAATATTACGAAAGCACCGGCTACCAAGTGTTGGCCGATATCACCAAGCGGACCTATCGCAACGTGCTTGAACGGTTCCGCGAGGGGTTCGGCGAGACGCCGGTCAGCGCCATGACGCCCGAGCGCCTGGACGTGCTGCTGGACACCCTGGCGGCTAAGCCGGGCGCGCAGCAGACTTTGCGGAAGGTGCTGCGGATCATCCTCAAGCTGGCGGTCAGACGGCGGCTGCTCAAGGCGAACCCCATGGACGGCCTGCGGATGTCGCGCAAGGCGGTCAAGGGCTTCCGAGCGTGGTCTGAGGAGGATATCGCCGCATTCGAGGCCAAGTGGCCCCCGGGCTCGCGGGAGCGCTTGGCGCTGGCCCTGTTGCTCTACACCGGCCAGCGGCGGAGCGATGTCGTCACCATGGGCCGCCAGCATATCAAGGGCGACCGGATCAGGGTCGTTCAGCAGAAGACCGGCGCCGAGCTGTGGATCAAGCTGCATTCGCGCCTGAGGGCGGAGATCGCAGTGGCGCCCAAGGAACACCTGACGCTCATTACGACACAGTACGGCGAGCCCTTCTCGCCCGCGGGCTTCACCAACTGGTTCTCGGAGAAGGCGACCGACGCTGGATTGCCGGCCGGGTGCGCCCCGCACGGCCTGCGGAAGGCTGCGGCGCGGCGTCTGGCGGAGGCGGGCTGCACCCCTCACCAGATCATGGCCATCACCGGCCATGCGAATCTATCCGAGGTCACGCTCTACACGGCGTCCGCGGATCAGGAGCGATTGGCCGATGAGGCGGTGGCCTTGACCGAAAAGCGAACGAAAATGTCTAACCCCAAAAGACCGGTTAGACAAAATGGCTGATTTGTGCAATGATTTCAGCGGTAATTCTCGCGCGTGGCAGTCCCTAGGGGACGAGCCTAGCCGAGGAAGAACAGTGGGTTGGAATGTCTAACCTGTTCAAACCGGCGCCTCGGAGCCCAACCCGAAGTGTCTAACCTCGGAGGGGCTATGCGCTACTACCTCGACACGGAATTTGACGGACATGGCGGGGCGCTGCTGAGCCTCGCGCTGGTGATGGAGGACGGCACGAGCCTCCACCTTCAGACCGAGGCGCGCGCAACCGACCAATGGGTTCAGCAGAACGTCGAGCCGTTGATGGACAGTCACGACGCCGATGTGATCGCCACCAACTTGCCCATCAACGAAGTGGGGTCGCTCATACGTTCATTCGTTGGACGAGACGAGGCGCCGGTCATCGTCGCGGACAGCCCGGTTGATATCGGCCGGTTCTGCCAAGCCCTCTCCACAGGGAAGGATGGCGGCTGGGCGTCGGCCGACTACCCGCGCATGACGTTCGAGGTCCACAACGTCGATTGCTACCCGACCACGCTCCCCGGCGCCGTCCAGCACAACGCTTGGTGGGACGCCATGGCGCTGCGGCACGTCTTGGCCCAAGCCGCATGAGGTACAGAAAGCCTGAGGACGACGGTTGGCGTAAGCGCTTCGCCATCCTCCCGATCAACTTGCGCGAAGAGATCATCTGGCTGGAGTGGTATTGGGCGCGCGAGATGGGCCTCTACACGGAGGTTTATCCCGGCAGAGATCGCCCTGCCCCGCTAGCGCGACCCGCTGGTGAAATCATCGGGAACACCTAGGCCCCTTGACGCCCCCTCGCGTGTTCTGTTTGTGTTCACGGATGCCCCGCAAACTTTCAGCCCCCTGGCATGTCGTCGCCCACGACGCCTCATTCGAGGTTCAGACGGCCGATGGGATCACCCTGGCGCATGTCTATTGGAAAAAGGCCGACATCGTAGGAACGGGGCCTATGTGGCTCCGGTACGACGAGGCCAGGAGGGTCGCGGTCAATATCGCGAAGCTTCCCGATCTCCTGAGGAAGACATGATCCCCGCTAGGGCTTCTGGCGTTCGCGGCGCTTGAGTTCGGCTTCCACCGTGGATCGAACGAACTCCGCATAGTCGTCGCCACAGGCCGCATGCAGCCGTGCTCGCGTGCCTTTCGGGAATTTCGTGGTGATGTTCTCACCGTCCCGCAACTGCCGTCGCATCGTCCATACGCGCGGGATCGGATAGACCTGATCCAGGTCCTCCTCCGCCATGGCGAGCCGCACGGCTTCGGCCGCCTCCTCGCGAGAGGCGTTGAACCACTCGCCGGTGAAGTGCTTGTCGCGCAGCAGCCAATGGACATAGCGCTCAATGCAGAGTGCGCGGCGCCCGTGGATCGCCCACTTTCCCAGGACGAACAGTTCGCAGTCTGATTTAGCCTGGAGCGTTTTCAGGCGCTTCGCTGGGTCGGTGGAATAGCCAATTTTCACCGGGCCTGAGCGCGAGCCGATCGCGTAAACGTAGGCGTCCTCAGACGCCCTCACGGCTTGGCCTTCGGCGCCGGCTTCGCCTTCATGCCCTCAACGATCAACTGCCGGATCGCTTCGGAGCGCGACCAGATGCGGCGCTCTGCCCGCCAGTCGTCCAGGGCCGCCACCTCGGCGGGGCTCATCACGAGTTGAATGCGCACGTCCTTCTTCTCCATGTCATGGCCATGCACCAGCACAGCGAGTCTTTCAACTCGCGCAAGTTACACAACTCGCTTGACACGCGCAAGGACAGCGATAGAGTTCAGGGGTCATATTGATTTGAGGGAACCACGCCACAGGAGGTCGCCATGCGCCCGCTGGCTAATCCCCAGCCGCCTCAGGCCCCACGGCACAGCCGGGCGGGGCCTGCGGTCGTGAAGCCCTACGACCACTTCCCACCCTCCCCCATGGGAGAAGGTGACCGACAGACTTGAGAGGATGAGATGACCGTCACCTATCGCGGCTTTCGCATCGATTACGCCCCGCCGCCGATCCCCGCCCGCAACTGCGACTGGCAGTGGGTCCATGAGCACTACGACGGCCCCGAGGACAACCGATGCGGTCACGCGCCCAGCCTAGAGGAAGCAAAGGCCGAAATCGATTTCTGGCACGAGGAGCAAGCCCTGTGACCGGAAAGGAGTGGCTGGCATGGTTCATCACCCAACCGCAGGCGCGATGCCCCCACTGCCGGACTTGGAACGAGCTTACCCCGCCGTCATGGTGGGGCGGCAACTGCCATCACGCCAGAGCCTCTCGATGATCCCCGCCGCCACCCAACGCGCCTGGGCCGCTGAAACCCTGGCCAGGACATCAGATCCAGTAGAGCGGGAGAGGGTCGCGAACATGGCGGAGAGGCTGGGCCAGCATGTGCGGGCGGAGGCGTTGCGGGCGGTTATCCGCCCCGCCGCTTCAGTTCATTCTCCACAGCCTCGCGGATGAACTGAGCTCGCCGATTTGGGCCCATGAGAGCGTCGATGCGCGCCAAGAGGCTGGCCGGAAGACGCAGCGTCGTCGCGATCACACCGAGTTTCGGGCGCCCCATTCTGGGCGGGCTAACCGCCATCGCTTTTATTGGCAAGGTCTGCAATATTTCCGCTACCGCTTATTGACGCCATAACCGATGGCGCTTATCCATATCCGCTATCGGATATGGAGACAAGTGATGCCAAAGCCCGTTTGCCCCGCATGCCAGTGCTTCTACCGCCCGAAGCAGAACGGCTTTTCGTTTGTCGAGGGGATGCCCGACGGCTCCGCTCATAACATCCGCGGCAAGCGCTCGCCGGAAAGCTGGCGCCCCTACAAGCTCTGGAACGGCGACCTTTGGGAGTGCCCCGACTGCGGCGCTCAGGTGGTGGTCGGCTGCGCGCCCCAACCCATAGCCGAGCACTATCAGCCTACGTTCGCGAAGAGCGTGGCTGAGTTCGGCGCCACCCTCCAAGTCAACGATTGCTGATCGTGGCTCGTTTGAAGAGGCCCGTTCGCATTGAGGGCGATGTCGCCCACGTCCCGCTTACCCGCGGGCTGGTTGCCGTCATCAATCGAGCGGATATTCCCTTAGTAGAGGGGAAAAATTGGTATGCCTTATCCACGCCGTCTGGAAAGGTTTACGCAGCGCGCTCCCGCAACGGAGAAGTGATCTTAATGCACCGGATGTTGGTAGATGCCTCCCCCGGCCAGGAAGTCGATCACAAAGACAACGATGGCCTCAACAATCGTCGCCGGAATTTGCGCCCCTGCGCTCACCGGGAGAATATGGCCAATCAGGTTGTAACCCGCCGAAACAAACTTGGAGTCAAAGGCGTGGTTGCCCGCTGCGGAAAATTCGTCGCCTCCATCGAGGTGAACCGCAAGACCATACACCTCGGAACCTTCAATACTCTGGAAGAGGCGGCTGCGGCTTATCGAGGCGCGGCCAGGCTCCTCCACGGTGAGTTTGCGAACGCCGCTTAGACACAAAGAAGGCCCCCGGCGCGAACCGGGGGCC
>Ga0172380_10000944_pt1 | contig 52080 bp, 69 predicted proteins | sample Leawe162metaG_FD_119747 | JGI IMG/M metagenome (GOLD analysis project Ga0172380, IMG submission 119747) | Leachate microbial communities from a municipal landfill in Southern Ontario, Canada - Leachate well 162 metaG | ecosystem: Engineered > Solid waste > Landfill > Unclassified | place... | reverse complement strand
GTGATAATGTGTTTCTTCCCACTAGGGAAGATTATTTCTGCGCCAATTTCGTTTGCAGAAACAGTTGCTTGGATTACACACCGCCCTCTCGGAAGGTAGCAATCTCGCAGGAATCACCATCGCAATACTTGTCGTCCTTCTGATGAAGATCGAACACAGCACCATCGATATGGAATTCCTTCGGGATACGCTCAATCATGGCGTAGTACTCATCCTCGGTGATGGCCTCGTAAGGCATCTGCTCATACGTCCCCTTCTCGAGAGGAAGGAACGCCAGACCCTTAGTGTGGCTATCATACTTAGCAAGCAGTTCTGCCAAGTCACGAGGAGAAGTTGTATCGCGGTCAAACTTGATGGTCTGGCTCGCGTTGTTATCCGCCCAATAGCGCGTGACAATCGAATGGAGAAGCAACTGCTCGTCCGGCGAGACCTCGGCCTCACTACGAACCTCAGAACCCATATCCACTGGGAACGAAACGATCCAAGTGTTCGGGGTCTGCTTACTATCCTCCATCTCGTAGCCGAGTTTCTGCAGCATCATCGTCAGGTTGCTACCGGCGGGCATATTCACACGCCGCTTGATATAGCGTCCAGCGACGCTGAAGTGGATACCCGGTGTTACATTCGTCGGCAGGAGGGTGATCGTGCCAGACGGCTTTACAGAGGTCGTACGGATACTCTTAGGCACCTGATACCACTGGCTGTAAAGATCATCGTAATACTGAACATGACCGTACATCGCGCTCAGCCAATGGATGAGTTCATCCTCACCCTTGCTTTCGTAGATCTGGGCGATGCCCGTCTGCGACAGCCCGATGCGATGGTTCCGCGTCATAACCTCTCGAGACTCAGGGTCGGTGATCTTCCTGTTGAGGATCGTCACCAACTTGCAGTATCGGTAGGCTTGCTTGACAACCTCGCGGGCTTCCGCAAGATTTTCAATACGCGAGGCGAAGATTTCACCAAGCGTACACATCTCCTTGTGTTCTAGAACTTGCTCGACACAGGGATTAGATCCAAGCACCCGCGAATCGGTCTGGTCGATGATTCGATTCATGCGAGCATAGTTGTGAACATTGTCGAGCCAGAAGTATCCCGGCTCACCATTCTGCCAAGTCTTCTCAGCCATTGGCATGTAGTACTCCGGATCGTGGGTCGGCTCCACGAACACAGAGTTGTTGCTCATCCAGCCGAATCCCTTATTTTCGGGATCGCTCTCGATGATCTGCTCGCCCTCGTCGTTCACGCCATACTTCAGACCAAGACGGTCAAAGTTCTCAGGATTCATGAAATCCTTAAGACCAATGAAATCTTCGTCGTCAGCAAAGCCGAGAGCAATCTCGGCCGACCGGCGAACGTTACCGCTGACCACACAGGTCCCGATAATGTTCATGAAGTCGGCAATCATGCGACTCGACACCAGATCACCGATGTGATTACGGAGAATCTTCTCGATGCGCTTGTTACAAAGAATAAGCGGCTCAGGGCCAGATGAGACACCCCCGAACCGCTTAATGGGAAGACCACCCGGACGAACCTGTGAGTAGTCTAGTTCAATCGGTTGCTGGTCTGGCAGGAGGAAGGAGTTGAGCAGCACATGGACTGATTCTCCCCAACCCTCGCGAGAGTCATCAACGACATGAACCTTAGTCTTGCCTCGTGGCTTGTAGATACGAATGGTTCCAGCACCACGAACATCAAAGCCAACACCGACTCCGAGCATCGAGCGAGTCATCGTCCAGTCGAATGGCTCGCCCGGATCTTTCCTCATAAAGCCGGTGCTGACAAAGGCACAGTTCTGCAATGCCTCGACACCACCATCTCGGTGGACGAACGCACTACCCATCATCCACAGACCACGACCCGGCGGCATCCACTTCATATGGAACAGAAGCGTAAATGCTCGTTGGGCTGAAATCTGTGCTTTTTCAGCATTCCAGTTAATGTTGTTCTCGAGACAGTGTTCCTGCTCGATGGACTGCATACCCTCAACCACCCGGCGACAAGTATCTGTCCATGTCTCCATCTTGCCCTCAGGGAGACGCGGGTTATCACTACGACTGTACGTTCGATAGAACGTAGCCTCGCCCAGACCGTAACCTCCGAAGGGAGGCTTGATTACTCTAAAGCCATCCACAAAGTCATCGTCTAGTTGAAACGAGAGCCAAGGAACAGGTCGCTCGGCGGGCTTTGATTCTACTTCAACAACAGCAGTCATTTATCCTCGACTATCTCTTTATCTTAAACCGCACTTGGGCCACGGCCTCCATCCATAGATCTCTCCTGTGGCGGCGTTGTACGTCGTCAGATAGATCTTACGGGCTTGAGCGACTTGGCCCAAGACATCAGGAGGAACAGGCCCGTGCAGAGTTGGATCAGTTTGTGAAACTCCGTAGTACATTCCATTAGGACTTACCGCAGTAGGATCTCCACGAGATTCACACATGAATACTCGCAGAGCCTTTTCCTGCTGTTCAGGGAACCAAACAGCCACCGCTTCAGCAAGGGTATACCATCTCGCTGAATATACAGGGTCGTTCATATTCTCTTGAATAACAGGAGAGGATTTTACTGCGTGGACATGGACTGTTGGGGTAGGAGTTACGGTAGGCGGAACCACTTCTTCCACCACTACGACAGATTCAGGGAATTCGTATTCGATGAATTCTTGTGCAACCACCGGAGTGATTACAATGCTTGACTTCGGAATATTTGCGGCCTGTGTTTTTGATCCTAACAGAGCAACGACACAAATGAACAGACTGAAGAAACCAACCCTAAAGATTACGTTGCGATTTACTTGCCGTTCTTCATATAGATGCAATTTTCTTCTCTCGACTCGGTGGCCTTAATTCATCCTGCTGCCGCGGTATCCGGGCCACTGACGAATGGCTTGACGAGTGACCTTGTATTCAGGCCACCACATATCAAGTACCTCAGGCGTAATTTCTTTCGCCTTAGGATCATCGACAGCAAGAACTAAGTACGCCTCGACATCATCGAGATTGAGGTCGAGTTGTTCAATGAATGATTTACGAACTTCAATAGGGAACTTGGCAATAACCTCTAGGTCATAACCCGAACCCTTCAGCAACTCTAGAAGTTGCTTGCCCGCAGCCAGCGCTCTTTCACGCTTTTCGATATCCTCCTGACTAGGAACATTCGGATGATGGAATAGCCAGATTACAACAATCACACAGAGGACCAGCGTCACAAGCCAACTTGGAATCGGTACTTCTCCCACCGATACCCCCTTCTGACTTGTCGTTCGGTAGTGCCCCTATTGTATACCTTGATGAGCGGTTTTGGCAATCTCGAACACGATGTTGGAACGGAATGTTTTATGGGGTCGGCGCACAATGCGGCCAAGACCCTCTAGTTCTCCAACAAGTGTCCAGACATAGCCAGAAGAAAGATTCGTCTCGTTAATGATTTCACGAACAGATGCTCCCCGCGCATAATCTTTCACGTATAGGCGGATGGCATCGCAGACGAGACGATAAGTCTGTTCTCTTGTTTCATTTCTGTGTTCCGGCTCAGTATATGAACGATGAGTACGTCGGAACGTTTTATGTACGGTCGGAGTCAAGGAAATGACCTTACGACTACTAGAAACTTTAAGTCTAGTAGAATTTTGGTCATCCGAAGAATTCTTGTTCTTCTTACTCTTCTTCACAAACTCTGGACACGCGGGCAACCCATCGACGTCCGACCCGGTAGCCACACCACGGTCGAGAAACTCTTCTACAGCCCCGCAGATGTAGCGGTTGATACTGGTTCGTAGATGTTTACAATCCGAACACGGCGTCTTCAGCATCGAATTCATCGCGCATCCTTATGAGTTTCTTAATGTGCTTTCTAGATAGCCCCTCCTTATTACGCACTACGGGGCCGACGATTCCTCCGAATTGTGAGATGTTGACATCTGGGCCGAATGAGCGCGGGATCATGCTCAGGGACCAGTATGGGAGAATCAACATATTTGATCGAGGACGACCCTTCACATAGAAGTAAACAAAGACGACGCCGAGGTTACGTTCTCCCGACACGGTGAACTCGGCTAGTGCTTCCTTCTGATGCGGTTTAACTGCGTCAAATCCAAATTTCTTGCCGGGCTTGTCGAGAACGACAGCCTTACACTCAACAAGAAGATTGATCTGAGGACTAATGAAAATCATATCAACAGGAGTTGGGTGTTTGATGACAAACTTACGGGCACCGAACCCACTTACTGTGATTCGGTCGTTAAAAGAACTGCACCATCCTCGACCAATCCTAGGAACAGTCGCTCGCAGGACTTCTAGTGCATCCCCCTCAAAGATCTTACCGACCTGTGCTGGCCTCATGGGGTACGACGCCTAAGACCCGCTCTGCGAATTTCTACGCCGTTCTGAGTGGCACGCCCACAACTATCGCAGATCAGTAGTCCAACCACATCGCCCGGATTATGAGTCATAGTTCCAAAGCACTGAATGGCCGTACATCTGTTCTTAGCAATCTCTTCAGCGGACGGAGAAGGCGGTGGACTCTCAGGAATTTCCTTACCCACAAAATCTTCTTCGACCGGAGAATTGGCAAGAGGCTTACTAGAACTAGGCTCCGGGTACGGATTCTCGCGTTTGACGATTACTCGCCAAGGATCTGCCGCAACCACGACGATGCACTTCTCAGATTTCTTCTTGGCATGAAGACGAATCTGCGTCCGAACGTACTGTGCTTCCTTCTTGTCGGCAACAGTGAATCGGATCGGCTTGTCGTACTCAAGTTCCGAGTATTTCTGTCCCCATCCGCGAGGGGCTAGGGCGTCGATACCTCGTGCCAGTAGATCTGCATCCTCGTCGTCTGCATCACCTACTGTAATGTTGTCGATCCGATTAGTGTGTGCCACAAGAATTCTCCTAACAGCGTTTGCTCAATGTATGACGCTGCTGCAATGATCCGGCCTCTTTGGGCCAGCGCACTCGGCGTGTATCTCCTACTTCTTGAAGTGGTCGAAGTTGCGCCTTAGCCTCTAGTTCAATTTCATCAGTAATCAGGGCTTTGGATGGTTCATAGCCCAGATTTGGATTCATTGATTCTCCTTACATGAATACGAGTGATAGCCCGCGCCATCTGCGGGGTCACCGGCGCACGATGGGCAGAGCATTGTACTCGCGATCCGCCTTGTGGATCTTAGATTTGTCCCAATGAGATAGGAGACTAGATGGTCCTTTGAATTTCTGTCCGCAGTAACAGTCTTGAGTATTGGTAGAGGAATCATCGGTTGTATTTTCGATAGAGCTTGATGATTTTCGACTCTGAGTACCGAACAACTTTGAGGCCATATTTCTCTTTTAGAACTTGGTCACGATAAGCATCTTGTTCGGTCTTATCCTTATGCCAATAGAAACCATCTGCTTCATAGGCCACATGATTCCTATAGTAGTAAAGATCTACAGAGTATCTACCAAATGGAACTTCATAAACCAGTTCCTTATTCTTCACATGAACCAGATACCAACCAAGTTTTACGTGAAGAGAACTCAGTTCTCTCTTTGATCTTGCAGCCTCCGCGGCCAATGGCTGACTCCTACGAGCAGCCTCAATCTGTCTCTCTGTCTTTGGAACTAATTCATTGCGAAGAGAAACATCAACTCGATGGGGTCTCTTTTCACCCTTACGCCTTTGATTAGACAAAGAAATAGAAGGACGTTTAACACCATGTTGATCCCAATGACGACCACAAGGTTTACCGGCCTGATTAAGATGAGGAATCTTTGGGCAAATCATCTATGATCACCCGCTTTCCCATACCAACGATCTCTATCATTTGTCCGGGCCGTTTGCTCACGGCTGAGGAGGTCCGCGTTTTTGTAGTAGCCGTCTCTAAGTGCCTTCTGTAGTCCGATGAGTGTTGTCAGATAAGAGATCTTTTTTCGAGCATCGTTGATCTTCTCGTCTTCTTCGACCTCGGCCTCTGCCCGCCACTTACCCGCTCGCCTATCTGCTCCTGCGAGGATTCGGGCGCGGCGCTTTTTGATGAATTCTTCGAGATCCCTGACGGTGCCCTCATTTAGAGCAACATTGACATGCGCCCTGTTCGCCTCTCCAGTGTAGAACGAGAGCATATCACGAAGGTGCTGAAAAGGTTCGATCCTCGACACATTGAGGACCATCCCATATTTCTTCAGCAACTTCGTCATGTCCTTCGTCGGAGCGACGGGGATGAAGAATCCTAGTTCTGTGACAGCAGAGACTGCGTAACGCGTTCCCCCTTTAAGCCTTCCAATTTGACGAGGGGTAAAGTGTTCCACGACGCGAAGGTTGGGTCGCTTTTTCTTGGCTCCCCGATCTTCGTCAATTTCCCGTCGATCACTACGTGAACGGGAAGCCTTGGACACGCCCTTCTTTGAGGGCATTGCGTGTACTTCCTTTCCTTGGACATGACGTTGCATTCCTCTTTTGGAAATCCCTTGAGGCGCAAAAACTTATTCATGTAGTTGCGTCGCTTGAGGTAATGCGCGGCAATCTTCGGATCGTAGTCAACGACGATTTCGCAGATCTCGTTCGTATTCTTATTCTCGTACCAGAAGATCCACTTACCGATATTGTTGATCGCCATGTAAACCTGCGCCTGAACCATGTGATGATTCAAAGGCTTACCCGAGCGATTGACTTCAATCCAAACAGACGCGTTGGCTCCCTTAATCTCTACACCATAGAGTGTCTCAAGCAGATACTTGAGATAGGCATAGGGATCATTAACCAATTCCACAATTGAGTCTGGGGTGCCGCCGTAGTGTCCATTGCCGAGGGTCGTAAAGACCTCGACAGCATGGAGGATGCCCATCCGGTAGAAGATGTACTGCCAGCGTAGATGCCTCCACTTTCCATCCTCAAAGATATTGAGAAGGTGTGGGTCGGTAATCTTCGCTTTGCCGAATCCAGACTTTGTGATAATCTGTTCGCGCTTACAGTTAGTCGCACCAGATGGACTGAAGACCTCTGCGTTACGCTCGGTTCCGCGGCTCATCAGGGCCGTCAAAAACCTGAGGTCTTCGTCCGAATGTTGATCTAGTGTATCAGCATTTTCAACGAGGTAATCAAATACCTTCGATTTAAGAATCGAGGGTTTTGCTGATTCCTTCCGGAGAGCATTGATCAGCCCTCTTATTGCCATGTTCCTCCCAACACTTGTTGAACTCGGCTTCGAGGCACTTCATCAATTCAGTATACTCTCCTTCATGAAGAGTAACAAACACATAGCCGAATCCCAAACGGATTTCGGTCTTAAAACTCCCACATTCAATGACATTATCGATATGCTCAAGATCATGCTTGATTACATCAATCGGGATGCTTCGTACCGAGATATCAATGTTCTTCACTATTAACTCCGCTTATCTCTTAATCTACTAGACTTGTGCTTTAGGATCCTCCAACTCTTCTTACGGAACCCTCTCTCTACTGATTCAACATTCTCTATAATCCTCCCTCTTTGGTCGATTGGTTTATCTTCTTGATAGCCCACCGAAGCAAGCCATCCATAATCGGCGTGATACCTAGAAAGTCTAACAGACGGAGCAGTGAAGCGTCGAATGATTTCTTTCGATTCACTAACGGAAGAAAGCAACGGCGCAGTAGGCATGAAAATCTGGCAAACAATACGGTCGTCCGAATCTACCACACATCTGGAGAACCAGCGGTGGTTGGTGGCGAACATGAGGGCTGCGTGTACCAATGCCTGAACCACCAGATGAACCGGCGTCAGATTTAATGCCGGACTCTTAGGTCGAATGATCACAAGATTTTGCTTGTGATGCACTTCAATCTTAAGTGGCTCTAGTTCACTTAGAGTTGGTAACTTCATTGTATACACTCAGCAATTCATCGTAGACGGCGTAGGGAATAACCGCATACTCGCCCAGAAGTTTTCCGGCCTCGTCGTTGAATTCAATCTTAAGACCAAACTCGTAGCCTTGCGTCTGCGCCCGTTTCGCGCCCTTACGCATGGTAGCCAGTTTAACACCGTAAGACGCCGCACGCGTCTCCTTGAGGTCGATTGAGACGCCTACTCCACGACCCCCAAGCCGCATATCGTGGAGTTCAAACTTACCTCTTCCGCTGTTTCTTTCCACGCGAGCGCCGGACCGGGCGGCTGAGTTCAACTCTCGGTTCCGGCTCCCTAGGCGGGCGGAGTTTTCTTTGCTTCTCCATCCGCGCTCTTTCTTTGGCTTCTCTTCGCTCACGTGCCTTGTCCTGTATTTCCTTCTTTGTCAAGCACTCGTTGCATGTGACAAAGAAGATATTCTTTTCTAGGACAGGACTCTTCTCACAGAACCCCATCGCACAATAGGATTGAGTCAGAACTTCGTAATGAACAACCCGCTTGGTAATTAGACCATCCGCGTATCGTTCATACAAATGCTTTTCGTGAGTAATTCTCGTGAAATTATCAAGAGCGATACGGGCATTGGGCTGAGGGACACTTGACCGCATGTTGGCATATGCTTCAAGCCACCTATGACCAATGTCAACTTTCTCAGCAGGAAGATTTAATGGAGTGTAAGCAACCCTTGATTTCTTCTTATGCTTCTTTTTCTTCGCCATTACATCTCGATTACATCCTACTTCTGGGGATCATATCATTCGGCGTCCAATTAAGAGCGCTACCGTAGGTTCCGCCCTTGACGTAGTAGTCGCGGGAATTACCAGCAACTTCATGGAAGGTCATCTGGCCGACTCGGGCACCGACAGGGATACTGATAGGGCGGGCAAGGTGATTGTAAACCTCCATTGTCCACCGACTATCAAATCCCACATCGCCGAGTCCAGCATCAATACAGATAGCCTGTCCCAGACGCATGGCACTGGATCGAGACTTCATCTCAGCAACCACATTCTCAAAACAACCGATGCGTTCGATAGTGTGGGCCAGAATCAACTCGCCGGGCCGTAGCACGATTGTACCACCTTCGCCCGCATCGTGGGGTTCTTCCCACACACTATCGCCATCGATCTTTTGACCATTTTCTAGTTTGATGATAGGCGCATTAACGTGAAGGGCAATATTCTTTGCCCAATCCCTTTGACGAACAATCCAAGAGCCAATTCTGATATCGTAGGAATTTCCACCAAGCAACGTTTCATCGAATGGCTCAATAATGATACGACCATCATGAATTGCTTCCTTGATTGCCAAATTGCCTAGAATTTTATGCCGCCTTAACTCTTTTAGAATTATTTACAAGTTCAGAAACATAGCCCTGAGAAATTCCATATTTCCCGGCTAGTTGATATTGGTTAAAAACTTTATTCCAATAAAGAGATCTAATTTCAACTATCTCCTTATTGCTCAATTTTGCATTAGGACTATCTTCACCGAGACGATGACGAATTAGTCCATTACGATGGGCGTGGCGCATATTCTCTAGTCTAGTCAAATATTCTAGATTTGACTTACGATTATCATCCTTCTTACCATTCTTATGATTTACTTCGTGATCAGTAGGGCATGGCCCAATAAACGCCTCAGCAACCAACTGATGAGCCATGCGTTTCACACGAACCCTATTCACGATAAGACGATACATGATATATCCATATGTATCGGGAACAGGAGACAATATCCTATTGCTTCGGTAACTATAGAGTTGTCCAGTATTACTGATGGCATAAATACCGAGGTATCCCTCAATATCTCTCCATCTCTTACCGAGCATCCATTAACTCCAGAAAACGTGCCTTGAAAATGTGGAAGTCCTGATGACGAGTTCTTTCAAAAATAGGAACATCCATATATGGTTCGTATGGAACCACGAAATCAGGGTGATGTGCCATTACCTGAGGAATCTCAGTTGCCAGCATCCTCAAATCAACTTCTTTTACAATCGCGGGGCGCGGACCCCATAGATTGACAGACTCGTAGATAATCTTCTCGAGATTATCCTCAATTGTTCGATATTGAGGAAGAAGAATCTTTAGTGGCGCAACCACATCTCCAAGATAGGCTTCAGCCGCATCGTGTAGAAGTCCCCAAAGCGGGAGGTCGCCTTCTTGAGGAACCATCTTAGAGACAAGAACAGAATGCTGAGCCACAGAATAAAAATGAGAAGTGTGGCCGCTATATCTGCAAATACTACTAAGTCCCCAAGCGATATCGTCAATATCAATTTGTTCCATCCTAGGATCGAGGATACTGACTCGCTTACCACTATGAGTAAGAATCTGATTGAGTTGTACGCTTGGAACCTCTGGGTGATATGTCGGATCCATGTTCACCTAATACTCCGAATGATCGGAACAAGGAAGAGGATTATCGCAGACGATACGACCTCCTGATATAAGGATATTCTGCTGACAAGTGAGGGAAGAGACGTTCCGATTAAGACGCATTTCCTCTCCTGTTGCGTGACGATGCGGTAAAGAATCATCACACAGCCAGCAGTCAACACCCTGCATCATCGACCAAATCACTGTCTCAAACTCGGATTTATCCTGGATATTAACCGACTTTGAGGGCATGTCCAAGTTCTTCACTTCTTTTGTTGATTCGTCCACGTAAAACCTCGGCTCTCTTTTCGTTCTTAATCAACCACGATTTAGCAGCAGACCAACCACGCACAGAAGTCTTGTGCTTCTTGCTATTAGGGAAGAACACAATCGACTGAGCATTTCGTTCGATGATTCCATCCTCGATACCAAGGATGAGCATCTCTTCTTCTTCATCGATGCGTAGTTCCTTAGGAATCCACAGCATCGAACCAACCACACCTTCACGAGGAGCGGTCTTATCCTTCTCCATACGAAGGTTGACGACACGAGCCTGAGTCAATCGCCCCTTGAGTACCTTGCCACCAGCGCCCACCACATCTTCCTCAGACTTAATGTTCTCGCCTCGACGGAAGTCCATACGCTGACCAGCATAGAAAGGAATCGCTCGACCACCCGTAGGCTTAGTGGGATCACCAAAGACCATACCGATTTGATCACGAACCTGATTCAAGATAATCAGAGCCGCATTGTATCGGTTGGCTGCGGTGAGTCGGCGCATCATGGACGACGTCATCTTACCAGCCGAACCCATTGCCTTCTCGCCCTCGTCAGCATCGTACTGAGTCTCTCGGATAGGCATGAGGGCCGCAATGCTGTCCACCACAAACAGGCTACAGGTGCCGGAGATCATGAACTCTTCGACAATCTCTGTAATCTCTTCACCGTGCTGTGGCTTCGGAACAACGATGAGACGCTCAAGATCCACACCCAGAAGTTCTAGGAAGTTGGGATCCAGTGACCCCTCTGCATCAACCCATAAACACTCCTTGTCGGGGAAGGCCCGTTGAAAGGCAGCGACAGCAGCCGAGGCGGTATAGGACTTGAGAGTTGAATATTGTCCATAGAGTTCCGTAAAGCGGCCACACGCAATTCCACCGCCGAGAAGTCTGTCGATGGTAAGTAGGCCGGTTGGGACTCGGACAATTCGGAAAGTGATATCGGAACCTCGTTTAATGGTTCCCACACCGAATTTCTTGTCAATAGCCGCGATGATTTGCTTAATGGACTTAGTGGGGGCATCAGCATCTCCCGGCTTCTTACGCGGCATTGTTTGTCTCCAGAATCCTCATCGCTTCACAAAGGATACTGCCGCCTCGGGTCGGCTGTAGCGTACCGTTCAATAGCACCACAGAATCTTTATCGATCTTGCCCCTGTAGTACTCCCACTGTCGAGGGAACATCACGACGTCCTTCTGTTCTCCGAAGTAGGAGATACCGATGAACGCCATCTCGTCGCCCTTCTTAGTCTTATGGGTCTTGATCTTCTTAACCAAGCCACCCCAGATGACATCAGAGTCGCGACTACCATCCAACAGTTTTCTGTTAGATTTTGAGTTAATCAACTCATCGAATTGCTCTTGGTATCCCTCAAGCGGATACTTAGAAACATACGTACCGAGATACTTGGGTTCGTCTGCGGGGTCGGCACGCTTACCGAGGCTGTTGAGTGCGCCAGATTCCTCAAGCGCCTTCATCCGAGCCACGTTGCGGATTGCCGTGCCTTCCATCCTCTTGACAAAGTCTTTGTAGGACTTGTACGGCCCCTTACGCTTGCGCTCGTTGATGATGATATTTGCTGTCTTCTCAGCAATACCAGCAATCTGAGTTAGACCAAACCGAATACCACCCTTCTCGAGAGTAAAGGTTAGATCCGACTTATTAACATCAGGCAACTTGGTCTTGAAGCCTCGAAGTCGAATCAGTTCCATTACCTCTTCGAAGTTTTTCTTATCGTCTGTATTGAGGACAGCGGTGAGCCATTCGAGAGGATAGTGACGGAGAAGGTAGGCGGTTTCATATCCGATTGCAGAGTAAGCCACGGCATGAGCGCGATTGAAGCCGTAAGAGCGATAGTCGTCAATCGCAGCCCAGACCGCACTTGCCGCCGTCGTAGAAATACCATTCTTCTTACATCCTGCTAGAAACTCGCCCTTCATCTCGTCGAATTCTTTACCCGACTTAGACTTAATGGCTTCTTTGATTCGGTCAGCACCGAGGTCGTCCCACCCGGCCAGCACCTTGACAATCTCCATAACCTGTTCCTGATACAGGATGATGCCATAGGTGTATTCGAGAATCGGCTTTACTTCCTTACAAGCATAGTCGATCTTCTTAGGGTTCTGTTTGTTCGCTACGTACTGGTCGAGGAACTTAATCGAACCCGGACGAGCAATAGCATTGACGGCCACGATGTCTTCAAAGTTGTCTACGCCCATTGCCATGATACATTGCTTGGCCGCACCACCCTGATACTGGAACACTGTCAGGAGGTCGCCCTTAGCCATCATCTTGTAGACAGCGGGGTCGTTGAACTCCGAGTAGTTGTCTTCACCCAGAAGAGGGTTGAATCCAATGTACTGATGCGCCTTCGCAATCATGCTCAGCGTAGACAATCGCAGGAAGTCAAACTTGACAAGATGGAGTTTCTTAACCCCGTTCATGTCAAACTGAGAAACCACTGTGTTGCTCGTAGGGATGAGCATCAGCGGGACTTCGTCCTTGAGGGGTCTGCGATGGTCGCTGATGACCACGCCCGCCGCGTGCTTACCGAACGACTTGGTCATCCCTTGGAGGACAACTGCGGCAGACCTGATGAGCGGGTTTTGCTTCACCAACTTCTTCAGGTGATCATTAGCATAATCATCGAACAGCGTCTCCATGTCAGAAGTCGCCTTGTTGTTCGTGATCTCAATCGTATCGGGCAACTCAGAGGTAATGGCGTTCGCTTCCTGGAACGGCACCTTGTGAGCCTTCAGTACACCCTTGATGGTCTGTCGAGGAGCCATGTGCAAGTGCGTACCGATAAGCATGACGTTCTCTTCGCCATACCTCTGCTTCACATAGTCGATGACTTCTTCACAGCGGTCTGGTTCAAAGTCAATATCAAAGTCAGGAATGCTTGGGCGAGCCGGGTTGATGGCTCGCTCGAAGAGGAGTTTGTATTTGACTGGATCAATAAGTGTGATGCCAAGTAAGAATGACGTAATTGTTCCGACCATTGATCCACGGCCCGGACCAACGATGATTCCCTTATTTCTGGCCCAATTAACGTAGTCTTCAACAATGACGAAGATCTGCTCGAAGTTGGCTTCACGAATTACTCCCAACTCCATCTCAAGACGCTCGACATACACCGGGTCACCGTCGAGTTGCAGATCCATCAATCGCTGATAGCACTTCTCACGAAGATACTCAATAGGGTCCTGTTCCTGACCCGGAATCATCGGAATATGCCACGTCGATGATTCAAACTCAGGAACCTTGACCGCAGCAGCCTTCTTGACAATTTCCTTGATCGAGCGCTGAGAAGACTTCCACACTTCGGGCTTGTCGGCCCACTCGTGTTTCATCTCAGCAGTTGACTTTAGGTAATAGCCAGAACCATTGAAACGGAATCGATCCTCGTCATCAACATCCTTACCCGTCTGCATCGCTAGAGCAAGGTCATGGATGACACCATGCTCCTTCTTGATGTAGTGGGCGTCGTTGGTGATGAGCAGGGGTACGTCGTGCTTCTTCGACATACGAATCAGGAAGTTGTTAAGTTCCCGCTGTAGTTTCTGAAACTCTGCCTCTTCGCGGCCAGCCTTGCTAGTCTTGTCTTCGCGATACTTCTTAAGACTTGGGTGGCGCTGTACCTCAAGATAGAAGTTTGGGAACACCTTCGCATACTGCTTGAGTAGGCGCTCGGCATTCTTCTCGTTATCGCTCATCTGCAAGGCTCGGGCGATTTCTCCACTCAGGCACGCAGACGTGACAGCGATGTGCTTGAATGCAGACTTATACGTATCAATCACAGCGTGGTCGATGCGCGGCTTGAAGTGATACAGGTCTCGACTATTCGCAATGGATGACAGTTCCACCATCGCGTGCCAACCCTTGAGATCCAGCGCCATCATCACAACATGGCGGTTGGTCGCAAGAGGATCTCCCTTGTCCTTGTTCGATGCGTCAGGAACAATGTAGAATTCCTGACCAAGAACTGGTACGATCCCACCTTTCTTCGCTTCCTGATAAAACTCGGGGACTCCTGCGAGATAGCCGTGGTCAGTAATAGCCACGGCGGGCTGACCAAGACCCTTGACGGTCTCAATCATTTCAGGAGCGCGACAGATACCATCGAGCGCAGAAAACTCACTATGAACATGCAGATGAACGAATTGGCTCACTACGCCTCCAAGAAACGCCTGTAGTTTTCCCACCAGACGAAGGGGAGTTTTGGAAGATCAAAATGTTCGACAAACAAGCGGAACTGCTTGGCTGGCTCCGCCGAACCGACCGCCAACTTGTTCCGCCAGTACAGAGTGGCAAGGCATCCGGCAACCCAATCGAACGGGAAGACTTCTACCGCCTCGGCCTGAGTCATGTAGGCAGGAACATTTGCGCTGAATCGCTTCTCATATTCTTCAATAAACGTATTGAAGAAATTAGTCAGAGCATCTTCACGAGTCAGCACACCATTCTTAATCTTAGCATACATCGTAAGAAGCATATCGATAATGATCATCGATGCGGTCTCAGAAGTATCGACATAAGGATGATCGATACCTTCATAAAAACCATTACTAATGTCTCGCATTAGGTTCTCAATGTGAATCCACCCACCATCTCCGGGTGCAGCGATTCGCAACGGAGCGTACATTTTACTGAACGGATCCTGGTTGTAGAAGTTAAAGCCCTTGACGGTTCCACTCAGCGAATGAGTGCGAAGGTTAATCGGCTTGTGCTGCTCATTCTCGAGATACATATGCAGCGAATCAGAAATATGGGTCTGTACACCCATTCGGAATTCCGGTCGCTCGCCATCTCCGAAATTGATATTTCGAAGACTGCACATCATTCCCTGCATGAACATAGAGAACTGAGGAACGTTTACTCCATACAGCCCAAGATGCACATCGTTGCTGCGATTCATGACCGTCATGTTCAACTTGAAATCACGAATCTTGAACATCACCATGTCATTGCATGGGACATCCTTACTCTTGACTCCAACGTCCCTCGGCTCGAAGATGGGCAGCACCACCTGACGCGATCCGGGGTCTCTCAGGAAGGTCTCTACGGTGCTGGCAACGGCTGGCATTAGTCGAGGCCCATATGCGCCGTAAAGTGTCTCACCGTCGTCTGAGTAATCAGCAAGATTACTATTCCACACAGTGATGGTCTTTAGATCAGAAATACGGGTGAGAGGCCACATAGCCTCTGCAAGCATTCCGAAATAGTTTGGACGACGCCCATGCAAGAACGGAACAGTCTTGCGAGGATTGATGATGTTTGTGGCATGAGAAATCTCGCTGGTCATACCAAGACGAGATGGAACCCTAGTGCCACGAGTACGAAGACGAAGCACCGCACTTGAATATCCCTGCGTAGCCGTCTCATGGAAACTAGACAAATACTTCATTAAGGCCTTACTCCATCACTAATCAGTACATCGATGAAATCGCTCATCACAAAGTCGGCATCGTAGTGCTTGCTGATGACCTTGCGCTGATCTTTAATTACGGAAGCATACTGTTTGTCAGACAATCGAGAAATCGACTTAATCGCCCTGTTCATATCTGCTACACCGCCGACGATAAACTCAGGCAATGTCCAGACACCAGCATTTGAAATCTCTGAGGGCGTTACTGCGACAGCACCAGCCAGACTGACTTCACAGGCACGGTCGGTGATTTGACCAACGGCCTTATAGATCTTCTTGGTGACGAAGACCGTAGAGAGCGAATGAGCGAGGCGTGGAAGCATGAGATGTTGTGGAATTGGATCGTTGAATCTGACTTTTGGATTAATGTCAGCCATTTGAGCAACGAAGTCCGCGGCTCGTCGGTTCCAGTTTCCATAGATCTCAGCCCTATACTTCAGCCCACCGTAGTAGGTCTGGAACATCGGTCGTCTGTCATTGTCATTGCCAATGTAGACGACTGGTGTCTTCCGAACATCTACTGGCTGGATGGGCAACTCGCGCTTAGGATCGTAGATGACCGGCAGAGACACCGACGGCGTTTTGTAGAACCCGTCTGTGCCGGTGTCCCACAGAGGATTGTCCCAAGCATACACCATGCGGATTTTCCCGCGCAACGACTGAATATCCGACTCCGCTACATATCTGCCCAACCGATGAGAGTACATATTGTCTCTCGGTGTGTCGTGCAGTTTATCCAACTCGCTGATATACCTGAACTTATGCTCAGTGTCCCGAACATAGAGCGGAATATCACGCTTGGCGTAGTAGAGAAGCAATACCGAGAAATAGACAATTTGGCTCATGCCATTGTCCATGTATTCGGCGAACAGAAAATCAATCTTTGGAAGCGGGTTCCGCTCAAGATGCTTGAGACAGTGTCGAATGGCCGTCGTAGAAATCCACTTACTCATCGTAAGATTATGAGGATTCTTTACGTCGCCGGCTTTCCACAACTTTGTGGCATCACGAATAGAACTCATCACCAATGCGCGAGTACCTTCGTGCGGCCTGATGTCCAGATACTTTACGCCTTCAAGCAAATGACTTTCTTTGCGAAGGCCGAACCATTCGATTGAATCGCCATGCCACAAGAATCGATTGAACATCGGTACTCGGATGATGATGTTCGTGCCGAGTGTGCTGGCCGTCTCCCACGTATTCGTACCTTCGAGACAACACCATCCGACTCGCATAATTAGATCCTCGTGAACACAGGCTTAGGAGGAGGCTCGCCTACGCTGTACAGACGTCCACAGTTGTTGCACTGGAACTGAAGAGTAGTCAGTGGGATTTCCCGCTGGCAGGTGCAGACGGCCTTACGGATGGGGACGCCATCTACTTGAATAGGAATTGTCGTATAGGAATCTCGCCGGTCGTACACCGGAACGTAATACTTATGAGATTCCATCTCATCGGCGTTATCTCGTGTTCCCAATTTCTCCTTCTCACTTTCCACTAAGTCATGAAATGACTGTAGAAATAGATACGTGTCATGTAGGTCGCGTTGTGCGGCTTCTGTTTCTTTTCTTGCTCTTCTTCTTTGTAAGATTCGCCACGGCAGATGGTAGAGCGTCCTGCCAGTTAAGATTAGAAACGCTAAGAATGTCAAGATCATCAGGCATCTCCTCGGCCCAATTGCGTCCGAGCAATTCGACCATATCGCCCCAATCCTGTACCTCATGATCTTTCAAAGCATAATCATGAGGCTTCATGGGGTGTGGCTGGATATGCTCCAACTCGTGGACGATGATGACGTTCTGTGCAGCCTCATTGACGTCATTGAATAACTCGTCATAAAACAGCATCACGATTTTATACCTGACGGCTGCTTGCATCCATGCCGGGACTTTCTTAACCTCGGCATACGCCTTGAGATTTTGATTGTCCGTTACGAGTTGAACAACAACGTCCTTGTGATTGATGTGTCCAAAACTATCAGGAAACTTCTTGATAATCCTGGACACCCTACCCTGCAACTCGGGGTCAAGCAGGAAGTTTGGCATAAGTCATCTTCCAGTCGCCTTCCGCCATACTGAACGCTTCATGCCCTTCGGGCGCGTTCTGTCTTGCTGGATCGGCACTTGGCTAGTCAGGTGCCAATGGTCACAACATGAGTAGGCGCGCAAGGCAATCTCATCACTCTTCTTAGAGCGTCGGACGGCCATCCCGAGTGCGGCCCGCTCAGTCGAATACTTCCTCTTATTTGGAAACAGACACTCATTCACTTCGTATCACGGGGAGTCAGAACCGGATGATACTTCCGCTTACGGCCCAGACCATTCAGAGACTTATTCAAATACAAGTCCCAAGTGATCATCATATTGATGCGTTCCTTCCATTGCGCGTCGATAACGCTTGGGACCAACCAGAATAATTCTTACGCCATACATCTCTCGTGCTTGGCGCCTCTTAGACTTAGCCTCAGAAGTATCATATCCCTTAATTTCTAGGTATAGATTTTGAGAAGGAATATAAAAGTCTGGGCGGTACTGACGACCTCCTTCAATAAAGAAGACCTTAGGTTCGTAGATATATTCTACGCCCTGCATCAGGAGAAGTCTTGCAATATTGGCTTCCCAAGTAGATCTTACGAAGTGACCAATATCATCACGATGCCCTGTTACTCCAATACCCATTGGGACAAGGTCAAATCTTCCTTCAGCCCACGCCTTACGCATCCAACGGCTTCGATTGTCAATATGTTCTTGACTTAGTTTCCAAGTCTTACCAACAAGATTCTTGTTTCCAAATCTCTGCTTATTTGGATATTTTAGAGGAGTTCCTCTTGTTGTTAGTTTTTGGTTCTCCATAGGGATGGTACTTTCTCTTTTTCCCCAACCCGTTTAACGATTTGATGTATTTTCCGATCTCACACAAGTTGAATTCGATGTCCTGAAGAGTGAGATAGGGAGTGGGCTTGAGGCCATATTTCTCAAACGCCTCTGTCTGCTCATCTCTTAGTTTAGTCATCGCCTCGGGGTACGTCAAGTGCTGGCGGTTCGGGAAGATTAGGTCGATGCCCTCTTTGCATCCCGGTCCAGCATTAGCAAAATCATCACGCCAAGAATCAGGAATAATCCCAAGATAGCAGAGGTCGATGAGAATCTCGTAGGCCGTAAATCCTCCAAACCCCTTAAACTTCTTGACATGCTTAAACGCAGCCTCCATCGACTCAGCCTTGACAATCCCATTGTAGAACTTGTCAAAATCCTCGTCGAGAAGATGTAGGTAGTCGAGGTAGTTCTCGGCCCGAGTTTGGTGGAAGTTACTTTGGAGAACAATATGGGCGGTGGTGTGCCACTGTCCTCTGCTCTCCTTGGTCTTAAGAATCCGCTTATGCCACTTCTCACGATTGAACCCCCTCGGAATCCAACCATAATCTTCAAAGAGCGTGTGGTAGTTAGGCCAACGATACTGGACAACTCGCCAGACCAACTCCTTCTTAGAAACCTTCTTACCATCAGCACCGGGGAGTTCACCGACGGCTGGCCTGATGTGCATCAAGAGCCACTGACTGCCGCGGTCATGGATCCGAAATACATTCGTGAAGTGATGGTCTCGAAGAATCTTGTCCTTCGTCCACGGATGCTTTTTACCAGCCTGACGTCGCTTGTAGATCTGGTAGCGCTCACTCATGTACTTGAAGAAGATCTTGTAATGTTTCTTGACCTTCTTCTTAGTTGGTGGCGCTACCTTAGTTTTGAAGTCGCTATACGCCGACCCCTGAGGCATAGCCAAGTCCATACTCCTCAATCAGGCGACGCGCCTGTGCTTCGGGTGAACTCTCGATGTACGACAACTCGATATCGGCTGGCAGAGTCGGCCAATATTTCTCGGAGTCGTGCTGATTACGCTTTTCATTAGGATCAATAGCATGTTTGCTTCGTAGTCGGATAATCGTAAATCCATGACGAAGCAGCATCGAATGTTCATTCGGATATCGGAGAACCACAGCAATGGGAGGAGTACTGGCGATGCCGAGTTCTCTCTCCATTTTCTGAATTCGTTTCTCGCCAAGAGAAGACCAGTAATCTTCATCCTGATCTCTACGAATGTCAGTCATCCATTGCTGCATCCCGATACGATGATTTTCCTTTTTCTCTCTATCATTCATCTCAGCATTTAGTTCAACGGATCTCTTGAGGAAATTATGAAAAAGGGTCTGGACAGTAACGTCCTGTTGTCCATTTTCATAATCATTCATAATCTCGTTGATGGCAAGAGCGCGAGCATACTCAACCTTGCCGTGGTCAGAAAACTCGAATTGAACACCACGAGTAACGTTCGCCCATGCCTTGGAGATTTCTGTCTTGCCAGCACCGAACGGCCCCATCAGAGCAATACGGTCATTCCGACGTTCAAACCGATCCCAGAGAAGAGTATCCCAATCTGCCATGAGCGCTCCCTTTGGAACCAGTTGGGTGATAGTTCTATTGCATCCCGAGCAAATACCTTCGGCCATCCGAAACTTATTGCTCAGAATAACAATGGATGCTTCCCCAACGATCTCCTTCTTTTCTTGACAGTTAAGACAATAGATAAGCACTATTTCTTGGTCTTCTTCTTTTTCTTAGCCTTAGGCTCGTCCTCGACGGCCTTGACCTTCTTCTTCTTAGGCTTGACGACTTCGACCTCTTCGTCCTTAGCCTTCTTCTTCTTGTCCTTCTTAACCTTCTTCAGAACAAGTTTGTCTTCAACCTTCTTCGACTTGTTCTTAACACCGGGGTTAGCGCGGCGCTCCTTCTCATGAGCGTCCTTGACTCCTGCGTCACGCTTGGCCGTGCGCTTGGCGATACGAGCGTCGTACTCTTCGTCAGACTCGACGTGGTCTGCCTTAGTGACCGCTGCGACCATGACCGACATAGGGCCATTGCAGTTTGAGCACTGACCAGTCCGCATCTTCTGTCCAGACTTAAACTGGATAACCTGAGTCACACCCTTGAACTTCTGATGGCTCTGGTCCTTGAAGCAGTAGGCCTCATAGACCGGCTGCTTCGATTCCTTCTTAGGCTTATCGGCACCCTTGACGGGCTTGCCAACAACCTTCAGATCCTTCTTGTTCTTCTTCTTACTTTCGACGGTCATTTCGAGCCTTTCGCTTGTTCTGTCGTTCGGTCTTGCGCTTATCGGTCAGTTGCTTGCGAGCATCCTTGAAGGCTTTATCACGAAACCCCTCAGGAGTGTTGTAGATAATCCTTGTGGCTTGCTTGATCTTCATTAACGCTTCTTCGACTTCTTCTTGCGAGGAGCCTCGTCCTCATCGTCATCGTCGTCATCATCACGAGACTTCTTCGACTTCTTCTTAGAAGTCACCTTCGACTTGGACTTCTTCGACTTCTTGCGAGGCTCGTCGTCTTCATCCTCGTCATCGTCATCGTCGAGATCGTCGTCGTCGTAGTCGTAGTCATCATCGTCATCATCTTCGACCTTGGCCTTGGACTTCTTGCCCTTCTTCAAAGGACCAGATGCCTTCTGCTCCTTCTCGAACATTTCCTCCAACTTGCCAATGGCGTCCATCTTTTCCCAACCATTGAGCATCTTCTTAGAAGGCTTCTCGTCAGTCTTCTCGATCTCATAGTCGGTGTCAAGACCATCACCCTCACGGATGATTAGATAAATCGCATCCTGAAGCGTACCACGACGACGGATTCGCTTGAGCAACTTCTCCGCGGTCGTCTTGTTGAACATGACGTAGCGGTAGCCAACATTCTTCTCAGTCTTGGCCTCGTACTTACCCTTCGCCGGTCGGTGGCGCTTGATAATGAACGCAGGAACAAGATACTTCAACTGCGGTCGGTCACCGTCATCACACAGAGGGCATCCGCTGCCGGGGCAGATTCGGTAGCCACCGCCCTGATCCTTCGGGGCGCGAACGTAGTGCTGATCAAACTCGCCCCAATTCGTCGTGTCTCCGACGAACGCCAACTCGACCTGATCACCATCACCCATCGTGACCAACTCAGGGTCACCACCGCCGCCACTTGCGCGGCTCTTAAGAGAAGCCTCGAGATCCTTCGCCGACATACCGCTACGGAAGCGGGACGGCGCAGCCTTCTTAGACTTCTTCTTATCCTTAACGGCCATTCATGTTCTCCTTGATACGTTTTTCACTTACCGAGTACGAGTTTAGTAGCGCCCAGACGATGAGATCATTACCGTCGTGCTGGAGCATCTCTCCCGGGTCCTTGTATTCGCTGTCTGCATAGTTGGCGATTTCGATGCCCTCGACCCCATGGATTACCTTGATGGCCGAATTCAATGCCAATGCCGTTTCCGACCTATTCCATGCAGACCAATCCAACCTACCGCGCTGTCCTGATTCATCATTGTCGAAGAAGCAGATTACTCTGTCAGCGTTCGCTGCCACGAGTTTGGCTTGCTCCTCTGACATGCTGTTCCCCAATACTGCGACCGGCGAGTATTCATCAAGAAGGTTCATTTGTCTCAAGGCTTGCCAGACTGCGATGCAATCGAGAGGCCCCTCGGTTAGAACGAGCGTCGGCGCATCGGCCCGGTCGAGGCCGAAGAGCAATGTTTTCTTGTTGAATAGTTTGGGGTAGACATACTTCATTTGATTTCGCAGCAACCGCTCGGGTGATCTAGGAGTTGTTCTCTTAATCACCGCAACGATTTGATGGTCGATGGTTACTGGAATAACGAAGGTGTTGTCATAGTCATCGAAGCGAAGCCCCCATGACCTGACTGTCTCGAAGTCAAACCCTCTACGCTGCCAATATCCATATTGTCGGGGAGGAGTTTTCTGAAGAATGGATACAGCAATCTTAGCATTGCGCTTGGCAAACTTTCGATCAATCAGCGAACTACTTTTCTCGTACAGGGTCGAGGTGATGTGTTCGATGAATGTATCTGGGTCTACCTCTTGTCCGTGGTCGAGAAGGAACAGTTCCGCCTCGTGTTTTGCTATACTCTCCATCGTGCGCGTAAGCCACACAATGTCGCCACGTCTGTCAGTGCCACATGCTTTGCATTGCCACATGCCAGTTTCAGTATTGATATAGAACTTACGACCGCCGCTGCGATGACGCTTCCACGGGCAGACCGCATTGAGTTCTATTCCTACCGGATGAATATCGTCAAAGCCCCACCGCTCTAACAGTTTGAGGACATCTACCTCAACACCATTAAAGATCATACACTAGGCGGCTTTCTTGAGTTTCTTCTTTCCCTTGAGTGCGTTCTTCTTGTCTTCCTTTTTCTTCTTCTTGGTTGCATCCTTATAGTTCTGGACTTCACCAAGAGCAGACTTGACTTCTTCAACGTAACCCTTGTCACCGTTGAATCGAAGTTGCACCATCGTATCCTTCGCTCCATAGCGAGCCTTGCGTAGCCAGATCTCCAGCACTCGGTCGGCATAAGGGTTGCCGGGGTCTGCTGCGGAGATGACCAGCGCGAACACTAGGTCAGCCGCGTAACCAATGCTATCGCTAAACGCAATGTGTTCCACCATCGGTGCTTCGTCTTCAAGGTCGGCGGCGGCTCGGTTGACCTGCGCTGCTACCAGCACCGGGCAATCGTACTCCATCGCCATTTCCTTGAGGATGTTGGCCTCTTCACCGATTTCCTGCCAGCCCTTCTTGCCTTCGCCACCGGCCATGATGCCGAGGTAGTCGTAGACAATCATGTCTGGTGCGATGCGCTGCGCGTAGGCGGCAAGCCCTCGGACGCTAATTCTGCGATCCTGAGGGATGAACAATCGACCCTTAATGACTTCGCGCATCTTCTTCAGGAACTTGCGAAGGTCGCCATAGTCGATGTCTTGACGACCAAGAATAAGTCCAAGGTTACTGAAAGCCTTGTCCTTACCCATGATGATGCTCGACATGATCGAATACAGACGCATCCGAACCATGTCTTCAGGCATCTCTCTAGAAACCCAAAGAACACGCTTACCGTCTAGTAATGCCTGAGCAGTAACTCTGAGCATCCAGTACGTCTTTGCGTTGCCCTGTCGAGCAATCGCAATATACAACTGACCCTTCTGAAGCCCGCCAGTATGTAGGTCGATGGTCGGAGAGCCAGTCGATACACCGGCAATCTTACCCTCTTCGCGACCTTCCTGACGCTTCTTGAATTCTTTGAGCCAATCTTTCTCTGAAGTAACAACCTCTTGAAGTGCATTAACACCCGAAGCCTCAAGAATGTTGTTTACACTATTCTTGAGTTGTGCTGCCACATCTACGGGTGTCATCTTCTTTAGGTCTTTAGCAGCCTTCTCGATGATAGACTGCATCTCGCCCATCTGATACGACTTCTTAAGTTGCGTAATCAGAACGGGGATATCGGTAATCTCTACCCTGTTGCGCCACCTGAAATCAGGAAAGGCTGTTGTGAATACCTCACGACTCGGTACTACTGGCTGGCTGAGTAGCCACTCGGCTTCCTCCGCGTATGTCTTGAAGATCTTCGGGCTTACGCCTTCTTTCTTCAAGTGGTTAGCGGTGCCAGCCTTAATCACCGCGGAAAGCAATAGAGCCTCGGCTCGGATTGGTTCCTCCAATTTCTAGGCAACCGACTTTTTGGGCCAACGAAATGCACTATACACGGCTAAGGCTTCCATTGCAATGGCTTTGTAATGGGGGATCCTTACGATCAAGGAACCCTTCATTTTGAGTCCAATTGTCTAGGTTGCTCACCTACCTGTCCCTAGCCTACAATGCAACCCTGCTAACGCGCGCGGGCGCGTCGGACCGATACCCCCTATAAATACTCATATACTCATATACTTCATTTAGTATATTAGAATATTAGAATTATAGAATATGGGAATCCAGAATGTCCTCGTGCGCTACGCGACCTCCTGCGGAGGGATGGAAACAATGCTGGTCAAGATTTCAAACGAATTGATTATCCGGTGCAGTCCGAAACACTTCAATGTCATCTATCCTCATCTCCAGAAGTTCTTGAAGTTTGAGAGTCCTGAATACAAGACTCGCAGACGTCAAAGACTCTACATTTCTAAGGAGTTGATGAGTAATAGATACTTCTACGCATATGGCGTGGAAGAAATCCCCGGAGGCGATTATGTCGTCAAGGCGCCTCGCGGGTATTGGCAGAAGTTGCGACCTTTCCTTAAGTCAAAGTACATCAAGTACAAGGTGCGAAAGGAAATGCTCGACAGGCCACTCAAGAAGAAACTGAAGTATGAGACTGATGTTGACTTGCGGCCTTACCAGATTGCAGCAGTAGAGGCAGCGGTATCTGCTGAGAATGGTGTAATCGTTGCACCCTGCGGCAGCGGCAAGACTCAGATACTTACTGAGATTGCTCGGCGTCTTAATGTCTGGACGCTGATCATCGTAAACACTGACGACCTGATGCAGCAGATGAAGGAACGTCTCGAGAAGTCGTTCAATACAAAGGTCGGTATCATCAAGCAAGACGAGATGATCCTAAGACCCCTGACTGTTGCATCAGTACAGACACTACATCGAAGAGGCATCCCCGACAAGGTAAAGAACAAGTTTGGCTGCGTGATGCTAGACGAATCGCATCACATGCCAGCAGAGTCCTTTACAGAGGTCATGATGCAGTTTCCTGCGCGGTATCGGTTCGGCACTACTGCCACCCCGAAGCGCGAAGACAAGTTGCATGGCCTGATGTACGCCGTGATTGGCTACAAGATCTTTGAGGTAGACTATCAAACACTCTATGACGGCAACTATCTCATGCCCGCTTATGTTCAACCCATCTACACTGACTTTGATAACCGAATGTCTAACAGACGTGCGTACGGAAAAATCCTTGACGCCGTTATTAGAGATGAGGACAGGAACAACCTCATCGTCCGAAATCTTTACAGGAATCGCAACAAGTACAATCTCGTGTTGTCTAGACGAATTGAACATCTCGAGACACTACATGCTCAACTCATTGAAGAGCATCCAGAACTTGAGAATCGTGCCAGTCTACTGATTGGTAACATGAAGCGCAAGGATCGAGACGAAGTCTTGCGTGACATGAGGTTCTGTCGCATCAACTACATCTTCGCAACCCAACTGGCGGACGAGGGACTTGATATGCCGGTTCTTGACAAACTGCACATGATCTTCCCCGGACGAGCAGAAGGTAAAGTTCAGCAGCAAGTCGGGCGCATCCAACGCACATACCCAGACAAGGATATGCCGGAAGTCTTCGACTATGTAGACATCGAGCAGCCCACCTTCTACCGCCAGTCTCTAGAGAGACAGAGGGTGTATAAGAGGACGGGTTGCATCGTACTTGATGGACAAGGCAAGAGACAAGAAACAGTGGCTCGCCCTAGGAGGTTCATTCCACGATGAGTGATAAGAATAAAAAGATAAGCAATAAGGAACTAGCAAGACTAGTTGATGAATTAGTCATTACTGATGCTGCCGTCAAGAAAGCATCTGAAAAACATGAAGCAAAACGCAAAGAACTTCTTAAGATCTTAAAGAAGGCCAAGAAGAAATACGTGCCTGACTCTAGGGAAGAGCGTCAGGCTGTTCTTTATGAGCCGACTTCGATTAAGTGGAAGATCGATCTACTTGAAGAACTAGCCAAGAATAAGAAGTTAATCAAGAAGGCTAAGGCAAAGGGGATTAGACTCAAGGACATTGTTAAGAAAGAGAAGATCGAAACAGAAAAGATAACTGTCGATGAAGATCTTCTTGAAATTCTAGTTGGAGAGAAGATTCTTTCTAATAAGAAATTCAAGACACTGTTTGAGACTGTTTATCTAACTCCCTACGTCAGACTAAACTCATACGTCCCGCCCGAAGATGACTAACTCCGCCGCTTGTCAAAGAGTCTGGGACGCCATATAATGGGTGTCTGGCGCTAATGCACGCGCCGCACCATGTTCGTCCCTTGTATAGGAAGTGCTAATGGAGGTTACAAAGGGTGAAGTAGTTGGTGTACCTCAGAAGGATGGCAATGTTCTGACGGGCATTGTTGCTGAACTCTACCAGAAGAAAGCGGGGTTAGCCGCTTCGGTTTTCATCTACTCCACCACAGGAGGAGTGATGACATCCAAATATCAGACGGTCAGAGTGAGCAGCCTCGTCAAACCCCTTGTATCCCCGTCAATCATCCCAGAAGTAATTAGTTCACAAACACTGACCAAGATGGTCAATATGGAGGATCCCCCGATATGGTTGGCAAGAAGGCTGCGAAGAAGTCTGCTCCGAAGTCCAAGGGTAACGACAAGGCCGTGAAGGCCGGTCTCAAGGCTCTCAAGGCTCTTGATCTTGATGACATCAACAAGATGAAGAAGCCCGCCCTCATCAAGATGATTGAGGCCGCGGGTGTTGAGGACGAGATCGACACCGACGAGAAGGTTGAGGAGATTCGTTCATCCCTCGCCACCTACCTTGACCTCGATGATGAGGAAGAGGATGACGACGATGCTGACGAGGATGACGACGACTCGGACGACGACGACGAGGACGAGGACGACGAAGACGACGATGATGATGAAGACGACGACGACGACTCCGATGATGACGACGAGGATGACGATGACGATGACGAAGACGATGATGACGATGAGGAAGACGACGACGAGGACGAAGATGACGATGATGACGACGATGATGACGACGACGACGATGAGGATGAGGACGACGAGGATGATGAGGACGATGATGAGGATGATGACGAAGAGGATGACGACGACGAAGACGACGATGACGATGACGATGATGAGGATGATGATGACGATGATGACGAAGATGAAGATGACGACGAGGACGAGGACGATGAGGATGACGAGCCTGTAGCCAAGAAGGGCAAGAAGGGTAAGGTTGCTGCCTCGTCCAAGAAGGACAAGGAGAAGCCCGCTGCCAAGACTCGTGCCCCGCGTGCTGCGAAGGCTCCGGTCGGAAACCCCGCTCGTGAGGGGACGACCAAGTGGTGCATCATCGAGGCTCTGCGTGAGGGCGGCTCGGTCAAGGACATTCAGAAGAGCGTTGTGAAACTCTTCAACAAGAATGTCAAGAAGTCCAAGGAGGACAAGGCCAAGACCGTTGACCTCATCAAGAAGCAGTACACCACGCTCAAGGCACTGACCAAGGAGGTCGCTGATCTTGAGGCTCGTGGGTACAAGGTCACGACGAAGGGCAAGGGTGACGACACCTACTTCATCGTGAAGGATGGCGCTAAGGCCAAGAAGTAGTTGTCAATGGTCGATGCTCGTACCAGAAGCCACAATTCGGTATCCTGAAAAGGATTCGCGCGCCGACGTGAAAGGCCACGGAGCGCATTGACAAAAGAAAGCCCCCTCTCCTTTACGGGAGAGGGGGTATTTCTTTGCCCTAACTAGAGGGCTACTCGATCACTTCGAGGAAGGCGACCTGTTGGTTCTTGATATGAGTGACGCCGTCATCACCCACTCGCTCAACAACCTGAACATTCCCTACACCCACCACGCGAAACTTCTTGTGAGTCTCGCCCTCGACCGGGCCAGTGTCAGTCTTATTCTGCTTGACGATTACGTCGTTGATTCCCAGAGTCATTAGATCCTCCTCAGCGCGCTCGTTATGTAATGTCTATGGCTGATTAGACTTGACACCAATGGTGACATACTTGCGAAGCGTCTCAGAGAGACCAGACACTTTCGCGCCACCGTCAGCGATAATCGCTGCCCCGGCCAGTACGAGAACGTTTAGAGCGTCTACCAGACCGCTTGTGATGTCGTCTGGGTAGTTACCATTAAGGCTCTGCCCGTACACAACAGTGGAAGCCACAAGAACGAGCGCCCACATCCGCTCACGCCCGTCCAGATTGATGAGTCCTGCGGGGATGCGCGCCCTAATCAGGAACACCATCGCCCAGACTGACGCAATCATCAGCGGATCTACTTCAAGATAAAACATTCTAGACCTCACGTCCATAATCAACAAGTGTCACATCGCCTTGCATCAGATAGTCCGATTCGTCTTCGGTCAGAACCAAAAGATGATGTCGGTAGTTACTACCTGACTGCTGACCGGCAGTATCTGCTCTTTCCACATGGACAATAGCCACATCAAGAACTGCGTCTGCCGCACTACTTCCTCTTGTGATTCCGCTATCGGAAGTTAGTTTAGAAAATACAAGAGTGTCTTCGTCTTTGATGAGTTTGTATCTTAGTTCAATTCCAGTTAGATCTAGTCTTTCTCCATCCTCGTCTACACAAACAACCTTGATTGTTCTGTCTGTATCAACGGCCCAATGTTCTGCTTTAGTGACATGTTGATCTAGTGCGCCACTCGCCATTAGTCTCTACCTCGCAGATTGATACTTCTTGAATACCTTCCTTCAAGAGGAATATTGGGAGAAGAATTTCCGCCTAACTGAATGGATCGAGAACGCCTTCCCGACAGAGCAAGAGTGGACAGCGACTTAATCAAACGCCCGCTAACGACCATTCCAGAAAGAAGTACGTCTCCAAAAATTGATGCATCCGGAACAGACAATACACCAGAGACACTAAGAGGAGAGAATAGAATATCTCCACTCAGGTTTACTGGAATAGCATAGTCTAGTTCTAGTGCAATCCCACCCCAAGCGTCATCGTATCCATTAAGCAAGCCAGACTGAGCAGACCATCCGGGCGAAGTATCTTGTGACCCATACCATTCCATACCCATCGAGCCATAACCACTAGTTTGACCAACGACGTTAACTAATGTGTATCCGGCTTTTTGAGTAAATGAACTCGACCCATATCCCGACACGACAGCAACTACTCCATTGTTTGCTTTATCAAAAGCATTTAGAGCGACCGTCGCGGGAGGGAATTGATGAGTTATATTAGGATATGTTACTGATCCAACTTGTGAAGCAGATTGAATTACTTCGCTGGCTCCAGGGCACTCAATGATTTGCCAAAGACAAGTGGGACTATTAGCACCAGGAACCTGAATACTTATGGCTCCACTGGTTGGAGTTCCAACTCCCTTATAGATGAAAAGATGTTCATAATCAAAGAAGAATTGAAGTTGTCTAACCAGTGTCCAAGTCAACCCACATCCTGACAAGACAGGAACGGTCAATGAGTGATTAGTCCGAATACCGGCAATGATAATCCCATCACCAGCCGGACTAATCACTGCCGTATTGTAGGTTTCCTGATATGTAATGTTCTGACCACTAGTCAATAGGACAGGAGGACTATTAGGCATAGATTACTCTCTCAGGGCATAGACTCCGATGAACATCATCTTAGTGTCATCGACTCGGACGATATCTCCATCGTGAAGAAGAACTAGTCCTTCTCCATCTCGATTCAATGCTGTCTTTAGAATTGTTGCAACCAATTCATGAAATTCTAGATTGGTACGACCCTCGGAGACTGGCTTGACAACTGCAGAAGATACCTCGGCCATTATTCGCCCGTTCCAAATGAAAGACTGAGACTGGACGCCGCGATATCAGCACCCTCGACGAAGTCCACGGTGTTGACAGTCAAGTCACAACCAGACACACCAACTGTGACATCAAGAACGGCATCACCACTACCGTTCTTGATTCTGCACCAAGCCGCAGTCCCTGTTGCATCAGCAGATACATCATCCGAGATGCTATTGGCGGTCGCTGTTGCTCTATCTCCATTATCGACCGCAGAGCCGAAAGCATCCGCACTTAGCCCAAGAGTAGCCAGCAGAACATTTCCTCCGCCAATAGAGGTTTCTGGATTTGCTGGCTGAGCGCCGGAGTATACCTCAAGTGTTCCGGCCCCTCCTACATTGATGAGGGCCGTCATCGCGTCTAGAGCGGCGATAGCCGCAGCCATTGACATAACAGGATTAAGTGCCATTAAGCCTTCCTTGAATTAGGCAAAAATCAAAGTCTGCTGATAGGTGGGCTGAATAATAGGAATGTAGTTGACGTATCCATCTCCCGAGCGGTACGCCCCTGTGATGATAGTCCCCTCTCCCTCAGAGACAGAAGCACCACCACCACCACCACCACCGCCACCGTTACCGGATTGGAAGATAAATCCTTCCTGACCTTCTCCACCAAAGGCTCCGCCTCCTCCGGCACCCGGAGATCCAGCAGCACCTCCCGGAGATCCACCACCACCTCCACCACCAGCGCCACCATTTTCTGATGCTACGCCAGCATATCCGTCACCGATGGAGTTTTCTGTTCCCGGACCACTACTGTTTCCACCAGCACCACTGGCATTGGGAGGACCAGAAGCGGTTGCTCCGGATCCTGCCGCTCCGCCAGCACCACCGGGAACACCGCCCTCAGGTTGAGTGGTTCCAGCACTACCGGATGAACCGTTCGAGCCATTAGGACTTCCAGCATCTCCACCATTACCACCAGCACCAGAGGCGGTAGATCCACCAATGATATTAGTGTTTGTGCCTCCGGCCGCACCCTTACCACCACCACCACCAGCAACAGCAATTCTATCAGAAAGAGTAGTTCCACCACGACGAATATCTGTGGCTCCACCACCATTTCCTGATCCAGTAGAACCAGTTCCACCACCATTGTAACCAGCGGTGCTTCCTACATAGTCATACAGTGTTTCTCCTGGAGTGACGTCGAGGAGTGTCTGTACTCGCGCGCCCTTGCCTCCAGTGGATCCTGCCATTGCTCCAGCCATCTCTACAATCAATTGAGAGCATGCGGCCGGAACAACATATTCCTGTTGTGCTCCCGTGTAGACGTGATGCGCTTCTCCAACAACATACGGTCTAAGTACAAATGAGATTGCCCTACCCGAGAGGTTAGTGGAACTAAGCGTAGTTGCTTTCGTTCCATTGGCTCCCACAATAGCAGACTGCTCACTCACAGAAAGAGAAAGAACGGTACTGGCGTAGTGATCTACTCGTTCGGTCATTCCAGAAGGAGTAGAATGAGTTGTGATCGATCCATTTGCGTGGCTGGCGAACACGCACATCAGCAGACAGCCCTTTAGAACAGGTGAAACAGAAGGGGCTGTAAGTGTCGCTACTGCGGCATCGAGAGTAGACAGAGATGGGACGGCATACTCGTCAATATACATGTTTCGGTAACAAAGAATTGTCCCGACGCCATGATTTCCGCCACCACTGTCCGTAAAGTTGTGAGACGCCGCCTCACTACCTCCGGCATACCGAAAGTAGATTCCAGTATTCTCACCAGAACGGTGCGTGGTCTTTACCAATTCTGTCCATACGGCAGAACTAGGGGTGGTAATCAAATCGTTCATCGTGACGATAGCGATAAGAAGATCACCCGAAGCCGTACCGACAGGTTTATTGATTGTTAGTGTGTTTCCAGACGTAAATGCAGCATGTTCTTCTGAAATAAATCCGGCCATGGATTAAGTCCTTGTGACCTTCAACTGAGCAGTAACTCTGGTGATTGACGTCGCTGCTCCGACCACAACAAAGGCAAGAACATCTCCTGCCGCGATTGCCGTAGTCCATGAAGTCAGCGTGGTGTCAGTCGCCTTATCCGCTGCGGAAATAGCCAATCCATTATTGCTGATGTCATCTGCGGTCAGCGGAGGATAGTTGGCGTAGGTGTCCTTCCATACTTCGACTGTAATCGAACCAGACTGATCAGCAAGAAGTGTGAATTCATTGATGGTACAAGCAAACGGAACACGAACGTAGACCTTAGTCCCATCCGCAATCGCCGCACCAGCACCATCCAAGATAGCACCAATAGAACTGACTGCCATTGTGTCAAGTCTCGCCTTGACGGTCGCCTGAGCGCCAGCAGGGTCGAGACCTAGTTCTGCCTGAATTGCTTCAATGGCATTATTGGCATCAGTGTGTTGTCCTGAGTGTGATGGACTAGTAAGGTCGTCACCACCAGCAGGATTAGTTAGTGCGTCATATCCTCCCGGATAACTTGAGGGCATATCTTATCCCGTCGTGTACAGAACTAGAGGACCGTTGTATCCTACCGTAGCATCATCGTATGTGATTCCTGCTTCATCATATGTGATCGGGTTGATCTCAACCACTGAGAATCCAAGATGGGCTGGCTTTGCCGCCTCGACCGCAATCACCAATCCCGGAAGATCAGAGACCGTACCGGCAGGGACATTGATCACGAATGTGTACGCCGCATAGTCTTCCTCGATGAGGACATATGCGTCCGTCACTTTTACGTACGGAACAAGAGGAATCAGTCGATCAATTACAAACGTTGATGTAGCAGCATCAATGCTTACAATATTGACTGTCTGTGTTCCGACATAAATGGCTTGTGATGGAACAAAGCCTGTGATGTCCTTGACGACAACTCGATTGGTCGAGACCGAGGCATTGAGGACGTAGGTTTTGTTTCCACTCATATACTGCCGAACGATGTTGGCAATATCGTTTCCACGAAACTTCTGGGTACGGATGCTCTTGTCGGCAATCCGTCCTTTCGTAAGTTCAATGGCTTCGGCCTGACTGGTAACAATCTCGTATAGGTCTTTCCATTCCGCAATAGAAAGTTCTGTAATCCTTTGGACAAACATATTGTCTTTCAGGACCTCGGCCAAGTCACCAATACGAGAGGACTGTTCCTCAGCAATGATCTTAGTGAAAGACCTAATGACAGCACTTCGCTGTGCAAATTCAGGGAAGTACGTCAATACCTTCTGTTCTCGCTCGCTAATGATGTCTACCATTATGACACCGTTGCGGCGATTGTGCCGGGCATTGCCTTCTCATCGTCGTCAATGGTGATCGTGGCGGTTCCTGCATCGACAAGCAGAGAAGAATAATTCAAAACACCGGGAGTGTTGTAGATGGCATTGGCAACACCAGCATAAATCACGTCATCCCCAATTGGAAGACCACTGATGTATGCAGAAATAGCCGCCTCGACATCTGTCTCAACATCTCCTGTGTCGAATCCATCTCTTGCTAGAACGTTGACAGTAACGCCAACGGTGACGAGACTAGGAGCAGCAACCGTAACATCAGCACCAATCGGAGCCTTGCCCTCACCACTTCCTGGAGTGCCCGGAGCGATGTACGCCTGTACCTCGGCGATGAGGGGCGCACCCGGGACCGCAAGTTCATCTGTGAGGATATAGACATCCACGGTGCCAGCGCCACTACCAAGCGGGACGCAACTGGCTGAGCCGATCCCGGGGACCTCTAGCGCCCAATTGATGTAGTCCTGCTTGTTTCCACCACCGGCAGGATTCTGCACAAAGTTGAGGAGACGAATTCGGAAGTCATCGTCCGTCTCTCTGGCAGTACCGCCGGTCGTGGCCGCAGCATTGTTCACCGCGGTGACACCGGAAATGCTTGAAATCAGTCGAGTGATCTGACCGATACCAGCATTACCATTTGTTCCTGCAACCGTTGCCTGAATCGCAACAGTGACCGTACCACCAGAGATGGTTCCGGCCTCAGTCGATTCAAATACAGCGGGAGTAGCAGACTGTCCATATGCGACCACAGTAGAAAACTGAGTCCCAATAGGAATCACAGTACCGTTGGTGCCAGTGACGGCAATTTCACCGATAGCCGTAGTAGCAGGAAGTCTAACCAGACCAAGTCCCTCGGCGATTAGGTCCAGGAACCCTAGCCTAGCATACTGAGGGAATGTATTCTGGACAATGTCGTCCATCAGAATATAGTTGCGCTGCATCTCAAGTGCCATTGCCGCAACAATCTGATATGACCAACTGCCCTGAGATGTGTCGAATCCTCCAACAGAAAGCCCGCTTAGGACTCTGTCAATGATTGACTGCATCGTCTGATCAGAGAAGGGCATCGCGGGCAGAGGGTAATGAACCCTAAACCCATCTTCAATCATTGCTAAATCGTCGCCGTCCGAAACGATGACGTCATATGTTCCAGGAAGCAAATCAGCAGGAACGTCACACGTGATGGTATTGGAATTGACCACCACGATGTTTTCCGCTAGGTTGTCTCCGAAGTACACATCCTGTGTAGAGAACGCGACTCCAAGGATGGTTACAGAAACAGGGGCATCGTTCGGCCCCAACTCGGGACTAATGGAATAGACGTCATGGGTCATTACGCCACTCCGCCATTCACAATAATCCCGAGGTTAATTTCTTGTCTACTCACTGCATCTCTCACCACAATATCTGCTTCGATGTATGCTTGTGAGGTTACATCCACATCCTGAACATCGACGCCCTCGATGCGGGGATCTAGCATGAGTGCCTCCCTAATCATCGAAGGTGCTCTGGCATGAGCGAAACTTGGTGTCTGACCGATGAGTTTATTGAGGTCGTTGCCAAAGTTGAAATTGAAGATAGGGTATGCACCACGCTCGACCGACAGAGCAATCTTGACGTGCTGGATCAATACCTTCTGGTCGTTGGCTTCCTCGATAGCCCCCTCTGGGGACATGATGAACTCGCCGGTCTCAAAATCAAACAGAGGCGCGCGTCCGTACTTCAAGGTATTGGAGCGATTATCTCTGATGATTTTTGGAACAGAGATTTCCGGATATAGTGCCATTTATTGATCACTTACTAGCGCGACACACTTTGAAAGTGATGCTGATCCATTTTGTGCATCAGCATAAGCAATCGCCACCGTGAGGGTGTTGAAATCATCATCGCCGATTTGACTTCGACTTAGAATGATCTCAAACTCCCCCACCGTGTTGACCGACTTAAGTACTCCATTTGTTGAATCAGTAACCGTAACAGTCAGGGCGGCACCACCCGTCTTTGAGGTAAATCCTACAATTCGGATTTCCGTATTGGAGTGATACCACCCTCCACTGATCTGAACAACAGAAGACACACTTGCTGAGGAAGGACCACCCGCATCGATAGGAGTAGTGATTGGAGAATTTCCAACCACGTAAATGGGATTATATCGTTTTTCAACGATAGCAACATTTCCCATAAACCGTCCGAGTACGAGAATCTTTGACCTCACACTATCGCCTAGAGGAATGGCAACAATTCTGTCGCCAATCGAGTAGGTGATATTTGGCATCGTGTAGTAGTCTGCTTCATCGGCAAAGATGGGATATCCATCCTTGTCCAAAGTGATTTCACCGTCAGCGGTTACTGTTCCATAGAGAACGGACGAAGAGCGACGGCGAACCTCTTCGAGAAAACCACGCATGGCTGACCGAAGAGCCGCCTCTCCATCACCAGAGGACCCGGGAGAGTCTTGGTAATTTGTCATTACTCATCTCCCAAGAACTCATCCATGAAACTTTCTTCCTGAACACGAATCGTGTCAGGCACGACTTTCTCAAAGTCGATCTCTACGGACATAGACGCCATGCCGTTGACGACTTGGTGAGCAACACTCCTTACGAAATACTGGCCCACCACGCGCGTCTGAGGCTCGTATACGAAGATCCTGTCGCCCCACTTTAGGCCACTAAGCGAGTATGACTGGAGAGAGCCGTTCTGCTTAATCCTATTGTGTTTCCGGAGCAGGTATTCTGCCTGCTTCTGAGCATCAGGAGTCCTAAGCGTCTTTGTCTCGCTCTCAATGAGGTAGTGCTTGCCGAAGAGAACAGCAGAGTCATCGTCAATGGCCGAAGCCGCGACTACGATTTCTGTACCATTCGGTTCATCGGCATCGCCAATAACATCATTCAGCGTGCTTGCGCCGGACGAGATGACGTAAACCGCATTGTAGAAGTCTTCAATAGACTTAGAAACTTTGAGGCTAAACAGGTTTTGTCCAACCTCAAATGACCACGCATTAGTGATTCGACTGAGATCCACAATATCAAACTGTCCCTTGCTGTGGCGCAAGACATAATGCTTGCCCTCAACAAAGTTGGTCTCAGTCAAATCACTTACGATATCCTCCCACACGCTGACCTGTCCACCACGAGTAGGTTCTATGACATGAGTGGTGGCGATCATATCTCTTGCAAGTTTAATCAGGCCGCGACCCTCAAGAAACCTGAGTCTCTCGGTCAACGTACCCTTTGGCATCCTATAAGGAATCTTGTCTTTTACCAGAATCCATGCCGGATCCTTGGCGGAAACTACAAGGTTTCCCTCAAGACCTGCCGTTGCCTCGACAGTAGTAATCTGCGCTCGATCAATTTCGTCGTAGATTCCATTAGACTTGTTTGTGTTCCTAAAGTTGAACACGGCTTTACCATAGATGAATCCCTTAACAAGGATCCAGTTAGGAGGAGTCAACAGTTCAATAGCCTCTGAGTCCTTGCGGAATTCAATTGAGAATTCACAATAGGCTGTCTCAAAGGAAGACCGGTACTCAATCGAAATAACAGATTCGGTTGCATCATACATCTTGCCCGTCTGAGGGTTGATGATGAATACGTCCCAATTCTTCCAAGTTTCACTGCCATCAACCCAACGATGATGGCGCTCAAGAGTAGGAGCGAAATCTGATTCAGCCATTATCGCCTGACATTCTGAGGAATTCTCAGAGTAGTTCCCTCGGGCAGAGTGCTGGTAGCACTCCAGTCATCAACCACATTAGATGGATCTTCGTTAAGACCTCGCCACGCCTCGTTGATGGCCCCAAAGATTGCTTCCTTGTTGGCATCATAGATTGTCTTCCACCCAAGGATATCCCCATATACAATGATCGAGATATCCTGGAGTGTCTGCTTGGGCTTAGTCACGTAAGAGGTAGGAACCGACTGGAAGGGAGTGCCGCGTAGGTCGGGCGTCACAAAGTCCACGCCGTTGTACTCACGGATATGTCCCTGTCGAAATTCCTTTGTCTCAATCTGATACCACACATCCCCAGAAGGTCCAGGGATGTATGAGAATCCAAACTTGGTGATAACAACCTTGCGGCTTATATCAGTGTTGTCGATTGAGATATGGACAAGTTCCTTGTCCTCTTGCGCGCGCTTAATCCATCTCTTCCACTCTTCGGGGGAATAGTGGTGACTGAGATTAACTTTCTCGATACTCATGTCATACAGTTTAGGGAAGTGAGACTCCCATTGGATATTCTCGAGAGAACGTCCTCCGGGAGTCATTACCTCGCCCAAAGAAATGACATCGACTACGTGAATCTTCTGTTCCATGGTTCCAACGATATTTTCCGGCGGTACCGGAATTTCTCGAGGACCTTCAAGGAACGGAAACTCAATGAAGATTCGGTGCGGGTAATCCTCTGCCATTATTGTCCATCCGATCCGACGGGACCAACAGGCCCGACTCCACCGGCATGACCCGGTTTGGTTGAATCCTGAATAGCCGTCGCCGTAGCATTGAGGAACGAATCCCTCAAGCCCTTACCATTGTCCTGAACAACGATAGTCTGAGCAGTGATGTTAATGCCACCGCCGCCGCGAGTCAGTCCTCCGGAATCAACAATGTTGAATTCCTTAGAACGAGCCTCGATGCCAAGGATCTGGTTAGTGTAAGTAGCCAGACGAGTAGCAAAGCCCTTCGCTCCGGCGTAATCCGGATGGTTAACACCGGGAAGTCCGGGATGTCCAGACTCCATAGCCAACTTCACAAGGTCGCTGCCGCCACCGGCTGCGAAGAGACGGGCAATCTCCTTCGATCCGATCCTAGCATTGAGAGCCGGATCATTACGAAGTTGATCGTATCCGTAACCCTTACCCTGACCCTGCTGATTCAACTGATACAGACCAGCCGACCAGCCGTGACCATTATCGTTCAGTACGCCAGCCTTTGCGTTGAATCCACTTTCACCAGCAATGACAGCCATGTTGAAAGCAAGATACTTACGCATATCGGCGTCAGTCTTAATTCCAGCATCAAGACCATTCTTGATAATTTCCTGGAATGCTCCAGCGCCGATACCAGCAGAAGTACCAAAAGAAAGAGGATTTCCATTGGCATCCTTGGCGTCCTTGAGGCCCATGTCTGTCGCCGCAGTGAATCTCTCAAAGAGCGATCCTGACGACATATCGAATTGAGCCTGAGCAGTACCCATCGCCTGATCACGAGCATAGCCCGAGCCAGCAGCCCATCCAGAGTTAGGTCCGAAGTCGCCCTTAAGGAAACTCTTTCCTGCATTCCAGATAGTCTTTGGATTCCAAAGCGAACGAGACTGAATGCTCTGCTGGCCGCTGTATGCCTGACGGATGCTGTCAAAGATTGGACCAGTGGAGCCAATCTTTCTAGCAGCCGCAATCGCACCCGCACCAGCAGTCTGTCCTCGCTGGAGGTTGGCATCGGTAAGCGCACCGCCGTTTGCGATCTGGTTCCAGAGTTGCATGACGCCACCCGTACCATCAGCATCCCTAGTCCCGGAGTTCACCATGTAGGCGGCTCCAGCACCAGCCCCAAGCGCTCCAAGAGGAATTCCCATGAACCTAGCACCCATCGCAGCACTAGCGCCGCGCCCTAGCATTCCTCTTACTCCACCATTCTGTAGAGAAGAAGGAATAGAGTTAAGGCCACGGGCAGCGGCACCAATCGTAAAGATGTCTGCCGCGGACTGTGCGGTACTAGATCCCTGCCGAACAGTGGTCGGCTGGCCGGTGAGCGGGTCTCTCACCTTCTTGTTTCCAGTTCCACCCTTGAGGATGGCAGCAATCATAGCCACGTTGGTCAAAGCACCGAAGATGTCAAATCCGCCTTCGGCAGTACCAGTGGTATTTCCAAGAAGTTGCTGACCAGCAATACCGACTCCGAGACTTCCACCCCAACCAAGACCCAAGTATTTCTTAGCAATAAGCGTAGGAACAAGCGGACTAGTCAAGGGGTTCCACGTACTCGGCTTGGCCGCGTATCCCATCATTCCCGACATGATCCCCTTAGCAATGCTTTCACCAATACTGCCAATCTTATCCATGTTGGAAGCGATTGCCTTATCGATGAATCCAATGATAGAGGTCGTGAAAGTAAGTGCGAAATCCTGAACCTTTTCTCGTCCACCAGCCCGCCACCATCGGTCGAGCGAAGTGTTCAGAGAATTAAGAACCCTAGCCAGTTTGTCTCCATTAGAAAGTTCTTCGAATCCAGGAGCATTGATAACAGAGGTAAGACTGTCTGCCATGGATCGAAGGAACTTGCCTGCCTCTTTCAGGACAGGCATGGAAAGCATAATGGCGAGAGAACTGATGTTTGTTTTGATTTCCTTCAGAGACTGAGAGAAACTATTCGCACCCTCGGCAAGAGCCTTATCAAGATTAGCAACAGACTTGTTGTAACCTTCCTGAACTCGCTTAAGAGCAGAAGAATCATCAGTCGAAACGCTGAGGAAAGCACGAAGCGCACGAGTGTCGGGGAACAGGGCAGCAGCAATCTTGGTTGGGATCGACTGGCGCGCTGCCTCCAACTCTGCGGGCGTTGCGGTAGCCAACTTCTTCCGACCGGCCATGATGTCCGCAATCAGAGGCGAGTTGACACCAAGCGACTTGTTTAGAGTCTGAACCATCTCGACAGGAGTAGACATGGACAAGGCCTGAAGATCAAACCTTGCTCCAGTCAACTTCTGAAGTTCACCACGAAGTTCTCGTGCCTGCTTGCTTTCCTTAATGAATGAGTTCAAGAATCTGTTCTCTGCCGTAGCAGCCTCAGATGCAGGAAGCACATTCGTCAGGGCGGCGAACAGGACAAGGGTGTCATCCAAGAATTTCATGCGCTGTTCAATGTTCTGAAGAGGCGCAACATTGGCAACCGTTCCCATGAACGTACCAATCTCTTGGTTGATCTGAGCAAAGGTAAGACGACCTACCTGAGCGGTGGCGAACAACTTACCAAGAACCATGTCAGACTTCTCAACAGGAATCTGCATCGAAGACATCGTGGTGATCAGTGCATTAGACACTTCATCAACAGTCGTCTTGTCAAGCAGAGTACCCTTCGCAGCAGTCTTGAGGATAGCCAGCGAAGATTCCAGTTCAGAAAGTTGACCACGGTTAAGGGAGTCGAGGGACGATGCAATGTTCCTAATAGCATCGGTCGTAACATTCAATTCAAGACCGTACCGAGTGGCGACACTCGTGACGCCCTTTCTCATGATCGTGAAACCACGGTCATTTTCTAGGAGAAGGACGTTGACTTTACGCAGACCTGCTTCGAGTTCTGCAGCCTGAGTAATACCATTTCTCAAGAATCCGAACGGCGACATGATGGCACGGATGATCTGAAGGTTCACGGCGAATAGTGCCATGACCCGCAACATGCCTAGGAATGAGATTCTCATCTTATCCGCGGATGCTACTTGTCTCGTCTGTGCCTGAGCCGACGCATTGACTTGCTTGGCATACTTACTGAAGTGACCCGTGGCTGTAGCGATAGCAGGATTGATGGTACTACCCACCGTCCTACTGGCCGCAGCCGAAGCCTTCTGAAAAGTCTGAGTTGCCTGAGTTGCTCGGTTTAGGTCATTGATGCCACGAACGACAAACTCGATGAGAGTTCTCATTCGAGGCATAGGTTATGCTCCCATCAATTACCTACTCCGCTAGTTGCTTTCCGTTGACAGCAATGCCACCGCGCTTTGTCATCTCTTTGGATTCAAGTTCTCTACGTAGCATCTGCGCGTCAGCGGTGGCAAACATGAACATGCGGTATGCCCTCGGTAGTTTCATAACGACGTGAGGTAGGTGACCCATCTGTGCGAGTATGTCCAGCCGAATGGCGAGCATATCCATCACATCTGGGTCTGCCTCCTCATCAGCCGTTACTCGTCCGAGGATCGACCTTTTAGGGCATCAATGATGTCCTCTTCTTCTCCGAACCCGGAGAGTTCAAGGATCTTGACAGCAAGACCTTCAATCTCACCAGAAAGGAAAAGCATCTTGAGGACCTGAGTCGGTTCAATGTCATTGGGGCGATTCTTAGCCGCCGCAATTTCTCGACGAACATTGGCGTCCATGATGTTTGGCTCGACCAGACCATTGAGAACCATCAGGTACTTGAACTTGTTGTTGTTTAGAACAACATCCACGCTCTTGCCGTTGCGCTTGCGCTCCTCGGCATCCTTCTGAATCTTCTCATGCAGGTCAGGGTCGATTCCCCGAATCGGGAACTCCTGATCATATCGAGGGCAGAACCAAGTGGAGGTAACAGGAGCGCTGAAGGTAGGGTGAGAGATAATCGACTTAAGAAGACTCACCCCCTTCGCCGTGTTGACTTCAAGACGGTCTTCGTCCTGCTCTCCACCATCATTGGCACCATTAGTGTCAGACATTTAAGTAAGCCTCTTCACAAAGTTAAGACAGAATTATTTACGGGGTCGGGAAAGCGTCCTGAGTCGCGTCGCCGGTAATCGCTCGGATCCATTCGATGTCCTCGAACGTGAACGGGAACGTGCGCTCCTCGATCTGATCCACCGCGAAACCAAGCATGGTCTCCCAGAACTTGACTCGGATGAGACGAACCTCTTCAACACCAAGTGCCTCAGGGTCGGCAAGGGTGTACTTGAGGGAGAACTGCTTCTGCAGTTTCGTCGGATCCGAGAACATCTCGGTGATGAACTGCTCCATGCGGGAGTTCACCTTGATGATACGGAAGTTGCCCTCCGCACTCGTTCCCATCGCCTTGTACGCAGTATTGCGGCTTCCAGCAATCTTGATGTCACGGCGGTCAATACGAACCGTGGCCTCAATAGCCTGAACCTCTGCATAGACAACGCCGTCGCTATCCTGCAGAACACCGAACGTACCGTTGATAGAACGAGAACCAGCCAGACGGCCAACATTAGGCATCTAGTTCTCCTTACAGCGAAATGGTCAGGAAAATGAATTCGATAGCGTCAATCGGAGCAATGGAAATCAGAATGAACAGATTACCATCGGTGTTATCCGCAGACTCATCGATTTCAACCGTGTAGGTCGGGGCGATATTGCGGGCTTCCGCCTGAGTACGGAGGAAATCCTTAATCGCATCAAGAACGGTGCCCTGACCCTGAGCATCATTCAACTGAACGCCAATGAAGTTTTCCTGAGCAGCGGTCGTCAGACCCTCATCAATAGCATCCGCAATGCGGAGAGTACGAATGAGTTTAAACGATGCGATATCTCCATCGCCGGGGTTGTAGAGAGTAGTAAGACCACGCTCTACCTTCACACCCGGAGTACTACCGAACGGAGTCGGAGTAAGAGTGAGAACACCTGCGGCGAGCATCGACTTGACCTGAGCGACGGTTGCATTGGTCTCAACCGAAGTCACATCAGGCAGACGCTTACCGGTCAGTGAACGGTCAACATCGAGTCCAGCAATGAGACCTGCTACCAGAGAAGCGATTGACGCTCCATTGTACGTGGTCGAGACACCAGCGACGTTGGGAGTGACAGCACCCGGACCAACGTAGACGATAGCCTCTGTGTTGAATGCCTGAGCATCAGTGATGATAGTCGAGATGGCGTCGCCGGTATCACTACCAAGAACACCCATCACTCGATAGCCAGTCTCACGCTGATCAGCAAGCCACGCCGCAATGGTGGTGTGAATGGCACCAGTCACTGTGTCCGACGTGAGAATGTGAACCTTGTCCGAGGCGAAGAGCGCCAGACAAGTCGTGAACTGAGTTGAAGTAACTGCATCACCGTTCGCTCCGCCAACGAGAGCAGTAGCCGTACCGACGGCAACCAGATCATCGTCACCAGTAGCGACCTTCGCCACCACGACCCACTCGCTGTCAAGAGCGGCAAACAGAGAAACCACATCATCAATGAATCCAGCGGATCCATCGTCGATAGTGGAAGTAACACTGTGGACGAGCAGTTCATCGACATAGATACGGATACGACCCTTTGCAGAGTCGATAGGATCCGGACCAACATCGTAGGTGATGCTGTTTCCACGAGTTCCGTAATACTTAGCAGTGATGCTGATTACGTCAACTGCGGAGTTGTCCTTGATGTTCTTGGTTGCCTTGACCGCGTTCGTGGTGTTCATGACACGACACGCCTTGACAGTCAGCGCACCACCCAAGAAGGCGAATCGACCAAGATTGTAGAGCCGAGCAGTTGCATCCTCAAGGTCGGTGTACGCATCCTCAAGGTCGCCGAGTGCAGCGCACTCAACAATCTCGTTGTGCGGACCCCAATCAGCCTCGGAGATGATTCCAACCACTCCTCGGGAACCGGGAGAGACAGCAGCCTCAGCCTGTTCCAGGAAGTTGATGTAAATTCCAGGACGCGTACCGGCAGCGTTAACGTCGGCAGCAGCCCACGGTCCAGCCATTGAATTTCTCCTCTGTTAGTCGAACAGTGAAAACTTGCGAATCATAGACATTTGAGTCTCCTACTAGATAGACAACTAGAAAGCCGGAGCCTTCTCAAAGTTGCGAATCGCCTCCACGACCTCAGTCTTGGTAGCGGTGCCACTCAGCGGCATGTTCGCATTAGTCAGCGCTCCCTTAAGAACATGGTTGGGAACACCAAACAAAGTCTCGTCGTGCTTATTCAAAGCGACGAGTTCACTAATCGAGAAAGACGGTTCCGCCTTAACCTTTTCAGGAGTAGGCGCCACATATTCCTCACGAGGAAGATCCGGAGCGTCAAACTCACTCACGCCATTCGGCTGAGTTTCATCACTCATCTTCTTATCCTTTTTCTTAGACATACTACTCCACGGTCTTCGTAATACTCACGGTTTCCAGAGGATGTGCCTGAGACCTGATTGTAAACATCACGGATTCTACAGACAACGTCACGATGCCAACAACGTTTCCTGATTCTCGAGGGTCGTCTTGGATGTCGTAGGCATCGTCTGAGACCTTCAAACCAGTGAACCTGACATCGCTTTGCTCGGGAGGGGCAACAGTAAGGCCAGACCAGTCTGCAGAGATGTCATAGAGAGTTGTCACATACTCGTCTGCGTCGATAAAGTCGTCGTTGTGTTTCTTCACATTGGCGGCTGTAGTACCGACGTACACATTGTATCTTCGGAAGAAGTTAGATCCCTCAGGATATCTGGGGATGACAACCCTCAGTGTGTCATTCTCTGCGACAGCGATTGAAGTAATTGGAGAGATGAGTGTTTCCTCATCATCCTCAATACCAATCCCCGTTACTCCGACATAGCAAGTCCTTGCGGTTAGGTCTCCTCCCGGAAGACTTGTCAATACAGGAGTCGGATATTTGAAATCGTGAAGGATTCCAGTAATCCGGTGCCTGTTGTTCTGCAGACTCTGCTGCATATATGACAAGACTCGCTCGACTTCTTGTTCACTCGTTGAAGCAAACTCTAGTCTCGCTCGGTAAAAGTGAGTAGTCGCAAACTGAGAAGTAACTTTCTGCGCCCCCGGTAGGAGATGCAGCGTCCACTTATCTCTTTCTTGCGGACTACCATTACGAAGAACCTGAACTACTGAATGTTCTTCAGGTAGGCCAGCAGCAAGAGAACAAGCATGTACCCATGTGCTTAGGGAAGCAATGACGCTTCCTACATCCACTAGGTGCCTCCACTCTCAAATCGGTAATCCTCGCCGCTGGAGATTCTCTCTGCTCCGGTGACGCTCGGTACTTCTCTTGGATAGAGTTCTACGTACAGGACACCACTACGAACAGACATCCTCGCCTGAACAGACTGAGGAAAACGATTCTGAATAACAACTGGCATCGGCTCGTATGCAATCTGAGGACCATCGATGAACGGCGATACCCGCTCAGCAACATCCCTCAGTGCCTGTAGAGCAACAGCCGCCAGAGTGTCTTCCGAGATGGTTAGGTCTGGCATTACTTATTCTTCCATGCTGCGGCCACATTATCCATTCGGGCCTTGAACCTCGCGTTCATTTCTCCTGAACTAATCAAGGCCGATAGACCCCGGTCGAAGAAGTGTCGTCCACCAAACGTCTGGGGCTTGATATAGACCCATCTACCATTAGGAAGGAGAACACGTCGAGGATTTGTTACTTCATACCCTAGGTCAACGGCGGCGGCATACGGGACATTAGTTCCGTATTCTCGAAGAAGAACATTACCCTTATCCTCCTTTAGGAAGTATGCGTCGGATTCTACCGATTCGCTGTCTCCCTTAAGACGAGAAGAATCATACTTTCCGATACCAGCCGCCAGCCGACCTACTCCGTGCGTTTCCTCATCGATAATGTCAGCCGTTTTCTGCGCTCCGAGTTCTGCAATCTCGGTAGCAAACTCTGACAGTTGGTCGAAAAGATGTGGCACGAACGCAGGATCCAACCATGGAATGTATCCAGTGTTGGTCCTCTGCATTCTTGTGGTTACAGTAGCCATCTATACCACCGTCGCTAGATCAATAGGATTATCTCGCTCGTTGACGAAACACTCATAGTGTCTAAGGCCAGTGGAATCATAGATTGGCTTACGCAGAGTTACATCATACTGCTCATCGTCAATAACGATGATGTCTCTAACTCGGAGGTTAGTCGGCGGCATGATATAGAGCGTACCCTGCAATCGACCAAGAAACTCTTCAGACTGAGTTTCCTGCTTATTGCGGTTATCTACATAGAAGTCTAGACGACACGGAGTACCATCTTCGATTTCAGTATAGATAACTCCAGTGGACCTTCCATTTCTGGTCGGTCCATTGGAGATACGAATAACTCTGCACTGATGGATCAGAAGATTCATCATTAGTAGTCCCATCTCCTTATCTCTTCTTCAGAGTATCGGATAACGGGCAAATCAAATTGACTAAGAAGATTCATATCTCTTTTGAGATCTTTTTCTTCTGATCCAGGAAGATTATGCCAATACCATCCATCTGCTTCATAAGCAAGATGCAAGATAGGATCATATAGATCAACAACATAGCGACCGAATCTTACGTGAGGAATAAGATCAAATCCACCCACGGTGGTTAAATAGTCATTGAGTTTTATTTCAAGACTAGATGTTTTGGTCTGTAATCTCGCATTGACGCGTGCCGCTATTTTTGCTTGTCGTTTACGTCTTTTCTCGTCCCACTTATTTCCAACTGCGTATTTATTTCCAGTCATTCTTTTTGAATGACTGATTATTCTATTTTTATCCGAAGCCCACGGTTTTGAATATCCCGCACGCCCCGTCATTAAAACAGAATGCTGTTTGTCTTTACAGGATCGACATCTTTGCGCCGCCTTAGAACAAACACCTTTGCAGTCTACGCAAATGGAGATCATTAGTAATCTCCATACACAATTTTGTTGAATTCCTCTGTATCCGAATTGATTCCGTCTGCGGTGAGCCACCTAGCGGCACGAGCATCATTGCTCGACCGCACCACGTCAATGATCCCTGTTTCGGGGTTGACGGGCGGTTCGTGGAATACTCTTCGCGAACGAATCATCGGACCTCGTCTATCCTGCAGATATACGAGTAGCGGCCACAGAATTGGATGCTCTTGAATCAGCGTACTGGCATCGTTACCTCGCGCGCCCTTATCATACTGATAACCACCAATTCGCTCCATACGGAACGGAAGGATGATACTACCAATATTCAGACCGATTACATACGAGAACTCAGCCGCGTAGTAAACAGCATCTGTGATTAGGCGAGCAAAGTCTTCCTTGGAGGAATCAAGACTTCCACCGTGGGTGGTAATCAGGTTTCTTCCTCGTTCCAGAAGATTCTCAGCAGTAGCCGCATCAAGAGTCTTAATTCTTCTATCCAGTGACCACGCCCTTAGACCTGCCTGAGTGCCGTAGCCACTTAGGTCCATGGCGCTCCTAGTGTGGTCGCACGACAGTTAGTCCGGCGCGCGACGTCTTTCTGGTAAGTACATCCCGTCGGAGTTGGTCAACTCTGATCTTCTGTTCTTTTAGATCTGCCTCTAAGACCTCTCGCTCACAGGCGGTGTCGTCCGTGCATTTCCTTGGAACAAAGACTGAAGAAAAGACCTCTCTTAGGAGGGCAATCACTTGACCAACTCCGAGCCGAGAGATACGGCTGTCTTGGCAATATCGGAACTCATTAGTGCAATCCTGCGCCACTCATTGCGTTCCTCGATTACTGAATCATATTCTCGACCATACACCCACCAGCGGCGATATCCTCCAACGAGGACAAGGACGAGTAATCCGACGATACCGCCACTATTGATTAATCCAAGGATTGAATCAACCATCGTCAAATTTTCCATTACGCCGCCTGTGTGATGACAGGGTCGAGAACGTCTACCCTAAGATCGAATTCTCCTTGTGCCACGGCACCATTGGTGAAAGAGAACCGGAAATATTCACCAAGACGATTCAGCCAATCCGAATCGTAGGGAGTATCCGCGGTGAGAGATGCAGCAAGGACGGTGCCGACTACATCTTCTCCATTATTGGAATACTCGATTTTGACCTCGCTTGCGGCGGAATCTTGATCCGCTAGGGCGAGGACCCTAATCAATTTGGCGGTTCCCCACTTAATCCACTCACCTGCGGCTGGTGTGTCGGAGAAGTGATCTACGATTCCAGCCTCTCTGGTCTCGAAGACCTCATCTTCGGCAAGTAGAGTAGTGGAGCGATACACCGTCACCGGCTTGCCAGAGGCAAGAACCGCACCGAGACCAGATCGAGTTCTGGCAAAGATGTCAGTCGGGACATCTACCATTGCTACGGCCTCTCATTTACTTCGAAGAATCGACCTTTGCCTTCTTCTTCTTCTTTTTCTTCTTCGGCTTATCTTCGTCTGTGTTCTTGGACTCAGACTTCTTATTCTCAGTTTCATCGTCATCGCTGGCGAAGCGAGCCGGAGTCGAAGGTTCTTTGTCTCCCGGACCTTCCTCAGGATGAGTGAACTTCATGGAGCCGAATCGATCCTCAAGTTCACGGTGGTTGCCAGCCGGGACATCCATCACAGGAACCTTGCCACTCGGACCAACATCAAGGTCCTTGTGCTTGCGCTCCTCAAGAGTTTCCGAATCATAGCAACCAACCAACTTGTAGACCTGAACCCCAAAGAATTCAATCTGCTTATCAGGAGAGTGATAAGCAAGGTCCGACTTGCCCGGACCAATCTCTAGGGTCTGCCCCACTACCGAAACACCACCACCGGGGATAAGGATTCGGTGACGTCCAGTGATGAACTGAATAACCTTAATCTCAGACAAAGTATTGCTCCATTATCTAGCGGAAAAGACTTTTCTTGGGACCTTCAACAGTAAAGAGTTTGGTGTTGGGTCCAGCGAACACCTTTGAAGTGTTCTGTGCCGCGAACGGGGCTGGACTCTTTCCACCGAAAGGGTTTACCTTCTGGGTTTCAGAAAAGATCTGCTGTCCGTCAGCGTTATTCGGAAATAAAGACATTGTATTCTCCGTAGCGGTGGACACTCAGGCTAGACTAGCCAGCCTGAGCATTACCACCAACCACACTAGAAGACAGACGGGTGAGTCTTGTAGAACACACGAAGGTTCAGATCACTATCACCAGTCGTGATTTCACCAGTCAGCATGTGCGCCACGAGAGCAGCATTCACAGCCGGAGTGAAATCAGAAACCGTACCAGCAGCAAGCGCGCCGGTCTGAGGAAGAACATGGCGGACCTGAGCAGTAGTCTGATCAAGGAAACCAGTCGCCTCACAGACACCGACGTCAAGACCAGAATCATCCGTGTACTTGATGGCAATGTCATCACCTTCGGCAATGGCGGCATACGCCGTACCCGCGGGCTTCTGGACAATAGCGCCACAGAACTCAAGATACTTGTTGGCTCCAGGAGCCGGCACAAGTTCAATGGGAGTGGCATTCAGCGCCAGCAGTTCAGCAGACGTGATCACAACATCGACGTAGGAGCGACCCTCGGCAATGTCATTAGCGTCCTGAAGAACCTGACCAATCTCGTTCAGGACCTCAAGGGTCTTGTACGCAATCTGCTCCTCCGTAACAGGAGAAGTGGGAAGAGTAGCAGCAGTAAAGGTCATGGATAACTCCTAGTAGATCTTGGCAACCACGATCTGGTCCGGGTTGCGGAGGATCGGGATGAAGTTGGACTCGATGAGGATCTGTCGCGAGGACGGGTCCTTTTCCTTCCAAGTCTTGGAGAAGCGACCAGTGTGACCGATGGGAGCCTCGTCATCCGCGGCCGGACCATCGAACGCCTCGTAGGGGCGACCCTCCGGGGCAATCATCACCATGTAGCCGTTAGGGATGTACGGAACGAACGTCGGAGAAGCCGGGTTCGTGAAGTCATCCGAGTAGCCACGGTCGTACTCGTTCCAAGCCATTCCCTGGAATCGGTTGAGCGTACCCTCGACGGCGTAGCGACCACGATCAGCCTCAGTCAGCATCGACTGAACCTGCGTCTGCGACCAGAACGTCTCGAGAGTCACACCGTTAGCGAAGACACCCTTGAGGGAAGCCTCCGTGTCGCGGGTCACAATTCGCTTCAGGTCCTGGATGTCACGGACGACGTTCGCGCCGACAGTGTTCCAAGGAGTAGCCATAGTCGGAAGATGCGAAGCGTCGATTCCGTAATCGATGCTCTGCTGGTAGCCGAGGTCGCTGATGTCCAGCGTCCCGGTCACAACCATCTGCCAGAACAGGAACTCGTGGAAACGGTCGATGCGGGCGTTGAGGTCCTGCATCTCATTCAGGACAGCAGCCTCAGCCGCAGCAGCAGCCATCTGGCCCGGCGCACGCAGCCACCGCAGAGTCGTCGGCTCAAAGACCTTCTTCTCACGGGTGTAGATGAACGTACCGGCCATGTGACCCAGACCGTCCTGAGACACGATGTGCGCGGGACTGTTCGGCGTGTTCGGACGCGCAATGTTGCGACGGCGCGAACGAATGTCGTACTCCCAGACCGGAAGGTCGTAGGAACTACGCGGAATCATCGACAGACCCATCAGGCCATCAGCCGGGGGCATACGGTCGATAACGCCATTCAGGACACGGGGATCAAGAAGCGCAATATCGGGCATGAATTAGTCCTTTCAGTTACTTGATGCGGTAGATGTCGCCGCCGTTGGAAGAAACGGTGACACCAGCCAGTTCAGTGTTAGCGGAAGTAGTGAGGTTGTAGAGGTTGGCCTTCTTGAACTCACCAGCAATGTACATGGAAGTACGACCCGTAACATCCTCAAGACCAGTCGCTTCCCAACGGTTTGCCGCGATGCCGATAGCCGTGTCCTGCTCACTGGCAGTGACAGAAACCTTGGAGTTAATCGGCAGCGGGTCAGTTCCACCAGTCACGGCGACAGTAATCACGTTCGTCGTGTAGTTGATGGCGGTGATCACAGCAGGAGTCGATGCGTTAGAGCCGTCATCAATGGTGATGGTGTCACCAATGGCGAACGGGTGAGCGTCATCGACAGTGATGGAAGAAGCAGCGTCAGCAGCAGCGACAGCAAGTTCAGAACACTTGCTGACGATGTACTGACCAGCCAGACCAACACCCGTCACATCAGCAGACAGTTTCGCAAGAATGTCACCAACACGCACGCTACGAGCGCGGGCACCATTCGCGAGAACAACACCACCCGGGAGTTTAGTTCCCGGAGAAGCAGCAAGGATCTCGTTAGGGTACGAAATCGCATCCTGAGCGAATCCAGTATCCAGAGGACCGAGAGCGTTTCGGCTAGTGGTCATTATGAGTTACCTTTCTTCTTACTTCTGGCCCGCGTGGATCAGCGTGTCTGCACCCTCAAGAGGGGAGCGCTGAGCCGCAGCGGCCTTGACGTAACGATCAACGTCAGCAGCGACGTCCTCGTCAGTCTTCTTGGTTCCGCCCGAGCGACGAGGAGCGCCGTCGTAACGGTCGTCATCATCGTCATCATCAAACTCGATCTTCGCCTCAAGACCAGCGGTGATCTTGTCGAACATATCGCGGTTGCTCATGAAGAGTTCCTTGTAGGTCTCCTCATCCTTCGAGAGGATCTTACCGGCGCGAAGCAGCGAGCGAACCTCTGCCTTCGCTTCCTTCTCCTTGATCTCCTTCTGAGTCGCCTCGATAGCCGAGCGACCCTCAGTCATGCTCGCAGCCAGAGTGCTAATCATCGGAACGAGATCCTTCGTGATGGTTTTCATGCCAGCACGGAGAGAACGCAGTTCCTTCGACACAGCCGCCGACTTCTCGTTATCCTCATCGTCGTCATCGTCGTCATCATCATCGTCATCATCACCGCCGCCACCGGCGTTGACCTTCGACTTGCCCTTCTTGCCGGTAAGACTAGCCTGAATCTTCTTCAGTGCCTTCTCGACCTCGGACTCCTCGTCATCGTCCTTCTTGTGACCAGCGATGAGAGTATCGAGTTCCTCGACACTGATCTTCATCGAGGCAGCGAGCAGCGCCTTCGCCTCAGTAGTCTTCATCTCGTCTGCATCCTCCTGTAGGATAATCGG
>Ga0172380_10000942_pt1 | contig 52227 bp, 73 predicted proteins | sample Leawe162metaG_FD_119747 | JGI IMG/M metagenome (GOLD analysis project Ga0172380, IMG submission 119747) | Leachate microbial communities from a municipal landfill in Southern Ontario, Canada - Leachate well 162 metaG | ecosystem: Engineered > Solid waste > Landfill > Unclassified | place... | reverse complement strand
TTATCCAATCCCTCGGCAGTATTCTTTTGGATTTGCTCTTGACGTTGTTTTTCCTGTTGGTATTTAGCAAGATTATGCCTTCTCGTGAACTCAATGGGATCATGTGATGATTCTCCAAGAAAGGGAGCTGCCTGAAAAGCTGGATCTATTGAACCTTTTGCCATGGTATCTATTATTAAAAATCAGAATATCGCCATAATTCTTTTTTGACTTCTTCTATATTTATATTGATGTTATAATTAATCACCTGTATCTCCTACTCCGGTACTTTTCCCTCTTACAGAATTTAATATTTTAGTTGCTTTAGCAATTTCTTCTGGCGTATATGTCGCAGCACCAACAGTTGATCCTCCGTTTAATAAAGAGGAATTAAAATCAGGAGAGATTAATTCTGCTGTCGATCCAAATGCGTTCTTTACTCCTGCAAATATATTCTGAGTCCCGGAATTTCTTAACTGTGATGCCATTGCTGCTGCCTGTTGATACGGTTGTGCCTTATTGTAATCCCATACCCTGTTTTCTTCACCGGCTTTTACTCCAAGTGCGTTCATGTATTCTCCCTTTGAACTTTGGACTTGCTGTGCGGTTAGTTTTGCCAAGTCTCCAAATGAGTTTTGTTCCCTTCCGACCATTTCTCCAAGTGCACCATAAGCCTCTGCGCCTGATCCGAGTTCTGATGCCTGTCTCAATCCTGCTGCGGTGGCTCCTTTGATCTCATTACGATACATTTCACCGCCAGGGATATCCTGATTAAGGGTTTGCCCATAGGCATAATTAGTAAGTTTGTTCACACTTGGAGCAATCTCTGCAACAGGTCTCTTGTATTGTTCTTCGAGTGCATTTGCCTTCTTTAATTGAGATGCGCCCGTAATACCTTGATATATCGAGGGCACTAAATTAAGTACCTGAGAAATAATTGCTGCTGTCCCTAACATGGCTTTAAATATTACGTTCACTTAATGTTGAAAATATCACAACCGAATCAACTCTTACTTTTTCTGTGTGTTCATCAGTAGTAAGTTTTACAAAACAATATCTTCCTCTCATCTCTCGTCCATTTAACTTCTTACTTATTGTAGATGCAAATACACCTTTTGAGTTCTCGTCCCGCATTATCTTTCCATAATAAATTCCTTCCCTTCGATCAAATATAGGGATATTGGTTTCCATTATCTCATTAACTGCTGATGCTTCTTCTGGAATATAGGTAGATTTAGTAACGGATTCCAATAAGTGATCTGCGATAACGGCAATGGCATTGAACACTTTATTTTTAGATGGTTCCATATTAGAAACAACTTCAAATTCTGCTTCGGTATCCGTTCCTGCCCACGATAAGAAATCCTGTCCTTCGTCTATGTTCATAATCCACAATTTCTGATTATACAAATGTGCGAAAAAATTCCCTAAGTGAAGGTAACTTTCCGTGATTTGATCTATCTCAGAAATATAACGTCCTTTTTTCTCACTGAAAATGATACCCTTAACAGTACTTCCGATACGGAACGTGATCCATACTTCTTCAAAATCGTTATTTGCTCCAATATTCACAACCAGAGATGAACGGCTACCGTCTGAATGAATCCATTTAGATAAGTCCTTGAACCATCTTGACATCTTATATTCTGCTCCCGATAGTGATATTTGCCCATTTGGAGCAGATCGGATAAATGCACCCTGTGAGTTATCCCAATAATACAGATTCCTCCCATTAACCGTGACACTATCTGGGTGTTGGCACCCATAATCTGTCTCCATAGGTCTTTGTTCTGCAAGGAACTTATCTGTGAGAGTGAATTGTTCTGTGCCATCAGGATTAAAGGTCTGTATCCGGTTAATGTAAATAGATGTCTCTTTATACATCTGGATAACCTTCAATGTGAATCCTACTTCCCTTAATCCTGTTATGTCTCCATTCTTCTTGGGAAGATCCATGAAGTCATCATAGGTGAAGTGTGCGATATTATTTGTCCGGGTTCCAGTTATAAGGAATCCACCATGTCTTATCCTTTCGTCAAGTACCGTCTGTCTCTGGCTCAAATCATCCAAGAACGGGAATCCTTGTGATGTGAGTTTATTGGAGATAATCTGATCTTTCCACCAATCACTCGGGAATATACTATCTGCCCAGAAAGGATAAATAATATTTGTTGAATGCTTATAATTTAATCTTATTAATTTATAACAATCGTGTGCTGTATTATTAACTTCAGCAGGGGTAATTACAATTCCTTCGGCAGAAAAAGTTTGATCTATATTCCCTTTATGATAACTATTTCCATTTGCATCTGTCGCAATATCAAATACCATTCCAGTACCATAAGGTGTTGTTATCCCTAATCCTTTTCGTGGACGATAAACTTCAACTATTATATTTGTTGCACCCTCAAATATAGTAGGATGTTCTGCTGCCTGAACTATTAACCAATCTCCGCCCACTGCTTCTTCATCATATTGCGTCCCCGTGGCTTCAATCTCGTAGTCATAAACGAAGTCGCTTCCGATAGCCTGTCCGTAACCGGTTCCTGCATCAATAGTCCCTACGAGTCTTAAACGATCTCCTTCTTCCCATGAGTATGCGGGTACTTTCCATCTATTATTTTTGTTTTGAGTCCATTCAAACGTATCCGTGATATTTATAGAATACCGATTATTTCCTAGTCCGTAAATATTATCTGCTCGTATTTGCATGAAATAGTCCATTGAGATATTTCCATAATAAACTATCTCATACGTTTCCGCCCATGATGGAGGTTTGTGAGATATCTTGAATTTAATAGCAACTCTTTCTTCTAATTTAGGACCACCTGATTCTGAATAGAAAGGGATATTGATGTTCATTAAATTTGTTTTCATAACTGAACATTGTCTCCCTGCCCTATCCTTGTAAACAATGGCATATCCATGTGTAGCACCACATTTAAGATTATTAAAAGTTAAAGTGTATCCTTTTGGATATATAGATGCTTCATACACATAACCACTCATTGCCATATCTGGAAGAAAGAATAAAAAGATAGAATAATCTTGTTCAATTATTTGCTCCCACATATAGATTTGATTAGAAGGAGAACCTGCGACTACATCTATTCCTCCTCCTGTTAATGATGATTCTAGTCCTGCTTTTACATCAGTTAATGAATCCCCGATTCCTGGCACATAAGAACCAGAATACGATTCTCCTGCTGTGTTATTAATACTGACGTAATAAGTCGCTCCTTCATATATCTGATCGGGAATAACAAGTACTAATACAACTTTTATAGTAGCATGGACACGTCCTCCACTCATAGGCACGAGCGTTCTTTCAGTCTCATAAGCATATAAAGCTAATCGTAATTGTGGATTAGTGCTCCCAATATCAATATATGTTATCTCACTGGATACCTGAATATCATCCACAACATCATAACCCTCGGTTATTTTTCCAAATACAAGTGCATTGCCTCCTACTAACTCCATCTGTCCTGCTATGATAGGGATATAAGTGAAGGGTTCTGCAACTATACTTGCATCTATTATCTCTTTTACCCTGTCATTGTAAAAGGATAAATTATAATCCGAGTTATGACCTATTACCATCTCGATAAATTAACTTATATGAATAATACCAAGTGCGTTCCATTGGATTGTACTTGTTCCATTGGAAACTATCTGGTTGGTCAAAAAGTCAATTTGTGCCCGTATTGGAGACGTTGCCGGATTTGTTGTGTCTTTATACAAGATACCATACCGGTAATTAAGGCTTGTGTTCGGGCCAATCACTTTATCTGTGGCATCAAGATAATAATTATTACCATCAGCCGTAGATGCTTTCCCTGCTATTGCGACACCTCCTGCGGTATATGCTCCCGATGCTGCAACTTCGTTTGCGGAGACAGATGAGACATACTGTTGTGTCCCGGCATTAGGAACATGAGTACTGGTAAGTAACATGAGTTTCCATGTTTCTGCCACCCATACGTCAATAATCTCTTTTTTTACGAATTTAGGAATTAAACTTGCCATAATTTTAAATATAAATAGTTGCTAAATCAATTACTACAATATCACCTGCCAATAAAGTAACATCAAGAACAATAGTCCCATTATAATAGTCATACATAGCAGATACACTACTTCTTCCCTGTACCACTCCATTTACTTTTGCTCTCCAATATAGTGTAAATGGGTTTGATCTTCCTGTTACCGGATCAAAATAAACAGACATATAAACATTTTTACTTCCACTCGTAGATGAGGCGTGTCCTATTGACATTACTAATCCTGCGGGTTCAGTAGAATCCACTTCTACCGTACAATCAATAGCAGTCCCAACCGGAGGAGTACCTGTTGCCTGTTCTACAAAAACAGAAACAGTGTCTCCTAATGGGCCTAATCCTGCTACTACGGTTCCAAATGTAATTGCCTCTGACGGTTTTGCGCTTCCTGTATTTTCAGCAGTTGGGAATACATACAAAGTATCTCCTGTATTAAAATACATCCCAACTACTAATTCGTATGTGCCTCTCATTATGGTTATCCATGACGGCTTCGATACAAGATACCCGTTATAAGGTAAACAAGTGATTATTACATCTTGTTTTGATGAAAGTCCATATTCTGCTGCCGTCCATATCATGTGTACTAATGATGCTTCTATGCTCGATAGAATAGTAACGGGCAGTAGTGCCGAAATGACTGTATTTACATAATCAGAAGCACTTTTTGAAATATCTTCAGTAGATAAATACACGTCAACGGTTTCTCCTGCGCTAATATTCCTGCCAAGAGATATGGTTTTTGTATTATTTGTGCTATTTACAACTGTAAAACTACCATACCCATACGGGAGCACTCCAATATTTGCCCTCCAAAACATAGTAAACGATATTCCAGAACCATAGTCAGAATTATCTACCCTGAATGAAAGATTAACGACATTACTTGCGCTCATTGCATTAGCCAAGGCATTAGATATTGTCATATCAGGGTCAACTACATCGGGGTCTTTCTGGAGGGTACAGGTTATTGCGACTGGTACAGGTTCTGTTGCTCCGGTTTGTTGTACAAGGATAGAGGTACTATCTCCATAAGTATTTGACATTACAATATATCCCGTTCGAGCAACACCTACTACGGTGTTTTCTGTTGATGGAAACGCATAAATTATTTCTCCGTCAACCATTGTCATCCCGGCAGACATTACACTTCCCTCAGAACCTCCTCCGTTTCTTTCTATTGTAAGCCACGAAGGAAAAGATGTTAAGTATAATGTTGTTGGAGCACAATCAATTGTAATTGATGATTTATTCGCATACCCATAGGCAGTGGCTCCCCAGTTCATTGCAGGAATGGATGAGACATAAGATAATACTACTGTTGGGAGAAGGGGTGTAATATTCATATTAACCACTGCACTACTTGGATTATTTACTGATATAACGGTCGGTGCGGGTAACGTCAAAGACATTGTGATATTTTCAGCATTGGTAGTTACTGATATTTCCTCTGCCCTCTCTTGTTCACTGAATTTGTCAATAGTCTCAATAAGATACCATTTTGAAGGATCGTCACTGCTTCTACCAATGACTTCTATTGCTCTGACTTCTTCCCCCCCTGAGTTGACGGTTATCTTTAACTTATTATTGAGTGATATTTGCTCATTTGCAAGTCCTGTGGCAGTTTCTTCTTCTGCCTGTGGCACCGGAACAATACTTGCCGGGGAAAATGTGCTCTTTCTCCAATCCATGTAAACATACCGATATGCAACTTGAAATAATGTCTGCCTTAAATTATTTATCTTACGATTATCGTCTGATTGATATGTTACTATCGGAGGATGAGATGGGGGGGTTGGTTCAAAATAGAAATTCTTAACATTCATTGAATAATACGCATCTTCAATCAGGCATTTTAGGTCTAACCAATTTGCACCAGAATCACTTTTTGGCTCATTGCCATAATTAGAATGAACAAGACTCTTATAGTATTTATTCCCATTAGAGACAATCTGGTCTACCCCATAACTTACTGTGGTACTCCATTCAACTGTTGTGGGATATTGACCATAACCAATTTTAAGTGCAAATGATTTCTTTGCCCTCTCAATATCCATCTGGTAAATCGGATTCTTATTGTCTGTCCATATTAATCTTCCGTGTACTACTCGAGGATTGTATATTTTGAAAAGAGGATCAAATCCGATGTTATTATTCTTGTCATAATAAACAACTGTCTGGACACGAGTGTCAATATTTATTTCAATTATCCATGATGCCTGATAAAAGGTATCAATATAGAATACATAAAGATTCCTGTTTTCTGGATCAATACATTTCCCATTTAAAAGGATATTGGTGTATTTAGAATCTTCTTTAGAATTAATTACAGTTCCGTCAGAGATAAGCCTTACTGATCTCCAATGAGATTTTAATGCAACTGTCTTAGTGGCAACTGCACTGTTATAGGATAAGGATAATATTTTGGCTGTTGTACTCATAATTTAAGGGATATCACGCATACATCTTACTGCCCATCCCCATTTTTTATTCGCAGTATTAGTATTAAAATAAATTTGATTATAATATGCAAATTTACCTAAAGCACTTATCGAACTACTTTCTGTTGCACTCCAATAATCTCCTTCATCGTTTATCTTTTGAAACACTCCAGTAGAATTTAGTCTCTGTCCCGAACCTAATAAACTAAAATTATATTCATCAGTTGCTCCTGTATTAGGTGTTGTCCAATGGGTTGTTCCCACCTCTTTTAATTTACCACCTGCAACTGCACTACCCCCTAAAAATGTTATAAGTGTATCAAAATCTGTTTGGCTCGGTATTCTCCATCCCGCAGGTGCAAGTCCGTGAACGTTATCTACTGCATACCAATTATACAATGCTCCATAAGGTGTTTTGTTTACTATGTCATTATTATACCAACAGTATGCGCCAGTAACTACATAAATAGTAGACTTTAAATCATAGGTAGGATATGTAGACCATACACCAGATACACTATGCCCCATCATACCTCCTGAATATACATCCCCGGTTTGAAAAGCGAGTGATATACAATTGTTTTGATCATGTGTAATAACGTCTTCGTATGACACGACAAAACAATACGTTCCCGCAGCAAGATCAATATTATTAAAAAGAAATATAGCCCCCGCTGATATATCACCCGGTGTTGCGATATTTAAAGAGTCTGCTATCTTTACTGAAGGGAGGTCTCCTACTGAAGTATAAATACTAAGTCTAATATTAAAGTTAGGGGAACCACCTAAAGACCCAGATAATTCGATACCGCTTACCGTGCTATTTCCTACTGTAAAACTCTGAGATATAGGGTTCTCAACCGGGGATGCCCATGAACTTATATTACCGTTACTTGTAGAACTAATAACGAGATTACTCCCTGCATTAGTCCACTGGGTATTATCGGTTATATTTAATATTGGTGTTCCATCGGCATATTTAGTAGTCTTTAAATTCTCAACCAACCATTGTTGATTCCCGATGGTTACATAGGTATAAGCATTCCCATCCGCATCAACAACTCCATCAAGTGTTTTTATTGTTTGTATATTAGAATTATCTCCTGTCCCTACTTCATTATATCCTCTTACACGATAGTAGTAATTAGTAAATGGACTTAACCCAATAATGCTATAAGTTAATACATTGCCTACATCAAGGTTATTATATCCTGCAACCAACGAAGTAAACAAGGCATCAGTAGCCACATCCAAATAATATCCAGTTGCGCCTCCTGCAATACTCCAGTTTGTTACAAATGTAGTTACGGTAATTTCACTTCCATTTAATGCTACAGGTGCTTCCGGCACTCCATCGTCCTGTAACCACAAAAGACAATTATTTCCAAGTAATTCAAATAACAAATCAAATTTACCTCCCGGGACTGCCGTAAACGCTGACAAGTCATCTGCTCCTGTATTAGGTGTTGTCCATAACTCAGTACCGACATTCTTCATCTTCCCTCCTGCGATCATCACTCCACCAAGATATGTTAATAAGGTGTCAATATCTGCCTCTGTTGGTACTCTCCATCCTGCCGGACAAAAGGTTGATGACATTATCTGATCATGCGTATATAGTCGTCCGTAAATAGGTGCGTTATCCTCGTCATCATCATAGACTTTTGAACCAGGATAATTAACATCATAGTTCTTTTTCATCCATGTCTGAGTCCCGATAACAATTTCATCATAGCCAGAATAGACAAATTGCCCTCCAATAGATGTACCATAATATGTAATAGTTGAATCAGGTGAAATTAATATCCCTATCTCTCCTTGCAATGTTTCAAGTATCCCTTCCCCGTGTTGTTCGGAAGACCCTCCTGTACGAATGTTCAATGCTCCAACATAGTCACCCTCAGGTAAATTTGCGGGGTTATCGTCTGAATTTAACCCACCAAAAAATCGTTTTTCTGATTTTATTTTCATCTCTTGGGGGCCTGATGTGTCGTACTATAAAACATTTGAAGATATTCACTTGCTGTAAATGAATTACTAAACGATCTTAATGCCTCGATCTGTTGATCATACTCTCTTTTAAGTCGTTCTTTTGCGTTATTTGATATACGTGGATCATTCTCGTCTCGTTGCCATAGAACGTATGCCCTGAGTGCAGCAACACACTCACGAGGTATCATGGATGATCCGTCTGTCTTTAATCCGGTTGAGATATATTCCATCACTATCTCAGATCGAGGGGAAGAACCAGAGAACACCAGTTGTCTGTTTTCTCTATCTACCCTGAAATAACAATCGTCAATGCCTCCGGGAAGGCCATACAGCCCTCCTACGAAAACACCATTCCGGTAATGATCACTGAAGAAGATGATGCTGGAAACCAAATCCGCTCCTATTGCTGCACCATAATAATTACCAATCAATTCCCCTGTGTCATCAAATGTTCTTGGAAACAATATGTTATCATTATGAGATATGACTCTCAGTTGACCATTATAAGGATACCCTATTTTTATGTAATCAACAAAGTCGGATGGTAATTGAACTGTCTTCGCTGCGCTCATGTGTAAATACACCACCTCGGAACCAACATCCAAGTGATACATGGCAAGGTCTTCCGAAAATCCTTCAATAGCTATCTGTACAAGCCTCTTATACTGAACAAGAGAATAGTCATTAAGTCTGTTTAGCACGGACATTATGACATAACGAATTGTTACTAAGCCACCTGTTTTCGGAGATATATTTGACATCTTATGAGGATATTAGTTTTCCTATGAGGTTTTCTTTGCGGACTGATGGCTTGTGGTATAAAGCATTTTCTTATACTCCTCCATTGCCAGTGCATTTTTGAAACTACGAAGCGATTCAACGGCATCCTTGTATTCTGCTTTACGTCTTGTTCTTTCACTTTCCGGCACTTTCATGTCGTGTTCTACCATCTGCCACAAGATATATGCACGAAGGGGGATAATAGTCTCTCTTGGCACCATAGAACTACCATCTGACTTCATCCCTGTTGAGATATACTCCAATACAATTTCTGATCTCGGTGTGTTTCCTGAAAATACTATCTGCCTATTTTCCCTGTCAATGCGATAATAAGCCTGATCAACTCCTCCGGGTAATCCAAATAACCCTCCAATAAACTGTCCGTTACGAAAATGATCGCTAAAGAAAATTTGATTTGGATCTTCGGTGTCTGCCACGAATACTCCTCCGATTACTGCGCCATAAGTTGTATTCCCAATTGCAGTTCCGGTGTCTGCAACAAATATTCCTCCGATAGTACTCCCATAAAATGTTCTTGGTAACAGGATATTATCATTGCGTGTAATAAGCCTTATTTTCCCATCAAGAGGATAACCTACTTTAACAAAATCAATAAAGTCGGCAGGCAGCGGAACCGTCTTCGCTGCGCTCATGTGTAGATATACCACTTCAAGTCCTTCTTCGGAATGAAATAAACGAAGTTCCTCGATGCCTTCAATGGCAATTTCGACTAATCGCTTGTATTGTCTCATGGAATAGTCCTGCACCCTGTTTAAGACTTGCATTACTATATGTCTGATTGTTACCAGACCGCTTGTTTTCGGGTTCTCTACACTCATGGTAATTACGAATTAACTACATTACTTGGAAGGTTTGGTACAGGGATGCGTTTACCCATCAAATCAATAACCTGCCTGATTATATCATCCTCCATTGCTGAAGGCATTGCTATCTCATCAAAGTCATCCAACTGATCAAGAGGAACTACCATCATAACATCCAATGCAGTGATCAAAGATGTTATCGGAAGTTTACTGAGTCTTAAAATTGTACTTGCCTCTCCTGCGCCTACATTTACGTTACTTCTCTGTACGTTGTACGTAGGTGTACTATCCATAGTATTAACATCCAATTCTGCAAATATCACGGCAGAAGTGTTTTCTACTGGCGCAAACACGTTTCCATTGTTATTGTGATCACACACCTGTCTCACCCCCATGTTATTCGGAAGTTGAGACGGAGCAAATGGCAGTAGTGCATATCCGGTAGTCCCCGGAGCAACCTGTCCTGTTACTGCACACTCATATATCTTACACCACGCATCCAATTGACTATAATCGCTGGATTTTAATCCATTTTGATAAGTGTCATATACCGCCCTGTTAAATACAGAGTTAAGATGAACCTTTATAATCTCGGGATGATAGATGCCCCTTTGATCTCCGGCGGAATCACTTGCAAAGAAGTAAGCAACCGCATCTATGATGTTAATCTTTTTCATTTCTTTTCTTTTTTATAATACGTTCTGGCAACTTTAATCCTCTTGATGAACTGTCAAATTCCTTAACTGTCCTATGTGAAATCTTCCCTTGTTTTTCAAGTATGTGAAATTTCTTACGTTGTGATTCGCTGACATAAGGCATTTCTATCCCTCCTTTAACTTTGTTTCGGCATACTGTACCAATTCTGCTTCACGCAAATTTACACCTATTAGACTTAATATCATCTTGGTCAATGTAAAATGTTCGTCTTTAGTCCATTCAAATTCAGTAGAAGTAGTGGGTGCATAAGTTATCCCCCCATCCCATTCTGTATAAGAGAACACCGGCTCAATAGGAAATCTGTAATATGAAAAATCAACAGCAAGTATTGTTATTGGTCTTATGTGAATCCCATCATTACGTATTACTGCAACCGGATTCATTGTTGTCGGTTGCTTGGTGTAGTTTCCTTCTCTTGCCGTGAATGCGGATTCTCTTAGTATCTCTACTATTCTGGGAAATGAAGTTGCAATACTATTTATAGTTTTGGAGTAATTATAAGCCAATGAGTCTGCGTGTGCATAATTAGAAGGAAAAGGCAATACTCCATTTGTAACAGACTGTGATAATAACAGTGTTTTAAATGCCTTCATGTCATCAACATTCTTCAATGATATATCGGCATATTCACTTGGGATAGGCTTCCCTGGTTGATATTCTTCGGGTAATCCGTACTTCTGTCGAAATAGGTCAATATTCACTACTTTGATAAGTTCATTGAACCGTACAGGAGTGATTATGTTACCCGAAAAGTCCTTATTGACTATCAGCTCTATCAGATTATATATTTCACCTAAAGTCATCTCTTATTTTATTAATTTCATTGAATCTATTTTTACAGTATCAATCTGAACGGATTTGCATCCTCCACGTGTTATCGGTGAAATACCATGTTCTCTCATTTTCTTATAAAACTTTTGATGTTCTTTATTATCCTGATATTCCTTAAATTTATCATTAGTAATGATAGTCACTACCAAAATAACCAATACACCAAGAACGTATTTAAATATCTTCATAAGATTCTTCTCATTCATATCATTGTAATTTTCCCAACAATATCTTAACATTCCCATCAACTGATTCTATGAGTTTAACCATTTGTTTATTTGTTTCGGCAGATTCATCAGAATGCATTTTTAGTGCTTCCATAATTTTATCATCCTGATCATCTACATACTTATACGTAGGTCTTATATTAAACTCATGGGATATACGTTCATCTTCCATCTTCTTTTGTTTCCCTTCTTCTTTTTCCATGATTAATTTTTGTGTTAAAAGAAATATTATTATTGATACACATACTGATATTATTACTGGTTCCTGCTCTCCAAAAATTCTTTGTGTAAGAAAAAATACAATTATTGCTATTGCAATTGAAATGATGAGTGTACACCAGATCGAGTTTAGGAATTTTTTAGGCATGACGTTTTTTTATTAAATATAAACAATAAAATAAACTAAATATCAAAAGAAAAACCAACACTATACTCCATAAATCAATCCATATTTCTTTTGAAAATAAATAAATAGATGAGAAACAACTAATATGATATATTATTTTAATTCCGAGATAAACTAATAACCCTCCAAAAAACCATTTTATAAAACCAGTTGCAAAAAGAAATATAACAGTACAAAGGGTTAGCGTGAGTCCCTCTTCGGAGATTGCCCACACTACACCCCATTGTTTTTCTGTCAATCCTAAATAGCCTTCGTGAGATAAATGATATAAACTGATCGCTATTGTAAATAACAAACAACTTGAAACGGTCAATATCTCTATCAAATCAAACTTTCGTGCCATATTTCTTATTCCATACTGTTAATTTATGAACATAATGAACATACCTAAATGGATATGTAATATTAGCAACCAAAATTTTTCCAGGAGGATCAGGCGGTTTTGGAGGTGGAGGAATAACCGGACTCATAATTTTAAGTTTTAAGTTAATATTTCAAATCGTCACAAATATCAATAGTAAAGTGTATAGTGTTTTCATAATTAATTATGTTAATGCAATTGTAGGTTCTGGTTCTGCACACTGTCTCTTGATAAAATCGTCAAGATAATATGTGGTATATTTATTTGCTGCATTGCTTTCATTTGCATAAAATAATATTTCGTCCCACGTAACAGCCGGAGCAGAATTAGTGCATAATGCAACTCCATCAATTTTAATTGTTGTACCAGTTGACAAAAATATAATTTCAACTTCATGCCATCCTGTTGTTACTGCAATTGTTGAATTTACCCATCCCCCATTAACATAATATCTCCAACTTGGACTCGTTATTATGGTGGCAGATACAGCAAGAACCCTTGTTAAAGCAAGTCTTATTTCTTCCATCATAAGGGTAGTTCCAGAAATAGTTAAACTTGTTATATATACCCAACATTTTATAGAATGTCTATTATCGTTAAATACTTTTGACATTGACGCAATCTTGGCTGTTCCTGTTTCTCCAGAATATAATTTGACACTATTTACACCGCTTCTTTTTTCCACAGTACTTAATGCAACTGTTGCATTCCCTGTAAGTGTTGTTTTCCAATTTACTAAAGGAGATCCTGTATTATAAGTTAAATCGCTTGTTACAACTCTTGTATCCCAGTTTGCACCATTTTTATATGAAAAATAAATATAAAGCAATCCATTAAATAAAAACATTTTTGCACAAGCCCTTCCGTCTTGCATAATCCAAACCTCATCTGTTAGTTGAAATCCTGAAATAGGATTATTACTTTTTAAAGCATTTGTTGCCCAATCAGCCCCATAAACCCAACCCTCCGAAGATTCGATTAACATCCAATATTCACCATTAATAAATTGTACCGAAGGAGCAGCAAAATATAAATGACCAAAATCAACATTGTTAAATACTTCAATCGCTGTTGCTGCTGCCAGTCCGTCAATGGTATCCGCAACCTTAACCCATATTTCACGAGTTGTTTTTACAGGATAATTCCCACGATTCCAATAGAGATAATATTTTCCATCATTGGGATTTTTAAAAATTGACGAACCGTTGTTGTAATATCCCGCCTGTGCAGCAACGACAGTAACTTCATCAGAAAAATTAATGCCATCAACAGAAGTTCTTTTCACGATATAAAAATCAGCTCCTGCATCTGCATAGTCCATATCATAAAATAATGTGAAAACGCCATTTTCATAAATGCAATTAGGCCATCGAGTAGATGCCATAATAGGATTGTCAGCATACTTTATCCAACCATCTGTCAATGAATTACTTCTTGCTAATCCTATTCCTTCATTCTGCGTACCGCAATAATACATCCAATATTTATAACCATCCAAATTAGCTTCAACCACACATGCTGTGTGTGTATCACCAGTTTCCCATGCTTCGGAAGCACTTAATACCTGAACTTCTGTTCCTAATTTTAAAAATGAGTTATTAAAATCAAATGAATCAAAGAACTCAAAAGTATTTCCTCCATCAGAATAAGCAGAAGTTATTTGTGAATTTCCATACCATAGATTTATAACTTTAATTGAATTTGCAGCAATCGAAGGAATTTTAACCCATATTATACTATCCCCAGAAGTGTTCCATGTTTCAATCCAATAATTAAGGAAATCATTTATGCCCACTCCTCCGGTATCCATAAAACGAATATCATAACCATTTGCATTACATCTTGAATAATCAAAATTTGCAGTAGTCAAAGTAATTTTAACCTGATAATTAGTTAATGCTCCTCCTGAAGAATTATCAATAGTAATTATTGTATTACGTGACTTCCAGTAACTCTTCCAAGAAGAGGAAGAAGCACCGATTCTTGGCTTTTTAAATCCAAATGGTTTTATGCCTATCTGTTGAACACCCATGGTTAATGAATTTTATTTCAGAAACCATACTTTAAACGTACACCCGGTAGTTGGCACTAACGTGGTAAATCTCCCTTCAAACGGGATATATTGAGGATATGTGTAGGCTAATTTATTTGCTGCCACATTTGTTGATGTTCCAGTCTTGCCTGCCCTGCCCATGGTTGTTTCTTCTTGCATGGCGGTAAATGTGCCTCCATTCTCATCCATGCTCATGAAAGCTGCAACTATTTTACCGGTGAAATCATGACTGGCTAAGGTAATTATATCCCAGACATCAGGAGTTCCGGCACCACCATTTCCAAGTGCCAGATCGTTTACTGTAGCGTTATATCCCATGACTTTAAATATTATATTACAAACGGACTAAATACGATAATTGATTCAAAGTTACAACTATTTGACAAAAGAAAGCCCGGACTTCGTTAAAAAATCCGGGCGACATGAAAAGAGTAAAACTACGCAACGAAAAATGGAATACTATTCGTCTTCGTCTTTATCTAGTTTAGCTTCTTTTTTCTTCCCTGCGTTGGGGTTGTTTGTCAATAACACGGCTTGTACGTCTTCCCTAAATCCTTCATTCCCCTGATAATACTCATACAAGGCTTCATTAGGACTTTTAGTTACAGGTATCTTGCATACCTCGGTAATACCTTCTTTTGTCTTCCATATCCATCTTTTTACCTTCCCGGTGTTCTCGTACACGAGTAATCCAAGGTCCATGGTTTTTGTAATAGACACACGTGTTTTTATTTCTTCTTCGGCATTTACCATGCGGAAAAATTCATCTGGACCTGTTTTTGTTTCATTGATCTTGGTTTCAAGTTGCCATTGTACCTGAGCAAGTGTGTATTCGTCAATGCCGGGGATGAAATATGCTTTCGCAACTTCACGTAATTTGGCTTCTGGTAATCCGAAGTCCTCTCCGTAAAGCAATCCTTCAATTTTTGTCTGAAGTCTTTTCCTTGTTGCCCTCTTTTCTGCTTCTGTCACGAGGTCTTCAAACATAAACTTAGGTGTATTTGACTGCACAAGGTTCTTGTTCTCTTTGAGTTCTTCTTCGCTTATGAGACGATATTCAGACTTTCTCAAAAGGAAATAAATGAGTTCAATGTCATTGCGTTTCAGCCACCTTGAACCAAAAAGCAGGAATTTCTTTGGGGTGTACTTCTTAATGTTCTTCTCATCAACCGTGACATTTTCTGCATACCTCCATACCTCTGTGCCGTTTGGGGTCTTAACAAGTGCTTTCAGATCAAAAGAAATTGATCTTGGTTGGTCTGGTTTACGGTTGTGTTTCAACCTGCTTGGTACAATCCTACTTGGAGGATATGTTACCTTAACTGGAAATTTGCCATGAAAAAAGGCTTCAACAGCCTCGATTTCTTTTGCCGATAACTTATACGGCTCATCATTCTTGTATAACATAATTATTAAGATTAAAGAAGATAAGGGGAAGTTCCCTTCCCCCTCCTCTGTGGTTACAATACTATTTTGCTTCCAAAAGAACCATCTGGTTGCCTCCCCTGTGATGTGCTCCAAGATGTGTTCTCTGGTATGTGTTGCGATTATCAATATCGGTCACTTTCAGACCTTCTCCTGCGCCACCTACCTGCCAAACTTCCATTCTCCGTGAATACTTGCCAAGAGCACGATAGCGAACACCAATGCTATCAATCATCTTGCCGGATTTTGGATCTTTTCTCTGGTTGAGTGGAAGGAATACTCCCATCTTAGGTGCGGTAGAACCTGCAACTCCATCAGTCTGCGGGTTATTGAATCCACCCATTCTCTTGAACATAAATGTTCTCTCTGATTTGGTCAGATAGGTGAAGTTCACTGATGCACTAAGAGCCTCGTTGGAGTGGAACAATGCCTCGTTTGTTGCCTGTTTTGCAAAATTGATATTAGTGTTTGCAAAATAAGTTTTGAGTGCATTCTCAATATCCTGATGGAGTGATATTCCTAACAGTCCGAGGATATTATTTCCTGCAAACTCTCTGTCAAGAGTATTTGCCATTTCGTCAAACTCATCAACGGTAAATGCTCCGTCAACACAAGCCTGTTCGTTCCCTATTCGTCTGATATAAGGAATAAGTCCTTCTGTGGTTTTGATAGGACGGCCTGTTATAGGGTCTGTTATGACGTTTGTTGACCGTTTTCCCCAAAGGAGAGCACCATCAATCTTCAGTGCCATACGGTAGTCAATTTCAAGTTGTCCCTTGTAATAATATGCAGGGAGTGACTGTCCTTCGCTGGTAATTGTTACCCATGACTGATTGACCATTTCTGATCCGGTAACACCAATGGATTCCTTGATTATCTGTGCATCATTGTCGTATTCCCATGTGCCGGATAATGCACCGGTTGGCTGTCCTGATCCTTCCGAAAATGCACTTGTCCTTATTGCAAGAGTATCTCCTGCGGAAAGTGCGGGGAATTGGTCTGTTATCTCATTAAGTCTTACCGTTACAACTGGTGCTGCCGGAACTGTGACATCAATATCAATAACTGATCCCATAGCCTCATTTGAGAACTTCAAAATATCCCATTTCCTGAGATAGAAATTGTTGTTTGCATCAAGGTCAACGGTATCGAGTGTGAATATGATGTTTGCGCCAACTGCGGGTTGTGCTACGTTGGCCCTAACATGAACAACTTCGTGAATATTATTATCCTCAAAGTGTCCGTAAGTGTCGAGTGCTACCGGTTGTTCAAATCCCATTGATCTGAGTAACTGGAAGTAAGATGCGCCCTGATCTCCCCGTCTGCTAAACAGGGTGTTCAAAATCTCTGGCTTGTGAAGGTCAAAGTTTGAAATGATGTCTGAGGCATATATTTGAGCAATAGCTTCTGGTCCCATGATTTTAGTTTTTTAAAAAATGAATACTATTTAAGAATACATTGCCTCTTGTAATTACTGTTTCAAAAAAATTATCTTCCTGTTTCCAATTCGTATGCCTTCTTACGTTGCTCCTCTTCTGTTGATACTTTAGGTACAGCAGGTGGATTGTCGTTGTTCTTAGGCGATGGATTGTGGTAAAATTTCAGTAAATCATTTTCGATAATAGTTCTCGCACGTTCAAATATGGCGTGGTAGATTTCTGACCGATTTGAGTTCTGAATGTCATCGAACATTGCTTGTGCTACCATCCTGACGTTTGCTTCATTAACTTCCAATTGGTTGCTAACTACATAATCAAGAGCGTTTTTTAGCACGGCCTTCTTAGACTCCTCCGGTAATACGAAGTTGACAATAGGTTCTGTTCCTCCTTTTAAGGTTATCGGAATAGTTGAAAATTCCGCACCCATTTTTTCATTTACCGTTGTCCATGCAGTTTTTTGTTTTTCTTCAACCTCTGGTGTCCATTTGGACTGAGGTGAGGCATCTTCTTTTGGAATCTCTGGCATTTTGATCTTCTCTTTCAGAGTTCTTAACCTTTCTCTGGCCTTCGCTCCATCGGAACTTACACCAATAAGATTAGTGTCGTGGTCAAAAATGAGTTTATCCAACTCCTCCTGAGTAAGTTCTCCAGACTCTACCCTTTTGGGGTCAATAAGCGAGGAATCCACATTATACTTCTTCTCGAAGTATTTGCGTACCTGTGGTTCCTTTCCTGCGAATGCCGGGTTCTCAATGATATGTTGCATGACCAACGCATCCATGTCACTCATGTTTGCTAAATCAGTGCTGTTAATCTTATTGAAAACGATGGCGTCTTTAATACCTGTCTCACGTGCAAACTCATTAAACTTCGCAATGTCGTCACTTGCAAAGGCGTGTTTTGGTTTTTTCGCTAATGAATCTGTAAGTTCCTGAGTCTTCTGTCTCAGAGTCGTCAGTTCCTTAAATGCTTCAGGTATTGCTTTTTTGGCATCATCAACCGTCTTAAACTGATCACCGAATATCTCATTCAGTATGCCAGTGCGGATGGCCTCGATGTCGGGTACAATATCTTTTATGGGTTCTGTTTTGGAAGTATTTACAACGGGTTCGGTTTTAACCGGTTCAGTCTTTCCTGTATCGGGTACAACCGGTTCCTCCGTTATCCCGTTTAGTTTATTGATTTGTGTTGCTATTGATGCTGTGTCCACACCCTCAATTGACATGAGTGCGTCCATTTCTGAATCACCGCCTGCTTGTTTCTTTGCCATAGTTAGTTGTTATTTGGTTTTACAAATTTATGAAAATTCCTTATGCCGATACCGGAACTTGATTTTTTGCCGTGTCCTGAACAATACTTAAACTGGATTGAAGACCAAGTTTTTCCATATCTCTTGAATGTTGAAGTTGGGCATATTTCTCATCAATAGCTTTTTTGGCTTCATATAGTTTGATTTGTTCGTCTGTTTTGACTTTTTCCTCGTTCTCTAATAATTGATTTTTGAGTTGAATTGCTTCTTGTTCTCGTTGTTTATCTAAGTTCATATTGGCTTCTTGTAGTTTTTGTTGCTTCTCTTTGTTCTTTTTTGTTTTATAATTCAAAAATGCTTCAGCATATTTTAAACTACCAGACTCCAAAAGTCTTTCTATCATCAAAAAGTCAGCCAACTCAATTCCAATTATTCCATCCCTGTCCGGTGACATTGCCTTTGTCGCTGCATTAAGAATACTTACTTTCCTCTCTCTCGTGGGTTTCGCTTCATATTTGATGAAGTAATTCGCATCTACGGTATCTGCACCAACGCTTATGACCTGTACCCCGATATTGCCTATTACTGGCATATATCCTGTATAGGCTTCTTTGTCGTGTTTTATAAGCAATTGCAGTCTCAGGGATATATTCTTTGCAGTTTGTTCTTTTAAGGTTATATAAGCTCCATAAATTGAGCGTAAGGCATTATTTGTTGCTGCCATTGCGATTTCCGATCCTCCTACTGACTGTTCAGGATTTGGAGTTGTTGCATCCGCTATTTGATTTATACCCGTGAGGTCACGAATAGCATTGGTATTAAATTCAAATATCGTGATGAACTCTCCAAGTTGCGCTCCGATGCCTCCCTTTAACTCTTCGATTGGATTACGTCCACTCGGGGTGTTCATTACTCCCTTATGAGTAGTTGCCTTCCAAATCAAATTACCGGTCTGTCTCTGTATTTTCAGAATTTCAAGAGGTTCCATCTTGTTCTTCCCAAGAGTCATGTTCTGTAAAGAGGTAAATTCGATAGCGATTCCGGGAGGTGATGCCATTGCAATAGCATTTTGCAACTTACAATAAGTTAGGGCTATCTGATGTAGGTGAGATTCTGAAAGACTTACAAGCGATCTGTAAGGTAGTTTATAAAGATGATACGATAATTCCACTTCTTTCTTACCCGGACGTGGCACGTCAAACTGTAATCCAAAATCGTACACGTGATCTGTGCCTACTATCCATTTGCATTTATAAACAACTTTGATATCAAACTTCTCAGTCTTTTTCTTATCTGTGTTATGAACTTTTCCCCATTCCTCATCATAGGTTAATTCAGTTCCGTATTGCGTTGTGCGAGTAGTACGGTAACGACTATCTATTGAAAACCACTCACTATCCATTACATCAACAAGGAATCCATCATAAGTGCCTGAATGAGTATCCGTGCTGTATGAGTAAGTACTCAAATCAGGATTACCGTTCATCCCTTCGTATTCCTTTGCTAATGCGAGGAGTTCTTCTTCTTTTATTTCAGGATTGAATTTACGGAGATCAGAAATAAGTACCTGAATCAACTCTCCCGCATATTCCATGTTTTTGTGATCAACCGATTTTGAGTATTGCCCGACAAAAACTGCGGGGTCAACGTATCTTACTTTTACTTTTTTGGTGTACTGATCGGTATAGTCTTTTGTTGCTGCACAATTTATCACGCAAAGGTCTCTGATTATTTGTCTCTTTATCTCTTTCCATTCAGAGATATAAAACGTGTAATCAAGCCCCTGTTCAATCTCAATTTCCTTTGCGAGTTTAAATCCTCCGGCTCCTTCGTATAGATTTAGTTCCTCCATACTTTCAGGAACATATTCTCCTGTGCGGTCGATGCCCATAGATTGATCTATGTAATTGAGGATTTCTTTGAACTTCATCCGGTACTGCATATCCAATTTTGCAGATTCTTTTTCTTCCGTACTCGAAGGGTCAACTGCTGTTGCTACTACCTGGTGATCGGTTTGTTCCAACATCCCCTCTACTACCCTTAAAAATTTTGGCATGACAGAGAATACATCCCAGTTGATATTCATGTAACCTGTCATCTTTGCATTGGGGTCTGCTACTTCGAGTAGTATTTTCTGATATTGACGTGGATCTTGTTTTCCGTCTGCTAATTCTCTTAATGAAGCAAATTCACTTACGGTAGAAAATGGTATTGCGCTTTTGCCTGTCTTCCATCTTGAATACATGGCTTCGCACCACTTCTTTCCCCATTCTTCATTTTTCTCTTTTGGATTAATGTCATCCTTTGGAAACGGATAACCTCCTTTGGTGTATTTTTCGAGCGAAACTGGCATTTATCAAAAGATTTTCAACAAAGTTAATGTTTTATCTCTTAACTATAAGTCCTTTTCTGAAAGAAGTTGTCAAGCACATATTCCTTCTCGTTCAATTCTTCTATCTCATCATAAACTCCACGAGTCCCAAGTAATGCATATCCCCCTGCTGTGAATAAGTCATAATTAGTCATGTCTTCAGGACCATCAATATCCCTGCACTCTTCAAGAACTTCAATATGAGTTTCAATATCCGCCTCGTTCTCAATCCATGTCATGTACTCAGTAAAAATGTCCTGTTTTACTTTGTTTGCAGTAGTCCCGGGAGTTTTGTTTATCTCGAAAGTTTTAGGATCAATCTTAAAAAGTAGATATTCCGAATATCCTCTTTCTACAAAATAATCCCAAAGTAACGGAACGTCTATTTCAGGGAACATCTTTACTCCATAATACACGCACATCATAAGCATATCTTCTGCATAGATATTTTTATCAAAAGTTCTCTGTGCATAGGTGCAGACAAATTTCCGTTTCATTGAAAAATCTCCGTCTCTGATTTTTCCTTTCCTTACAACGGCTCCTCCTCCTTTTGACTTTCTATTTCCCTCTGTGATATTGAATTTGAATGGGTCTCCTCCTGCTACTCCCCAATGCGTGTTTGCGGGTTCAATTAATCCATCATCATTCCTGATCCACTTATTAGATTCACTATCATTTAATTGTTGACTGAGACGAAATTTGCCTTGCGGATTGGCAACAAAAATAACTTTGGAATCCCTGAGATTGTCTTTCCATGCAAAATTACCTACCGCAATATCCTGTCGTGCAAAAGTCAGATTGTCAATATAGTTTTCAACTTTGTTCATATTGAACCCTGATGACTTTGATGCGGTTCTGAAACATTCTGCAAATCGGATAGGGTATAGTCTTATGTTTTCCGATAATTTCTCTTGGTCTAACTCATACCCTTTTCGTATGTTAAGCAAATACTCGTGTGCTCCTATTTTTCTTCCGATGTATTCCGCTTGCATTTTATTTGGTGTTCCCTTTATACTCATCCCGTACGGGTCAATGAATCCCTGTAATCCATCGTCTGCCGGAATAAATAAGTTTGCAAGGCCTGACTTAGTTTGTCCGTTCGGGTTTCGTTCATAATACTTACTCATGTTGCACTGGTCTTTAAATGCCTTCCCTCCTCCTTTTTCCATCTCTCCTACGGTGGAAGTCTTAATGGTGAATCCGATTATATCACCTCCCATTACAAGGCATTCCTTGACTACTGCGTGTCGATCCCAACAAGAAAGTCCCTTTTTAAGTTTTCCCACCTCGTCATCATGATGAAAATATAGTTTGTCACCATCATAAGCTGACGGGTCTGCCATTTCATAATTAATACCTGATTCAAGTCCCAAGTCTGACTTTGATAATGCTCCTTTTGAAGATAGTCTGGTCGCCGGAGGTGAAAATGAAAGTTCTGTTTTCGGAGACGTTGAACCCTCGTAACTTGGTTTAAAGAAGAAAGGCAATTTCTTCCATGGCGCAACAAGGTGTCTCAGGAAGCATTTACGAGCCTGAACATCATTCATAGACTGAATCCCTCCGAAAGCTCCCATCGTTCTGCTTATAATCTCGTAGTTGATACATTCAGCCTTGTACGTTGCTCCTTCCCTACGGTGTTTTGCATAATTGAACCCAAAGAATAGTCTTCTTCCGAAGTCAACCCATTCATATTTTCCGTCTTTGTCTCTTATGGCTTTCCCTTCTGCATCTACTCTTGGTGCCTTTGTTTCGGTGTATATTTTTCTGGCGAACAAAAAGAATCTTCGATCTCTGTCTCTGTATTTTGGTAATCCTACATCAATAAACCACCATCCGCAATAGAAGTAATGCCACCCGTCAATGTATGTTGGTACTCCATTATTGTAGAACCAATATCCCTGAAGCCTTCGTCTCCATTGTAGGTCAATAAACTCTATCTCTTCAGAATAAATATCCTTGTGTTCCTCCAATTGTTCCCATATCTCATCCAAAGTCTCGTGCTTTGATTGGAGTTCCTTTAATCTCTTTGGTAATTTAGGTGGGTGCCACATCTGTTCCTTTGCCGGAAGTCCAAAATTATCAATAAGATGAGGTTCTGGAGGCACTGGTAATTCAATCTCTATCGGGAACAAATCTTTATCATCGGTATTGACAAACACACTCTTCTCTGCATCCTGATATTGTGACAATATTTGAGGATCAACTTCTTTATAATATCTCTTTAAGAGTGCAAGGTGGTTCATCTTGGAAATGTATTCTTAATTACTTGTTCATAATTAATCGAGAATAAACTTTGCATTTTATGTTCTTCTATTGATAATTTGCTGATCCACCAATAAAACGCTTCATAAGGATCGTTAAAAAACTTACTTATGCTTTTTCCCGCATTAATATTCTTTTCAATGGAATTAACTGTTGTTGTTACAAATCGTGGAAACATTTTATATTCTCTCATCCTTTGAGGTTGTTGTCCTAAAGGACACCCGATACATCCAAGACGATGAAATCCTTTATCATAAAAATCTGAATATGCAAGATTGTTCTTATGAATGTATGCCCATATATCTTTAGTCGTCCAGTGCATAATAGGATATACGTGAATCTTATCCTTTATCCTTGTGTCGCAAACTTCCGGTTCTTTAAGTGCTAATAACCGCCTCCCTCTCTTTGATATTTTTTTTGATGTTTTCCCTCTTTTAGCCCAACTTATTTCTTCTTCCCTTGACTCATCAATTCTTAATCCTTCGTAAGTTTTTGCGCCCTTACCGACATATTCTTTTAGATGTTGACAACAAAATCTGTTCTGCCGTGTTGGTAGTCCATATTTTTCAATCAATTCCCAAAAAGAATAACGAGGTTGAATGATTTGTACATCAGGAAAATTATTTCTGATAAACGAAATATGCCCGGGAGGATCAATAGTTGTATTTTGATAACTATATGTAAAAGCAAGTCCCGTCTTTCTGGCTAATTCTTTTAAGACAACACTATCCTTACCTCCCGAAAACTGAACAATATTTTCACGTCTTGGGTCATAAAGACCAATCAGTATTTTGATACTCTGTTTTTCTAAATCTGTATTCATCTTCCTCGTAATGTGTATCCTTCCTCGTCATGGTGACAAGTAAGTGTTTTAATAAAATATCCTTTTCTACCTGTCTGCTTCATTTCTTCGGTAAGTCTTATCCAAAGGTCTGCATCTCCCGGATTCGGTGTCCCTGTGGCCTCAAATACATCCCTATAACGTAATTTAGTGTCCGAATACTTCACGCAAGAACTTGATGCTATCATTCCTCCCGGAACCGGATAAAACTCTTCTACTTCGTTATTAAGTGGCTTATATGGCAAGTGGACAGTATTGTAACTTGATGCCGTGCAGACAAAAAATGGATTTTTTTCTTCAATAACCCGATTAATGAGTTCCAAATGATTGTTTCCCCATGAGTCATCGTGGTCTAAATGGCAGATATACTCAATACCATCTTTCAAAGCATGATCTATTCCTGTAATGAAAGCCGTCAATCCTCCGCTACACCACAACTTCATGTCTCCAAATTTATACTTCTCCCTTTCTACTGAATGTGGCAAGTTGATGCACGTTACATTTGGGTATGGTGTTATTATTGTTTTCAGTTCCATGTCGTTATCATAATGATCTCCTATAACATAGACCTGAAAGTTCTTAAATGTCTGAGAATGGATGCTTGCGAGTGCCCGTCTGAGGTATGCAGGAGTCTTCCCGTCTGGTCTCTGATAGGTTGCGATAACAACTCCTATCTTTGCTATGTTTTTTTTAAGAATGAAGCAATTACTTTCCGTAACAGTTAATGGAAATGCACCTATCTCATTTTTCATACACCCAATAACTTCATATCTATTGCCCATACATGAGACTATGCGATCAATTGCAGGTTTTACTTCGGGACTGAACTGACTATCCATGTAATCATCAAAAACAATATATCCTCCCGGTTTCACCATCCCTGAGTACATCTCAAAGTCCTGAGTTACATCAGTAAATGAGTGTCCTCCATCAATGAATAATATATCTATGCCTCCATGAATACTATTTCTTATCCTGTTGACTATATTTACGTCATGTGAACTCCCCTGTATGTACTCAAACTTATTTCCGGGATAATTATGTCTTAAAACATTTGCGTATGCGATATTTGGGCTTATTGGAGTTCCTGTATCAATGGAAAATACATTAGTCTTAGGTCTTTGAGTCATAAGACATGCGCTCGCTCCCGCATAACACCCGATTTCTACATAATTTATTTCACCTTCATACATACTGGCAATGTCATAAAGAACATGAAAGTGATGATGAAATGTTTTTACGGTCTTGCTAATCTCTGCAAGTAGATCGAGTGACTTTTGAGAATGAATTATCATATAAATTGTAATATTGTTTGTGATTTAAAATTAGCAAATCTCTTTTCTTCTTTATCAAAATAAGATTTATCTATCTCAAAACCAATAAAGTTAATTTCTGATTTATATGCAGCTATTCTATTAGAACCACTTCCCAGATGAGTATCAATAACCCACATCCCACTTTCCCCAAATTCTTTATACATCAAATCATAAATTAATACAGGTTTTTGAGTTGGATGTATTCTTTTTTCATTGAGTTTTTTGTTTCCTTGTTGTATCATTGGTTCTTTTAAACTTTTGGCTTGCATCATTCCCGCCCAAAGAAGTGGTACTGTTATTTCATAATCAATAAAACTACAATAAGCAACTTCATATCTATTAAAACTTACTCCATCGGCGACTCCTTTGTCCCATCTAATCCTTCCGTTTCCTAACCCTGTCCAATTTACAAATTCAACTCCAAAAATTATTTGATGTCTACTGATTCTTAAAAGTTCATCAAAGTATTCCTGTCCCGGGACTTCTTTATCCCAATCTTTTAATTCATAAGGTACTTTATTTCTATTTCCATTCAATCTTGTTCCATTCTTCTGCTTTACGGTTGTGTTCATTTCTTTTAAAAATGGCATGTTTGCAACATCTTTCCCATAAGGTATGTCACAAACAGCAATATCAAATTGTTTGTCTTTAAAAGAATATATTTTATTTCTATAATCTTCATTATAGACTATACTGGTTAACATATTATTGTTTTGTAATTACAGGTTTTTGTTTGATTGAAAATATTGGGATTGTTTTTTCTAAACTCATAATACGGATGCCCTTTCTGGTAGTAATCCCACGTCAGATGATATGCCTTTGCACCCTTTGTTTTTACCCATCTTAATCCCTTAGATGCACATGCCATACGAAAATCATCATCTATTGAACGGGGTGCATTAAAGAGAATGTCAAGGTCTTTATTTTGAAGTGTCATCAAATGTGCTCCACTATCACACCAGATATAATCTTTGGTTACTTGTTTTGCTCTCGGAATCCAATCGGAAGGTTTTGCAATATGATGTGGAAAATTGCTCATATTCAAATCTACCGTGCATACCCCTACTTCCGGGTGTTGAAGTATCTGCCAAATCTCCTGAAATGTATTTGCCGTATTATTTACAAGCAAGTCTGCATCAGTAAAAGTGATATAAGGATATTGTCTTATTAATGGTTGAAAGTCTCTCAGGAATATCTTAACTGCGTTATCCGCTATATTTTCCTCGAACTGAATATATCCTTTTAGTCTTTGTTGAATTAAAAATGCCTCTATCTGTGGACTGTTTGGACTCTTGTTTTCAACAATGAAGTAATCCTTGTTGTCCATGTACATACTCTCGAAACACTTTGCAATATGTTCGTGGTTATTATAACACCATAATATGCAAAGATGATTATTCATTTACGATGATAATTTGGCACGATAACCCTGTCTGTGTTGTTACACGTCAGAAGTTCATTGCTTCCAATATTCACGTCAACTGTTACTCCCGCATGCACGGCACTATCGTTTCCGATATTTATGTGAGGTACCACCGATGATCTTATGCCAAAGAAGTTCCGATCTCCTATTGTGCAATGTCCGCATACGATTGTTGCGGATAATATATTATGATTTCCTACGGTGCAGTCATGCCCGATGTCGCACCAGGGAGTAAGGTAATTGAAGTCACCAAGTTTCACATTTGCCCCGATTAGCGACCATGCTCCTACAATGTTTCCCTCTCCCTTTATCTCTGACTGAACAATACAAGATGAATGGATGACATTTGGAAATTTGGCTCCCTTTGCCTTCATTATAGCAACTACCTTTTGCCGGAAGTCAATATGTGTCATCCCAAGAACAAATACATCATCTGGCCCCGGACGATAATTGTCGATAGTTCCAAGTATGGGATACTTCTGAAGATTGTCGTACTGCTTGTAGTATTTCCCGATGTTCTCAGGATATTCCAAGAATCCCAAGATGCCTTCAGGAAACAAACTCATTATTTCTGATACGGCACCACCTGTGCCAATTATGATTATATTATTCATGTTGTGTATAAATTTTGTGTTTACTGAGGTCGGGGTACGGTAACTCGATGTCCGGCATTTGTTTTTTTGTACCATTAACGTTATAAAACTTCGCCATATTGAGAAGTCCAAGAGATGCAATCATTGGATTCATGTAAAAGTTATAACCAATCATCTTAAAAGAATCCTGAACAAGATAACCGCACTCCTCTCTTCCTGAGAAACGAGCCTTTTTAAACCACACATAAGCATCATAATTATCAGTTAAAATACACCCTCCCTTCCCCAGATTCAAGTGCTTATAAGCTCCTGTGAATGAACAACACATATAGGTATCTGGTAAGTACATATCCCCTGTGAATCTGAGTGCGGAATCCCATACTTTGCTTCCAAGTAACGGATACGCTCCTTTCAAATATCCATCTACACTTCCTGTTGGTTTATAGAACTTTACATTTCCTCCTGCATGTATGATTTCGCACGGAATTGACGGATAGGTATAGCAAGGTATAACGATATCCTTCCCTTTGATGTTATCATACATCAACGCAAGGAATATAGCATTGCTTTGATTATCTACCGTTACACAATATGGTGCTCCGGTGTATTTGCATATTTCCTCCTCAAAAGCCCTTGTTACTTCATGCACGTTGTTCATAGCATTTCTTTATTTCGTTTTCGATTAACTTAAAACTTATCAAATTTCCTACTGCCTCGTCCGGGATTATTATGTCAAACTCCCTTTCCAGAAATACAATCATCTGTACGTGATGTATGGAATCCCAATTTGAGGTATTATCCATATTGGACTGATCGGTTATTTTCTCAATAGGCATCTCGAATACCCTTGCCATAACCTTTTTTATTCTCTCATTCATAACGGAAGTATTTTGCTGCGTGTGGTTTGTAGTCGTTACTATTTATTGTGAATATACTTTTATCATCTGTAAAGTTAAATCCAAGTTTCGGATAAAAGTCTGCCACCTGTCCATTTTTTGATGTCGGGACATAAATACCTAAAACTAATGTATCTGATTTTCGTTTCTTGTAGTCTTTCATTATCTTGTCTATAAAGGCATATTCAATGCCTCTGCCAAGTATCCGACAACTTAACAAGAATATATCTATAACTCCATGATATATTGCACATACTCCTGTCAATCCATTATCTCCAAACTTATCCTTTACCGACAAGGTATATACATATCCAGACGCCATGAATCTCTTTATATTATCCTCATTACAACGATGGGATGTCAAGTTGAATTGATTTGTCTTTTGAGTAAGTTCCACAATACGTGGGATGTGTTTCGATTCATTGACCTCTATTTTGAGCACCATGTCAAGAGATGCAAGGTATTCATTGATGTCCGTGAATTGTTCCTTTGCTTTCGCTCTCTGGTAGTTCTCCTTGTACTGTTGGGTCTTTGTGAAATTTCCTTTGAGGTCAAAATTATCCAAAACAACTCTCGTTAACTCTTGGGGAGTGATTGTCATTACTTCCGGCAACTGTTTCTTTACAAGTTCCCTTTCAAATTCAGAATCATCTACAAATACTATCGCATCCAACCCGACATTAAGTTCTTCTGCAATCTCTTTCAGATTCGATGCCTTGTCGTTCCAATTAATGCGTTTTACAGAGATATATTTCTCGGTCAATAACTGATCTTTCATTGCCTCTATCACGTCTGTTTCATTGTTCTTGCTACACAATCCAATGATTACACCATGATTTGCAAAGAATATAATATCTTGCTGCAGGTCGGTGTCGTGTTTTATTTCTTCTTCTCCAACAATCCCTTTCCATAGGGTGTTATCGCAATCAAAGATTATTGCTTTTTTCATTCCTTACATTTTACTAATGAAGTACTACTTAATACCATTACTCCGTGTTGATTATGTATGTTTATTCCAAGTTTTATCTGATTAAACTTTGGCATTTTATCCATTACTTGAGCCTCTATGGTTAACTCATCGTTCACATAGACAGGACTCAAAAAAGACATATTCTGTCTTACCCAAATTGCTCCATCTCCCGGCAAATGCATTCCTATCATTGTAGAAATAAAAGATGCCACTAACATACCGTGAACAATAGCATTTTCTCCAAAGTGTATAGAATTAGTATCGCCTGTAATTGCTACAAATGTATAGACGTCAGAGGCGTATATAGCAACTTTTTTGGACATTTTTTGTCCAATTTTAATTTCTTCGTACTTCATAGCATCCTCCATAGATTTGCTCCAAAATTGAATCCTGCTCCAACACCTACAAGCATAAGTAAATCGCCTGACTTTATGAGTTTTTTATTTACAGCCTCATCAAGTGCTATTCCAATACTTGCTGCACCGGTGTTTCCTATCTCGTCAACATTGATGTATGACTTCTCTCGAGGTATTCTCATCTTGTCAAGGATATACTCATTAAGCACCTTGTTTGCCTGATGAAAGATAAAAAAATCAATCTCACCAATGCTAAGATTTTCCTCTTTGAGAAGTTCTTTTATTGAATATGGCATATTGGTTACTGCCATCGTCCAAGTCTTGTGTCCTTCGTGTTCAATTAGTCCTCCTTTTTTTAATCGGGTGTCCTCGTAATAGGTTGAATCGGTACAAAAGAATGAATTGATATGCCCAATGCCGTACGGTGTCCTTCCAAGCAATATCCCTGATGCTCCATCACTGAAAAATGGTGCCGAATATTTATCTGTCTTGTCAGTTAGTCTCGATAGTATCTCTACTCCGATGACAATGGCATATTTTATCTTCTGGTTTCTTCGCATGGTATCTACTGCAATATCGGATGCAGTAATGAGTCCGGTGCATACTCCGTTTACATCTATTACTTCACAATGTTTTGGACCTCCTATTGCCTGATGTATCTTTGCAGACATTGGAGGAAACACATAATCCTGACTGAAAGAGGCAATCATAATGAGTCCTATTTCTTTCGGGTCTATGTGTGGAAATCCGTCTTTGAGTAATAACTTCTTTGCCACGATAGTTGCCATAGAAGATGCCGTCTCTCCCTCTGATACATAATACCTGCGTTTTATGCCAAGTTTTGACATTATCCATTCCTCTGTCATTCCGGGAACATTCTGACATACTTCCTTATTGGTGTTGATGTTGTTGGGCAAATAACTTGCCGTTTTGATTATTCCTATTCCGTTCATATTATTATTTTAAAAGTTCAATATTCTCATAAATATTACCAATAACAAACGGAGAATAAAATTTTTGAATATCCGAATCAAAACATCTCGATAAAAGTCCCCATCTATTAAATTTATTTTTACAATAAAATGCCCCGTCCTCAAAATAAACAGTCATCGGGCCATTTTCCTTAGACATTGCGATTAAAATATCCCCTTCGTATATTTCTTTGCCATTCTTGTCTTTCAACCCTGTAAATTCAACTACTTCGTATTCGTCTGAATAATTAAGAGACCTTGTTGCTAAATCATCAATTGGAAGTAATCCAATTATTTGACCGTCAATAGTAAAAAATACACATTTGCCTTGAATGCGATTACATTCTTTACCGTCTTCGGAAAATTCAAATTTGTTATCAAAAAACTGGTTAGGTTTTCCATTAGTGTAAACTCCTTTCTGCCAATCATACGGATATACTTTTAAGAAAGCTCCAGTTTCTTTATGCCATAATTTAAACCTATGTTCTCGTTTCATTTATGAAGTCCTCCAAGATAAATTGTTTGCGAAGTAATATAACCTGATTTTTCTGAGCAAAAGAAGTCAATGACATTAGTTATGTCGTCAATGGTTGCTTTGCGTGGTATTGGGAATGTCTTAACTAACGCATCCACCGTCTCCGGCTTGTGTTGTGCAAGCATATCCGTATCAATAGCCGATATTGCAAGGGTGTTACAAGTTATGTTCTGACGTGCATACTCTTTTGCAAGGATATTTGTCATAGTTTTCAGTCCGGCTTTGCAAGCTGCATACACACTGTCTCCCATTGCCTCGCACACATCCGCAATTGAACCGATGTTTATTATTCTGCCATAAGGGATGTCGTACATGAGTTTTGATGCCTCCCTGCACACCAAAAACGGTGCGAGTAAATCCACCATTATCATTTGATATGCATCAAATCCAGGCATTTTCTGTGAGAATCTGGAAGACATAATGGCTGCATTGTTGATACAAATATCAATTTCTGAGGTAAGTGCTTTTATCTCAGAAAATACTTTTTCTATTTCTATTGGCATTGATAAATTAACTGCATAATGACGATAATTTATGTCATCCTGAACTTCACTTCCACTTATGCCTATTACTTTTGCATTATGGGCAAGGAAATGTTCTGCAATACTTCTTCCAACACCTCTACTTGTTCCTGTTATTAAAACTGTTTTTTCGTTGTACATAATTATTGATTTAGAATATTTGGGAACACTGAAATTAATTCACCTATTCTCGGATGGTTTTCAGGATACATCCATCCTTTCGGTAGTGGATTTTTTGCCCTGAACTCCCATTTGTTTTTTTCTTTTACAAGTTCTGTAATAACTGATAAAAAAACTTCTTCCCTTTTTGTCTTTGCTTTCATGTCATTTGTATTTAATGGGAAATATTGCATCTCCCGGCTCCACGTGAGGTGCTGAATAAAAATTTGGTTTGCCCATATATATCCATTGTTCTGCTAAAAAACGATTAGTATGATTGAGTTCACTTATTGGAGGACATCTATTGATATACTCCCTTCGGAACCACCAGAAATTACCAGAGAAATGATTTGGGGACTTCAGATAACCAATGGAGGACACATCATAACCATTCTCTACCCTATCTCTATGTTCCTGATAGCGATTTATCAGTTGCTCATTCATCATTGATCTCCAATGATTTATAGGTACTTCAAATGGTCTGGTTACTGCTTTGGTGTGGAAATATAATCCTACATACTGTGAGTCATCTGCCTCGATTAGCCTGAGTGTAGGAAACTCGTAGTCCTCTGGTCTGTTTGAGTAATATTTGATTTTTAACTTCGGGTACACGTTAACAAAATACTTTTCAAGAAAGGCTTTCTGGTCTGGCGCACCAATGCACCCAATGTTTATTTCCTCACATTCGTCATAAAGTCCTGACGTAAGTAATATGCGCATTTGATCTGTAATTACCGTGTACCAATGCGATACCATCCAAATATGCCAAAACACTTTTGCTGTCATTTGTTTTCTTCTTTAAATGCTGGTTCTCCGTTCTGTGCCCTCTTTGCAAAGTCCTCCGGTCTGAGTGCAATTCTTTCGTCCTCCAAGCAACGAAGCATTTCGTCTTTCAGATAGGGATTTGAGTCTTGGTTGAGCATTTCCAAAAGATTCTCTTCCAAATTATCCCTTAGTTCTGCAAGTTTAGAAATGCTTTTTGTTTCTCCTGACTGTATTTCGAGCATGAGATTGCAATAGGCAGTCTCAATACTGATTTGATATGCGTACTTGTACGACCTATGGAGCATAACATATTGGCAAATCTTCTGATTAACCACCTTATTTTTCCCCTTTAGAAAATCTTCAACTACCGGTTCAAACACTCCTCCTCCTTCTACTTTGAAATCACAATCGTGTGCTACTTCAATTTTCCTCTTTAGTACATCAGAATATTTTCTGCGATATGGAGAATGAGCATCATACATACATAACACGTATTGCATCACCTTGGTATTGTCAAGACTTTCTCCCGGATTTGCTCTGAACTCTTTTATTTTTCCAAGGTCCTTGTAGAATTTAAGAATATCCGTACCGTCTGGTACTTTTGTCGGATCGAATCTCATTTGAGAATACTCCTTCGGATGGAACTGCCCTTTCATAATATCCAATTTATATACGGTTTGCCTTCGTAATTTCTGTCCCATACAAACCATGCAAACGGAATCATACCTCCGTTCTTGTGAGTGCCTGCATGTATCCCAAAATTTACACGCTTACTGAATTGATAAACGCATTTCAGGGGAAATTTCTTATCCTGAAACATCTCATATCTCTTTGCTCCTTCAAGGAAGGCGGTTTTCAGAAACATTGCTATTTTAATCTGAGAATATTGTTTTGCTTGAAAAACAAATTCCAATGCAAGGTCGAATGGAGGATTTGTTATTATGTTATCCACGGCAGGGAATGGTGCCGAAAATACTGAGTTATCATTTAAGAAATCTATATCCGGAACACCGTATCCATAGTTGTTAAGGTCCGAACTTTTGACATCATATCCTTGTTCAATAAGAACTTTTGATATATCTCCCATGCCACAGGCAGGTTCCCATACACTCCCCTCAAATTTTTCATGTAGCAATAATGCTTTTGTTGCACTTGGAGGTGTCGGATAAAAATCTGCCTTGGATCTTCCAAGCCGACTATTATCGCCTGCTATCTTTCTAGCTGTATCTACTGAACTCATATTTTGGCAAGTAAATTGCGTCTCTGAACTCTGAATAACTTCACCCCGTTGTTGATCTTCTGATGCATATCGTATTGCAAAGGAATATCATGGGTCTTTCTGATGACCACTACATCACCCACCGCTACATCAACACCCCTGTCGCTCTGAAATTCATCAACATAAGCTCTATTGGGTGTTCCAAGGTATTTTATCTTGCCGTACGTCACCTGATTGCTGATCTTCCGTCCCAGAACTACTAACTCCATTCCAAGTGCCTTCATTCGTTCTCTCTCACGTGTTATTGCGGGATCTTCAACCGGCTCAATCAGGCAAAATCCATTTACAGGTATCACTTGCTCTCCACGTACTATTGCATACACGTTGTCATAACTCACGAAGATATACTTGTCCTCACCTTCCAGAATATACCTTTTGTTCCGTGGATTAAGTGCGTTGATAACGGATAAATAATACAAGATTACTTTGTCGTGCATCCTAAGTTCCATGTCGCATAACCACGGCATGTCAAGGTTTGGCTTACCAGAATATTTCAAGTGCGAAGGCAATCCCCATATCTCCCCTGTTACAACTGCGTTCTTCTCTGCTTCAAAAGTATTATCCAAATAAAGTTCACAACCGTTCTTCAATTTTATTGAGGTATTGTCGGGATCAAGTTTGATAAAGACAAAATTATTTAAACAGACTTTTGGTTTCATTGCTTGACCTCCTTCTTTTTATCTGCCATTTCCTGATAGTTTTTATTTTTAAGGCAGATAAGTTTTCCATTAATCTCCTCAAACCGAATATATCCTTTCTTTTCCAATACACGGTATCTTTCTGCCGTTGCTCTCTTGTCGGCACGACTACTAAATTTCCATGCAGGATATTCAATGGTCTTTTCTACATTGATGCGTTGTCCATGATAATGGATTACCATGTAATTATCAAAAACCTGTTCTCCTTTTGTTCTTATGGGTTCTGCTTTCGGTGGTTTGGAAACTGGTTTCGTCCACAACCACAACTTAATCCATGCAAGGATATTCCGAATTGCCGTTAAAACTTTTTCTTTTGTCATAGTCTGTCAAAATTAATTCTTAAAATTCAAAATAGCAAGCCCCAGGTAACACGTGCCCGGGGCGAACTAACTATGAAAAACAAGAAAACAGTTACCTGATCGGCGGTCAGGCGATTCAAAGGTAATCTATTTTTGTTTCTTATTTTCACAATATTCAATTTGATGAGTTTCTGTATCTGAATTTAGTAAAGTGAATAACTGCCATTGGTTCTTTGGGATAATTTTTAAACCAATCAATAAAATCTTCAATTGATAAACCATCATTCTCTGCAATTTCTTTTGTTTTCACATCAGAATCAATATCATCAATGAACCAACCAAGCGGAGTTAATTCAATTTTTTGAATACCAACTTCATCTTTTAAGCAGGCAAATATTTCTCGTTGCTTACTTCTGTATGGCTTGTCTTCCCATTCTCTTAGGGATAATTTTGCAATTCCTTTATTCACTTCATCAATCCGTTTTTCCCATAGAGCATAATTTGCTCGAATAGTATGTTTCTTTTCATCCGTACAAAGATGTTCAATAAACTTAGTTTCTCTTCCTTTTTTGGGGTGAGTTGCCGGGAATACTTTAGAAACAATTATCACGTATGTTTTCATGTTTTAAAAGTTAGGTTGGTTATTATCCAAATACACTATCTTCGTTGTTTTGTTTTAATGCCAATTTATTTTTATCCATAAAATCTCTCACGTCCCATATTGCAATAGGTTGAATCTGCAACGATCTTGCCCAGTGTCTTGCCACCTCTTCTGTTACTGGATTTATTGCATATACCGCACCGTGTCCAAGCAGTCTTGTAAATGGAGGGTTTTTGTCGGTTTCAGGAACATCTACCCTTAGCATGTTTGTTCCTGCAATATTTTGTTCACTACATCTTCCGGCAATTTGACTGTGCCCAAATAATTCTACTATTGCCCATGATTCAAATTTTTCTGGTGTTTCCATTTTATAAATTTTAGGTTAGTTATTATCTTCCTCTGAATATTTGTCAAGAAAACTTAAATCTTCTTCGTTCTTGGGAACGTTTGCAAAATCTATATCATGATAACCTTTTGGATTTTCTTCCTGAATTGGGATGTCAGATACTCCATCCGGTCTCATGTATGATATAAAATCACTTATTTGAGGTGGGTATTTATTGGTATCTATGATATGATTGATCGTTTTTTCAAATTCTAAATCAGAAAACTTGTAAAACAACAATCTTTCGAGAAGTATATCATAAAAACCCTCAGATAGCATTGGATATACTATTTTTATTCTCGCAACATTAACGATAGTTCTTTCAGGTGTTAATATTGAAGTGTTTAGAGATAACTCTTGTGAGTCCTTCTTGACTAATTCCTGTTTGTTTCCTTTTTGAGTTTCCATTTTTGAAATATGTTTTAAGTTCGTTATATTTATTTGCGATTAAAGATAGGCTCATGTTTTCTCTTTTCCACTTATCATCAATATTCACACAGGCATTAAAAATAATTCTTAGATCGTTTATTGTTTTTTCTTCATCTGAATCAGGTGAATTTACTTTGTACTCTTTAAGAATCATTCCTGTAAATTCTCTTTCCCTTTCCCTGTTTAATATTTTATAATCTCCATATTCCTGAACAAAGGTTTCAATTATCTGATCTAAAAAATCTGAATTTTCCCCCATGGATTTAATTCTTTCTTCTTCTTCATTCTTGTTATTCTTATCATTCTTGTTATTATCAGGGGGGGGATGGTTTTCGATTGGTTGCTCAATGGTTTCTTCTATGGTTTCTTCTGTGGTTGCTTCGTAGTTTTTTGGGTTCTGATAGTAATCATATTTACAGATAGTTATCATAACACCTCCAAGTTGCTTCACTGTGGTTATTCGTTTGGTGTCTCGTAAGAATTTCATAGCACTCTTCGTAGCATTTTCGTTGTAAGTCTCTTTTCTCCATCCTACAAACCACTTAGTTCCTTCTCTTATATCCTCATAAGATCGAAACAATTGCCCTCTTTTAATTACATGTCCGTTATACTTATTCTCTTTTGAATTTGCCTCCCTAAGTAGGTATGCCCAAATTTCCCTTATACACGGAGAAGCAACAGATATGTCACTTTCCTGAATGATGCGGGGTTGTAATATGTATCCTCCCTTAATCATTGTATGTTTACAAATAAAAGCCCCTTGACAAAACAAAAAAACAGGTAGGATCTTGCGAGGGAACCTTTCCTGTTTATCGTCTGCCAAGGGGCAGTATCTACATTAAAATATAAATTCTTATTCATTTCCTCGCTTTTAATACAGAACAAATGTATAACTCTTTTTGAATAAATCAAATTTTATTTTTTAAATAAAAAGAAGCAGTCGATGGTTAATAATTACTTGAATCGTGCAAAAAACGTATCAATGGTCTTTCCTTCGTGCATGACGTAACAATCTGCACAGGGTAATATCCATAAAAGTTGCTTCGGCGTGTCACTTTCCCCGTAAATAAATACCCTTGACATTGAATATGTCTGTGTACTATTTGGGGTTTCTGGCAAGTCGCTGGAACCTATTACGGCATCGTTTGGTGTTAACGCAAACTTAGATTGATGATCACTACTTTCAGTTTCTTTGTGTTGGATTCTTTCACCATAAAATAGGTGCGTTTCGTGTTGACCGTCAATATCGGTCGTGATTACTTTTAATGTTAACATGATTTCTAATTTTTAAGTTTCTACTAATACTGTTTCTATTTTCTGACTGCTTCTTATTATATTTTATTTTTCATACAGAACTCGTCTATCCGATTAAAAAGTTCGATATCTTCATCGTGTAGTCTCATCCGAACACGAGCCATATTGCCCCTATCCGTCTTTGTTGTGCCCCAATAATGGGTGTATTTTCGCTTGAAATTCTGTCCTGCTTTTATCGCATCACGGTTAATAACCTTGACCTCTGATCTTAGATTATGCGCCTTAATAAGTGATGCAGCGAAGTATTGTTCGTGGAATAAGTTCTGGTGTATTATGACTGACCCGTACTTCTTAAAGAACAACTTTTGGTTCTCCGGTGCGAAGATATACTCCTCACTACACCTCCTCCACTCCTGAAAGAACTCCAAGTCATGCCCTCCACAGATGCCACAGTTATATGCGAAGTCATGTATCGGATTATCAACAATAATTTGTGGTTTTACGGGTGCTTTATCGAAGCACGGACGGAGTAGGTTGTAGTAATGATACCCGACTTTATCCATCGGCTCCCAGCTCTGGAAGCACAACCGGGCTTTAAGTATCTTCGGAGCGAGTGCATCCCAAAGAAACACGTCATTGTCAATATGTACAAACGGTTCTTTTTGTTCACAGTAAGCGAGTAGTTTCCCGTATGCCCAAAAGAACCGGGACACGGATTTCATCTCGTTTAGCTTATTGGAATAACTTGTAATTGGAAGTCCAAGAGGTTTGATCACATCAACACCCCAATCAGAAGAAATAAACTGCACCTCCTTAAAGTGTCGGGAGGCGCAGAGTATTGAGAGTGCAGTGGTAAAAAGAAAATCACTGTATTTGTTGAACCCACATCTATTGCCGAAGTCTTCATCTGGGTTAAAATATGAGAGAACTGCTTTCTTTATCATAGTTGCGATGGATTTATTTAACTAAACCCACCCATGTCCAATTGCATCCCCATAAGAGGTGTAGTCGGTTGTTCCGGTACATAATATGGACTTGGCTGCTGCAAACCTCCAATTCCATTCACTGAGACTACAAGTGGTTACGCACTCGTGAATATTGTGCCATTGGTCTCCCTCTTTCGGCCCAGATGTAGCATTTTCTACATTTACTCGAGCGTTGAGTTTGATCCTGGCCTTTACATTTGTTGCCATGATAAAAAATTTAAGTTAAAGAACTATGATTATTACAAAGGCAAAGTTATGAAATGCTTTTCGATAAAGCAAAAGCATAATAAATGTCATGTATGTAAAATATTTCCATATTGTTCTGCTAAAGCGGCAGCTATGCCTGGATATGTTTTAGATCTTAGTTTTCGCCTATCAGGAGAGGGAGGCATTTTCCAGACACGATGTTCTCTGCCTTCAACTATATTAGTCGGTTTTAATAAAGGTAGTCCACAAAGCCAAAGCCATGTTTCTTTTGTTTCTCCGTGTCCGAATTGCCAAGGTTGAATAACCTGGGATTTTTTACCGATATATCTTTGCATTATTGTTTTTGGTTGTTCAAGACAAACCATTTCACAAACATAACAAGCCTCCTGCCAGGCATCCTTGCAAAGTTGAATACCATCTATCCTTAATTGACTATTCCAATACCAGCGATTACCGCAAATGGCAGTATAGGTACATGGCGGATGGAGTATAATTAAGTCCCATTCTTTCAATCGTACTGCTCTGAAAAAATCCATTTTAAGATGCCATTCAGGATGACCCCCAGAACAATCTTCTAAGTCATTGGAATAAGCTTCATGTCCTTTATTTCTAAAGGCAATACAAACGGCCTGACTTTCTTCAAATCCGATTAGAACTTTCATTCTTTCTTCCTTAATAACGCAAACACATCTTTGTTTTTATTGTCATCCAATGGCAGTAGTGCAATACCAAAGGTGTATGATCGTGGTTTTACCGAACCCGCCGGGTGTCCTTCTCCCTTGTTCCATGTTGCATCTATCACGTGTTGTGAAAGCCCTACGTTATTAAACCCACACCGATCATGTGTAGTTCTTCGTAATTGCCATCCCTCAGTATCTTTAAACACCCCAAAATCAGCAGGGTGTTTGGGATCTCGGCAGAAATTAATAACGCAATACCCGGTTTTCTTATCGTGTAATTGCAGGTGTGTTATTGCAGCACGGTTGAACTCCACCAGTCCGGTAGAAGTAAATCTTACTGATGGTTTCCTTCGCATGGAATCTAGAAAACTCTCTCCACTTAACTTTTCCATTTCCATGGCTTATTCTGTTAAAAAAACATCAGAAGAGAATCCCGAGGCTCCCCTATGACCTCCACCACCACGGCTTTTGCATATTTCAGAACAATCAATAAGTCCGTTGTCATTGTATAGACTGTACATCCACTTCCCTTTCTGATACCAACAACATGCAAAACCATCATATCCGTCTTTATGATAATCAATGCCAAAATTGATAGGATTGAATCGTTCTTGGTTGACCATTGCAAATTTATAGGTATCAAACATCACAGGGTATCTCTTTGCATAAGTCTGCCGTGCCTCGGTACACAGATATCTATAAATGGATACTCCCGCTTCATGAATTTCTTCAATTACGGGATTACGAAGCGAAGGAATTTCTTCTTGCATATAAAGAGACAAGTATTTAAACGCATCATCTGGATTTGAAATACGTTGTCTGGCACCATACTGAAATTGCAGTACTTTAAGTTCTTCGTCTGTTCCTTTGTGTCCAAAACAATCATAACGACCAAGTAATCGTACAATTTCTGGCATCGGTTTATCAGGAAAAAAGAACTGCCATGTTAATTCACATGCAGCAAACTTATCGCCTCTAATACCGTTTGCTCTTAAATTAAGATTTTCTTTTATAGCAGATATATGATGATCTATCCATATAAGTTTAGTTCCATCATATTGATTCATAATATCCTTTGGAAAGGAAATATCAACCATTATAATAATTTCAGCATCAACAATACTGGGAATTGGTTGTCCATAGTCCCATCCGATGAGTTTTACATCAGGATATTTTAGTTTAACGATGGCAGCAGACATCCATCCATCTAAATCTCTTGAATGATAAATACAAATCATAGTTTTAAATTTATTTGGTTAGTAATTCCATTAGTTTTTCTTCAAGCCATTGCACGTAATCCAAATCAGGATAATCCATAAATCCAGTTTCTTTTATGTCTCGCATCACTCTTGGTGGTAAGTCTGGATCGACTATAACATCGCCGAATCTTCCGATTCTCGCAAACACACTGGTTTCACAAGGTTTTTCTGCTGTTTCCGCTTTATACTTCATCTGCAACTCAGTTCTGTTCATGGTTATTCCAGTTTAGGAAGTATAGAACTTTGCTCAGAATCATAAATGCCACAATCCAAATCCGGCATAGCATCATTTTTGTCCGACGCCACGTTCTCAAGAGGGCCATCCACATTCACCACAGTTGGCTGCATCACCGTCATCTTCGGCATCACATCGCCCTTAATCGTCTCAATAAGCCTGCTTCTTTCTCTTATCTGGTCTCCAGAAGCTCTTCTTATTATGTTTCCAGCATCATCCTTTGCCCCGCATCTCAGGTCTGTATAGCATACCATCACATAACAGACCCCGTTTACATCAAATTTACACTTCTTCTCGTTTCCCATAGTTTATCTATTATTAAATTAAACCTCAATAATCACTCCTTCCTTTTCCAGACAGGTACTTAACAAAGCTCTCCATGCCTCCCCTTCCCCTTCTCGTTATACTCTGACGGCCTTTCTCAATATCTCCCGTGTGTAACTTCATTATTACCACATCTTCGTTCTCGTAGTAGCTAAAGCCCTTCCTCGTGAATATGCCCATCAATAAACTCTCGCTTATCCCCGTCCTCTTACTCAATATCCTCTTATTGGTACATCCCCCTACCTTAATACGGTTATCCTTCTCTCCTAATTTCTTAAAATAGTAAACAAATAACTCCTTCCCCGTTAGTCTTATCCTCTCTTGTCCCATCTTTTTCCCGTACTTTTATCTTATTAAAAACTATTCTATGTCCACTAAATAGCAGATCGTATTTTGTCCTTTGTGTTCTATGTGCTGTAAAATTAAACCTTCTAATTCTAATTTCCTAATAAATTGTCTAATTTCTTCCCCAAAGGTAAGTGAGTATGTCCTTGCAGTCAATATACATATTTTACGATCGCCGGACAATTCCAAAATCGAAATCCCGAACCCGCCCCCCTATCTTTCATTTGCGGTCCTTTTTATGGTCCTGCCGAAAAGCGTTTTTCCCTCATCCCTGCAAATAAAGCGGTTTGCAGAACTGATCTGATAGGGTAGGGGATGAGTCATGTAACCCCAGATAACGAGCCTTTAAAATGCCTGTTTTACATTCTATTTGACATAATAATAATTATAGGACGATTGGAGCTGGTTGTAATGAGTAAAAAAACTACTCATTTGCATAACCCTTTGAAACGCCCATGAATTGCGGATTTGATGCGATAATGAGTAAGTTTATTACTCAATTATATACTATAACATTATGTAAAACTAATTAGTTGTATTGTTATTTGATGTAATTTTGTGGTTTTAAGGCACTGACGTTTGAAAATTTGGTTAAATGCTGTACATATGAGAACAAAAAACGCAAGCACAACGAGTTTAAGCGGGGTTTTTAGCCCTGATCTGTCCCTCTCCTCCTCTTCTCTTCCTTCTTTACCTAAGTCATTAAATAGCTTATATAATAATTTAGATACTTTTAATAAGGGTGTATTTGTTAAACTCTATCACTATTTATGGGGTCTTGTGAACTGGAAGACTATTAAACGGGGTGAATATGTTAGTTATTACTGGCTGTTGTATGGTCAGATGGTTCGGGCGGATCTCTCCCCTTATGCCTTTGCCCTACTGTCTTATATTTATTATATGACTGATCAGGGATCTAAGACTATACATTCAAATTTGATTTATTATAGTGGTGTTTTGCCTGGTTATAAAGCGTCATCTATTCAATGCATATTAACCAGGCTCGCAAGTTATGGATATATTACACGTCATACACGGGATTTAACAGGCTCCTGCCTTGCTGTGTCTCATGATCGACATCCTGTGTTTATTAAAATATCTCCTGAGGGGCTTAAATTGATTGAGGGGATGAGTAAGAATATTAACAGGTTATTGCTTAATACTTCTCTCAATGATCTGACAGGGGCAAATAAAAAACCCGGCTAATATTGCCGGGCTCCTGCGTTTCATTCTCTGTCCCAATCGCATCATAGTGGAATTGAAATTTACCGGGTACTTGCTATTTTGCTCTTTTTCCATTATGACAAATTTAGGTTATAAATAATTAACAAACAAATCTTTTTTAAATTAGCAAAGGGCTTTGATGCCATCGCTGCCCCGACCTGCTAAGATTAATGTGTCTGCATGTAGTTAACCTGCCATGCATAAAATTTTTGCTTATCTTCATAAGATAGATTATTCATTGCGCAGTTCATTATCTTTGCTTTCGTTGCGCTTGTTTTTGCTTTTCTGTAGCGGTTTTTGTAATCATTTAAAGTTTTCATTTTCTTAGCAGTTAAATTAATTATTAAATTCAAATACTCTCAGTCCTGCGCCCTCTTCGCTCTCCTCGTTACTGTTGCTTAATATGAGGTGCTTTAACCTCCGAAAATGCGTTAAGGCTGCTATGTTCGTCTTATCTAACGGGGTGCGTCTTAAATTGACTCTTTGCGCCCTTATCTGATCAGTTACCAGATCAAGCAGTGTATTTGCCTGCTCGTTGCTTAGTATTATTATATTTGCGCTCATAACTCTTTGTTTTACAGGGTTAAGGCATTACAAGCCATCATAATAATAACTATAACGGCGCAGATCAATATAAAATTAATCCTTTGCGTCCGGTCCTCTCTTGTTGTTAACTGTGTGTTTTTCATCTCTTTGCGTGTTTTTGGTTAAACATTTGATTAATTAATAAGTACAAATTTACACCTTATATTATATATAAACAAATCTTTTAACATATTTATTTTACATTTTAGTTAAATATTTTTGTTAATTTATTTGTTTATGTCATTTGGATGGTGTTACTTTGTCTTGTTAACCAATAAAACACACATATTATGACAGACTACAAAGCACAAGCGAACAAATTCGCACAGAAAAACGGGGTAAAGCTCTCATTTATTGGCGATCCTGAGTATAAAAAACATTTTGCAGACGACAAGCAATATAGATATGTTTTTAAATGCAAATTGACAAGGGGGCGCAAATCTTATACTTTCGATTTTGGGCAGTCTATTAATGTAGGGGCAGAGGCCCCCAATATGTATGATATTCTTGCCTGTATTCAAAAATATGACTGTGGTGACTTTGAAAATTTCTGTTCTGAATTTGGTTACGATGAGGACAGCCGGACAGCAGAACGCATTTACTTTGCAGTATGCAAAGAGTTTGCAGCCGTTGAGCGTCTGTTTTCTGATGTACTTGAAGAACTACAGGAAATTAATTAACTGGTGCTAAGCCATTGCGGAGAATGCCCGCAACCCTGCCGGACCTCTGGCGGGGCCGTTCAAACCAAAAAACACGCAAAAATGAGAACAAAATTATTTATCTATTCGATTACAGATCGTAAGGTTTCACGGACCTACGGCGGTACAACTTATAAATTCAATGTTTATGAAGTTGTAAACAATGATCTTAAATTCATAACAGAAGGAAGCGCATGTAATAGAGGGCATAAGGGCGAAGATTCCGAGGCTTTTGGCTCACTCCTGAAGGAAAGACCAGAGATCAAAAAGCTACTTATCAGAAACGCAAATAGGACTTTAAAAACTGAGCCTGAAAATTATTATGCTAAAACAATATTAAACGATATTGACAACTCTGGCGGTTATTACTCACATCATTTTGAATTGTTTGGGGTGAGATTAAAAAGAGTTGGCGCAGGCGTTTAAAATAGTGTTTATTGGTTTTCTGGTTAACATTGTGCCGGCTCCGCTCTTCTCTGGGGCCGGTACATTAACCAGAATTAACCCTAGTTATTAACTTTAAAATTCAATGCTATGACAATTTTATACATTTTCTTATACGTTTTTGTGGCCTCGTGCCTCGTTATGATCTTCCTCCCGTCTGTCAAACCTTTTAAATCGGTTAAAAAGTGTTAGCAAAATACTATTATAAGGAGTTAGATAACTCTATCTTGGTCCCTCGCTCATCCCTCGTTAAAATTGTGGAGAATGGCAAAAAGACCTATTTAATAAGGCTTTTACATTACTGCCGAGGGCATGAGCCGGGACAGGTTATACGAGTCAGAAAACGAAGCGTAAGGCTATAATATTACAATTGGATAAACTGGGAAAATTTAGAAACCATGAATAAATTAATTTCTTATACCTCCGAACAATTACAGGGCAAGTTTATCGCATGCTCTGTCATCCTTGATCCTCCTTCCTTGGGTGCAGTAATCCATGCAGAAGGACCATGTAAAGGACTGCCTGTACTTTATCATTCAATAAATGATGCAAAAAGTGATTCATTTTTTGATGATGAATGGGATCACATAATTCCGGCACAAAAATATTATGAACGGATAAAAACAAATAATTTCAAATTTTAAAAACCATAAAAAAGCATAATTTATGAAAAAACTCGAAACAATTACGCCCGAACAAGAAGCGTTAATCCCCATTGTCAGGAAAGAATGGGAAGATTTGTTTTATAAAAGCGGGGGAATCATTGATAAACCACTCTTTGAAAAACAAATAGCATGGCTTTATAAAACTTGTCTGCAGAAAGAAGCTCCTTATATATGGTATTGCGAATCTCCATTAATGTGTCAATTAGTAATAAATATTCTCAATCTCAGGGACAATCTCGGGGACAATCTCAGGGACAATCTCAGGGACAATCTCAGGGACAATCTCTGGGCCAATCTCGGGGCCAATCTCTGGGCCAATCTCGGGGACAATCTCGGGGACAATCTCGGGGCCAATCTCTGGGCCAATCTCGGGGACAATCTCGGGGACAATCTCAGGGACAATCTCAGGACCAATCTCGGGGCCAATCTCAAATTAGACTACAATCCTCCTTCTTTTTGGGGTAATATCTCAGATTATGGGTGGGTTGCATTTTATGATTATATTCAAAAACTTAATTATTTTGAATACGATTATGACGATTTTAATAATTTCAAAGCATTATTAAGGTCAAAGGTTTATGATTTTATTGCCTTCCCTTCTGTTGTTTTTGTTTCTTCCTGCCCTTTTGAAGTACATCAAGAAACAAACAAAAGACTTCATAATACTGAAGGTCCTGCAATAAGATTTAAAGATGGATATGACGTATATGCGATCCATGGGCGTATATTACCATCGTGGATATGGGAGAAGAAAGATACAATAACAAAGGAAATGTTTATTGGTGAAAAAAACTCTGAGATAAGGGCTGCAATGTATTCGATACTTGGAGAAAAGAGGGTAATGGATATATTAGGAGTCATTGAGATTGACAAAAAATTAGTTCAGCATCAAAATGACGAAATAGAAGTAATAAAACTTTTTAAGACAAAAGAACTTGTACAAATCACTGATAATTTGGCTAATTACTTGGCATGGGTTAAATTTACTTGCCCGTCTACCGGAACAGATTATCTTATTGCTTGTGAACCTCATTATACTGATGCAAAAGAGGCTGCTGCATCATTAAGTATATTTAAAAAAGAAGAGTATTCATTTAATTTCAGAACTTAAATTTTAAAAATTATGACAAAGAAAACAAACATCAAAGGGCATCATGGAGACGTTCAATTTTTAATGATTGAAAAACTCCCAGAAAATGCAAAGAAAATTGAGAACAGACCCCTTGCTTACGGAGAAACATCAGGCCACGTTCATGTTCTCACGGGACAAGTGGATATGTTCGAGATTGAGGGTAAAATGTATGCAGTTGTTGGTAATGATGGAGCAAGACTTCAGCACGTAATGGAGAATAATCTTACTCCTGAGTGCATGACTGAAGTAAAAGAACTTCCTGTTGCTGACCATAAGAGCATCTTACTTCCTCCTGGCCCTTATGAATTTGGGATTCAAAAACAATATAATCCCTTTGAGAAGGTGTTTGAACAGGTAAGAGATTAAAGGTTAACTGATGAGTTTTTACGAAACGAAACCGGTTTATTACCGGTCTTAACCAAAGAGTAAAACATGAAAGCAATACGTAAATTTCTATGGTTCCATTTCGAGTGGAGTTTTGCGCTCCTTAATCGGGAAGAAACAATCCTCCATTACCTCGCCTCTGATTCTCGCTTTAAAGAGGACAAATTTCGTCCTTATGATTACTTCTATTCAATTTTTATAGGAGATAAATTTGAGGGATATATTGCTAAACTATGCAATGAATGGGTTATTTGTATAGGGAAGGATGCAATTATTGGTGACTTGAAGGGCATTAAGTCAGTACGTGACATAAAGAGAATAATGAAAAAATACCCGAAATGAAAAAAGAAATCTATTTACAGACTCAGAGCATGATAAGTTCTGCCATATCCTCTATTAAACAAGTGGGATGGGTGTCGCTTAATATGGACAATATGAAAATAGTTGTCGATGCTTATAATGGCTTTCCTGCCCTCAATCAACCCCGGGAAGACTCTCTTATTACGATTGTAGATGACAAGATGGTGTATGAATGTACGCCAGAACAATTATTGACAATGATAGAGTTCTTTTGTGCCTACCACGTCAACGCAGACCAGATCGTGCATTATAAGAACCGTAACCATGCTATCCTGCCAGATCGCTTTAAAAACGCCTTAAAACTCAATAAAAAGGGCTTAGAACTTTGATTTTTACAGAAATTGTATATTTGTAGCCATGAATAAATATGAAGAACATGGGAGAAAAATGGAGGATGCTGCTTTAAAGAAATATCGCACATCCCTTAAAGTTATATATAATGACGATTGTGCCATTATTGACTTTCTCTCCGACCTGCAACACCGGGCAGTCATTAAGCATCTTCAAGAAGCAATGATAAGAGTTCCTTATTCCGGCTGCGTTCTTCATAATTGTCCGGAAGATAGTATGGTGGTGGTTATTCTCTGGAACTCTCCTTTTGGATTTAATGATGGTGACAATAAACTCATCCTGTATGCAGATAATACTCTCTTGGGGCTAATCAGATACTTTAAAAAGCTATTAGACAACACCTCAAAAGATACCGGAGAAATATACGATGCTCTGGAAGACATCACACGCCTACTCTATTGGAGATGGGGCGAAGAAGAAGATAATGATACCCAGTTAAATTTCATGGGTTGATGATCGGGCGGGGTTTAATGTGTGTTTTCCCCGCTCGGTCTTTTTTATAAAACACATCTCACAAAATTAAACACAATGAAAAGTATGAAAATCTTAATACTCTTATCAATCCTGACCTTCCGTGCCTATGCTCCTGCGCATCAGGAGATATGTGTCGTGAAGTATGCGCCAATTCAGCCTTATGAGGCTATTTGGCAAGCAATCTGTCAGGCTGAAAGTAATGGCAATCCTTTTGCTATTGGAGATAAAAACTTACCAAGTCATTCTTATGGCATTGTACAAATAAGGCAATCCAGACTCGATGACTTTTATAAGCAAACAGGTATCAGATATTCAGTTAACGATATGTTTGATACGGTGAAGTCAAAAAACGTATTCATGTTCTATGCTTCAGGAGATAATGAAGCTATTGCACGTTGTTGGAATGGGGGACCAGACGGAATGAATAAAAGATCAACAAAATCGTACTATCTTAAAATTAAACATTCTCTATGAAGAAATCACCTCACCCAAAGCCAATAACCGAAGATCCCGATCTATTTGACGGAGCAAAAGCAATTGGTTGCTTATTCTTGGGAGTAGCAATACTCGCATTGATCCTATATTTTGGTAATCTATTTATAACTAATTTACGATAACTATGAAAAAACCAGATCAATTTTACATCAGGGCTTGTTTCCCTATGTTCATTATTTTCTGCATTGTATTAATAATGGGATATTCTAAACACAAATTCCCTCTGTTTCTAGAGATAATAACTTTAATCTTTTTAGTGTGTGTCGCTCCCACTATTTTGCGTTCTGCTAAAATATGGATAAAATCTATTCATATTTCTTTCAAATGGTATGATGATAATGATTTATATTTAAAGAAATGATAGACCATTGGAACGCACGCAAAAAGAAAGTCTCTCCATCTCCTTTAAAGGAAATGAAGAACGTAAAGATTGACTTCCGCACGACAATAATAGTCTCTGCTGACATCCCGGATGATGTAGCAAGGGAAAGATACCTCGCACGTATAAACAAAGGGGTACGTGATCGCTATGTGCCTCTTGTAGAAGAAATGCCAAAGGAAATAGTAAAAGAGATGCCTATGGGATCTCTTGAAGAAGTTGCTGCACTCATTGATGATTCAAATTTGCCAGAAACAGAATGATAAAAGACAAAAGATTATTCGCATTTCTAAAAGATAGGAAGATATTTACAGGAGGTCATAAGACTTTACGTGAATATATGGATGCAAAAGAAGTAAAAACAGAACACAATGATCGTGCTCGTAAAGGACACAAAAAAGCTAAGCATAAATAAATTTGTTATTATATTTATTTGTTTTATCTTTGAAGTCTTATAAGTAATTAAAAACGGCAATATTGCCACAAAACAACAAAATGAAAATGCGCATGAAAAAAATGCTTATCCTTGCTCTGATCGGACTATTTTATATAGGGATCAGTGCAATGGTGCCACCTCAGAAGGTGGTTGTTGATAACGATGTTGGCTATTCGTTAGTAGCGAATCAGAACACATCAGTAATAACAATTCCGTCCATCCAGAGTCCGGTAATTGCCGGTGAAGTGTCTTACCTAATAGTCAGAGGGGTCAGCGTACCTGATAAGGGACTGATTAGTTCTGATGCTATAATTTACAATGACCAGGAAAGTTTCACATGTAATAAGTATTATTCAATTGAACGGATTGATTTAAAATTACCCACATTGATAGGTTTTAAATCCGAAATCGACAAATACCCCTTCGCCTCTAACCTTGGGCTTAGAAAGAGTTGAGCGAATACGTATTTAAAATACAAAAGGGCATCACATTAAATGGTGCCCTTCTTTTTTGTAGCAAGTGAGACTATTTGCCTCGTCCCTTACCCTTCCCTTTACATCTCCTGAAATAAAAAAGCCCTGTATCTCACAAGGCTCATTTTCTTTATTGTTTATTTCATTTTAGATCGCATCCACTTGACAAATTTTAATATTTGAGGGAAAGTAAAAAAAGATATTTTATTTGTCCCTTCATAAATAAAACTTGAATTTTTATTGAAATATTTTTCTATTTCTTCATCTGTTATGTCCTTTACGGGCTGATCTTTCATGTATTTCATTGCTCGCATCCATCCTATATTAATGTCTGTCTGATGTTTAGAGATAGGGTCTGGATAAGGTAGGTTTGTTATATCCTTTACAGTAGCAGCGTGAAATTGATCGTGATAACGTTTACAAACCTCTGTTATCATTTCTCCTGAAATATCAAAGCATTTATTAAATTCCTTGACAGTCTTACAGCCATATACCTCGAGTAGTATTTCTTCCGCCGATTTCAAGGACTGTTCCTTGTCTTTCATTGATTGCTTAATATTTTCTAATGTCTCATCAAAGCATTTTTTGTTATGCCTGTCTATCACGTCGAATCCGATAACTTCTTCTTTTTTGCATTTGAATGATTCCCTTGCATTAGTGATGTATTGAGGCTCCTTCCCTATTTGGGTTGATTGTGGGTTTAATTTATCTCTAATTGATTTCAATGATTGTTCTTCTTCATACTTCCCGCAACAAGTATCAGGCATTACGGATGGATTAGTGGTTGTAGTAAATGTCTGTATGTCTTCAATTTTTTCACCAGATAATTTAATATAATTCATAAGCATTGAGTAGCAATTTTTATAGAGTTGAAGTATTTCTTCTTTTGGAAGTTTCAGCCATTCCTCATCTGTTAAGTCTCGTATCTGAATTAAATTAACACTTATTCCTTCCTTCTTAATCTGTTCTTTCAACTGAGAAACATATTTTTCCATAGCACGTTCAGCATCTTTTATGGTTATATAATGCAATCCATCATCAGTTCTGCGTTCATAGCCTTTTAAAATAGATGCTTTTATTTTCGATTTTATAAGTTCATCTGTTTTTGTCATGGGATTGAATTTTTGGATTGGATTAAATAAATTACAAACACCCAAATTACTAACCTCATCTACCCTCCATTGATCATCATGCAAATAAACACATGTCAAATCATCTTCTATGCATGTTTGTCTTGAAAATGAACATAATTGACAACATTTTATTACCTGTTCTTGATATCCATTTTTAATTTTAATTTTTTCTGCAATTTTTTTCGCCTTTTCGAGTGTTTTCATCGTTATTTAATTTTTAGTTCAAATTCTTATTAAATTAATTATTTACTTGGCAGTGAATAACTTTAAAGTGTTGGTTTTCCTTTTGAGGGTTCTTTTATGCGTTTATATAATTCATCGCATATCTTTTTTGAGTCTTTAAGACTGCCTCCAAATGTCTCAAAATGAAGTTTAATAGCCGCTAATCTTAGTCCCTTTTCAAGGAGTATATTGATTGCAGAATAGTTTAGTTCGTTTATGGGAAGGACAACTTCGCTATCTTCTTCCTTTTCTAACTCGGATAACTCAGATTGTTTTTCTTCGATGTGTTTCATAAAATTACTTATACGCTCTGATTCGCCGGAATATCTTCTAAAGTAAGAAATAGTTATCCCCATTACATCAATCAATTCCTTTTGCTTTTCGTATGCTAATTTGTAGTTCATCTTATTTGTTTTTTACGTTATCCCACCAGTACTGGAAAAGATCACTAAGAGTTGTAAATTCAACATCCTCGTATATAGTTCTCCATTTTAAGATTTCTTTATATACAGAATATTTGCCATCAAATTTTTCGGTATTTTCTTCTTTCCACTCTATAAACTCAAATACCATAGAGGTTATTTTATGAGCGTGAATCACGTTATAACTTCCGCTTTCGATTATTTTCAAAACTTGCTGTTCCATAGTGTAGTTATTTAATCAATTTCCCCTTCGTTTGTAACTTCAACTTTAGTATTATAGATATTGCAAACATTGCCTTCTATTAATGTTTCATAATAGTCAAATTCAGCATCAGCATTTATTTCTGTCAATTTTTCTGAATTAAAAGATATTCCAGAAGCTTTTTTATAAAACTCTTTAATTGCTTCTTCTTTATTTTCTGCCTGAACTGATATTGTTACTGTTCCGGCAAATGGCATTTGTACTGTATAATTTCTCATTGTGTAGTTATTTAATTACCAAATGGAATCTTCAATTTCCTTATTAGAGAATCCCATTTCTAATAATTCAGAATGTGTAATAAAATGATCTTCTTCAATACAACCGCAATATTCACATTCTTTTT
>Ga0172380_10000941_pt1 | contig 52259 bp, 62 predicted proteins | sample Leawe162metaG_FD_119747 | JGI IMG/M metagenome (GOLD analysis project Ga0172380, IMG submission 119747) | Leachate microbial communities from a municipal landfill in Southern Ontario, Canada - Leachate well 162 metaG | ecosystem: Engineered > Solid waste > Landfill > Unclassified | place... | reverse complement strand
TGTCGGTAGTCACATTCGATGAGCTGTTGGAGAAGCTAAAAGAGCTCCATCGCTTGATGTCCGCGGGCGCACCGGCGCAGACAGCGTCAGCCCTCTCCGCTCTGACCGAGTCGGACGACATTCCATTTTTTGAGCTACCCAGATCTAAGGGCTCGCCATGCCACTGAACACGTTTTTCAAACATAATGTCATCAAAGGTAAGGACATCTATGTCGTCGACGATCACCACAAGGCGCTGGCCGCCTGGGCTCTCGTCCGCAGGTCGGTGGACTTCATGCCAAACCTGATCACCATCGACCACCATACCGACACCCACGAGGCCTTCCTCCGTCATGCACATTGGGAGGCCTACAATGGTCGCGTGAAAGACCAAGGGAAATTCCGGCTTGGGCTCGTAGCGCGGATCGATTGGCGCAGCGATGCAAGCATCGCCGTAGCCATTGGCAACCTGCAGCACGACGAGCACATCGACGCGGCCACATGCTCTGGCGCACTGGGCGACGCCTTCTGCATCCAACTGAGCGACTCGTGGGCAACACCCTCGGTTGAGCAACTCGCCTTTGAGAAAAGTATGGCTGAGAACTGGCCCAATCCGCCCACAATCACGAAGCCGCAGCGCCCGATGACCTATCAGCCGGCCGCCAACCGAATATATGCCCTGCCCTTCGATTGCTTCATTGGCTGCCGAGCCAAGCCGCACAACGACGATTGCCTCATACGGCAATCCGACGAGATCATCGAGACGAGGTACCTCAACGACCAGATCATGCGGGCTTCCGAGATTTCTAGGTGCTTTGGCTTACCAGACCTTGAAGCGGCGCCCTACATCCTCGACATCGATTTAGACGCATTTCACACGCGGAGAGCCATCAACCCCGAGGATCCTTCGACATTCTATCGTCTGATCAAGAACGCAGTGGCCATCACCATCGCTACCGAAGCTGAATGTGTCGAAGATGAATGGCTCGACGACGAGGATCAGATGAACTCCGATGACCTATTGCAGGAGCTCATCGGCCATATCAACAAGGCTCTCTAAGACGGTTCGGCAAAGTAGCACATTATTGACTTTGCCGAGCACCTTTAAGGCCGAAAGGAACGCGCAAGCCTCCATCTTGCTGGGGATGAGAATTGTCAGAATATGATTTAGAAGTAATTTTAGAAAGTCTATTCATCAATATTAAATGTAATTTGAAGAGTAGTTACATTGCATATACACAAAATATTCAAAATAAAATTAATATTTACATATTTACATATTTACATATTTACACTACACGTAAACATGTATATCATTATAAGCATACAAAATGTAAAGAATAACAATGGAAATCGAATTCGAGGACGATGAGCTTAACAGGCTAGAAATTGAAGCTGGATTTTATGCTGGCTATTCAGCAGCCATAGTCACTGCTTATCGAAAGCGAATGCAGATGATTAGGGCGGCTCTAGATGAGCGTACATTTTATGCAATGAAGTCGCTGCATTTTGAAAAGCTACAGGGAGATAGATCTGGCCAGTATTCAATGAGGCTTAATGATCAATGGCGATTAATACTTCGCCTGAAATCTGAGACCCAAGGCAAGATTGTTGTTGTAGTAAGTATTGAAGATTATCACTAATCGTGGAGATTAAAATGAACATTCGAATTCCTGCTGAGATTTTTCCTCCAGGGGAGTTTTTGAAAGATGAGCTTGATGCAAGAGGCTGGACGCAAGTTGAGTTTGCAGAAATCATCGAGCGTGACACTAGAGTCATTAGTGAAGTAATTGGCGGAAAAAGATCAATTACTCCTGAGACTGCTATTGCATTCGGAGAGGCACTCGGAACTGGCCCTGAATTTTGGCTAAATCTTGAAAGCCAATATCAACTTTCAAAAGTTCGTCCAAAAGAAAATAGCATCTCTCGTAAAGCCGAACTTCACAATGCTTTCCCAATTAGAGAAATGATTAAGCGTGGTTGGATTGAGGCTACTCAGAATATTGAGTCATTAGAGAAGCAGGTCTTCGATTTCTTTGGGATCACAAATATTGATCAGAGCCCGGCTTTTAGTCACGCAGCTAAAAAGACTCATTATGATGCCCCATCTATCCTTCAACTCTCATGGTTATTTAGAGTTAAAAACATTGCCAAATCTATATTGGTTAAAAACTACTCTGAGAAAGCATTACTAGATGCACTAGAAACACTTTCTTCATTACTATTGTCTCCTGACGAAATAAGGCACGTTCCTAAGATACTAGCTGATTGCGGGGTTAGATTCGTGATTGTTGAAGCGCTTCCAGGCTCAAAAATTGATGGGGCATGTTTTTGGCTTGATGACAAATCACCAGTCATTGGAATGACCACCAAAAAAGATACGATTGACAATTTTTGGTTCGTCTTAAGGCATGAAATTGAACATGTACTAAAAAACCATGGTCTAGGAAGAGAGTGTATTGATGAGGATGTCGGTTACGAAACGCAAGATACACCGGAGGAAGAGAAATTAGCTAATGTTGCTGGTGCTGAGTTTTGTGTAAATCAATCTGAATTGACTAATTTTTATGATCGCATTAATCCTTTTTTCTCCGATCAGAAAGTGGTTCTTTTTGCAAAAAGGTTAAATATTCATCCAGGTTTAGTAGTGGGACAGCTACACCGTAGATTAAATCGCTACGATCTTTTAAAGAAACATCAAGTTAAAGTTAGAAATATTGTAATAAGTACAGCAGCTACAGATGGATTTGGTCAGGTATACCCAATTGATTAATTGCAGGAGTACTTAATATGTCTAGTTACACCAATACAGTTAGAGAATATGTTGATCGCTATAAGCGTGAGAAAAATTTGACTGGGGCTGTTGATCCTCATGAGATAGCCGTATGGGCATTATCAGAAGGCTTAATGAAAGCTAATCCTAAAACCATTGTTGACGCAGTTGCAGCAGATATTGCGCAAGTTTTTCGTGAGGAATACAAAGTCGATAAATATGGTCGTCGTTATAGAGTAATGCATGCAGCAAAGCAAAAAGTAGGTGATAAACAGATTTCGTTATGGGCCGATATGGATGATAAAAATATCCCTCGTGAACATTTTGTTAAGTCATTTAGCCAAAGAAGACAGCAGGTAGTTGGTGACTGTTTCCAACTTAAAACGGATGTCGATGTTTATAACGACAAAAATGTCGACAAATCACGCATCCCTCTGATTCTAGATTTCACACAAGACGTTGCTGAACTACAACTTGCTTACGAGAATCCAGATATTGCCGCATAAGCATTACGAAATAACTTAATCGAAGGAATTAATATGAGCGAAAAGAAAGATAGCAACAATCTCTTTGTAGAACGTCGACCAGAAGGCGATTACGCCGTCCGAAAACCAAATTCTGAAAGAGCTAGCGCAGTTGCCCCAACACAAGAGGCAGCAATTGAACGTGCAAAAGAGTTAAACCCGAATGCGGCCATTCATGTTGAACGAGTTCGAAATACAAATTCTGGAAATCCAGATAAATGGCGAAAACCATAAAGGTAGTATAGTAGCTCCATAACCGCTGCATTGTACGTAGGCTTGACGTGGTAATCATATGGCGTAAACTAGAACTCATGATGAATAATGGCGAATTTGTTGAAACGGCGTTTACCGTCGATGAAGTGTATCAGGCAATTGCTGAGGAAAAGCGGCGCGGAATTCAAGACGCGCCCTGCACTTTTCTAAAAGATGAGCAGTTAGATGCCGCCAAACGTTAGCAGCTAGAACGTTCACGCGCATTGGTTCGTAGTGGTGCTCGCACGCAAGAGTCTATGTTCCTTATTTCTCCAGATATTGCAAAATTAATAAAAATCCGCAATAGGAGTGTTGAGTTTTAAACTTCCTTACGTTTTCTGGGCTCGTTAGCCTTAATTACTCATGAGAACCCTGCATAAATGTTTGTCGCATACGGTATTTCAAAGCAATAGCCTCCCCATCCCCAGGAGCTCTATCGCCGTCCTGCCTATCGGCGAAGGCAATATCGTCTGGGCCAAAACCACGTTCACTCAACATATCTGCCAACAATCTTGGATCTTCATTGAACAAAACTTCTCCAGAAGGAAGCTTAACAGACAATTGATTAGCCACTAGATAAACTCTGAGTAATGGAGAATCTGGATACACTAACAAAGGGTCTCTGGCATCTTGGCGTAAGTGAGTAAGTAGCTTGTGGTGTGGGAAGCGGTCTTGAAATTTCGGGATAAGACAATTAAAAATTTCGTCAGCCATTTCGGCATTACCTTGGCAATGATACATAGTCCATGCACCAATTGCGGCCAATACTTCTTGCATCGGGTCTTTATTTTCATTGTTCACTTTTTCTCTCCTATGTTACCAATCAACACCATACCGCCATACATATCTGACACACTGCGCAATCCCACGCTATGTGCACTAAAGCCTAATGCTTCCTCATAAGCTGCATAATTGAACCGATCATGGTGGTGACCATGAAAAGTGAATTTAACCTTCATACTCTGCGCCAATACATCAATACCTCGAAATCCGTGAGGGTGACAAGTAGGGGCTTCGTGCGTAACTAAAATATCAGCTTGTTGGCCATACAACTGTATCCAGTCATTCCAGAAAATAGTGCTTTTGTGTAACAGCGCTTTGCCAACCAAGGGTGGTGCAGGCAATCTGTCTGGTTGATTGCCCTCCTTGCTCATTTGCCGGTAAAGTTTCCAGCGCTCAGCATCCAACATTTTTCTGGTATAGGTTTCGTAATCTGGATAAATAGGCTCAATTTCGGCGCTTGCTTGAGGATACCAGACTGACTCACGAAAAACACCGCCGAGCCCTGCTACACGCAATCCATCAATTTCAACTACGCGTCCATGCAGGTTTCTGTCAGCCAATGCGGATCCAAACAAGTTGTCATAATCCGCCTTGCTGTCCGTATCGTGGTTGCCATGAATGAAATGCACTTCTGTTAGCTCCATGACCTCCGCGAGCTCTTGTTCCAGTGGGCGCTGCGCTTGGATGTCACCCAAGAAAATAATGGCAGCAGGCTTCTCTGCTTGCACCACAGGCAGCACATGACGAAAGTCACTGTGTACATCACCAAACATTAAAATCATTTTTCTTTTCCTTTAGGCATGGATTTGGCTCCATTCAGTAAGCGAACAAGCTTCAACCCATCTGGCATAAAACGGTAGATTCCAATAAGAGGCGGTGCACTCAATACAAAATAACTGGTACTTCTCTCTTTAGGATTGGTATTTTTCATCATGATGTAAAAGGCTGCAAAAGCACGGTGTATTCGTCTTCTTTGGAGCTGGCCTCTACCCCAAAAACCTCTATCTTGAACTTTTGCTCACCCATAGAAAATATAACTTTCCAGTCAGGCGTGCCATGCGAAAAGCCAGCGTTGAACACGGCATTAACGCCATGTTTTTGAAACTCATCTAGTGCCATCCTTAGAAATAACCTAGAGTCAAAGTGGCTGGCAGAGACTTCTACAGTACAAGTTTCGCTATTAACTACGCACGTAAAATCAACATCTGGAGCCAAGCTAAGTTGGTGTTTCCAGTAAGAATTAAATTTTGTTATTGCCATTTATGCTACTCCTAAAAACTGCTAAAAATGATTAACGTCCTTGGCCTTTGTCGGTTGGCTTAATGACTTTTTCTGATTCTGGTGACTTAACTTTGGTAACGCTTGGATCTGTAACTGCAGGCTCTGGAATGTCAACCAGCTCTGCTACCATTTCAAGTGATTTTGCTTCGGTTCGTACTTGATGTTCCTGCCGTGCGGCCTGCATTTGCGCTTTCGCAACTTTACGCTCGACCAAAATGCGCTCAGTATTGGTCATACCCAGATATGGATCAGACTCTTGCACTCGCTTCTCTATGGTTGTTGGTGTGCGAGATAACTGACGTTTTTCATTTGTTAGCTGCACGCGCATTGCTTCTAATTGCGGATCTACAAACTTGATGGCAATACCTTGGGATACAGCAATATCGATCACGCGCTTCTGGAAGGCAGCAGATCCGGTAAGTGTTAAATTACTACCAAATTTCTCACGAGCAAGCAACAAGCCAGCAACAATGGCTTCCTCACTGTTTTCATCCAAAACAGCAAGATGTCTACCTTCATCTCTGAGAACCGCATGACCACGCAGCCGGTAAGTAATGTCGCTATTTTTGTCTACAGTCTGCACAAGGTTTGATAGCACCTTTGCCGCATAATCACCTCTAGCAAGACGCCTGCGCTTTTGCTCATCCTCATCATCCTCTAAAATAATGGTACCAATTGATGGTGTAGTAAGCTGTACGGCGCGCGCGGTATCGTCTAGCTTGCGAAGAGCCACAAGCGCCTCTTCGTTGCCATCTTGAGCGCGGTCCTGCAAGAAAAGATGCCAGGCATTCGCCTGATTTGGTTGGATAGTGTCACGCAATATCTGGCGCTCTTCACTAAGTGCGACCTTAAGCTCTGCTTTTGCTGTAGCGGCTTTAAGTTTCCCTAGTGAATGTGCAGCCTTTCGAGCTGTGCCTGAAAGTCCGGCAAGGGTGGCCGTCTGTTCCGCTTTAAGCTTTTCGGCAAGGGCCGTGCGGTGAGCTTTAGCTACACCATCAAAGACCTTAAGACGCTGAGATAACTCTGCATCAGTTACGTCACGCATGGCTTTGAAGTCCATCCACAGAATCGACGGTGCAGCCTTTATGTTACGCGACTTTGTTACCTGACTATTAATTTGATGTTCATAAACTTGGCGCAAAATCGGCGCAGCCTCTTTCCATGGCAAACCCAATTCCTTCATCAAAAAATCACTTGGTGTAAGTGCACGGCTTCCAGCTTGGATGCGAGGACTATCATCTTTTGCGGTCACTACTTGGTACTTCTCAAGGTTGAGGCCATGACTGTGTGAAAGTCGGCTTAAGAGCTGCGTACAATTAAGATTCTTGCGAATCTCTGCATATCGTTCTTTATCGGCCGCTAACTCGTAGCGCTCGCGCTGTTCGGCAGTAACACGTCCGATTATGCTGGATGGTTGAAGTTCATGAAGCTGTTCGGTCCGGCTGGCACTGCTGGAGTTTTGATGTCCATATCCGCGAACAGGCTTATTGGTGCTTCTTGAATTTGTATGATCTCCTCTGTCACTTCTACCGTTTGACTCTCTGCTTGCCGAATCGGTGGCACCGCTGGCATCGGCTCCATCGCCTCTTCCACGCTCATCTGCTTGTCGCAAGCCCAAACGATCTTGCTCTCCTGATGGTTCGGTTCGTACATCCACGCCATCGTTATCGCGCAATAACATTTCACTCCGGCTTTGAATTCCATCCATGTCGCGTGGCTGCAATCCTGGCAAGCGGTTTCTGGTGGTGGTATTTTCTTTTCGTCCGTGATTTGAGACAGGACTGGTGAGGCCATGATGTTTCCTTTCGATTTCGTCTAAAAGTTGCTGACGCGTTTCAGCATCTGCAGGTTTGTATACTTCTTTGTAGAACTTGCTGCTTTGATGGATATAGCGAATTTCGCGCGCTTTGGTTTGGTGCCACTCCTCCAAAATTGACGCAACATATTTCGGTTCTTTTCTAGGCTGCATTTGTTCCAAGTATGCAATTTTTGCTTTGTCGGAAATAACAGCGAGTTTTTCATTGGTTGAACGCTCAATGAATTGGCGCTGAAAAAACACACCTTTTAATCGCATAGCTCGATCTGATCCGTGTGGCTTTATCCTGAAGCTCTCATTGAATTGGCCTTCATGCATTTTGGACACAACCCCATGAGCTTCAAGCAACTTTCCAAAGTCATCCCAAGTGGTAATATTTTTAGCCAGAACTTCCTTCTGCAAGGTAATTTCAATATTGGCTTTTTTTTCGTTAAATGTTCCTAGTGCATTGGGCTTTGCACCGGTGTAGCGCGCTAAAATATCGACAGCATTCTCTGGGGTGATTTTTGGATTATCTTTAGGACTAGCAAAGCCATGCCTCGCATTGAACGATTCCTGAAATGCATCGATGTATTTAAGGTTGTCAGAGGCTTGCCCAAGAAATCCAAGTGGCTCAATGGATTTACCTGTAAGTAAATCACGCTTGCCAATACCGATATGAATATGAGTCAGGCGTTCTACATTTTCACCTGTAAGTGAATTGGTGTAACTAAGCATCTTTGGACGATGAGCTTCTGCATAGAACGCGACTCTGTGTCGTTCTGATTCTGGCCAGGCTGCAAACGTATGGTTTCGAAACTCCTCAACGGCACGCTGGAGCATTTCATCCGTGACGTGGTTTTCTGAAAAAGACAAGGTAACGTGATCATAGCGATGACCTTCACCTTCATGTGCTGAAGTGGAAATCTCAAACACGTCTAAATCACCGAACAATGGGATCCGTTGATCAAGTTGGTCACGGTGAAGCTCACGCCCCTTCTTGCGGCCCGTTTCCAAATACTCTTTGAACCCGCCCTCAGCTCCGCCAATTTCAACAATCATTGATTGGCCTCTTTCACCTGAGACATCATGAACTCATTGAGAAGTTTTAATTGGGTTGAGATTGTCTTGAACGTCTCATCAGAAATTGTTCTTGAAAGATTCGCAGCATTAGCTCGGTGCGCAAGCTGATTTAAATTATTGGATGCTTTAGAAAGAAGCAAAACAGCCCGCGAGGCAGCTGGTGATTTAGCAACAACTTGAGTCGTATTATTAACAACATGGAGTCTGAAAAATTCAGACTGCTTTAATCCTGCAGCCATAAATTTTCTTTCGTACATCTTGAACGTGCCTTCAGTCATCCGAAAGGCAACTGATTTTGTGAGCTTCTCTGCATCCAACTTTTCCGGCCTTGCCATGATAATTTCCTCCTTTTAGTGGGCTTGCCCACGTCCATCCACACAAGGATGGTGCCTAGCGAAACACACACTAAAGGTGGTGTGAGCGTAAGGGGTTAAGGGGAGATTCCCCTTAGCACAGGTCAAAGTTTCAAAAATCGTAGATTTTTGTAAACATTGACTGTCGTGCCTCTTCTTTGAGTTACAGCCAGTTTATGGGGATAAATTTCTATGTAAAGAGAGCGAAGAATAAGTCTTTTATTAGTGACTTATTAGTTACATGGGAGGTATGTGACGTACTAAATAAATCGAAGTAAGGTTAATATGGAATTATGATCTAGGGGGATAGGAATGTCGTAAATCGTCTTATCAGCGTATTTTCCACCTGTAATTTTAGCGCTTAGTAATTTTTCAAAAGTTGTATAGGTCGGAATGGCATCGCCATTTAACCACCGCCTCCAATTCCTTTCAGAAGTTAAGCTCTCTTCTGTGGGTAAACTAACTAAATCTTCAAGCTTTCCACAACTTTCCACCCCAAGCGCACTTTTTAATGATGCAACCCATTGAGCGGTAAATTTCTTAGCAATTCTTTCCTTAAATTCTGATCTTTTAGGTCGGCTACGACTGTTTGTTTTTTCAGCACGGGCAACTTTTTTGAAATTTTGAACGGTTGTTTCAGAACAGTTAATTATTGCCTCTTGTTTCCTAATCTCTTCCTGAAGTTCTTTTATTTTTTGCTTCGCCAAATTGATTGCGCTTTGGGCGTACCACGCATCCATCTCCTCCAATGACTTCCAATTGCTATTAGCGCTTTCAAAAGCCATAACCATAAGGGCAATGTCGTTTTCTTGCTTTTCTACATGAGCTTGGTAAGCCTCCATTGCTGAAATTTCAAACAATTCTTTAGAGGTCATCTTATTAAATCTACCTTCATTGATTAATGGTGCAACTTAAAAACGGACAAATATATACAAATAATTCATAACATACTGTATATATTATGTATATAAAAGTCAATAAATACTTATTAGTATGTCATTAGTGATTCATAACCTTGATAAATGACTAATAAATATGCGCAGAAAATACAAAGCAATCGACATCAATGAATTGATAGATGCTGATGACATTGACCGGACAACAATGAAAGGGGAAATGCGAAAACTCTACCCAGCTATCCATGAAAAGTTGAGCGAAAAAGGTTGGTCAGCACAGAACATGGTGGAGTGGCTTGGTGAGCGCGGAATAAAAATGTCTGTCGAACTTTTTAGAGTTTACTTGCGCAATCTTGATCACGAACGTGGGTATAAAAGATCAGCCAACAAATCACACCTCAAAGCATCTGTAGTTATAGCTGTAACGGAAAAACTAAAAGGTAATGAGCAGCAAAAGGTTACTGATCTGGCACCAAAATCGGCGGGTAAATTGGAAAGACCGCCAGGTATATCAAACTCGGCCTGGAGTGAACTACAGGTCAAAGCAGCAGCAGAAAATCGCAAGAAACTTTAATTTAGGAGAAAGAGTAATGAAAAAAATCGTACTTATGTCACTTGGCGGTAGCGTCGGTAAAACGATGTTTACCACACAGTGTTTGTTTCCACACATGCCTGACGCCAGTATTTTATGCGTTGATCAAGCAAACTCAACTGCTGCTGATTTTGGCATTAAAAACTGTGAGTCCCATTCAGGTGATGAATTCAACAAAACGTATCGCGCTCTCATGTCGACACGTGGTGACGTAATTGTTGACGTTGGCGGATCAAAGGAATGTAAGGAGTTTTTAGATGGAATGCTGGCACTTGATGGGAGTGATGTAATCACAACCATCATCATCCCAGCCAGACCGAACAGCAAAGATCAGGGTTGCGCAGTGCAAACCATCGAGCGACTCATCATTGATGGTGTCGACAAAAACAAGATCAAAGTTATCTTCACTGAAACAAGAAAGAATTCGGCTGTCGAGTTTGCACAACTGATCAGTGGCATGGAAGAAAACAACCTCACCCCAGACCTAAACCTGACAATTTTTCACAGCCTACTTTTCAATGAAATGATCGAAGACAAGGAATTAATCTCGAACATTCTTGCTGACCAAACTGACTACAACGAAAAGGCGATCAACCGTGTAGAGGGTGACAAAACCGATTACGTTGGAAAACACATGCGTCAAAAAATGGCAAAAAATTCTGTCTGGCCAAATCTGCAAACCGTTTACAGATCACTCTTCCCACAGGTGTAACCATGGGCCACACCTCAGAAGAGAAAATTAAAATTCTGTACGAAGACTCCTTGAGTGAAATCAGGGATCTTGCGGGCAGGATGGAGGTTATTGCTACCACGATATCAACCGCAGCAGATGGGGTAACCAAAAGACAAATAATTATGCAACGGCAAAATGAGTCTTTGCTAATCGATCATGTAAATGACGTCAAAGAAGCGGTGAATCGTGTCGCAGCAATTGAAACCAATGCGGCAAAAGAAAATATTCATTCATTGCAACCAACGATGCCCATAGATTTACAAGTAACTTGGCTGGCAAAGCATCAAGCAGCAATGACATCAATAGAAACTTTTATTGTGGGATCACTGGCTTTCAGTGGTGGGTTATTTTATGGCGTGAAAAATATGAGCGTAATGCTGATTGGAGCTTCTAGTTTGTTTGTTGGAATATTTATCGGCATTGGTTTGCGTTCAACATTTTTAGGTCGTTTAGATAAAACAGAATCTGCAAAAAAAATGGAAATTACTAGGCGTAAAAAACAGGAACATGACGAGTGGATCAACGGAATATCAAAAATAGTAAAAGACGGACTTAAAAAATAGTAGGAGCGCTGCGCCTAACCGCGACTAACGATCAGGCACAGCTGACCAAAGCAATCTAACTAGGAGATCACACATGGCTACAAATATTTTAACACCAACGCAACCGCAATACAGTCTGCCAAAAGCGGATCGACAGGCACTTCTCGCAAACATGCCATGCGAAATCCAATATCCGCAAGGAATAGTTCCAGATTCCGTGCTGCAGCAAAGTTTGGAATATTTTCCTGCCCTTCAAGAGCGCAGCAGTATTTCTAAAACTGAAATGATTCAAATCATGACTACAGAAGTTGAGCATCAAAAGGCTGTTTTCGTCAAAAAATACGGCAATATTTTCGGCTAATTTATTAAGGAGATTCAAATGAAAAATGAAGTGAAAGTTGTAGATCCAGAACTTGAGTTATTTAAAGAAAGAGCCGCTATGTTTGCCATTTGGCTTGTAACTTTGGTGATATGTTTATTGATTGGCCTAGGTATTTATAGTGGTCCGATTGCTATCGGTGTTTCGGTTTCAGCCATGGTTGTTTACTACAAAAAAACTCAGAAAATTGAGGTGGTGAAATGAAAAAACGTCTTTTAACACTTACCCTACTAGCAGTAATGGCTAATGTTAACAACCCTGCTTTTGCAGCTTTCTGTGCGAATTGTGCTACTGAATGGACTCAGATGTTAAACAGAATTCAGCTTGCTTCCCAGTATGCTAAGCAGGTTGAGCAACATACAACCCAGTTACTGCAATATCAGGCGCAATTGCAGAATCTTGCTTTAAACCCTACCAGCATCATGAGCTCGGACGTATCACGGTTAATGCATGGTATTGGCAGCATCATACAGTCAGGGCAGTCTATCGGTGGTTCTTTGGCTAAGATTGATGAAAACTTTACCAAAGAATTTCAAAATCCGCTGGATGGTAATTTTTCCGAAAAATTTAGAAATTGGAATACAACAAGCATAGATACCTTGGGAGCTGCAATGCGATCAGCGGGGATGCACAGAGATTCTTTCGCTTCAGATACTGCGGCTTTAACTGCACTGTTTAACAAGACACAATCCAGCCAAGGCACTGTTGCTGCCATTCAAACTATGAGTGAGATTAATGTCATGCAGGTGCAACAAATGCAGAAGCTTCAGGATTTGATTGCAACACAGAATGTTGCAACGAGTAATTATATGGCTACACAGAATGCAAAAGAAACAAAAGCAAGAGGTGATTTTGATGCTGCTTATAGTTTGGATAAGGCGATTAAACACATAAACAAAAAAAGTGAAACCTTAGATAAAGGACTTGTTGTTGACTACAACAAATTGTTCAAAAAACAGTAACTACTAATTTTTAAAAAGGAATAAATGATGAAATATGTCTGCGTAATGATCACTGTTTTAATGATGACTGCCTGTGGTAAATCTGCAGAGGAACAAGCCAAGGAGGATTATGCAAAAGCTTTTTCTGTCCGCATGGATAAACATCTTAAAAAGATGGACGAAGCTCAAGAAGATATGCGCCAAGATATTGAGACGCGCAAAGCTCAACGCGCTATTCAAAATAACAAGAAATGATTAGGAAATCCAAATGAAAATTCTGAACAAATGGTTATTGTTTTTTTCTATCCTCAGTATTAGCGGCCTAGCAAATGCTGCAGATGTAGTTTCCATTATCCAAGACTCGATGGCACCTGCAATAGATATCTTGGCTACCCAAGCCATAAAATGGCTTGCGATTTTTGCACTATTACAGATGTTTATCACCAATTTTGGTTTACTTAAAAGTGGTGCTGACATTGAAGCGGTTATAGGAAAATTTATAGGTAGTATTGCGTGGTTTTCTTTCTGTATCTACATAATGACCGCTGGCCCAGGTTTTATCTCAGACGTAGGTCAACAGTTTTTTAATTTGTTAGGAGAAACTTTACCTAGACCTACCACAATTATTGGGTGGGTAACTCCGCCAGGAATAGGTCTAATTACTGGAGGTATCTTTGTAGGCGGGATTGGTGCGGTTGGTAGTGTGGTAGGTGGCCAAATTTTAGTTAACCTAGGTTACCTTGTTATTTTAATTGGCATCTATTTCGCCATCAAAATATATATGATCCAACTGGAATTAGCATTGATCGTCATGCTGTCTCCTCTCAGCTTTACTTTTTTAAGTTTAAATTCATTAAAAGATCAAGGTATAGCGCCATTTAAATCATTAATATCGCTAGCATATAGAATCATATTGATGACGCTTATTATCGCCGCTTTTTCTGAAGTTTCTAGTGTTATGCTGGCCAATCTTAAGGATGGGTTAGTTAAATTAGGTAGCGCTTCGAATATGGTTGCTGCTGCCACTCCTGGTATCGATGCCTATGGGGTTGATGATCTTATCTCAGACATTATGAGCGGACTGATTTCCTACATAATGCTGGCCTTCTTATTGTACAAGTCTGACTCAATCGCAGCCTCTTTATCAAGTGGTAGTACCAATATGGGGGCAGGTGATGTTGCTGCTGCAGCGGCAGCTGGTGCAGCATTAGGCGCAGCTTCAAACTCTGCTGCTTCTAGTACATCTGACCTTGGTGTAAAAGGAGGGCAATCAATGAGTGATTTCATGAAAAGTTTAAATAGCTCAGCCTCAGTCTCAAATGCATCTTCATCTGGGGCTGGTGGCGCGGAATCGAAACCAGTAGGCACAGCGCCTCCGCCTCCAGCCAAAAAACCAGAAATGTCCCTTGCTGACAATAATGCTGCGAGAGTAGCAAATAATCCAGTAAAATCAAGTTCTAGCAGTTCTGGAGGACCTTCAACTTTTGCAGAACGTCCTAGTTTAGCATCACGTCAAGAAGCAAGAGGTGGGACTTCTGGCTCATCGAGTAATTCAGAATCTGCTGCAACTGAGGCGGCTAATACTATCGACAATTTGGCGTCTAGTGGACAACTTAAGGATGCCGGCAGCGCTAAGCATGTAAGTGATCATTTGAAATCAATGGAATCCAGTCCTGGGGATTCAAAAGCAGTAGGGGAAACACCTAATAAAGCGTCACCATCAGATTCTGGTTCTGGGAGTTCTGCTGGAATTGGTGGGGCTTCGAGTGCTACTGATCAAAAACTTGATCAGTTAATTGAAACGATGGGGCAACCTAAGAAGCCTGGCCTCAAAGATCGTTTGGCAAACGCGAATGATCATATGGCTAAAGAGCAAGCTACAACCCATGTAAGTATTAATACAAATGTTGAATAAGCTCAAGCAAGTACTTATTGACGCGCAACATCACTCGGTTGGTGATGACGATATTTTTCGAACATTTTTTAAAACCTACTTCTCTGATCTGGTCAAACTTAGAAATTATGGATTCTCGTTTGAGCAGATCACCGAGTTACTTAGAAAATGCGACATTGATCTGCAAGCATCCGAAGTAGAACAATACTTTGAAGATCAACTGATGGAGAAAAGTAATAAGAATGCGCAACGGATAGATGAGATGACTGAAATCTTACGACAATTTACTGAAGCCAACCAAGATAAGGTTGAGACGGAAAAAGTCATGCCTGTGACTTCAGCTGGCACGCAACACACAACGGCCTCCTCGCCGATTAAAGGTTTGCACTGCTTAGCGTTATTACCAGTCAAGCCGCTTGAGCGTCGGGATGGCGTTCCTGAAGAAGTTTATATGGATGGGCAATTGGAGCATCCAGCCATTTCAGGACTTATGTTGTCAAAGGACGAACGAATATATGGAACTTACCTAGAAATCGTAGACAAAAATGGAGAAACTCGGCCTGAAACAGTGCATGAGAAGATATTCAGAATTAAGTGGGTAAAACCTATTCCAAGGACAGAAACGGCAACAGGAGCTAATTTTGTGAAGATGGACTACGAGTTATTTAAGTATGTTGGTACTGGAAATATACCGGAGTAATTCATAAATGCATTTATTGACCCACACTAACATCTAGCACTGACAAGCTATCTGGCAGTTTGCAAATCGATAAACTTTTCTTTGTGACCACAAGAAAAGTCAGCATCGCTTCTATAGTTACTGCAACCCCAGAATTGTCCAAACGGCCCTTTACGTAACGTTAAAAAGCCTCCACATTGGGGACATATAAAGGTATTTATTATTTTAAAGAGTAGGAACAATAAGTTTGCGAACATTTACCCTGAATAAGCATTTCACAGAGTGATGTGCGCTTATTCAAGGTAAACTGACTGCTTTACTTACGTGGAGGATTGTTTCCACGACCACCACCCGAAGGATTCCCTGTTTTGCTAGGGCCATTTACGGGCGTTGCATATGCAAATTGAATTTTAGTAATTTGTAGCATGGTAATACTCCTTAAAGTTAAATTGTTAATCGGGATGCATTTGCACCACATCTGAATAGTCTCATTTAACAGGAACTCAAAAGTACCGCACGATGGAAAACCTAGATAGTCATTCAAGCGTAATCAACAAATCTTCAGATAACGGCTTGCAAGCATATTTTCCTCCCGTGACATTACAGAGGCCAATGGCTCTTTTCAAAATGATATTAGGGCTTGAAGTCAAAAAGTCATCAAGTCCTAACTTGGAGTTTCTTGTTCAATTAACAAGTCGATACCCCAGTCATCAAGCAGTCGTCAGGGATATAGCAGGCGAGCAGTTCAAAAATTTAGAAAATGTAATACGTGGAAGGAGCAATGCGTCTTCGACAACATTGAAACTTATAAGTCAAAAAATTGGAGTGGATATTGAGTTTCTTAATAACCTCGTTCATGCAAATAAAGAAGGGCCTTTGATCCCAGAGTTTCTAAAAATATTTCAATTTGTTGAATCTCTGTACTTGATGACTTACAGTTTTAAAAATTCAGGTGTAATTGTTTGTCCACACTGCAACACCAAGTTAACCAAGGATGCTCACCAATGGTGGGGTGAGCAAGGAATTGGGATAGAGCAGGCCGAATATCTGTTTGCAGAACGTTTGCTTAAAATGGTTGTTGGGGGGTATCTACTAATCAAGCAGTTGAATAGCAATACAACTCCAAAAGCTTACCCATCAAATTTAGCACGTAGCACACATCACTCAATAGGCAATTGGCTGGAAGATTTGGTACAACGATATGATTGCGATAACCTCGCTCATTTATCAGTAAAACTTGAGACACTAAATATTAACTTTTCGCATGGTTTGCTAAAGAAATGGTCATGTGGGCAAGTCTTGATGCCATTTAGTGCGGCAGAGGAAATGATTGATAAACTTCCTAACAATGAGGGGCTTCGAACGACACATATGATCGCCAGGGCGCTGGCTTTAGCAACGGATTTTGTTGCGAGTGTTGCGAGTGAGTCTATTCAACGTAAAGTTGCACAGGAAATGATTTATCAAAGGCTTTTGCAATTGGAAATGAATGTTCGACTCATCCCGAAAGAACTAATCGTCGAGCAAAGACCTATAACAATCTGAGCCATTACCTCGAAAGAATTTAATTGTTGTCAGTCGGTAGAAGGACAAAAGATAGTGTCAATATAACTTCAAGACTGTTTGCCAGCGTTATGTTGGTCAATAAACTGAAAACGCTGGAATTATATTCAAGGACTTTTAACTAAGTCCTTTCTTTTTTGAGCTGTAAGACCACCACCATAAGCTGTATGGGTTTATGACGTACTTATAAAAAGCCACGTAAACCAAGCGGTTAAAAGACAGGATTTAAAACTGGGACGACTTCTATGGCACTTGGCAACTAATTTCTGAGTGTTTTACAGCTTTACTTGTTTGATAACTATCTCAGATAGTAGGATTGGCCATCTATTGTTATAGTAACGTTAAGTCCAACAATAAATAAAAAGTTAAAAATGGCTAGAAGAAAAAAAGAAACTCCATTAAATGTGCTTCTTGATTTTGCAGCGAATATTTCATGGAAAATCAGCGTACCAATAGCAATCATTAGCTATATAGGATTTCACTATGTAGCGAGCATGCCATTATCCCCCCCAAAAGATATACATTCGTTTAGCAACTCAATATATCAAACCTTGTTAATAAGCTTTTCTACTGCACTTCAATACATCATTCCTCTAGTTTTTATTATCGGAGCATTGGTCTCTGTATTCAAAAGCAAGGGGCGGTGTAAATTGCTTGATGAGCAATCAAGTCTTGAAAGTGTCCGGGCAATGTCATGGCAGGAATTTGAATTGCTTGTTGGTGAGGCATTCCGCCGCAAGGGGTACGAAGTAAAAGAAAATGGTGGTGGCGGAGCGGATGGGGGGATTGATCTAGTTTTGAATAAAAACGGTAAAAAATCTATAGTTCAATGTAAGCGATGGAAAACATTCTCTATAGGCGTTCCACTCATTCGAGAGCTATACGGAGTGATGACCGCAGAGCGAGCTAATGACTGCATATTTGTAAGTAGTGGGAATTATACGGCTGAAGCTAGATTATTTGCTGAGGATAAGCCGATATGGCTAATCGATGGCTCAGAGCTAATAGATTTGGTATCAAGCGTTCAAGTGCAACCCAGAATAAGTAAATCAAGCACATTTAATCAATCTCAATCTATAAGCCCTAAGTGTCCATTGTGTGGCTCAGGCATGGTTAAGCGTACTGCTAGAAAAGGCACTAATGTAGGTAATGAATTTTGGGGATGTTCAAACTTTCCAAAATGTAGAGGCGTCTGTTAACTTCAGCGTTAGATTTCATTTTTTAATGTCGATGAAATCCAACAAGAAATTACCTAAATGAAATCATAACAATGCAAAACTCAGAACAAAGCCCTTTTGAAGCTTTAGCAAATTTAATAAAAAAAATGAAGTTAGAGGGCAAGCCGACACAAAATGTACCACATGTCCCATATCTAAAGCTTCCAAAAGGAAAGCTAAAAGTGGCGGATCAATGGGCTTCTTTATTGTGGAACATTGAAACAGCCGAAAATCATGGAACTAGAGCATTACAAGGTATGACGCTAGCTTTAGCTAGAATTATCCAGGCTGACATTCTTGAAAATCTATTGTTAGATGCCCGTCAACATTACGCAGCACTCAGTTCATCAGAAGAACTTTTATGGGGTTTCAATCAACCAGTCAGGGGTGATGGGGCATCTATTAGAAGTTTGCTTATTAAAAAAAATAATTCACAGTCTATTGAATTGGCATATACAGCAGTTATACCTCAGCCTTGGGAACGTTGGAGGCTGGCTAGAGCATTACAAAATTTGGGGCAAGGGGCAATGTGGGGTGAATGGAAACAAAGTGACAATATACACGCTATAGAATGGGCACCTTGGCCTCTAGTATGGGTTAATAACGGCCATCACTCGACAATGGCCGGCATATTGACACATGGAGGTAAACTTAAAGCTAATGAGACATTTGATGCAAAAGATTTGTTACTGAGCGTATACACAGACGGTATGAATTGGTTGAGGGTCGATAATGATCAGGTAATAGCGTCAGTATCTTCATTACCAATGGCGGCAATTTTTGAGATTGGTAGACGACTTATTAGGGCACCTAAAAAATAGTATTACATGAATTATTGGGGATAAAAATGAACAATAAATTAAAAAATAAAATTGACGCTAAGGATGCCAGTATTAGTGAGTTGCTGAAAAATCAGAAATTCACAATTGACTATTTTCAAAGAGAGTATCGTTGGCAAGATAAGCACATCAAACTATTAGTAGAGGATGTGACAACAGCGTTCTTGAAATCCCATAAAGAAGGCAACAAACGTTCCGAAGTAGAGAACTATCAAAACTATTATCTAGGGCCCACTACAGTTGGGTTAGGATGCCTTGGTTCTCTTGGCTTGGGAGCCCGATTATCCGTGCGCTCGACGAAGAACAGGCTAATATTGTCCTGGATGCATTATTATCCTATCCCGATCTTGAAGACGGAGTTGAATACATTGCAGCCTACATTGCCGAGCGATGGCCAGCAATCGTCATTACCTTCATCGGTAAGCGGCAGGAATTTGCGCGTACAGATCAAGTACCTCCAGTATCAACCGAACAATTGCTTAAAGACTTTTTTGCGCAAATTAAGCGTATGGAGAATCAACTATGAAAACTGTTACATTATCAGTGGAATCTATCAATAGCGTAATAGATAGCGCACTACAGGCGTTTAGTGGCAAGGGCAAGGCTCACACATCAGTTTTGCGAGCCTTGATTTGCTATGGAAAGTGTTGGCTCCCAACCGCATGGCGATTGTAAAAGCGCTTACAGGCAGTGAACCATTAGCCTTGCGTGAAATTGCTAGGCGCGTAAATCGTGATGTTAAGGCGGTGCACACTGATGTGCAAATGCTTCTAAAGGCTGGTGTATTAGATAAACCAGAATTGGGTAAAATCGCCTTTGGCTACGATGCTATCCATGTAGATTTTATTTGGTAGTATTCGCTATCCTACTCTTTGCAGTCCGCACTTTTGCACCTGCCTCAATTTCACCAGTCACATAATGTGGTATATCAGTAAAATTCCCAATTTGAACAATGCCATCAGGAAATGCTGCTGTAATGCGTAAAGCTCCACCCATGGCTTCAATATACTTCCTTAGAGTAGAGACATACATGTCAACGTTTTTTTCCATTTTAGCAATTGTCGGCTGACGCACATCGAGAATCTGAGCAATCGTTGCCTGAGATAATCCATGGGCCTGACGCAACTCATTAAGAGGCATCTCTGCCTTTAGGTTTAAAGCCAATTGACTCGATTTTTCTTGAGCTTCCGGAGTCATCCGTTGACGTAGCTCGCTAAATTTTTTTGCCATGAATTAGTTCCTCCTTTTTCAATTGAGCAATGTGCTCACCATACAATCTGTCTGCAACTGGGACAAATTCCTTGTACCATCGATCATTTCCAGTTTTATCTCCACCTATAAGCAGAATTGCTGTTCTAAGTGGATCAAAAGCATAAAGAACACGATAAGGACGTCCTTCATGCTGAATTCTAAGCTCCCTCATATGCCCATGATCCGAGCCGTTTACGCCACTAGAATGCGGATACTGAAGATTGGCGCCGTAAGTCTCAAGAATATCTACGCTAGCAGAAACGGAAACTTGCTCCTCTTCAGAAAGTCTATTCCACCAGTCCTCAAATTCATCAGTAAATTCTACTTCACATGTCATGTGTATATTATAGCCTGCAATCTATATAGATAGAAAGCTATATTTATAGCTCATATGAAAGATTCTTTTAACAATAGTTCAGAACACTAAACGGATATAGCACTATGAGACGTCAATGAGCTTATTGATCTAGGCGTACTTTTGAAGGCTGGTGAATCGAAGCGCAGCGCACATTACGTTTTGGATAAGTTTTAAAAACGATTAAAGAAAGATTAAAGAAAGACTAAAAGACTAGGGGCAAAAAAACACCTATTTTTTTCAATCAAAACAAATTGTTAAAAAAATTACCCGTCACCTATTTAACCTGATTCCGTGTGTTTTTTCCTGACCCGTCACATATTTAACCCGAAAAAAACATGACCCGTCACCTATTTAACCTAACGTTTTTTTGAATTTGATTAAATATTAAGCAAGTTTTTGCTTGAAATGACCTTACTGTCACCTATTTAACCCGACAGTAGATGGGTTTACACAAGTTAAATGGCTGCCGTCACCTATTTAACCCGAATACCGTCACCTATTTAACCCGAAATAGGCCGCGACCCGTCACCTATTTAACCCGACTTGTTGCGCCTGTGGATAACTTTACATCGTGATCCGTCACCTATTTAACCCGATTTATTGTTTTTTTACTTGCCCTTGTCGAGCATTGGCCGCCATCACTTCTGCAATAAAAGCGCCTGTGGAAGAAATGGTGTAAATCACGTCTAAGATTTTTCCCCTTGAGCCAGTTTTCACTTCGCGTTTAATCTCGTAGGCTATTTGTTGTGTTTTAAGTTCTTCCATTGAAAAGTCACAGGCAGCAATAGCTTGACGCTCAACTTTATATCCATTGAGCATAGCACTGTCACGTTTAATTGTGCTGTAGTACATCACAAATGGTCTTGAGCGACTTGCCATAGTATTCTTAGTAGCAAATTGCTTATGCAGCCACCGTGCAAGTTGGGTGCTGTGGCTCATAAGCTGCTGATAATTGAATTGCCTATAATTCAGCTTATCAATTGAATCCGTCACCAGCGGATGAAATTGTACGTGCCACTTAGCATTAGGGTCTTCTGTTAGATCCGCACGGGTTACAGACGTTACATTAGATAGGTAAGTATTGCTTTTAGTGTAGGTGTTTTGTTTTTTATCGCCCTTCAGTTCTATAATGCTTTTAGACAAGATGTTAAGACTTTTAACTATATCAAAATAAGTTCTCGCATGTCCTCGCCCTCTAAGTTCTTCACGCAATTGGTGAAGGGTAAAAACTACGCCGCTACGTTTCATGGGTTCATGGAATCCCATTTGTTGATTCGTAGCGATCTTGCGTAAGGCTTCTTCGATTAGCTCTTCATTTGCGCTAGGGTAGTAAGAAAAGGTGTACTTAACACCATTCTTTTCCTCCTGAATAAGCGCGGGCTGGATGATTACTTTTAAGCTGGCCTGACGGTAATTAAAAGGGATTTCAAGCAGATCTAAACGGCCTTTGTCGTCGCGCATTTTATTCATAGCTTGCTGTGAAATTGAATACCGAGGAATATTGTCCCAAAGCTCAATAGTGTTTGATAGTTTTTGCCTTTCCACTTCAGTATTGCAAAAAAATTGCTGAAATAAATTAAGCTGACAACTCTTAAATAGATCCTCAGCTAGCATGGACGATGTCTGCTTCTTAGACACTTTCTTTTCATTGCTCGAGTAAGTTGGAGCGACTCGCATCACACTCTCCCCTGCTCTTTCAATCTTTCAGCTTTGGTTCGTGCTCCTTTTCTAGCTTGTACAGGTAACTGTGAACGTTGCATCACAAAATCTGCCAACACAAAAATTGACACCACTCTTTTTGCACCAATTTTTAACGTAGGGATTGGAAACCTACCCTCAGTAAGCATATTACGAGTAGTTCCTGGCGCCATGCCAATTTCTTTTCCTGCATTTACAGCACTAATATAAATAGTTTGGTAAGTTGCTCGAAGAATTTCAAGCACAGTTGTATCTGCTGTTGTTTTTGTCGTTTTCGACATGAATATATCCTCACGGTGAGCAGCGAAGACGATCCATCAGCACATAGGCGAGATCTAGTCCTCGCCACAAAATCAATAAATTAATGCTATTTGATTAGGCGGCGAGGTTAAAACGTGGGGGTGAGGTTGGAACAGGGATGAAAACTGGTTTAAAAGTAGTATCACCCATAAAGTATGGATCTGAAGATGGCTGTGGGGAAAATCTAGTCTTTAAAATTTTCTCAACAATCCAAACAGGAACCATTGCAAATATAAACGCCAAAGCGCTAAATAAAAAGCTAACAGAGATAACACTTAAAAAAGAAATTCCTGGAACACAAAAATGAAAGAAAAGGATGAGTAAAAAGAAGATCACAACAGAAACCTGAAGTGCCGTATCCTTAAAAAGCTTTTTTCTCTCATCAAAGTTTTTCTTGGCTCTCTCCCAAGAAAAATCCATTTTGATACCAAACAGTAAATAGAAGGCAGCGACAACAGAAAGAATCTGTCTAAAGATATTTTTTAAAGTTTCGCTAACACTCATCATGAATAGAAGAGTGACACATGACTAAAAAGGAGTCAATAGGAATTTCCCAGCTTTCTTTGGAAAGAAAGCTCCAAAATTCATGGAAAATTCTGGAAAATTTAGCAGGATTTATTGGGATTTATCGTGATACTACAGGATACCAAAAAGGCTGCTAACCCTTGATATTACTTGGTGCGAAAGAAGAGACTCGAACTCTTACACCCGAAGGCGCTGGAACCTAAATCCAGTGCGTCTACCAATTCCGCCACTCTCGCAGGTAGTGTACGACTCGTAAATACTTTAGTCGTTCAGATAATTCGCTATTGTATCTCAACTTTTAGAAATCAGAAAAGACATAAAATAAAAAAACGTTAATTTTATTTCAACAAGTTTTATTCTTAATGTTTTAATCTGCATTGAATAGCTAGCAGAGCTAGCTACGATTGTGAGAAAATAGCTAACAAATTAAATTTTTATCACAACATTTAAAGTTGATCACTAACTATGCAAAATAGTCTTAATCAAAATGAAATCAGCATGCTACGCACTGAGTTGGAGCTACTAATGCGTGAACGCCAAACTTTATTAAAAGTGACGGGGGTTGCCGCTGGCTTGGTGGCTGAGTTAACTAGCCATAACTTACCTATTACTGCGGTTGAGGCCGCAGACCTACTGGCTACCTCTATCAACCATTTAAGCGAAGAAACCTTGCAGGATGCTTTAAATGCCGTGCATGCTGAGATTATTCAATAAGCTGATATTGCGCTATTGATTTAAAAGATGGCTCAATTGAAAAATAAAAAATCTACGATATGGACTGAACCAAGCTTTAGTATTCAGTCCAATTTGGGTATAAAGGCAATTTATAAAAGCACATTACTCATCTGCTTGCCTTTGCTATTGGTAGCATGTGGTTTTGAGCAATATATTGCAAAGCCGATGGATACAAAAGCGATTGCGCTGAAAATTGAAGCCAAAAACCCTGAAAGTCCGCAATTTCAACAGTTTTTAATCAACAATGGTTTTTCACCTGAGCATTTACCGGTTAAACAATGGGACGTGAATGCGCTGACTTACTGCGCATTATTCTTCCACCCAAGTTTAGATGTAGCCCGCGCACAATGGCGTGTCGCCGAAACGGCCACGCTTGCTGCAGCAATAAAACCCACTCCCAGCATCAATAGCCATATTGCCCATAGCGATAACGCCAACGATGACATTAGCCCGTTTGCTTTCGGTTTAAGTATTGATGTGCCGATTGAGTTGGCAAACAAGCGAGATATTCGCATTGAAAATGCAAAGCACTTATCGCAAATCGCCAAGCTTGAAATCGCGCAAACGGCTTGGCAGTTACGCAACTTGGTTGCGCAGTCTTTATATGAAGTTCAGTTTAACCAGCAACAAATCAAGCTACTAATTCAAGAACAATCGTTTCGACAACAAGTAGTCGCCATTTATCAAAAACGCGTGGATTTAGGCGCTGCATCTAATGTTGAGTTAAGCACGGTAAAACTTCAGTTGCAAATAAGCATGGCTGAATTGAATGCCGCACAGCAAAATAAGCTGGTGGTGTTATCTAAATTGGCCAGTCATTTAGGATTACCGCTCAGCAAAGTAGAAACCTTGCCTTTGTTGCAAGATACATATAACACGCCTATTTCAAGCTCACCCGGCATTACTCAAGTCAAGCCTGAGGATATTAACCGCGCGGCGCTGTTAAACCGTTTGGATATTCGCATCGCGCTTGAACGCTACGCCACGGCTGAAGCTAAATTGAAGCTGGAAATCGCTAGGCAGTATCCAGACATTACCATTAGTCCTGGCTATGCCTATGAATTTGGCAGCCAAGTGTGGTCACTTGGGCTATCAAGCTTATTGACGTTATTAAATAAAAATAAATTAGCCATTGCCGAAGCCAAACAATTACGCGAAGTTGAAGCCGCCCAGTTTGAAGCTTTACAAAGCAATGTGATTGCTGAGGCTAGCGCAGCAAATGCCAAACTAACACAAGCCGAACAGGCACTCGCGCAACAACAAAAACTTTACGCGCTCCAGCAAAACAATACCCAACGAATGACACAAAGGTTGGCGGCTGGCGAAATTGATCGATTGGAATTAACTTTTAGTAAATTAGAAGACGTGATTGCCGAAAAAAATATAGTGTTAGCGCATTTTCAGCTTAAAACAGCCATCAATCAATTAGAGAACACGCTGCAACAACCGATCAACACCTTGCTCACTAAAGGACACCTCTATTAATTCAATTTCCGTTGCGATACTGCGTTGCTCATAAAAAATTATTCCTTACATATCACCCATATGCTGCGTCACAATTTTTTACTCGCGCCTTGTCTGGCTTTGCAACTTGAATTAATAGAGGTGCCCTTAAGAAAAACTTGAAGCTTTATCTTTGAATCAGTGAGTTTTGAATGTTAATCATTGAGCCAAAGCGCGTGATGAGGATAAAATAAAATGAATCGTAAAATCGCTATTATCATCGGCATACAGGCATTTTTAATTGTAATGCTGTTTTGGCTATTGGTTTTTTATGGCAAAGATGAATTTGAAGCCTTAAACCAACAGCATGAAGAAGAAATTGAAACACCTAATCTCGTGAGTAGTAAAGAAGGTGTTACCGTTATTAACGTGAATACGGCCACGCAAATTCAAAGTGGCATTCATACCAGCCCGCTACATGCCAGCACACATCAAGCTAACATCAGCACTTATGGTAGCGTGATGAGCATTGACAGCTTGATTGACCTTAGAACGCGTTATTTGGCGGCTAAATCTGAAATTGAAATTTTACGTACTTCTTTAGCGCAAAATAAAAATGAGTATGCACGTTTACATACGCTTAATTTAGATGACAAAAACGTATCTGACAAAGTGGTGGTGGCGGCGGCTAGTAATATTAAAACAGATGAAGCCAAAATAGCTGCGGCCGAATCGAATGCTAAAAATCTTGCTGACAGCATGCATCAACAGTGGGGTGAATCGCTTGCAAAGCAGGCAACACAAGCAAATACTAGTGGATTACTGCAAAATTTAATTGCTGGCAAAGAGGTGTTAATACAAACGACGCTGCCGTTTGATGCCGCTGAACCGCGTGAAAACAGTAGCATTATGATTGCACCAACCGCAGCGCCATCACATACCATTCGCGCTTATTATATTTCACGAGCGCCAATGAGTAACACGACGATTCAAGGCAAAACTTATTTTTACCGTGCAATTTCAACTGAGTTACGCGCCGGCATGCAAATTAACGCCATCAATGCCACTTCAAATAAAAGTGTTTCCGGCGTTATTGTTCCCAACGATGCCATTATTTGGTACGCAGGAAAGCCTTGGGTTTATCGTAAAACCGGTGATGAAGAATTTAGCCGATTACCCATTAAGACCGATATTGAAGTTGAAGCCGGCTGGTTTTACCAAGGCAATTTAAAAGAGAAAGACAAAGTTGTGACCAGCGGTGCACAATTACTGTTATCAGAGGAGTTTAAATCCCAGATCACCAACGAGAACGAGGATTAAATCGCCATGATGTCGGCTTTAGTCCGTTTTTCAATTCGCTTTAGTGGCGTTATCATTGGCTTAGCCATGATTGTAGTGCTTTATGGTTTGTATAGCCTTAACCACAGTAATTTAGACGTATTTCCGGAGTTTTCTCCCACACAAATCATTATTCAAACAGAGTCGCCTGGGCTTTCAGCAGAGTTGGTGGAAAGCATCGTCACGCAAGCGATTGAAACTAGCATCGCAGGCACAGTTGGCATTGAAAGCATGCGCTCGCAATCTATTCCTGGCTTATCAATTGTCACGATTATATTTGATGAGGGCAGCGACATTTACCGTAATCGGCAAGTGATTGCAGAACGCCTCACCACACTTAATAATAAACTCCCGCAAGGCATCACGCCCAACATTACCCCACTAACCTCTTCTGCCAGCACAGTTTTGGGGTTTGGCTTAACCTCAAAAACACGTAGCTTGACCGAAATCCGCACACTGGTCGATTGGGTGATTGTGCCGCATTTACTGGCGATTCCTGGTGTGGCAGATGTGAACGTGTTTGGCGGAAAAGTACGCCAACTCCAAGTGCAAGTCGATCCTGAAAAAATGATACGCTATGGCATCTCATTGCTTCAAATTGAAGAAGCCGTTAAAAAAGCCACCGGGGTGCGCGGTAACGGTTATATTGAAAACAAGAATCAGCGCATTGTCATCAATACTGAAGGCCAAGCCACCTCCCCTGAAAAATTAGCACAAATCACATTGCTACATAAAAATGGACAAACCATCCGTTTAGGCGATATTGGACAAGTGGTTGAAGGTGCGGCACCGTCAATCAGTGCCGCAGCGATTAACGAAGAAACAGGCGTTTACCTTTCTGTACAGGGTCAATTAGGCGCCAACACCCACGGCGTGACACTTGCTATTGAACGTGCATTGCAAGAATTAAAACCTAGCTTAACTACAGAAAACGTCACGTTGCATGAAGGTTTGTTCAGGCCCGCCAATTTCATTGAAGTCGCCATTAAAGGCGTGCGTACGGACATTTTAATTGGCTCTGTATTAGTCATTGCCATCCTGTTTATGTTCTTATTTAACGTACGTACCGCATTTATTTCAGCAACCGCTATTCCGCTTTCATTACTCACCGCTATCGTGGTGATGAGCTACTTCAACATTGGGCTTAATATCATGGTGCTGGGTGGTTTGGCGATTGCCTTGGGTGAAGTGGTTGATGACGCCATTATTGATACAGAAAATATTTTTAGAAGGCTGCGCGAAAATCGTATGCTGGCACAGCCTTTAGCCACGCATCGCGTTGTATTTGATGCCTCGATGGAAGTACGTAGCTCCGTGGTCTATGCCACTATTATTGTCGCCCTGGTATTTATGCCGCTACTCACGCTGGGCGGCGTGGCAGGTAAATTATTCGCGCCACTGGGTTTTGCTTACATTGCCGCCATCATCGCGTCTTTAGCGGTTGCGCTCACTCTAACGCCGGCGCTTTGTTATCTGCTGTTGGGTAACGCTAAACTAGAATCAGAAGACCCGCCGATGATACGCATCATCAAAAAATGGTACGTTAAAACGCTGCACCGGATTGAAAAACATTACAAATTCATTATTGCGATAAGCTTTATGTTTATCGCCATTGGCTTAGGCACGCTGCCATTATTCAAAAGCCAGTTTATTCCAGCATTGCATGAAGGTCATTACATCATGCACATGACCGCCGTGCCAGGTACGTCAGAGCAAGAATCGTTACGGATAGGCAAAAAAGTTTCGGCTGTTATTCGTCGCATAGATGGGGTGAAATCAGTCACGCAATGGGTTGGACGTGCGCCCAATGGTGCAGACTCTTTTGGTACGCATTACAGCGAGTTTGAAATTGAAATCGGCGCAATTTCGGGTGAAGAACAACGCCGGATTCTAAATAGAATTCGTGAAGAATTAGCGGGTGAAGAAGTCGATGATGACGGTGATGGTATCGCTGAAGCAGGTTTTATTGGGGTTAATTTTGCAATCAATACTTTTTTAACCGAACGTATAGAAGAAACCATTTCCGGCTACGCCGCCTCCACTGTCATTAACATCTACGGTCAGGATTTAGACGCGCTGGATCGCGATGCCAATGCCGTTGCCAGTGTTGTAAAAAGCATCAAAGGCGCGACAGACGTATTGGTGCAATCGCCGCCAGGTACGCCGCAGCTTGTAATACGGCTACGCCCGGAAAAAATGGCTCAGTTAGGCTTACAGCCAACCGACGTATTAGATAATATTCGCGCCGCCCATGAAGGTACGCCGATTACACAAGTGTATGAGGGAAACCGCGTGATTGGTGTCAGCGTATTACTGGCTTTAGAAGCCCGTGATGATGTGCAGGAAACCGGCAGTTTGCCATTATTTAACCCTGAAGGTAAGTTACTGCGCTTACGTGATGTCGCTGATATTGTGCAAGAAAATGGGCGCTCCAAAATACTGCATGCGGGCGCAAAGCGTATTCAAACCGTCACCGCAAACGTCAATGGTCGCGATATGGAATCTTTTACCAACGAGCTTAAAGACACGTTAAAAAATGATGTCGTATTATCGCAAGGTTCTTATTTAGAATTTACCGGCGCGGCAGAAGCTAACGCGAAGTCTAAAGAGGCATTGATTTTACATTCGCTATTAGCGGGCGTCACAGTGTTCTTAATGCTTTATATCGCATTTGGCCGCTTACGTAACTTATTGCTCACGTTTGCAAACTTACCATTTGCCTTATTTGGCGGCGTACTCGCCATCATGGCAACCGGCGGCTGGATGTCGATTGGCTCGCTGGTCGGCTTTGTTACTTTGTTTGGCATCACCTTGCGCAACTCTATTATGATGGTGTCACACTACCAACATCTGGTTGATGAAGAAAACTGCATCTGGGGTTTAGAAACCTGTATTCGTGGTGCCTCTGAGCGCCTACCCTCTATTTTAATGACCGCGTTAGTGACAGCGCTCGGCTTATTACCGCTTGCCGCCGCCAGCGGCCAACCGGGGCGTGAAATTGAAGGCCCAATGGCCACCATTATTGTGGGTGGTTTAATCACATCCACCATCCTTAACCTGCTGATTCTACCGACGATTATGTTACATTTTGGGAAGTTTGAGAAAGCCAAATTTGCATCCTAGAAACAAGCATAATGGCCGCTATGATTTTGACCTTCTCATCCAAGCAAGCCCTGCACTGGCAACCTTTGTAAAGTTAAACGCTTACAACGACACCTCCATAGACTTCACTAACCCACAAGCCGTTAAGGCGCTGAATAAGGCATTACTTATTCAGCATTACAACATTTTAGATTGGGATATTCCCGCACAATATCTTTGCCCGCCGATTCCTGGTCGCGCAGACTATGTTCATTATCTGGCTGATTTATTGGCTGAAACCAACCATGGTAAAATTCCGCGCGGTGACACTATCCGTGTGCTGGACATAGGCGTAGGTGCCAATGCCATCTATCCACTCATTGGCCACCGTGAATACGGCTGGCGCTTTGTAGGCGCGGATATAGATGCGACTGCGCTCGCCAATGCACAACAGATTTTGCATGCAAATGCGGGACTAACCACGTCCATTGAGCTACGCTTGCAGGCTTCACCTACCAATATTTTTAAGGGCATTATCCAGCCCGATGACTTATTTAACCTCACTCTGTGCAACCCACCGTTTCATGCATCGCTAGCTGAGGCACAAGCAGGCACGCAGCGTAAATGGCAGAATCTGGGAATCAATACCGGCAAAAGTAAAGCACTTAAACTCAACTTCGGCGGTCAATCGGCTGAACTTTATTGTGATGGCGGTGAAGTCGCCTTTGTAAGCCGCATGATTGAAGAAAGCACACAATTTAAAAACCAATGCACTTGGTTTACCACGCTGATCTCTAAAGCCGCGAGCTTACCCAGCGTTTATAGCGCACTTAAAAAAGCACAAGCGCTGAAGGTAAAAACCATAGCCATGGCACAAGGCCAAAAGCAAAGCCGCATCGTGGCTTGGACATTTTTTAGCACGAAATAACCAAGCCCTCATGGGCTAAAACTAAGCGCCGATTAAGCATCTAACAAGCCGCTACGCATGGCGATCAAGGCAATTTCAGCAGAGTTATTAGCGTTGAGTTTTTGTTTGATATTATAAAGATGCGTGCCCACAGTACGCGGGCTTAAAAATAAAGTCTCAGCTATTTCGTTAGTGGTTTTACCTTTAGCCAGCGCCATAAATACTTCGAACTCACGTGGTGACAAAACATCTACAGGATTCTGGTCGCCATTCAACTGCTGTATCGCCATTTGCTGCGCAACACTTGCCTCCAGATATTTTTTACCGGTTGCTACAGTGCGTATTGCTTTAATCAGCTCTTCAGCCGCGCTGCGTTTTGTCAAATAGCCCATTGCGCCCGCATTTAGCACACGTTTGGGGTGCACTGAGTCTTCATGCGCAGATAACACTAAAATTTTAGCCGAACTATCTTTTGCTAAAATACGCTCAATGGCTTCCAAGCCGCCAATACCTGGCATGGTGATATCCATCACCACCACATTCGGCTTGTGTTCCATATAGCGTTGAATCGCCAGTTCGCCGTTTTCGGCTTCGGCAATCACTTTGATATCAGTATCTGATTCAAGCAGCATTTTAAAACCCATACGCACTACCGCGTGATCATCTACCAGCATGACGTTAATTTGACTCATGTTGCTTACTTTCTCCCGATGTTGGGATATTAAATATGATTAACTTGCGACGCGCTTAGGAATGTGGATAGAAATAACCGTACCCTGATTTGGCGCAGCCTCAATACTAAAACTTCCATACAATGCCTGCACTCGCTCACGCATGCCTAGCAAACCAAAGTGCTTATCCTGATCAACGGTTTCTATATCCATGCCCACGCCATTATCTTTAATTGCCAACTGCAACTCACCGTCCGAGGTTTTAATAAGACTAACAGCAATCGTGGTTGCCTTTGCATATTTCAAGGCATTATTAAGTGACTCTTGTACGATTCGATACAAATTGATGCTAACAGTTTCACCTATCCGTTCTAAATTTCCAGATAAATGCAATTGAATTTGAATTTCAGGGTGCTGCACTTGATGACTGCTCACCAAATCTTTTAAGGTTTCAGCCAAGCCCAGGTTATCTAGCGAAGCTGGGCGCAATTGACGCACAATATTATGCATGCCGTCATATATTTGATTCGCTGCTGATACGATGATTTTCGCACTTGATGCAATCTCCGTCATCCCCGCACTTGCACTATTGGTTTTGGCTTTATTAGCGATGCCTACAGCAAAAGTTTTGATAGCCGTGACGTATTGGCCGAGTTCATCATGCAGTTCGCGCGCCAAACTTGCACGCTCTTCTTCAATATGCTTTTGAATCAAATGTGTTAATTGACGATTCTCTTCCAGCTGGCGTTCTGCAGTAAGTGACTCAGCCATACGGTTAAGACTGTGGCCAATGCGCTCAAATTCCGGCAAGGCAAACGTTGGCAAGCGCGACATTAAATCGCCTTGTTCAATGCGGTTAATCGCGGCTAAAATTTGATTCACCGGTCTAAGTGAGTGGCTTAACAGCAGATACACCATCGTGTTCAGTAACAAAAAAAATGCCAAGCCAACCCACATGAGTTGACTAAAACCAGACCACGCTTCACGAATAGAACCGGCAGCGCTTGATGACACAACCAAGGTGCCATAGCGAATCTTGCGTTCTACAATTTCAACCTTTGGCGCCACAAGCTTTATGAACCACTCCGGCGGAGACACATCATTTTTAAAAGTTGAGTCTGGTGAATGATAAAGCTCATGCCCTAAGTAGTCGTAAAGCGCAATGTGGCTACTACGCACATAACCTAATGAGGTTAAAAACCGCTGCAACACAATATGCGTAGGTCCCATTTCAGGATTTATGGCAGAACTCACAATTACGGTATCTAATAATTGCACCGTTACGCGGCTTGCGGCCTCTACCCGCTCGCGAATTGAAACGCGGGTATCGTTCACCAAAATAGTGCCTACCACCAGAATAAAAGCCAGTGATAGCAAAGTAATAAGTAAATTTAAGCGGAAACGTAAACTCATGAGTTGTAAAGGTGGCATAACATGTATAGAGTTTAACAACTTTAATCAATTCACAACATAGTGTTATTCATGAAATGAAAACATCATTTATTTTATCTGCGGCTATTGCCATACGCGACACCATTTTAAACAATGAATCGACACTTGAGTCACTGGATCGCGCCATTGGCGACGGTGACCACTACATCAACATGAAGCGTGGCGCTGGCGTAATTGTTGACATGCAGGCTGAGTTGGAATCACTCAGCCCTGACACAGCACTCAATAAAATTGGCTTAAAGCTACTTAGCACCATCGGCGGCGCATCTGGGCCGTTACTCGCCAGTTTTTTTATGGGCATGGCTAAAACGCTTAAAGATAGCGGTGATGAATCGGTGCCAACTTATGCCGCTGCTTTTGCCACTGGTGTTGACCTTATCCGCCAGCGTGGCAAAGCAGATATTGGTGAAAAAACCATGCTGGATGTGTTGATCCCAGCTGCCAACCAATTCAAGGCACTTGCAGCAGCTAATGCTAATGTAAAAGAAATCTGCACCGCACTGATAGACACCGCAGAACAAGGCATGCTCGCGACAAAAGGTTTAATCGCAACTAAAGGGCGCGCTGCCGGCTTGGGTGAGCGTGCGATTGGACATATAGACCCAGGCGCAAAAAGCTGCCAGTTAATGATTAGTACAGTATGCAATTTGATTTTGAATAACAAATAATCATATAACCAAATACATTTAAGCGCAGTCAGAACGCGGCACAAAAGACCGACACCTATATATTTATAAGTTGTCGTACTTGTAAATGAGGTTTTTTGTAACAAAGTGATGACAAGCAAGGACAAATAGATGAAAAAATTTATCAACAAAATTGACGATGTATTAGTTGAAAGCCTCAGCGGTTTTGCCGCTGCGCACAGTGATTTAGTCAGCCTCAATTTAAACCCGAATTTTTTAACGCGCAAACAAATAGCCACAAACAAAGTAGCCATCATCTCTGGCGGTGGCTCTGGCCACGAGCCGCTACACGCCGGCTACATTGGTTACGGCATGCTGGACGCCGCCTGCCCGGGTTATGTATTTACCTCACCCACACCCGACCAAATGTTAGCCGCAGCAACAGCCGTACACGCTGACAAAGGCATTTTATTTATTGTTAAAAATTACGCAGGCGACGTGATGAACTTTGAAATGGCGGCGGAGATGCTGCCATTTGCCAATGGATTACCTATAAAAAGTGATACCGTACTCACCAGCGACGACTGTGCTGTAGTCAATAGCACATACACCACTGGCCGCCGCGGTGTAGCTGGTACGGTGATTGTAGAAAAATGTGTAGGCAGCTTGGCAGAAGCAGGTGCCGATTTACAGGCTTGTAAAGCATTAGGCGACAAAGTAAATAGCCTAACTGCAAGTATGGGCGTAGCACTCACTAGCTGCACAGTACCTGCCGCTGGTCGCCCTACTTTTGACATTAGTGACACCGAGCTTGAAATGGGCGTGGGCATACACGGTGAGCCTGGTCGCAGACGTGAAACCATGCGTGAAGCCGATGCCATTGTGCGTGACTGCGTAGAGGCTATCATCACCGACCTTAAAACGAGAGCGATTTTAACGACCAATACGCACGAAGCGCTATTGCTGATTAACGGCTTTGGTGCCACACCGCTGATGGAGCTCTACTTGATTTACAACACCGCGCTTAAGCTATTCAATCAGCACGGCATTAAAATTGCGCGCTCACTGGTTGGCAACTACACCACCGCATTGGATATGGCGGGAGCTTCTATTACACTATGCTTACTGGATGATGAGATCAAACAGCATTGGGATAGCCCGGTGCACACGGCAGCCTTGCGTTGGGGCAGGTAGAAAAATAATCAAATTAAGTGCATCGCCAGCTTCGACCAAAACCATTAGCCAAATACGGTTAATTTCTATATGATTAAACCTGAATTAGGTAATGACCAGTAATGACTATGGCGTAGCCTGGTAGCGGTTTTAAAAACCATCACCCGTACGTCACCTAACCGACAACAGATTGCCTACCCCTTGCAACCTTATTGTATTAACGCACTTTTAAGCAGCCTAATTGCACTCACGCATGAGCGCGACGAGGCTATGCTTGAAATTGCACTGATCAAAACATTAACAGAATTGATCGCATCCCTGCATGGTGAGGAAGCAAAGCCAGTTGTTATTTACTACCTCAATGACGAAAAACAACCGCAGCTATCCGCATTTACCGTTGATGACAATAAAACAGAAACTTCAGTTTCAAGCGCACTGCAAGCAACAATAATTAACAGCTTTCAATCGGGCGAAATATACCGCCTGAAAAATACAAACAACGCGAACCATAAATTTTACCCGCTTAAGAACGCTAACGGTCAAATTGCCAGCGTTATCGGCATTGCATACCCGCCCTCAGATATACACAGCGACATTACCATCAGCATGGTATTGCAAATTTATCAGAACTATACCAATCTGATTAACGACAATGAATGTGACACGCTTACCGGCTTATTGAATCGCAAAACATTTGAATACAAAATCAACAAAGTGCTCGCACACACCCAAAGCTCAACCAAGCGCCGTGAAGATAAACCTGACCAAGCCTACTTTTTAGCTATTTTTGATATTGACCATTTCAAAAGAGTTAACGACGTATTTGGGCATCTAATTGGTGATGAAGTGCTACTGATGTTCGCTCAGTTGATGCGACAGTGTTTTCGAGAGTCCGACCCACTATTTCGCTTTGGCGGAGAAGAATTTGTGGGCGTATTTGAGTGTAGCCGCGAGGAGGATATTAAAATGATTCTCGAACGTTTTAGGCTCAAGGTAGCGCAGTTTTCATTTCCACAAGTAGATAAAGTCACTGTAAGTGCTGGATGCACTAGAATTTCCGACTTTGACACGTCAAGCCAACTGATAGACCGCGCAGATTCCGCACTATATTTTGCTAAAAATCATGGTCGAAACCGCATTGCAATTTACGAACAGTTAATTATGGATGGCGAACTGCATGAAGTTAAAAAAGAAGGCGACATTGAATTTTTTTAGTCGCTTCTTTAAGCTATTATTCTAGCCAATTTCAAAAACACTGTTCCAAAGCAACTTCACCACCTCTACATTGTGTGCAATAGGTGCAAGTTCAACGCCCAATTGGGTTGCTCCTTGTAGCTTAAGCATGTGTTGCCGATGGCGATACTCTCGATAAGCCACGCTTACTTGCGTGGCCAAATTGGCATCAATAATTTCAAGGGATCCAAGCAATTTCAATAAGCCAATATTGCCAATGTTACCGGTTAATGACGGGTTGTTTTTTGCATGTAACAACACTAAATACTGTACTAAAAACTCAACATCAATAATGCCGCCAACACCATGCTTAATGTCAAATAGCGTACCTTTTGAGTGTTGCGCCTCGCGCATTTTTTCACGCATGGAAAGCACCTCGGCTTTTAGCTTTTGGGCATCGCGCGGTTGCGTCATTACCTCCACACGAATATCGTCAAACGCTTTGCCTATACGGCTATCACCCGCTACAAACCTTGCACGTGTAATGGCTTGGTGTTCCCACACCCAAGCTTTATTGAGTTGGTATTCTCTAAAAGCGGCAACGCTACTGACCAACAAACCGCTGTTACCATCGGGGCGTAATTGCAAGTCAGTTTCATACAGCAAACCGGCTGAGGTTAAACTGTTAAACCAGTTATTGATGCGCTGCGCAAAGCGCGCATACACCTCACCTGCCTCGGGGGCGTCATCATCATGTAGAAAAATAATATCTAAATCAGAGGCATAGCCTAGTTCTTTTCCACCTAATTTTCCGTAGCCTATCACCGCAAACTTAGGCTTATCAAGGTGTTTGCCACGTACGTTTGGCCAGATAAATTCTAGCGCCACACTGAGTATTAAATCAGCAAGATCACTTAAATAGTCTGAGATGGTTTCCAGCAACAATTCGCCATTGATATCCTGTGCAGCAAAACGAAAGATATTGGCATGTTTAAAGTGACGCATCACATCCATCTGCCGTTCAACATCTCCCGCAACTTCGGATAATCGCTCAATCAACTCCAATCGCATGGCGACAAAATCCGGCGTCGCATACAAAGTGCGCGTATCTAAAAGTTCATCTAATAAAATAGGATGTTGCGCTAAATAATTTGCCAGCCATGGACTGCTACTGCACAACTTAACTAACAACTGCATCGCCTGCGGATGCTCTGCCAGCAACGCTAAATAGCTTGCGCGACGACAGATGTTTTCAAGTAAATCCGTCACCCGTGTCAATGTAGTATCAGCATTTGGCATTTTGGCTGATTGCGAAATCACATGCGGCATCACCGCATCAAAGCGATGACGACTCAACTCAGGCAATTGCAAATAACGGCTACTTTGGTGCAACGTATCCAAACGGCGCAAGGTTTCATGCGCATCAGCAAAGCCGAGTACCTGCAAACCGCTGATGGCATCAACTTCAGCGAGCGCACCGTCCCAAATAGCCTTTTCTGATGCTAGCGTATCCTCACCTGCATCGGCCTCATCAAAAGTCGCATCAAAATGACGCTGTACTTGCGCTCGATAAGCGTCTAACTTGGCTATAAATTCTGGCCAATCGGCAAAATTCATCGCTTTAGCAATACGTAATTTTGCTTCTTCTGTCCTTGGTAACTCTTGCGTTTGCGCATCATCAACATACATGAGGCGATGCTCTAAATTGCGTAAAAACACATAAGCCTCACTCAGCTCAGTAACTGTTTTTTCAGGTAACAAGCCTTTGTTTTTTAACAAAGCCAAAACAGAAAGCGTTGGCTTGATTTGCAAGCTAACGTCCTGCCCGCCGCGAATCAGCTGAAACACCTGTGCAATAAATTCAATCTCACGAATTCCGCCGCGTCCCAACTTGATGTTGTCATGCATGCCTTTGCTGTTCACATCACGCTGAATTTGAATTTTCAAATTGCGCATACTGGAAAACGCGCCAAAATCCAAGTATTTACGAAACACAAACGGTTTGAGTAATTTTGCCACCGCATTGCCACCTGTGACCTCACGCCCTTTAATCCAAGCGTAGCGCTCCCACTCACGCCCGTTGTTTTGATAATAATCTTCAAGCGCATCAAGGTTACTAACCAACGCGCCTTCAGAGCCAAACGGGCGCAAACGCATATCAACACGAAACACAAACCCGTCTTCAGTAATTTCACCAATGACAGCAATCAGCTTTTTAGCCAAGCGTGTAAAAAAGTCTTGATTGCTAATTGGTTTGTCACCCTGGGTTTCGCCCTCTGCTTCATAGGCAAAAATCAAATCAATATCAGATGAAACATTAAGTTCACCGCCGCCTAACTTACCCATGCCGATCACGATTAAATCTTGTGGATGACCTTGCGCATCTACAGGCCTGCCATACACCTCAACCAGCCAGGTATTCAAGTAATCAATAGCCAAAGTAATGGCGCACTCTGCCAACTGCGATGTGGTTTGCATCACCTCATGCAAATCTGCCAGACCGTTTAAATCCCTAATAATCACGCGCGCCATTACGTGGCTACGCAAAACCCGTAATGCGCGCTTTAAGCTAAATTCATCGACAATATTCTGCTGTGATAAAAAGCTTTGCATCTCGCCAAGCTGATACGACTGATGCAGATTTTGCAATAAACTCTGTAATAAAGTCGCGTCTTTTCGCAACAATCTTGCCATGAACGGGCTACAAGCAATGGCATGAAGCACGTAAGCTTCATCACTAGAAGGGGCGCGGTTTTCAGATAACAAATTATCGAGTGTGAGCATAAGAATTTTCAGGTAACATTACATTGTTACAAATGTGTAACAACTTATTTTTAGTATTTATCTATCAGCGTTTTTTTAGAGGCGCTTATTTAGGTAACCTTGTGTCAAATTATAAACGCGCCACAAGGATTTAAGGGGATTTTAAGCATGTCAATCGAGTCAGTTCTTCATGAAAACCGCGTTTTTGAGCCAAGTAGTGATTTTGTTAAATCAGCCAATGTCTCTGGCATGGCTGCGTACAATGCACTTTGCGCAGAAGCCGCTGCCGATTACGAAGGCTTTTGGGCAAAATTAGCACGTGAATTGTTGGTTTGGCACAAACCTTTCACCAAAACCCTTAATGAAGAAAACGCCCCATTCTACAAATGGTTTGAAGATGGCGAACTCAATGTTTCTGCCAACTGTTTAGATAAACACTTAAACACTATTCCTAATAAAGTCGCCATCATTTTTGAAGCTGACGATGGCAGTAGCAAAAGTGTTACCTATAAAGCGCTCTACCATCAAGTTTGCGAGTTTGCGAATGGCTTAAAAAAGCTTAACCTTAAACTAGGTGACCGCGTCGTTATTTACCTGCCTATGGGCATTGAAGCCGTTGTGGCAATGCAAGCCTGCGCACGTCTCGGCTTAATTCACTCAGTCGTGTTTGGCGGTTTTTCCGCCAAAAGCTTATGTGAACGTATTATTGATGCAGGTGCCAAAGCCGTTATCACGTCAGACGGCCAGTTCCGTGGCGGTAAAACCATGCCGCTCAAGGTAGCAGTGGATGAAGGCATCGCCCAAGCAAAAACTGAATTTGGCTATGATGCCATTCAAAATGTTGTGGTATTGAAAAAAACAGGGCTAGAAACCGCATGGAACAGCACCGACATCTGGTGGCATGACCTGATTGCAGAGGTAGCCGATACCTGTGAGCCTGTCATGGTGAATGCAGAACACCCGCTATTCTTACTTTACACTAGCGGCTCTACAGGTAAGCCAAAAGGTGTACAGCACAGCTCGGCTGGCTACCTGCTTCATGCCATGAACACCATGCGCTGGACGTTCGACATCAAAGCAGATGATGTATTTTGGTGTACCGCAGACGTGGGCTGGATTACAGGCCACACCTACGTGGCATATGGCCCGCTTGCCATGGGCACTACCCAAATAGTGTTTGAAGGCATTCCTACTTACCCTGATGCCGGGCGCTTCTGGCAAATGATAGAAAAACACAAAGTGTCTATTTTCTACACTGCGCCAACCGCAATCCGCTCACTGATTAAAGCTTCTGAAACGCACCCTGAAGTACACCCTAGAAACTACAATTTATCCAGCCTGCGTTTATTAGGTTCAGTGGGCGAACCGATTAACCCTGAAGCATGGATGTGGTACTTTGAACAAGTCGGTGGCAGCCGTTGCCCCATTGCCGATACTTTTTGGCAAACTGAAACCGGCGGCCATGTCATTACACCGCTACCGGGCGCAACTGCTCTGGTGCCAGGCTCATGCACACTACCTTTTCCGGGCATTGATATTGATGTAGTCGATGAAACAGGCAAAGACGTGCCTTGGGGTACCGGTGGCTTGTTAGTGATTAAAAAACCATGGCCAGCCATGATACGCACTATTTACAACGACCCTGAACGCTACAAAACCAGCTACTACCCCACTGACTTAGGCGGAAAAATCTACCTTGCAGGCGATGGTGCAGTACGCGATGCTGTCACTGGCAACTTCACCATCATGGGTCGCATTGATGATGTACTCAATGTTTCTGGCCACCGTTTAGGCACCATGGAAATTGAATCTGCATTAGTTTCTAACCACCTAGTGGCAGAAGCGGCTGTAGTTGGCAAACCGCACGATGTAAAAGGTGAATCTGTAGTCGCCTATGTAGTACTTAAAGGCGCACGCCCAACGGGAGATGAAGCCAAAAAAATCGTGGCAGAACTGCGCGACTGGGTCGGCAAGGAAATCGGCCCGATTGCCAAACCCGATGAAATCCGCTTTGGTGACAACCTGCCTAAAACCCGCTCAGGCAAGATTATGCGCAGACTACTGCGTACCCTAGCTAAGGGCGAAGAAATTACTTCAGATATTTCAACACTCGATAACCCAGCAATTTTGGAACAGTTAAAAGAAGTGGTAAAGTAAAAAATGAATTTTCATCAAGTAGCGTAGATAAATCATAATAACTCTTGATGTGTTGGCACAAAAATTTTAGGCAATACTAAAAAAAGTTAACACCATGATTTCATTATATACTTTATTTAAAAAAATTAATTGGCATTCACTTTTGATGCATTTAAAACCGTCAAATAGGATGCCTACTTTACGTTAAGCTCAGATAGCTGTGCGCCATCGTCAAAGGTCTAATAGAATTGAAACACCAGCCGATTAAAACAAGATAGTCAGAATACTGGCACGGAAATAGCAATATTTACATGGGCTTAGAAACATGATATTGAGTGAAGCGTCACTAAACTGAGCCGCATAACTGAATTCGTTGATACGGCTCAGTTTAGTGACGCTTCACACCATTCAAATGTTTTTCGTGGGTAATTTTTATTGTCGTGTGTGATAGAAAGTTTAAATAGGAAGGCATCTGATGCAAAACCTTAGATCAGTGAATGCACAGCTATCTGCGCCTAACGCCTCGTTCGAGAGTGCGCATTGCCCATGCAAGATTTCCGAGGGTGTAAGTTCAGCTAATGGGCAATGCGCCCCTCAACTCGAAACACGTTATAACTCACAATGAATATTGACTGTCTTGCCCAATTCATCTCAATAACAAAAGACACAGCGCTTACCGTTGCTGCGGTGGTGGGTGGCTATGTTGCTCTCAAAGGTCTTTCCACTTGGAATCGACAGCTTAAAGGTGGGGTTGAATATGACCTTACTCGTCGGATATTAAAATGCGCTTATCGATTGCGTGAGGCAATTAAGGGAGTAAGAAACCCAGTAATGTGGGGAAATGAAATGCCAACCCCACCAGAGTCGGAGGCATCAAAGATGTCAAAGGAGCAGGTTAAACACTACGGATTGGCAAACGCGTATCAAAAACGGTGGGACAAAGTCACTGAAGTTCGGACAGACTTGCAAACCGAAATGCTTGAAGCCGAAGCCATATGGGGGCGAGTCATTTACGAAAAATTTGAACCAATATTCAAGCTTCAGCAGGAGCTATTTTCATCGGTTCACGCGTATGTTTCAGTCTGCAACCCTAATGAATCTGAGCAATCACGCGCCGCGTACCAAGGAATAATGAAGAAACAACGCGATATCTTGTATGACCTAACCTCAGAAAATCCAGACGAATTCACGCAAGATATAAATCGTGCAATTGAAGAGATCGAGTCATTTCTGAAACCACATCTTCGCAAATGAGTTATAACCCATCCATCAAGCGGGACGCGCTAAAGCGCGCCCCTTATGTCAAACGTTAGGGAATTATGATTCCTGTATATACCCCAATAACTGAGTCTGAAGCGACTGTTATTTCTGCAATGCTTGGTGCATATGGAATCCCATTTTTTATTCGTGGCGGTGGTTTTAGTAAGCTTTATCCGGGCATGCAAATCAAAGACTACAATACTCAAACATTTATGGTTCCAGCGGAACACTATGAATTCTCAAGAGAGTTGTTATCAGAGTTTATAAAACCAAGTAAAGAAGAGCTTGCAGTTTTTCCTCAATGGTCGTTCTGGCGAACTCTACGTATTTTATTTGAAGCTATATGTTATGGATGGGTTATTCCTGGTAGGCGTTGGGACAAAAATGAAAAGTAGTTACCCTAACCCATCATTCAAGCGGGACTGGCTAAAGCCAGCCCCTTAATTCAAACGTTATGCCTAAAAGAAAAATTGAGAATGAAACCTAGAATTACCGTAATCACTATTGGTGTTAATGACCTCGAAAAATCCCTGCGCTTTTATCAAGAAGGGCTTGGATTTCCTACAGAAGGTATCATCGGTAAAGAGTTTGAGTATGGTGCAGTTGTTTTTATTCAACTCCAAGATGGATTGCGTCTAGCCCTCTGGCCAAGAAAAAGCATCTCACACGACTCAGGACTTCCAATTAAACCAGCTAGTTCAACCGAAATGACCCTAGGGCACAACGTCTATTCAAAGGCAGAAGTTGATATAGTGATGGCTCAAGCCAAATCTGCAGGTGCTGTTATTGTTAAGCCAGCACATGATACATTCTGGGGTGGTTATTCTGGATATTTTCAAGATCCAGATGGTCATCTATGGGAGGTTGTATGGAATCCACAGTGGGAAGAGTAATTGTCAAATGGAAAAATGAAGAAAAATGGGGTCAGACTGAGCTAACCCAGGCTAGCTCAGACACGATTTTAAGAGCATGTATGATAATGCCCTGTCTGGCTTATATTTTCCTATTTGTTAGTCGAATGGTTAATTAAGCTAAAATCAACTAGGGCTGATTTCAAGACCTAACCCTATAATTTCTTACGGCTTTGTCAAATGGCTAAAAAATTTCCAATACATCCGAATCACCCAGAGCGAATCTGCTGGGGTTGCGATAAATACTGCTCGACTGACTCCATGAAATGCGGTAACGGGTCAGACCGTACGCAACATCCAATTGAGTTGTTTGGTGATAATTGGCTTGAGTTTGGAAATGAGATCGCTGAATCGTCAAAAAAAATCACCGAGCCAGCGTAGCCTCTATGAAATGAAATGCAATCGAGGTATGTTGTGTGAACCCTTGATTCCGCTATACTTCATCAAGGCTACGCTCGCTAAATCAATGCCTATCGTTGTAATATGTTTCATGACTTCCTCCCTCATTTTTCATTTTGATTGAATTCGCGAAAACTCAATCGTGGCACAATGATGCCGTTCCGAGTGGAGGAAATCCCTATTATTCATTCAAGCGGGACTGGCTACCGCCAGCCCCTTAACTCAAACGTTATGCGTCACAGGAGAATATAGATGAAGGACACTTTGAAGGTTGGAATCCGATATGAACACAAGTTCAGAGTGCCCCAATCGAAAACGGTCCCGGCGCTCTATCCGGAATCAGAAGAGTTCGTGGCAATGCCAGAAGTTTTCGCTACCGGCTTTCTGGTCGGTCTTCTTGAATGGGCCTGTATCAAGGCAATTAACCCTCACCTTGGCTGGCCGCAAGAACAGACGGTCGGTACTCACATTAACGTAAGCCACGAAGCAGCTACGCCACCAGGCTTGGTGGTTACAGCAACCGTTGAGTTAGTAGAAGTCGACGGGCGAAAACTTATTTTTGCTGTCGAGGCTCATGATGGTGTTGACCTGATTTCGAGGGGGCACCATGAGCGCTTCATCATCAACAAAGAAAAATTCGATGCCAAACTTGGTTCAAAAAAGAGCTAGCGTAGCCTCGATGGAATGAAATGCATGGGAAATGGGCTCAGCCACGATTTTTAACCTTAAATATTAAACACCGCAATAAAATTTACGCATGACTTCACTTGAAATATCAGGGGCGATATTTACCCATTCATTAGGGTTGCTGTTTTTAAGCACAGACTCCCCACCACCCATGTTTTGTTTGTAATGCGAGTAAGCCATGGTTCTAAATATTTTGGTTTTACAATTGACTTCAAGCAATGATTTTTCTGAAAGATAAGCCACGTCATTGACTACTTGAGGTTTCATGTAGTCTTTAACTCGCCAAACTCTGATTACATGGTTTTGATTTCGTACAGTTACTTGGCTGTAATAAATCTTAATGCTGCCATCATTGCTCGAACCGCTGAACTCTGCCCAACCGGCCACTGCGCTATTGCTGATAAACATAAGGATTAGTGTGCTGAGCAGTTTTTTCATGTTGTTTTCCAATGATTCAGATTTGATTAAGCGCCTAATGTTGAAGATAAAGTTCCGAAGGTGAAGTCTTGAAAATTAGCCTTGTCTGTTATTGATGGATAGCATTCATTTTACGATCAAGCTCTGCAATATCATGCATGAGCTTTGTTTTCTCATTATCACTTACATTGCTATTTAAGCGTTGTTGTAATTGATTACGCACGGCAGATAGCATTTTTGAATGGGCGCTAAAGTCTTCCGCTTTTGGTGCTCTCATGTTGACGAGGGCTGCGGTGAGCGCTTCATATTCTTGATCTGTCAGGCCTGTGATGATTTTGAGGCCGTCGGCTGTGTGCGTTGGTTGTTCTGTGTTTGTCATGGTGATGTATAGTAGATAACCAAATTGAATTTGACTGAATTTTACCATAGGCAGCTTTTATAGAATGATGGATATCTATGTGAGAGCCACTCTATCGATTGCCATTCAGGTCAGACACGATTTTTAACTTTAAAACAAAGCGCGTATATGACAATGCCTTGCCTAGCTCATATTTTCCTATTTGTTAGTCGAATAGTTAATAAAGCTAAAATCAACTAAGGCTGATTGCAAGACCTGACCATAACCCTAAATTGCATCGTACTTAATATACTTAAATCTCACATCATCGTTTGGCGTGCCGGTTAACGCACCACCTTCTAAAACTGGTTGCCAACTGATGACGGATTCAATCTTGGCGGCTAATTCAAAATCTTTATCGGTAATGCCTTTTGCATCATGCGTGCATAACTTTACAATAACAAATGCATACGACACCGTTAAGTCTGGATGATGCCAAGCGGCTTCGGCAAGATGCCCGACAGTATTCACCACCATGAGCGTTGCTTTCCAACCGCTGGTTTTATACTTACGCCTAATCCAGCCACTTTCTAAAACCCAGTACGGTAATTCGGCTTTTAGTTTAGATTCAACCTCTTGTTCTGCATATACTTTATTAGATGACATACGTTCATCCCTCTACAATATTATTTAGTCACCACAAGGCAATTCTGCGCGAGTAGTGGCAAATTCAAGCCTTGTTCAAATAAACCATCATCCAGCTTGTTGACTACCCATGTTTGATAATCACCCGTGAAAAAATCTGCAAAAGCATCATCAATCAAGTCATCCGCTTGCAAGTTTTGCAGAGAAACATTTGCTGGCTTTGAATATCCCTCAAGTGATTTTGACTTAACTAACACCAGTTGCTTTGCCGCTATCTTATTGGCCAACCAGGCGCTTAAGCTATCAGAGGTTACTTGCCAGCTTTTAGGCACGCTATCATCGGCTAACACCATTTTACTTGGCAGCCATACAATACAGCGATGCTGCCAGCCTCTTTCAGCGATTTCAAGCTCACTGCTTGCTGTGACGAGCTTGCTATTCATCCCCGCCAGCAATAAGCCGAATTGATCCATCGCCAACAGCGCCAGCTCATGTGCAATCGCATCACTCACACTAGTGCGTTGCTGCGCATCACGCACGGCATCCGCAAACAGGCCACCGCCCGGCACAATCACCACTTGGCCATCACTAATCTTCACTAAGGTTTCTAGCCAGCGCGGCAGTTCAGGTGAACCTAACAAGCTACCGCCTAGTTTCACTATCCACATAAGGTTTCCTTGGGCTGTACTGATATTTTACTTACTGGTATTTGCTTACTGGATGAGAAAAAAATTTCAGCATTTTTAACAGGCTTGAGGCTTTATCTAAAGTCTCAGCATACTCTTTTTCAAGGTCAGAGTCGGCAACAATGCCGCCACCCGCATAAAAACTAAGTTCTCCACCTGCATCGTCATTGGCGACATAGAGCGCTGTGCGTATCGCGATGTTAGTGTCCATATTGCCATCAAATCCTATGTAGCCAATCGCGCCGCAATATACACCGCGCCGGTGTGGTTCTAATTCTTCAATAATCTGCATCGCTCTCAACTTAGGCGCACCGGTAATTGAGCCCCCCGGAAAGCAGCCGCGCAACAAATCAATGGCGGTTTTTGAGTCTAGTAATTCACCCGTTACGATACTCACTAAATGATGCACATTGGCAAAACTTTGCAGTTGAAACAACTTATCGGCCTTCACCGAGCCAATTTTGCAGTTTTTGCCAATATCATTACGCAATAAATCGACAATCATTAGATTTTCGGCTTTGTCTTTAATGCTGGATTGCAATTCATTTGCATAGATAACATCTTGGGTAATATCCTCTGAACGCGGACGTGTACCTTTAATCGGCCGCGTTTCCACATGGCCATCCATCACTTGCAAAAACCGCTCTGGCGAGCCGGAAATGACCTGTACGGCACCTAAATTCATATATGCCATAAATGGCGCCGGGCTAATTTCCCTTAGCTTTTGATACGCTACCCAGGCATTACCGCGCACCTTGGCTGAAAACCGTTGCGCCAGATTTACTTGGTAACAATCTCCTTCATGAATATACCGCTGAATAGCGTTAAAAGCTGTTTCATAAGTAAGCTTATCCATATTTGAAGTAACCCCAGAAACCACTTCAAAGCCCAATGATGCTTGAACTGCTTGATGAGGCGTATCAAACAGCGCACACAGTTCAACCCATTGCTCGCACGTTTTATGATTAAAGCCATGTGATACCAAGTGTGCAGTTTTGTGACGATGGTCAACCACAACTGCCCAATCATAAATACCAACCTGCATCTGCGGAATTTCATCAAGCCGTGTTTCGATGGTGTCATTAGCTTTACTTGCCAGCTTTTCTAATCTCCGCGCTAAATCGTAGCCAAAATAACCAACCGCTCCGCCGGTAAAAGGTAAATCACATGACTTAGAAGTAGAAGACTTAGATTGATACTGCGCTAAGACATTGTTGACCAATTGAAATGGGTCTTGCGTTGAAACATGCGATTGCCCATGCTCGCAGATTGTAGTCAACGCACCTTGGGTGGAAAAAGTAATGAAAGGCTTGGCCACCAAAATATCATAGCGCCCATATTGGCTACCGGGCTTGCCCGTTGCAGGGTCAATCAATTGACCACTATCCAAAAACATAGCCCATGGCTGATGTGCGATGCGCTCGAATAAACGTGCACTATCTGTATGATACGTTAACTGATGTTGCAACAAACTCATGAATTCAGTCCTAATCCGGCAACAGCGTAAGCAGGAAAGCACACCTGAGCCAGGGTTTTTATTGCATGGTTTTCTGCATGAATAAAATCACTCACCGAAACATATTTAAAACCCAGTTGTTTTGCAAGCTCACGCACCAGAAATTCACCTGCTCCTGCACCTATGAATTGCAAGTTCTGACTATCGTCCAGCCTTGATATTTGCATAAGCACGGCTTGTTTGATGAGGTTAAGTTGCGACGATTTGAACGCACAAGCCAGATTACGCCAAACTGATAATGGCGCATCCTGCGCATCATGCCCAATCATTCTTGCAATACGCCGCGCGCTAGCCTCAATACTTTTGTCTGCGCCGTCTGCGGTTTCGGCCATATTCTCGGCTGCAGCTAAATCACCAGTAAGCGTATAAACATCCGCAGTGGTCGCAAAATGTTCTGCAGCGATATTGACCTGCTGCCCGGCAAAAGCGATTTTTTGCGTCAGCGCCATCAGTGGTGTACGCACCACCCCCGTATAAACCAACTCATCACATTGCATCCGAGTAGCATCGTTAAAACCACGCACCTGCACCCTGCCTTCACTCATCAAAGCAATATCTGTAGTCGTACTGCCTACGTCAACAAATAAGCCCTGCTGCACGTTGTGTGCAATGTACTGCGTACTTGCCAGCCAATTCATCGAAGCAATATCTGCGGTGTTTGGCTCAACAGCTTCAATACCCACAAAACCTTGATTACCTGCATAAAACTTCACATTGCAAGGTGGTTTTTGACTTGCTAGTTTTTGGGCTACAAACTGTGCAATCTGCACCACACCGGCATGCCGGTTAGGAAAAATATCTGCAAGTTCCCCCGTCATCGTTACTTGATGGTTTTCAGCATTAAATTCACGCAAAATAATATCCATTGCAAGATCAAGCTCATGCAAGCCTCGCCATAAAGGACAATACACCTGAGTTGCAGCCAACACATGTCCAGCAGCATTGAGCATCACCGCTTTTACATGAGCGCCGCCAATATCCCAACCGATGACTGTTTGTGTACGAGTGTTTTGACTCATAGCTGAATTTCAACCTGCTTTCTGGCTAATACCGGCATTTCAAATTTGTCATTCAACACGCAATCCAGTATGAGTTTGGCTGGATTGTAATTTAACGCTTCATGTAAACCGATATAGCTCGTTGTTAAGCGCGGGTTAATTTCCACTACATAAATCTTATCGTTATTTTCAACATCCACAATTACATCCACACCTACATAACCCAAGGCATCCGGCAACATTTTAGCGATTTTTCTGGCAATAGTTTCAAAACGCTGCCAATAAGGCAACATGCCGTTCACGGTAATACCCGTTAACTTAAACTGGCTACCATCCAAGCTAATATGCTGTTGGTTGCAGCTTAACAACCAAGATTTTCCATCACGGCACAACATTGAGAAACTAGCCGCGACACCCGCCTGATAAGGCTGTGCTAAATAATTTAAGTAACGATTATCTTCTGTAATCCAAAGCTTTAAATCATGCAGAGAATCAAAAACCCGAATACCTTCACAACCTGCGCCATCTTCTGGTTTGGCTACCCATTGACTTATATTTTGCTGGCTCAAAGTATCGTAGCAGTCTGGCTGCATTAAGTCTTCACCCGCATATACTGGCAAGGTAAATATATGCGCAGCCTGCATCGCTTCAAAACTTAAAGATTTACTGGTGCCTGTCAGCGTTGCATCAAAACCGCTGCCTAACAAAAACGCATCACTTTCTTTTTCTTCGGTCGTTAAACACTGTTCAGTGAGTTCCAATAGCGTACCATCGGTTTCAGGTGCAATCAGCCAAACTAAATCGGCTTGCTTCAGCGCATTTTTAAACACTTTTTTGAATTCACCTGCGGCTACCGCCATACTTTTTTGCGCATATTCAGATGGCGCCAACCGCATGTCATGCAAGGTAATCAATTGATATTGCTTCAGCACGTTTAAATCTCGCAGCAAGGCATCGCGCATCAGCGTACCCTCTTTTACTAAAGACTCAGACAACGGAGCTGTATCTATCTCAGTACTAAGCCCGCCACCAGTGATAAACTCACATACTAATAATTTTTTAAGCGGTTCGATGATGCAAGTAATCCCGGTAATTGATTTATTAAATGGCGTAGTCGTGCATGCAAAAAAAGGTGACCGTCAACATTACCAGGCTATTCAATCGTCGCTTACAACATCCAGCCAGCCGCTGGATATCGTTGCAGCTTTGCTTGACTTATTCCCTTTTGAGCAACTCTACATTGCCGACCTAAATGCCATACAAAAATTAGAAAAAATCGATACGTCAAATTATAACGTGATTGAGTCCATCGCCCAGCAATTCCCACACTTAAAATTGTGGGTAGACGCTGGCGTCAGTAATAATATCGAACTCAAAATCTGGCAAAAACTTGATATTCGCCTTGTGTTAGGCAGTGAGAATTTTGCACATTTGAACAATTTCACATCGCTCAATCGTGATCATAACTTTGTACTATCACTAGACTTTATGCCGCAAGGCTACCAAGGACCCATGGAATTATTGACGCAGCAAGAATACTGGCCGCAAGACGTGATCGTGATGTCGCTTGATAACGTTGGCGCAAACCAAGGCGTAAATTCAAGCTTATTAAAAGAAATTGTAGATAAAGCCAATAGTTGTAATGTCTATGCGGCTGGAGGCGTCAGAGGCAGTGAAGATTTAGTGACACTGAAAAAAATGGGGGTACATGGTGCATTAGTGGCTACTGCATTGCACCTTGGACAACTGTCAAAACCAGAACTGAACACTTATGCATAAACACTGGGATATTTTTTGCAAAATTATCGACAACTTTGGCGATATTGGTGTGTGCTGGCGGCTGGCAAGGCAACTACAGGCTGAGCATGGGCTACAGGTGCGGCTTTGGATAGATGACCCAGCCGTTGCCAAACAACTTATTCCAAGCCTGAATATAAACCTGCAAACACAAGTTATACAAAACATTTCAATCGACCACTGGCATGCAGATACTGTTTTTAGTGGAGATGCCGATGTGGTCATAGAAGCATTTAGCTGTGGGTTGCCTGCCGCATATTTATCTAAAATGCGGTCTAATACGGTTTGGATAAACTTAGAATACTTATCAGCTGAAACATGGGTTGACAGTTTTCATGCAGGAAACTCAAAACAAGGCGATTTAACCCGACACTTTTTCTTTCCAGGATTTACACAAGCGACTGGTGGCCTTCTGCGTGAGCATGACATTGTTACAAACAATCAACTGCTTGCAAGTAGCAAACCATTACAACATCAGTTTTTAGATCAACTAAATTTAGAAGATAGCGACAGACTAAAAATATCTCTATTCTGTTACCCGCATGCGCCTGTTCACGCATTACTTAACGCAATGGCAAGCGCCAATCAACCCATTGACTGTTACGTGCCTGCCAGTAGCATATTGCCCATCATCGCTGGCTTTTTTGGCAAAGATTCAATAGTTGCAGGCGAAGTACTCCGCCATCAAAACCTCAATTTATATGTGTTACCTTTTTTAAGCCAAGCGGATTACGACAAACTGCTGGCAATATGCGATGTAAATTTTGTCCGCGGTGAAGATAGCTGGATACGTGCAATCTGGGCAGGGAAGCCTTTTATCTGGCAGCCTTATTTGCAGTCTGAAGAAACACACATCACTAAGCTGAAAGCATTCTTGGCACTGTTTTACGATGGCTTCGACAACCCCCGCAGACAATCATCCTATGATGTTCATCTAGCTTGGGTAGGGAACGATATTTCAACAGAGATCTGGCAACATTATTTAAACAATCTAGCACCGCTTAAAGCATTGACTTTGCAACAATCAAACACACTCGCAGCACAAGCGGACCTGGCGACTAAGTTAGTGATTTTTAGTGAGAAAATCATCAAAAATATCGTAAAAAATAAGGTATAATGCGCGGTTTTACGCATACACCCTTTTAATTTGTAAGGCAACCTATGAAAACAGCACAAGAACTCCGCGCCGGTAACGTGATTATGGTAGGCAGCGAACCATTAGTCGTAATTAAGGCAGAATACAATAAATCAGGCCGCAGCACAGCGGTCGTGAAGATGAAGTTTAAAAACCTACTCACAGAAACACCAAGTGAGAGCATCTACGGTGCTGGCGACAAATTTGAAGTCGTTGTACTTGAGAAAAAAGAAGTGACTTTCTCTTACTTTGCAGACCCAACCTATGTGTTTATGGATGCAGATTACAACCAGTACGATGTTGACGCTGAGTTTATGGAAGATGCATTACCCTACCTGGAAGACGGCATGCCAGCTGATTTGCGTTTTTACAATGAAAAAGCAATTTCAGTAGAGTTACCAACCACTGTAGTGCGCGAAATTACTTACACAGAACCCGCTGTTAAAGGTGACACATCAGGCAAGGTAATGAAGCCTGCTAAAATTGCTACTGGCTTTGAGTTGCCAGTCCCATTATTCTGTGCACAAGGCGACAAAATAGAAATTGATACACGCACCGGTGAATATCGTAACCGTGTAATGAAGTAATTTTGCTATTTTTTAATTAGCAAAAAAATTAAAAAAGGGAGCAACTAGCTCCTTTTTTTATGCCTAAAAGATCTGAATTAGCGTTAAGATAGTAAAATATAAGGACGCCTCTATTTATTCAAGTTTTTAAGTTAGGCAAGGCGCGAATAAAAAATT
>Ga0172380_10000940_pt1 | contig 52278 bp, 51 predicted proteins | sample Leawe162metaG_FD_119747 | JGI IMG/M metagenome (GOLD analysis project Ga0172380, IMG submission 119747) | Leachate microbial communities from a municipal landfill in Southern Ontario, Canada - Leachate well 162 metaG | ecosystem: Engineered > Solid waste > Landfill > Unclassified | place... | reverse complement strand
CTGTTTTCCAGTTCGCTATCGCTCACCTAGAAACTTCGCTTCGCTTGTTTTGTGGATGGGAATTATAGGCAAACAACGCTTATTTATTTCTTAATTATAGAGAGAGTTTTGAAAGAATTTTTAGTAGATGTTTTAGAAAGAAGAATTGTCTTTAATTTTCCTCTATCCAGCCGCCGCCTATTAACTTATTGCCACTATAAAAAACGGCCGCTTGTCCTGTTGCAACGCCAAAAACGCTCTCTTTTAGGGCTACATATGCCTTATCCTCTTTTACTCTAACATGACATGCCACGGCTTTTGTTCTGTACCTTAGTTTTACAGTTGTATCAAACTCTTTTTCATCAGTATAAAGATTTAAATTGTTTAGAACTACACTGTTACATGCAAGTTCCTCTTTTTGACCTACTATGATTTGATTTTTCTGAGGATTTATGCCGACTACATAGTGTGGATCATGTGCACCATTTACACTAAAACCTCTTCTTTTTCCTATCGTGTAGTGCATATATCCTTTATGCTCTCCTACAACATTGCCCTGCATGTCTAAAACATCGCCTTTTTTATCTACTTCAACATACTCTTTCAGCAGGTCTGTATATGTTGTCTCAACAAAGCATATCTCCGTAGATTCGCCTTGTGAAGCAAATGACTCCAAACCTTTAATCGAGGCAGCAAGCTCTTTAATCTGGCTCTTCTTTCTTTCACCCAACGGAAAGAGAAGTCTCGGCAATATCTCTCTGTTTACATAAAAAAGAAAATAGCTTTGGTCTTTTGTCTCATCATCAGCTTCATAAAAATATTTTCCGTCTGTTTTTATGTAGTGTCCTGTTGCTACATAGTCTGCTCCTATCTTATCCGCAAACTTGACCATCTCGCCAAACTTTAGACTTCTATTGCACAGTGCGCACGGATTCGGCGTTTTTCCCTCAGCATAAGTATCGATAAATGGCTGAAAAACTTTTTCATTAAATATCTCTTGCAAATCTATTACATGTAGTTTTACTCCGACAAAGTCAGCAGCCCTTTGTGCTCTGGCCTGATGCACTTCATGATATCCCGGTTTGGAGTGAAGTTTCATATATAGACCTTCTACCTCATACCCCTCTTCTTTTAAAAAAAGTGCAGATATTGTAGAGTCAACACCGCCACTCATCCCGACTAAAACTTTTTTCTTTTTCATAATTTATACTTTTTTATTTATTTTATACATGTAATTTACTTTACATCTTTAGCGTCAATATCTTTTTCGTCAAAAAATTCAGTAAGAGATCTGTAATACCTTGTATCGTCAAGCCCAGATTTTTTTAAAATACTTATCTGATTTAAAAGCGATGACTCTATCTCGTTTAGTATTTGTTCCAAATCGTCAGTAAGTGTGATAATATGAAGGTCTTGCTCACTTATCATGCCGTTTTTGTAGAGTTTTTTTTCTAAAAAGTTTAAGAGCGGTTTGTAAAATGTAACACCGAAAACAAATATCTTTACGCCGGTTATTTTTTTTGTCTGAACGAGTGTCAAAGCCTCAAATAGTTCATCAAGAGTCCCGTATCCGCCTGGAAAAATTACATAAGCTATAGAGTACTTAACCAACATCACTTTTCTTGAAAAAAAGTAGTCAAAATTAAGGTCTATTGTTGTGTATTTGTTTGGCGTCTGCTCAAAAGGAAGGTCAACATTGAGTCCTATTGACTCTATATTTTTATACTTATAAGCCCCTCTATTGGCAGCCTCCATTATTCCGGGACCACCACCCGTCATCACGTTAAACCCTCTCTTTGCAAGCATAGAAGAGAGCTCCTCGGCTTTTTTATAATATTTGCTGCTGCTTTTTGCTTTTGCGCTTCCAAACATCGTGACCGTTGGTCCAAGCTCTCCAAGGTCATCAAAACCTTTTACAAAATCTGCAAGTATTCTAAAAACACTCCAAGTATCGGCAGACTTTATCTCTTTTACATACTTTTTTGCTAAATCATCCTGATGTTTTCGCATTTATTGCAATCCTTGCTATGATTTTAGCTGATTTAATCTCTCTCTTTTTGTGCCAATCGTAGTTATCTGAACACCAAAGTTTCCATCGACAATAACAACCTCGCCCTCAGCTATTACATGGTCATCTACCAATATGTCAAGTGGGTCATTTGCCAGCTGATTAAGCTCTATTACGGAACCGATGTCCATGTTTAAAACATCTTTTAAGAGCATTTTTTTCTTTCCGATTCTAACCTTAACTGGAAGTTTTACATCCATAATAAGAGCTATATTACTCATCTCTTCACTGTTAAGCTGTGAGCTTTTTAAGCTTTCTGGAAATTTATATGGTTCATATTGTGGTTCACTAGATGGAGCTTTAGTACCTTTAAACAACGCGTCATGCAAAGTCTCATCCATAATAAACATAAAAAGAGATTTAACATCACCAATTTTAAAGTGATAAACAAACATCTTAAGGTAGTTTTCCAAAGAGACATCTTTATTTTCACCGATATACTCGACGTTTTCAATAGTAAAAGAGAGAGATGGAAGCTCTTTTTGAGCGCCAAGACTGTTTGAAATTGCACCAAAAATATTTGATGTAATCTCTTTTGCGGCATCTAGGTCATCCTCGGTAACATCTTCTCTTTGGCTCCCTTCCTCGCCCATCATCATGTCGGAGAGAGAGGTTACAAGATTTGGCGTAAGTGCGACCATGGCAGAAGCATTTACGGCACCGCTTACGGCAATATGAAGCAGTACGATTGGAGGAACAATATTTGAGATGATGCTGAGCTCCTGCTCCTCTTTTAGGTTCAGAGACGGAGCCTCACCGATTAATGCCTCAACCGTGCCAACTGTTTCACTCTCAAATAGCTTCATAAAATCGCTCATCGCCTACTCCTCATCCATATCATTTTCTTGATCAAACATAATCTCTTTTACGCCTGATATTTTCTCGCGTCTAATCGACTCAAAGTTCTCTAATGCTCTCTTAACAGCATCTTTTTCCGTCTCAATTATCTCGGTTATCTGTATCGATTTTCTAAATCTTCTTAGCCCGATTTTACCTCGAAATCTCTCTTTGCCATCAACTCTGACGGTTACGACGTCATCAGCTGGGCTGGTCAGTCTTATAATATCACCGCTTTGCAATTCTAACACATCATGAAGTGTGAGCTCAGCATCGCCAAGCATTGCTTCTATCCCGACTTTTGCCCCGCCAAGAAGTACATGTAGCTCAGTATTTCTGCTTTTTTTTGTGCTGGTCTCATTGAGCATCAAATCTCTGCTGGCAAGTTTTGGAAGAACCGGCTCAAGTGCAATTACGGGGTAACAGATATTCATCATTCCAGAACTTTGCCCGATAATAATCTCCATGACGACCATTACGACAATCTCATTTTGAGCAACAATCTGAACGACATTCGGACTTGATTCTTTAGACTCGATATTTGGGAAAATATCCATAACCGGTCCCCAAGCCTCTTTAAGAGTGCTCATCATAACTCTTAAAATTGTCTCAAAAAGACTTAACTCGATATCCGAAAATTCACGACTAGCGTCAAACGGTTCGCCTTTTCCGCCTAGAAGTCTGTCTAGCATCGGAAATGCAATGGACGGGTTTATCTCAATAACTCCGCTGCCCTCCAAAGGTTTCATTGAAAATACGTTAAAGCTTGTAGGGTTTGGCAGCGACATCAAAAACTCGCCGTATGTCATCTGGTCAACCGAATGGAGCTGAATCTCAACGATTGAGCGCATGATAGAGGATATCTGCGAAGCCAAAGATCTAGCCATCTTGTCATGGATACCGCGAAATGCACGAAGCTGCTCTTTTGATACCCTATTTGGTCTCTTAAAATCGTAAAGCGTTACTTGTCTTTGAGATATAGGAGAGTCATCGGCTCCCTCAAAAATATCATCACCTTCGTCATCAACAACGTCTAGTAGCGCGTCTATCTCTTCTTGTGAAAGTATATCTGCCATCTTATGCCCCTACACTCTCTTTGATTTTGTGAATAACAGATTTGTGTATCTGAGAAATTCTTGATTCAGTTATATTGAGTACATCACTAATCTCTTTAAGGGATAGCTCTTCAAAGTAGTAGAGCTGGATTATCATCTGTTCTCTTTCACTAAACTCGCTTAGCACCGACTTGATAACGTTTACAAGCTCGTCTCTCTCTATATTTGCAAGAGCCACGCCCTCATCTCCGACTTGCAGCTGGTCTTGAAGCGGCATTACAGTATATATGGATGAAGCAATTCTAGCTTCATGTATCTTCTCTACGCTCTCACCAATCATCTCCGAGAGCTGCTCATCACTAGGCTCTTCATCATTTATCGCTCTATACTCTTCAACGGCGTAATCTATCGCCTTGACTAGTTTTCTACTTGATCTGCTAAGTATATCCAAGCTTCTCAAATAGTCAAGCATGGCACCGTAAACTCTCTTCTTCGCATAACCCCAAAAAGAGTCGTTTAGAGATTCATCATACTTTCTTGCCAATTTTATAAGCTCTTCAGTGCCGATAGCAGAGAGATCCATATAGTCAACGGAGCTCGGCAGTCTCTCTTTTAGCCTAAAAGCCATAGCCTTTACGGCAGGCAAATATTGAATGGCAAGTTCATCTTTTTTATGTCTAAGGTCTTGGGTGTATGCAGTTATCATAAATCTCCCCCGTCTCTTGCATTGGTTTTAATCGCAACATCTGTTATTTTAATCGCCGAATCTATAAGTTTTTCTCTCTTATTTATCTCAAGCGCAAAGAAATCGAGCTTTTTTTCATGCAGCTCTTTTGGGAAAAAATAATTTTTAGCGATAGTTGTTCTGTAGTAAAAAGCAATTATTATATGTGAAAATAGATAAAAAAATGCAGTTATAAAAAATGTATATAGAAGTAAACCCTCTGCGTCAAACGACTTTAATATACCAAAAACTATTCCAACAAAAAAGCCCTGAACAGTAAAAAAATATACAAAATTCTCACCCAGCATCTACAATTGCCCCGTATTTGATTTAAAAATGTTTTACCAAACGCCTAAAAAGCCCAGACAACCCACTCTCACTTGGTGAAACTAGCACATTTCGTTCCAAGCTTTTATTTATATTATTTGCAATAGCAACTATATCTTTATGCACACTTGACCCCGGATGCGCGACACTAAAAAGCGCTCTTTGTTTCACCGAAGATGAAACTTTTATGTCGCTGTCAATTTTTCCTATCAATTTTAAATCAAGTTTGCTCCCGATGTTCGCAAGTGCTACTTTTTTTATCTTTTCATATACGGCAATCGCCTCTTTTTCATTCTTTACCTGATTCATAATCAAACTAATATCATTTCTTAAGGCGGCAATTGTTTTGATAGTAGCATAAGCGTCTGTTATTGCGGCAGGGTCGGGAACAGTTACGACAATAACATCATCAGCGGCATTTAAAAACATCTGTATATGCTCACCGATACCGGCTCCTGTATCTATTATCATTACATCTAGTTTATCCAAAACCTCAGCTTCATTCATAAATCTCTCAAAAAGAGCCATATCCGAATATTTTAGTATCTCATCACCGCTCTCGCCGGGAATCAGGATAAGATTTCTAGTGATAGGGATGAGGATATCAGCGACGGTTGCTTCCCCTTTTAGTACATGCAAAATATTTTTCTTTATTTTCACATTGAACATAACATCGAGGTTTGCAAGCCCAATATCTGCGTCAAATATTCCGACGTTAAGACCACTTTGAGAGAGTACATAAGCCAAATTTGAGCTTATTGTACTTTTACCTACTCCTCCTTTACCGCTCGTAATGGCGATAAAGCGGGTTTTTTTAGATTTTTTTGCAGAGTTTGAAGAGACCAGCTCTTCTAGCCCCTTTGCCTGATGCCCTATCATGCCTTGCTCCTGTTAAATCCGTTTAGCAAACACTCTACTAAAAAATCACTGCTCGCACTTACTAAATCTTCAGGAACTTCTTGCCCTACAGAGAAGTAGCTTATCGGCTTTTTCGTCTCATAAGCAAGAGAAAAAATATTTCCAAATCCTCTTGTCTCATCAAGCTTCGTAAACATAAGCGTGTCAACGTTAAGTGTGGAGAAATTCTCGTAAGTTGCCTTTAAATCCTCATACTTTATGGAACTCGGCATTACCAAAACAACGTCGATATTATATTTGGCATCGTTTCCGTCCAAACATTCATATATCTTCTCTATCTTGTTTCTGTCGTACGGACTAGAACCCATGGTGTCAATGAGAATGTAGTCACAATATTTGAGTGAATCAAGCGCGCTGGCAAAGTCAAGCGGGTCAACAACTGTTTCAATACCGAGTTTCATCATTCTTGCGTACTGCATAAGCTGCTCAACCGCGCCGATACGGTACGTATCAAGCACAATCAGTCCTACTTTGTACTTTTTCTCCATAAGGTATGAGTATCTAGCTGCTAGTTTTGCCACCGATGTTGTTTTGCCAACTCCCGTAGGACCCACCAACATGATTACTTTTTTGTTTCCGATTGATGGAGTGCCCTCAAGCCTTACCGGTACCATTTTTCTAAGAATTGTCTGGAAATATCTCTTGACGGTTGCGGAGTTTTCTCTCATCTTAAATGGCATATGCTCAAGAGTCATTCTCATGATGGCATCAAGATGTTCCCTATTCATACCGCTTTGGGAAGCAAGTCTGTATATCTCAGCAAATTCAGAGGGTATATGGCTCTCCAAATCAGGCGCCTTCTCATCCCAAAACATATTTTGGATAATTTTAACTTTGTCGCCGAGCTTTGCTATCTCGGATTTTATCTCTTTTAGCTCTTTTGGCTCAAACGCACTTTGAGGAAGCTGTTCTTGATACTCATAAAGCGGCTCTCTTACATCTGCTATCTTTGATATCTGTTTTGCGGCATATGAGATGTCATAGAGAACATCAGCGCTCTTTTGTGTCAGCGGTCTGCCGTCTTTTGGTATGTTGTTTATTTTTTTGTAGGTCTCATGCTCAGTATCATTCTCTAATCCCATAACAATCTCATAGATAGGCTCTCGCCCGAGTGATTTTTTTTGAATCTCTTTTGTATCTATGTGAAGCATCTGGGCATAGCTGGCGTGCATCTTTGCTTTTTTAAGAGCTTCTGATGGTGTTTTACCTGTAAAAGTCAATATCTTCATCTCTGTATATCCATAAGCGGTATAAGCACGCTCTCTCTTTTATGCCAATGGGCATGTGGAATCTGCAGTTTAGGCGTATTAACGACTCTCCCATCAAAAAAAATAATATCCAAATCTAGCGTCCTCGGAGCATTCGCAAAACTTCTTTTACGCGCAAATTTTTTCTCTACTCTCATTAAATAATCCAGAAACACTTTAGGCTGCATACTTGTTTTTAACACAACTATTGAATTAAAAAAATCATCCTGCTCTACAAAACCAAAGGGAGGATTTTTCAAAATCAATGACGTACGGAGCAACTCAACCCTCTTATCTCTTTTAAAATATATAAAAAGATGCTCAAACCTTCTCTTCACATCGCCTAAGTTTCCACCCACTCCTACAGTAACGCTGTAGCGGTGAAAACTCCTTTGACTGCTGCTCTTGCCAAAACGCAAACCTTTGAAAGTTGTCAGGCTATCACTTAGCTTGCGTTTAATGTACACGACTACTACGCTTGAGCGGCCTGCTGTTTTTGCATCTCTTTAACAGCTTTTATTTCGTTTAGAACCTGAACCATTCCAACCATTGCCAAATGATACCCAAATGGACCAAAACCAACGATAGAAGATGAGCAAACAGGCGCAATCATATTTTGTTTTCTAAACTCTTCGCGGCGGTAAATATTGCTGATATGAACTTCTATAGTAGGAAGATTTACAGCGGAGATAGCATCGCGAATTGCGATAGAGGTATGTGTATATGCAGCGGCATTGATAATAATTCCGTTAGCGTCCCCGTAACACTCCTGAATCTTATCTACAATCTCGCCCTCTAAATTGCTTTGAAAAAACTCTATCTCAAGCCCGCTCTGGCTTGCAAAATCTTTCATCTGAGCATGTATATGCTCCAGCTTCATTGCACCGTAAATATGCTGTTCTCGCACACCCAACATATTTAAATTCGGTCCTTGAATTACTACAATCTTCATCTTCTGCCTTTTTATTTAATAATTACTATTTTTAAGGAGCTATTTTATCTAAATTAAGCATAATCTATTTTAAATTTTTAAAAAAGATGAAATATGCAGATTATAACTCCAAACTATATTTTAACGCACTCCGTTCTGCTCCAAAACCTCTCAGTCGCATTTGACAAAATTATACATAAAATTGCTCCGCTTGAGGAGTTAAAGAGCCTTTTTCCCGATGCAAAGATTATAAAATTGGACAAAAACTCGCTTCTTATGCCCGGACTTATAAATGCACATGTACATATAGAATTCAGCGCAAACAAAACAGAACTCTCCTACGGTGATTTTATCTCTTGGCTATACAGTGTCATTGAAAATCGCGAGGAGCTGATTGGCGGCTGCGATAGCGAGTGTATGAAAAGGTCAATTGAGTCTATGCTTGAGAGCGGAATTACGACATTTGGTGCGATAAGCTCTCATGCCATGGACTTAGAAGTCTGCGCAAATGCTCCACAAAATGTTATTTTTTTTAATGAACTTATAGGCTCACAGGCAACTATGGCAGATGCGCTTTTTGGAGATTTTCTCTCAAGGCTTGATGCCTCAAAAACTGTGCAAAGAGAGGGATTTTATCCGGCCATTGCCATCCACTCGCCCTATTCCGTCCACCCGATTCTTATAAAAAAAGCGCTAAAAATAGCAAAAGAGGAAAATCTTAAACTTACCGCTCACTTTATGGAGAGCAGCGCAGAGCGCAAATGGCTTGATGAGAGCCGCGGCGACTTTGCCGATTTTTTTGAGAAACTGCTAAAACAAAACAGCGCTATCAGCAATTCAGGCGAGTTTTTAGAACACTTTAATGGACATAAAACCATGCTGACACACGTCGTAAAAGCAAACGAAGATGAGCTTGAAAAATTGTCTTCAAACGGACATACCGTCATCCACTGCCCAATTTCAAACAGGCTCTTAGGAAACGGTGCACTTGATTTAAAAAAGCTCGAAGAACATAATATTAGATGGATTTGCGCGACGGACGGACTTAGTTCTAACTATAAATTAGACCTTTTTGAAGAGATGAAAATCGCTCTTTTTACGCACTCAAATATGCCACTGCTTGATTTGGCAAAAAAGCTGATAAGAAGTGTCACTATTGATGCCGCTGATGCTTTAGGGCTTAACTCCGGAGAGATTAGAGAGGGCAAAAATGCCGACATGTTAGTTATTGATCTGGAGAGTAAACCAAATGATGAGTTAGCTATCCATTTAATACTTCATAGATATAATATCTCAAAAATTTACATTAATGGAATGTTAAAAAAAGGCACCCAATGCAGTTTATAAAAAGTATATTTTCACCAATATTGGCGGTTATGAAGTTTATCCAAGAACATTTTAAAGCAATGATTTTTTTGCTTATCGTTTTTTTGATTTTTGCACCGCAAAGCCAAGAGGATTTAAAACCAAATAACCTTGAGCAGATAAATTTAGTTGGTCCTATCATGGAGGTTTCAGAGGTTGTTGAGCAGATTGATGAAGCGGCGAAAAATGACTTTGTAAGAGGCATTTTACTAAACGTTGACTCACCTGGAGGCGCTGTGGCGCCATCCATCGAGGTGGCTTATGCGATAAAGAGAGCCAAAGAGAAAAAACCGGTAGTCGTATATGCCAGCGGAACGATTGCTAGCGGAAGCTACTACGCAAGTATTTGGGCAAACGAAATAATGGCAAATCCCGGCTCAATGGTCGGAAGTATAGGCGTTATCATGCAGGGTGCGGACGTTAGCGAGCTTATGAGCAAAATCGGCATCAAATCACAAAGCGTTCAAGCCGGAAAATACAAAAAAGTCGGAGCTGCAGACAGAGAATGGACGGAGTTTGAAAAAAATGAGTTAAACAAGGTGATTTATGGCACTTACGACCTATTTACAACTGATGTTGCAAACGCAAGAGGACTTGACATAAACAAAAGAGACAACTTCGCAAATGCGCATATCTTTACAGCCTCGCAGGCAAAAGATGTCGGCTTGATTGATAGTATCGGCGTAGAACATGATGCAAAAAACAGGATTGCCGAGCTTAGCGGAGTACATGAACAACTATGGAACAAAGAGGATAAGATTGATAAGTTTATGAAGAAACTATCAGCTCAAACTGCGATAACTCTTCACACATATTTTCCGGCGCTGGTACTAAAATAAAATTGTTAGGCTTCTTCAAACCATACAAATTCACTAAGGCTTCACGGTGGGTACCCCAAAACTAGCACGGCTAGCTTTGACCCCTCCGTTGCAGAATCGTTCATTTCGTATTGTTTTAAAAGATATCTCTCTTCTCTAGCGAGAGTAAAGACTCTTTTCTCCACAACCCTCCGCTATATCCGCCTATTTTGCCGCTAGAAGCTATAACACGATGGCACGGAATTAAAATAGAGATGGGGTTTTTACTATTTGCATTTGCAACGGCTCTGATAGCTGTTGGATTGCCTAACATTTTTGCCTCTTGGGCATATGAGATTGTAGAAGCGTATGGTATTTTTAAGAGTGTTTCCCATACCGCTTTTTGAAATGTTGTTCCGCTTGGAGAGAGAGGCAGAGTAAAATTTTGTCGTTTTTGTGCGAAATATTCGCCAAGCTCGTCTTCAAGCCTGATTAACAATGGATGGTTTTGATTTTTGATTTGGGGAGTTTCGTTCTCATCTGTAAAGTCAAGATAAATGATAGCGTTTTCATCTGCAACTGCGACCATTTTGCCGATTGGAGTCGTGATAATACGGGCAGATAGGAGATTGTCTGTGTGGTTAATCATTCTTCTTTTTTTTCAGGTTTTTTTCTAAACATGTAGTAATTTTCTCTCTCAAGCAAATCTTCCACATAAGATGGTTCGGCTTTTTTTACATTTTTCCAAACTCCCGATGGAAATCTTACCTGAAGTCTGTTTTTCTCTCTAAGTTTTATAATTTTTTTGGCAGACAAAACCTTTGAAACCGGAGAAAAATCAACATCCGTCAAATCGATGTCATTTTTATAAAAAAGCGTCTGTTTGCTAAAGTTTCCCCACCCTGAAATACCCTCTTCCGTGTATGGAACCTCATAACCGTTCTTAAAATCAACCATAATTTTATAATGGCTGTTATCAAATATTTTAGCTATTTTACCGGCGCCAAATACCAAATCATAAATGTTGTCACCAACCTTTGCATCCTCAAAATAGACCATTATTACTCCTTCGTAATTTTACGAAGAAGTTTATAGCTACTGGGTTACAAAAAAGTTACATGTACTAAATTATAACCTTCACAACAGTAGGCATATTCTCAAAAATTCTCTTAACTCTGTCCTGCCAAAGTTCGCCAAACTCTTTCATCTCCGCAGGAGTAGCCATTCCACCCATCATTTTTTGCATTAGCGGCTGCATCTTAGGACTTCCGCCCACAAGTGATGGGTCATAATAGACATCCACGCTTTTGCCGTTATCAACCCTTGTAAACTTAACCGAAGAGCTGATTTTTGCATTAAAACTCATCAAAGAGTGGCGTGCAAATTTCCCGCCCAATCCTTTAAATCCACTCTTTTCGGTAGCGCCAGTAATCTGAGAAATAACATTGCCTATAACGCCTGCAACACCCTCTTCCAAAGACTCTTTAAACTCAACCTTTATCTCTCCTCTAACTGCCGGAGAGTTTGGATATAGAGCTTTTAATCCTGCAAAAGCTGTAATATATGCACCTGCAACCGTTGGACAGCTGTGTCCTGCTGCTTTTACAACCTCTAAAAAAGTAATCTCATACACACCGCCTTCAAATGCGCCTAAAACATTTGAAAGAGGATCCACAACCTTGATGCTCTCAACACTATCGAAAAACTCCGGATATTTCATAATAACTCCTATATATTTTTTTTACTAATAACTTTTGCGCTAATTACTACCCTATCACTCATTAAATCAAAAATTTCATCAACTTTTAGCGACTCTATATCGATAACTTTAGACTCTTTTGAAATCTGTGCAAAGCCTTTTTTCGTCTTTAATTTAGGATGGTTGGATTCTAGCATTTTTTGCAATGTAAGGACTTGATTTTGAGCAATATTTATCCTGCTCACAATGACATGCGGGAATCTGATTTTTATAGATTCAGCCTCTTTAAAAAAGCTTTGCATCTTAAATGAAATAGTTTGATTAAAGGAGTTGCGAAACTGCTTAATCTCATCTATTTTATGACTTATTTTTTTCTCAATTGAGTGCTGTGAATATAAGCTAACCAAATGGGTAAGCTCTTGTTTTGAGTTGTAAATTTTTTGCATAATTCTCTGGTTGTAGTGAGAGCTTAGAGAGTCGATATATTGGTAGAGTTCGTTAGAGTCAGGCAGTATCATCTGCATTGCGGCACTTGGAGTGGGAGCCCTTAAATCTGCAACAAAATCACTTATAACCCAGTCAATCTCATGCCCGACTGCTGAGACGATTGGAGTTGTAGCTTTAAATATTGCATCTGCAACTATCTCTTCATTAAAAGCCCACAAGTCCTCAATGCTTCCGCCCCCGCGACCTACTACGATAACATCATATCCCTTTGTATCAGCACTATTCAATGCTCTTACTATAGATGGAGCTGCATTCTCTCCTTGAACCAAAACATCATAAATATCTATCTCAATAGCTCTGTATCTACTCTGGGCAACGCGAAGCATATCTTGCAGTGCCGCACCTGTTGCTGAAGTTATAAGAGCAATTTTTTTTGGAAACTTAGGAAGAGGCTTTTTTCTTGTTGCATCAAAATAACCCTGCATTGAGAGCTTATTTTTTAGCTGCTCGAACGCCAGAGCCAATGCGCCGTGTCCTGATGGCTGGATAGTAAAACAGTTTATCTGATATTCACCGCGCGGTTTATAGAGCGTTATAGCTCCATCGAGGACAACTTTTAGCCCCTCTTGGAGTTGAAACTTAAGCTTTGCGGCATTTGCCTTAAAAATAACGGCTTTGATTGTTGAGGAGGAGTCTTTGAGAGTAAAATATATGTGTCCGCTGTTGTGAAAAGTTATACGTGAGAGTTCTCCCTCTACCAAAACCCTCTCAAAGGTGCTCTCAAGCAGACTTTTTATCTGCTCGTTTAACGAGGAGACGCTGAGAGTGTACACTGCGTGCCTATTTTTTTCTTGCTATTAAAAGCGTTGAGATGTCCATTGAGAAACTCTTTGCATATACGATTTCAAACGCAGCGGCTTCAAGCTCTTTTTTCATATTTTCTACCGTTGAGAAATCTTCTATCGAGTTTGGAAGATACTCATATGCCTCAAGGTTTTTAGAGATAAATCCGCCGATTTTAGGCAAAATTTTATTCATATAAAAGTCTCTTATTTTTCCAAGAAGCGATGGATTCTCATTTTTCATAAATTCGAGTATTACGACAAGCCCTCCGACCTTTAAAACTCTGTTAAACTCTCCAAGCGCCTCTTGTCTCTCAACTACGTTTCTTATGCCGTATGTAATGCTTAAAATATCTGCAGATGTGTCTGGAAGCGGAATACTTGTCGCGGTAGAAATATGATAGTTAAATTTTGGATACTTCTCTCTTGCAACACTAACCATCCCCTTTGATGGGTCAACGCCTACAATCTCACCGACAGCTATGCCGTTAGAGAAAGATCTTTTTTTCCAAAAATCCATCATATCGCCGGTTCCGCACGCAACATCAACAATCTTGTCAATAGAATCTTGCGCATAGAACTCATAAGCTAAATCGCAGGCTTTTCGTCTCCAGCTTTTATCTACACCCATACTCATAACGCGATTTGCGGTATCGTACGTAGGCGCGATATCATCAAACATTGATACGATTTTTTCCTGTTTTTCCATCTAGTTGCTTCCTCTGTTGTCTGCTTGCTTCATCCACATAATTATATCTTGCTCATCTTGGAGTATATTTAAAACATCAAATTTGCTCTTCTGGGCTACAATGTTCTCTCTACCGCCGAAGCTTGGGGAGATAAAAGAGAGATAATGAGTAACAAACTCTTTAGAGTAATCAAACATATTCTCTCCTCCCTCAATCATAATATTTTTGTAATTATCAAAAATAGAAAAATTATCCATAATCATAACTTTTCTATTTTTGATGCCAAACAGCGGGATTGTTTGGTCAAACTCTTTGGTTTTTGATAGTATCAAAACATCTGGTGCTCTTGTGCCGATGAGCCTTGCATCCAGAGTAGGTCTGTCAATTCTAACCGTATTTCCGCCGACAACTAACAAATCACAGATATCTCTCATCGCGTGAACCAGTTTTCTTGACTTCTGTGAGCTAATGATTCCATCATCAACTGTTCCGTTTAATCTTTGCGCCCACTTAAAAAAAACAAATCTTTTTTCACTCCAAAGCTTAAAAGGAGAGAGCAGTTCGCCGCACTCTTTGGCCAAAATATCTGCCTCTACATGTACATTTGCATTTTTTACAATTTCTGCTCCGCCGGATGCCTCTTTGTTGAAATCCAAAGAGCCGATAAAAAGCCTCTTTATGCCAAGTTTTGAGATAAGAGTTGCACAAGATGGAGTTTTACCTATATGCGAGCACGGCTCAAGGGTTACGTAAAGAGAGACGCCATCAAAACAGTTGTTATGATTTTTAAGCAGATAGTCGTGAATCTCAAATGAGGAGCTGATATCTAAAATTTTTCCATCATTTGTAAGTTTTAAGTATGCACTTTTAAGCGCTTCAACTTCAGCGTGCGCTTCACCGGCGCGCTTGTGCGCCTCAACTGCCAAAATCTCGCCGCTTTTAGAAACAACAGAGCAGCCGACAGCCGGATTTGGATATGTAAGTCCTTGATACTTCCAAGCCTCATCCAAGGCTAATTTCATATAAAAACTATTATCTATTACCATTCAAAATATGTTTTTGCTTTAACAATTTGAGGAAAATCAACGCTAATCTCCTCACCGTCCACATCAAGAAAAATTGCAGAACCTTCAACTCTAAGAAGCGTTCCTTTGTATTTCTCTTTGGATTTTAAAACTATTGAAACTTTTTCCCCGATAGAGAGCTCAAACTGCTTTAGCGTTGTTACTTTTCTCTCAATTCCTGGGCTTCCGACTTCAAGTCTATAGTCTCCTGATACCGGTGGAGTAACATCCAAAAGAGGCGAGATGAGGCGGCTTAAATGAACACACTCATCAAGGCTTACGCCTTTTCTTTTTCCATTGTCTATCTCAGTAGAAAGTACGCTTACTCTGTAGATAGAGTCTTCACCGTCTCTGACAATCGATATATCATAAAGCTCTAAATCCAATGATTTTACAAACGCCTCTATATCTTTTTCTAAACTCATAAATAAACCTGCCTACTCTTTAGCAATTTTTTTAAACAGCTCTTCTATACTTTGAGCCTTCTTCATCTGTTCATCAAACTCAAACGTAAATTTAGGAGAACGGAACCAGCCCTGATTTTTCATACAGTATGTCTCTACAATCGGTCTGGCATTTTTTAGAAGTCTTATAAACTCATTTTTTTGCGCCTCAGTGTAAGAAGCGGGGTCAAGATAGATCTTTGCATCGCTTCTTCCGCGTGAGCATTTGATGTCAATAACGTCTAGCTCATGCAGTCTTTCATCATTTAGAGAGCCGAGCGCTTCAGGAATCAATTCTAGAAGAATAGACTCTGTTCTTTTGACTTTAATCTGAGCTTCGGTCATAATCTAAACTCCAATCTTAAAAAGCTTGCTTTTTATAGCTTTAGGGGGTTGTAGGGACATTGTGTCCCTGCCATTATAATGGATTTCATTCATTATAATGCCTTCTATAATGAAACTTTTTGTTCAACTTTTTTGAATGTTTCAATTACGTCGCCAACGATAACATCGTCGTAACCTTTAATCATAACACCACACTCATAACCGTTTCCAATCTCTTCAACGTCATCTTTGAAACGCTTAAGCGATGTAAGCTCGCCCTCATGCACAACGACACCGTTGCGTATAACACGAACAAGTCCGCCGCGTATAAGTTTACCATCAACCACGACACATCCTGCAACCATACCTTTAGGCGCTTTAAATGTGTTTCTCACCTCTGCTTGACCAGTATTTATCTCTGAGAACTTCGGCGCCATCATGCCAGTTAACATTCCCGTCATATCGTCAAGTAGCTGGTAGATAATAGAGTATGTCTTAATATCTACATTTTTCTGTTTTGCAAGTGCTTTTACACTTCCCGTAGGACGAACATTAAATCCAAGTAGTACACAATTCTCGCTGTTGCTTACAAGCTCAACGTCATTTTCAGTAATTCCACCGACACCTGAAGAGATAATGTTGATTTTTACTTCATCGTTTCTAAGCTCGTTCAATGAACTTCTAATAGCCTCTAGTGAACCGTGAACATCAGTTTTAAGAACAACTTTAAGCGACTTCAGTCTTCCCTCAGCAATCATGCTTGTCATATCTTCTAGCGTAGATTTTGTACTGTGTGAAAGTTCTTTATGTCTGTCATACTCGTGACGTTTTTGTGCGTACTCTCTAGCTTCTTTATCACTATTCATAGCCATCATAATCTCGCCTGAAGATGGAACTTCATTTAGTCCTACTACAACAGCGGTATGGCTTGGCTTCAAACTTTGTATCTGCTGTTTATTCTCGTTAATAAGAGCTTTTACACGCCCGTATGCGCTACCGCAAACAACATAATCTCCAACTTTTAGCGTACCGTTTTGAACGATTACCGTCGCAACAGGGCCACGACCTTTTTCAAGTGAAGACTCGACAACAGCAGCTTTAGCCATTGCATTCTCATTCGCTTTTAGCTCCATAACCTCTGCGGTAAGAAGGATGTTTTCAAGCAAATCATCGATTCCCATTCCTGTTTTTGCAGATAATGGTATAAACTCTATATCTCCGCCCCAAGCAATTGGATTTAGCCCGCGCTCAGCCATCTGACCCATGACCATATCGGGGTTTGCACTCTCTTTGTCCATTTTGTTAAGTGCTACTATAACCGGAACTTTAGACTCTTTTGCAAGTTTGATAACCTCTTCAGTCTGAGGCTTAACACCATCATCCGCTGCTACAACAATAATAATAATATCGGTAACATCCGTACCTCTTTGGCGCATGTGAGAAAACGCTGCGTGTCCTGGAGTATCTATAAATGTAATAGCCTTGCCGTGCTGCTCAATGGTATATGCGCCGATATGTTGCGTGATTCCGCCTGCTTCACTCTGAGTTACTTTTGCTTTTCTAATAGCATCCAAAAGCGATGTTTTACCATGGTCAACGTGACCCATTATTGTAATAACAGGAGCTCTCTCGGTAGCATTTTCATCAATCTCCTCAGCCAAATCATCTTCGTAGTTAAAAGCATCTTTAGGGTCAACAATAGTTACCTCTACACCAAACTCTTCAGATAATATCTCAATCTCATCATGTCCCAAAAAGTCGTTTTTAGTCATCATTAAACCAAGACTGAAAAGCACTTTTATAACATCACTTATAGGGCGGTTTAATTTTTCCGCAAATTCGTATACACGGATATCCTCAGGGATTTCTACATTGGTTACTACAAGGTCTTCAGGCTTATCTTTTGTATATTTTTTTCTCTTATCACGAGAAACATTTCTGCCACCCGGTGTTGCTTTCTTATTTGCGTTTCTTCCTGCAGGCTTAGCAACTCTAGGTTTTCTAGGCTCATCCTCAATAATAGGACGTCTCTCGGTTGCGTTTAAATCAAGAAGCACAACTTGGTCGTCCATATCCATTGACAACTCCGCTAAAGAGCCGCCGAAAATATCAATTTTTACGCCCTGCTCCTGCTTTTTAGCTCCAGAGACACTCTGTTTTGCTTTTTTCTTTTTTGCCAACTCTTCAAGGACTTCGGCACTTATCTTGCCGTAAGATGAAATTGCAGCCGCCGGTTTTGAGGCAGGTGCTTGAACTTCCTGAGGCTTTTCCTCCTCTTTTGGTTGCTTTTTCTTAACTATTTTAAGCCCTGATTTCTTAATCTGCATTTTTTTAGGATCATGAGCATCTGACAAACCTTCATCTGAACTCTCTTCTGCTTGGACTTTTGCCTCTTTTACTTCAGAAACTTCGCTTTCATCCTCTTTTTCAATATCTTGAGCATGGCTCTCTTTAGTTTTTGCAGCTGTTTTTACTTCAGACTTTTTAATTTCTTCTTTAGGAGTTTTTTCTTCTTTTTGAGCATCACTTGCTGACTTTTCGTCTGCTTTTGTCTCAGATTTCGGTGCTTCTGCATGTTCACCGCTCATGATATAGTTCATTAAGCTCTCAGCTTCTTGCATCGTAACCGAGCTATTTGCTGATTTTATTTCAATGCCTATATCCAAAGCTTTTTTAACTATATCTTTAGAAGCGATTCCTAACTCTTTAGCAATTTCGTGTACCCTAACTTTTTCTGTCATCAGTGATGATCTCCTTTAGTATGTTCGAAAATTTGTCTCTATCCCCACTTTTGCATTGCCGCATAAGCGCTTTTAAAACTTTTTTATCATCTTCAAGACAAATTTTACATATATAAAAACTTCTACCGCTACCTCTAAAAAGACTAGGTTGTGAATCTAAGCACTGAAGTCTGATAAGATTAATTTGTGCATCTCTTTGCCTACATGATATGCACATTCTTAGAGGTTGATTAAATTTTTTCGCCATTATATCCAAAAGTTCCTTGATTTGATTAAGAAGATGTCAATTGACCTATTTATCTACAATGAGTCCCTCATTGTCAAAATTCAACACCTTTACAACAAATTCAGGGAATTTTTGAGCAAGTTTAGTAGATATCGCCACAGCATCTTCATCATAAACCATAGAAAAAAATGTAGAACCGCTTCCAGAGAGCGTACTCATAAGCGCCCCACTCTCATATGCGACTTTTTGCACGTTAAAGAGTTCAGGCAAGGTTTTCATTCTTGCTTTTTGGTGGAACCTGTCTTGAGAAGCAAGCTTTAAAATTTCCCAATCTTCATTAAAAAAAGCAGCAACGCTAAGTGCCGTGTGTGAAAGGTTGTAAACCGCGCTCTCTTTTGAGTATGATTTAGGAAGAAGCAGTCTTGCTTTTGTGGTGCTCATCTGCTTATTTGGTATAACTACAACCGCTTTAATATAGTCTGGGAGATGTTTTTTTTGAGAAAAAACCTTGTTTTTTTCTACCGTTGCAGCATTAAAACCGCCCATTACAGCAGGAGTGATATTGTCAGGGTGAGACTCATATACTAAAGCATGATTTAGGATTCTTCTCTTTGAAACGTTAATGCCAGCCGCTTCATGAGCACTTGCAATTGCACTCACAATTACGGCTGATGAGCTTCCAAGTCCCCTTGACATCGGTATCTCATTATAAAAGTTAAATTTAAAATTCTGTCTTTTTTTGGTCAACCTATTGTAGTGTTCATTAAAAATACTAATAAATAGATTATTTCCCTTTAGCTTTGGATTATTCTCACCCTCGCCTTTAATGCTTACACTAAAGAACTTTGAAGGATGAAACTCAACCACGTTGCGTAAATCAACTGCTAAACCCAAAGAATCAAACCCCGGCCCGAGGTTTGCACTAGTTGCCGGCACACTTACTGTCACTTTATTCCTATCCAACCGCTCCGATTCCATAAAGAGGCGCAGCAGCTGTGCTAAACTCGCTATACTCAAGCACATCCGGAAGCATAAAGCTAACCTCTGGTGCAATTTCTAGCTTTTGAGTTTTTATTTCTGATGAAATTTTAACAAAAAATAGCTTTCCAATCGCTTTGATAGGTTGATTTTCATTAAAATAGAATGCGTCTGTTGCAAAAAGTGGTATATTTTTTAAAATACTTATTGATTTTAAAAATATATATGCAATTTTTATTGCCATAAAACTACCGGGACCATTAGCATAAAAGAGTTTTTTTATCTCATACTTACGTGAGAGCTCATCAAATATTTTTGGCAAAATATCAGAGCTTTTTTCGTAAGTCTCAAGACTCTCTATAAGTCTATTATCCTCATACACTCCGACTAGAACAGGAGATGATAAAGTTATAAAAACTAAATCAACGCTTTTAAGCATACGCTTTTTCAAGCTCTTTAGTCTTCTCGTCGACAAGTTCTATAACTTCGTAGTTTTGGGCATCTTTCAAAAGCTCAAGCGTTAGCTTATGGTTTAAGTCATGACTTCCAGCCATCGCCTCATAATTACCGACAAAATTCATCCCTATAAGCGCCATATCGCCGATAGCATCCAAAATTTTATGTCTTACAAACTCATCGGGAAATCTAAGCCCTTCAGGATTTAGTACTTTTTTCTCATCCAAAACGATTGCATTTTCAAGCGAACCGCCAAGAGCTAAACCTTTTGAGCGAAGATACTGCACTTCATGCAAAAATCCAAAGGTTCTCGCGCGCGAAATTTCATCCTTATAGCTCTGCTTTGTAAAATTTAGCACATACTCTTGCTGCTGAATTACAGGATGGGGAAATTTAATCGTAAATCCGTATTTAAGGTCTGTTGATGGAGAGAGTTTTACATATTTGTCACCCTCTTGCACAACTATCTCTTTTTTTATACGCATAACTTTTTTTGGCACGTCAAGCTGAACTATGCCGGCTTCATCCAAAAGCATGCAAAAACTCGCACTGCTTCCGTCCATTACAGGCACTTCATCGGCATCTACGACAATTCTTAGGTTATCAATTCCATATGCATAAATTGCTGAGAGCATATGTTCTATTGTCGAGATGACATAACCGTCTTTGCCAATAACCGTTGCCATTTTTGTATCTACTACATTATCCGGAATAAGTGGAATTGCAACATCAACATCGCTTCTATAAAATATCAGACCGCTGTTTGACTCCAGAGGCTCAAGTCTTAATTTAACGGCAGAACCTTTATGAAGACCTATTCCAACTAATTCAACACTTTTTTTTATAGTTGTTTGATACATTTTGTTACCACCATTAAAATTTACTATAATTTTAGCCGTTAAAACTGCTATTTGCAAGCAAAAAATATCTCAAAGATCAAAAAACCTATATTTTATTGTCTATGATATCTTTAGCACTTTTGATTACATCTGTTATATTTAACCTCATCCATTCATTATCCATCCACTCTTCCGGATGGACCTCAATACCCTGAACAAGGACTCCAAAGTGTAGATGGTCTCCCATAGCGTAACCACTTTTGCCCGTACTTGCCACGCTTGAATCCGCGCTTATCATATCTCCACTGTTTACATTTACGCTTGAGCAGTGCCCATAAAGCGTATATAATCCAAGTCCATGGTCAATTATTGGCATATTTCCATAAAGCCCGTTATAGTCCGAATAAACAACCTCTCCACCGTTTTGAGTCTTTATCTCAGCCATAGCGTTGCTTGCCAAATCGAGCCCCAAATGATACGATTCGCTGATGTTTTCTCCGTTGTAAGAGTAGATTCTGTGATCTCCAAAATGTGCGACAACAGCACCGTTTTTAAGTGGATACATACTGTTTATCTTAAAATCGCTAATCATCTTATCGGAAATTTTAGATGTCACTTCATGAATAAGCTTTTCATTTTTTATTCTTACATCTTCGTTTATAATTTTAAACTGTTTAATTTGATCATCAACACCCTGAGTCTCTTCAAACTCATTAGCTAGTTCCGCAATCTTTCCTTGTAAAAAACTATCCGTTATTGCAATGTTTGAGAGCTTATACGGCTTCTCTTTTAGATAGAGAGGGACATAGGCAGAAGTTGTGTTATGTGCAAAATCCTCTGCAACTACAGTCGCCTTGAAATTTGCTTCCGTTACAGGCCATGCAAGCAGAGATATATAGTACCCCTCTTTATAAAACGGCTGTGCTTTGAACTTTTTGCCGAAATTTGTCTCAATATAGAGCTCTTTTAAATTTTCATCTTCAGCCTTAAATATAACAAGTGCAGCACCGCCTTTGTCTATTTTATATGAGTTGGAGAGGATATTTACAAGCGGTTTTCTTCTATCTACTTTTAGTTTGAATTCAGCCATGGTGCTGTTTCCCTTAAAGAGATTCCACTTGCTCGCATCCGTTGCCTCAACCACAATTTTAATCTCTTTGTCTTTCATAGCATAAGCGCTCTTTGGCGGCTCTATTCTCATTTTTATGCCTTGACTAGGCTCCATAAACTGCTCTTCATTTAAAACCGCCGCATCCGTATCGCTTTTTAAACTTATTTTATAAGATTTTAATCCGCTTACATCGCTTATTACCACATCAAGCGGATCTTTTAAATTCCAGTAACCACTGTTTGGCATTGAAATGGCAGGCACTTCTCTCTCAAACATTACAGAGTTATATACATATAATACCCCGCCGACTATAATTGCAACAATTGCCAATAAAACATACAAAGATCCATTTTCTTTTCTTCTCAAACTATTTCCTTCTTTATTAAACTAAATACTATTTCTCTTGCCTCATTAAGGGACAATCCACTCTCTATCTCAAAACCTGCTCTTTGCATATGCCCTCCGCCTCCAAAATTTGACGCTATTTTTGCGCAGTCAAATTCTAAATTGGAACGGAGAGAACCTTTGATGGAAAAATCACTGTTTTGCCTCAACAAAATCGCAACTTCTACATGTACAATATTTAAAGACTCTTCAAGCGCAGCCTCGCATTCCCACGAGAACGCGCCTGTGCTTCTCATATCTTCATCGCTTACGCAAAAAAACGCAACTCTTGCGCCGCACTCAAGCGACATATTTTTAAACATAACGGCTTTTAGTCTTATAGCCGCCAAAGAGTGGCTTTTGATTATATTTTTTACACAAAGTTTATAATCAGCCCCCTGCTCTATCAACTCTTTTGCCAAAGCAAATGTCGTGCCACTCGTAGAATCCGAAGTAAAAGAATCAGAATCATCAAGTAGCCCAGCGTAAAGAGCTGTTGCCATTTTTTTGTTTATTTTTGCGCCGTTTTCTTTAAAAAAACTATACAAAATCTCAGTTGTGCTTATAGCGTCAGTTTTTACAAGATTTATATCACCGTAATTGCTATTTGTATCATGATGGTCAATATTTATCAAATCACACTCGACATCCACGCCTAAACGCTTTTTATCTGCACAATCCAATGAAATTGCCAAATCGGCAGAAGCTGGAAATGTTGCTTTGATATTTTCAAACCACGGCATAAAAGAGAGCTTGTTGCTAATTGTCTCAGATTTGCAAAACCATGAAACCTTTTTATGGTTTTGGAGCAAAAAAGTGTACATTGTACTGGCACTGCCTATGGAATCAGCATCAGGATTTATATGCGAAATAAGAACTATATGGCTGGCTTTATCTATTTTTTCAATTATCTCGTTCAATTTATCTATTCTGTCTTTTTTGAAATTGTATACTACTTCCTATTCATTTTGTAAACATACGCCAACACCTCTGCAACAGCGGCAAAAAGTTCGTTCGGTATGGGCTTATCCAAATCAACCTGAGAGTATAAGCTTCTTGCAAGAGGCGGATTTTGAACTACATGTACACCGTTTTCCCTTGCAATTTTTTTAATCTGCTGTGCTATATTATCCATTCCTTTTGCCACAACTATGGGTGCATGAGACTTCTGCTCGTCATACTTTATAGCAACGGCGTAGTGCGTCGGGTTAGTTATAACAACGTCAGCCGTTGGGACTGCCGCCATCATCCTCTTCCTTGAAGCCTGCATCTGAATTTGGCGAATTTTTGCTTTGATAAGCGGGTCTCCATCCATATTTTTCATCTCATCTTTTATCTCTTGTTTGCTCATCTTTAGACCGTCAAAATACTGTTTTCTGACGATTATCACATCGATTATCGCAAATATAAAAATAATAAGAAGCATTACAAATGCGATAACTATAGCTTTGTCTCTAAGCCATATCATCTGATCACTCAAACTAAAAAGTGCGACAGTCGGAAGTTCTACTATAAAAAGAAAGAAAAAGATAAATCCCACACCAAGAGTTGTAAATGATTTAAAAGTTATCTTGATGCCATCAACTACCTTTTTCATTGAAAAAAGATTTTTAGCTCCCTTAATCGGGTCTATTTTTTTAAAGTCAGGCATAATTGCTTTTGTGGTAAATAAAAAACCAAACTGCGCAACTGCTGCGACAATACCCGTAATCGCAACGGCGATAGAGAGCGGCATGACTATGAGAAGAAACTCTTTGATAGTTACCATGGTAATGTTTACCATCAACTCCCTATCAATAGGCATTCCAATTAGGGAAAAGTAGTATTTAAAGAGCAAAATGGTGTGAGCGCTCATATAGGGAAAGAGAAGCAAAAAAGCCAAAATAGCGACAAATAGAGTTAAAACACCCGAAGCATCCTGAGATTTTGGAACATTGCCCTCTTTTCTGGCATCCTCTATCTTCTTTTCGGTGGGTTCTTCGGTTTTTTCTAAATCATCTGCCATTAATGGTTCCTAGAAGAATCTACACAAATCTTCAATAAGATTTGCTTTAGTAGCCATAGCGGCTAGCGCAGGAAAAGGGAGTTGTTCCTTTTTCGTTCAAAATATTGTAATCTTCAATTTTTTCTAAATCATCTGCCATTGGCTAAGTTTTAATCCATCTTCATCGACAGATCTATCCAGTTTGCCTGGTGGATAAGCGAGCCGCTGCTTATTGCATCAACCCCTGTTTTAGCATAGCTCTCTATGGTCTCAAACGAGATATTCCCGCTTGCTTCAAGAAGTATATGTGCAAAATTTTCATCTCTGTATTTTACAACCTCTCTTATCTGCTGGGGCGTCATATTGTCGCACATTACAATATCTGCTCCTGCGGCAAAAGCCTCTTTGGCGTCCTCAAGTGTTTCAGCTTCAACCTCTATCTTTGCAGTAAAAGGAATTTTTTTTCTCGCCTTTTCTATATAACTTTTGAGATCTTTTATAGTTTTTAGGTGAGTATCTTTTATCATCAAAGAGTCATCCAACCCCATACGATGATTTACAGCTCCGCCACATCTTGTAGCATACTTCTCGAACACCCTCAAAAGCGGTCTTGTTTTTCTTGTGTCTAAAAGTTTTACGCCGTAAGGCTCCACAATAGTTACATATTTTTTTGTCAAGGTTGCGATAGAACTGGCATGAAGAAGCATATTTAAGAGCGTTCTCTCGATTTTTAAAAGTACATGTGAAGTTCCGCTTAAAGTGGCTAAAACATCGCCTTTTATAAAACTCTCTCCGTCATTTTTATTCCATTTTATCTCAAAATTCTCTAATTTTGCCAAAGCATTTATATACTCCACGCCAGCCACAATACCATCGCTCTTTGCAATAATTTTTGCGCTCGCATCTACGCTTGGCTCAACAAGCGCATACAAATCTCCACGCCCGACATCCTGCGCCAATGAGGCTTTTACAAAATCTTCTATCATAACGCCAACATTCTCTCTAGCGCGATTTTTGCCCATTTTTGGGTATTTTCGTCTATCTGTATTTCATTTAAAGGCTCACCCTCGTCAATCGATTTTAACACATCATAAACGTCTCTAAGAGTTGTCTCATTCATAGTCGGGCACTCAGGTTTTGTTGATGATAAAACATAGGTGTTTTTTTTACGTAAACGGTTAACCATATTAAACTCCGTTCCGACTGCAACTTTTTGATCCTCCGGAAGCTCTGTGATAAATTTGATAAGCTGTGAAGTTGAACCTACAAAATCGGAAGCATCACAGATTGCTGGGTCGCACTCTGGGTGAACAGCTATCAAAATTCCGGGATATTTTTTACGGTAAAAGTTGATATCATCTACGCTAAAGAGCTGATGAACAGAACAAAAGCCGTTAAAACAGATGATGTCCGCATCGGCAGGATTAGTTCCATCTCCAATTATGCAAGATTTAAGCCCCATCTGGTTTGCTATGTTTTGTCCTAAACATCTATCCGGAACAAAAAGTATCTTTTTTCCCTCTTGAAGTGCTGTCGTTATAATTTTTTTCGCATTTGAGCTTGTACAGACCAAGCCACCCATCTGCCCGACTTTTGCCTTTACATCGGCATTTGAGTTGATGTATGTTATCGGCAAAATATTCTCATTTGGCACACCCGCCTCATTAAGCGCTTTTATTGATGCGTCAAACTGCATGCCATCAATCATCTTTGCCATGGCACAGCAAGCTGCTTTTGGCATAACAACTCTTTTATTTGGAGATAAAACCTTTACGCTTTGCCCCATAAAACCGACACCGCAAAATACTACAAAGTCGGAATTGTCCTCTTTTGTCTTAATTGCAAGCTCCAAAGAGTCGCCCGTTATATCGGCTATCTCAAAAACTTCGTCCCTTTGATAGTGGTGTGCAACCACCCTTACGCTTAGTTTCTTTTTATATTCGTTAATTTTTTCTTTTAACTGCTCTGTAGTAAGTTCCAAAAAAAATCCCTTTTTTAAATAGTCGCGTTATTATAGCAAAAAATAGTATTTAGAAGATTTTATATCTCTATAATCATATATCAAGTAGAATGGCACAAATATTTAAGAAGGCAGTAAATGGATTTTTTATTTAACACAAACGCTCAGTTTTTTATAGCCGCTTATCTAATTGGAGGCATCCCTTTTGGTCTTCTTTTAGCTAAGAAATTTGCAGGCGTTGACGTAAAAGCAAGCGGTTCTGGAAGCATCGGTGCAACCAATGTTTTAAGAGTTGTAAAAGAGACCAATCCCTCTTTGGCAAAAAAGCTTGGAGCCGCTACGCTCGCACTTGATGCGATAAAAGGCGTTTTGGTTCTTGTGGTCGCATATTTTATGGGTCTTAGCGAAGCGACTCTCTGGGGAATAGCTGTTTTAGCGGTAATTGGTCACTGTTTCTCACCCTATTTAGGTTTTGAAGGTGGAAAAGGCGTTGCAACTGGCATGGGCGTTATGATGTTTATGCTCCCATACGAGACGCTTATCGCTCTACTTGTTTGGGCTCTTGGCGCTAAAGTTATACGCATATCGTCTCTCTCATCACTTACTGCTCTTCTTGCACTTATAATTGCAAGCTTTATCATCCATCCAGATATGGCACATGCTCCTGTTTTGATTATAGGATTTATTCTTTTTTATAAACATATTCCAAATATCATTCGTCTTTTTAAAGGTGAAGAAAAAAGAGTTATCTAGTGAGAATAGATGTAGAAGATTTAAAGTTCCAATGCATTATTGGAATTTTAAATTTTGAGAGGGTAAAACCTCAAGATGTAATCGTAAATATCTCTATCGAGTATGAGTACAAAAAAGAGTTCATAAATTATGTAAAAATCGTTGAAATTATCAAAGAAATGATGATAAAAAGTGAATTTTTACTCATTGAAGATGCCCTAAAAGGCATAAATTTAAAGTTAATTAAAGAATTCAAAGCCATAAAAAGCATTGATTTGAAGATAACAAAACCATCAATTTTACCCGACTGCAAGGTGAGTGTAAGCGATTATTATAAATCCCAATCTTAATTATAAGTTAAAGATTTATTAAAAAAAATTGAAATTTACTTTAAATAAACCTAAAATTATGATATCATTCCGCCAAAATATTCACTTATAGGACATAATTAATGCGCATTCTTATTATAGAAGATGAAGTAACATTAAATAAAATGCTTGCTGAGGGGTTAAAAGAGTTTGGTTACCAAAGCGACGTAGTAGAGACTCTTAAAGATGGGGAGTACTACCTAGATATCCGTAACTACGACTTGGTACTAATGGACTGGATGCTTCCGGATGGAAACTCTGTTGATATTATCGGAGATATAAAATCAAAAACTCCAAAAACAGCAGTAATCGTTTTATCGGCAAGAGATGACAACGACAGCGAAATAGAGGCTCTAAGAAGCGGTGCTGATGACTATATCAGAAAACCTTTTGATTTTGATGTTTTAGTAGCGCGAATTGAAGCTCGTCTGCGTTTTGGCGGCAGCAATATTATTGAGATTGAAGATTTAATCATCAATCCTGAAGAGGAAAAAATTACTTACAAAGAGATAGAGATAGAACTTAAAGGCAAGCCTTTTGAAGTACTTACTCACTTAGCTCGCCACCGTGATCAAATTGTATCTAAAGAGCAGTTACTTGACGCTATCTGGGAAGAGCCGGAACTTGTAACTCCAAACGTAATCGAGGTTGCAATCAACCAAATTAGACAAAAGATGGATAAACCGTTAAATATTACTACTATTGAGACTGTTCGCCGCCGTGGTTATCGTTTCTGCTTTCCAAAAGAGATAAATTAACCAATGTTATACACCTAAACGAACTCGTCCTTTTAGGTGGCAACTACATGTTGTCCCTAAAACCCACATATACTATAAAAACCACACAAATTTATTTTTTAAATTAAATAAGCTATAATCACACTCAATTATTATTACAGGTAAAGAGATGTTTTCAAAAAGAAGTATCAGACTAAGCTTTCTAATACAACTTATCTTTGCCTCATCATCCCTTATATTGATTTTTTCCTATATTTTATATTTTTACATCGAGAAGTCTATCGTTGATGAAAAATATCAAGAGCTTTTAGTTTATGCGAAAAACGTAGTAAGCAATCAATCAATTTACGGTACAGAAGTGCCAGAGCCTGAGGTTTATCTAGGGCTTAGTATTGAGATTATGTATCTAAATCTAAAAGATTTAGATATTGACTTTTACGAGACAAAAAAAGAGAATAAAGCATATCTAACACTCATCTATCCGTTTAATCTAGATGAGTTAAGCTACCTAAAAATAACAAAAGATATCACGGTTACAAGAACACTTTTGGACAAGATACTACACTATCTTTTTATTATAAACATTGCAGGATTTTTACTTGTAGTCATTTATGCAATCGGACTATCAAAGATGCTTGTATCTCCCGTAAAAACACTGAGCAACAAACTATCAAATATGAATGAGCACCTTATGCGTCCTATAATAGTCGAAGAGCTGCCAGAGGAGTTTGAACCTCTTGGAGCGACAATTAACCATCTGCTTGGAAGGATACAAAACTTCGTAAAATATCAAAAAGAGCTCTTTATAGGAACGGCTCATGAGCTTAAAACTCCGCTTGCGGTTATTAAGCTCAAAAATCAAGTAACTCTGCTAAAAAAACGCTCTGCAGAAGAGTATATAGACGCACTTAAGGTAACAAACAAAACAATAGATGAGATGAATATCATCGTATCAAACATACTAAATGTCGGTCGTCAAGAGGGAATGCAACTTGAAAAACCCCAAGAGGTAGATGTTATAAATATCTTAAAACATAAGGCTGATGATTTTAAACTTCTTGCGGCAAACGAAGGTAAAACGCTTGATATGCACTTTGAGCCAAACGGTTTTATGGCAATCCTTCAAGTCGGGCTTTTAAATCAGATAATTCAAAACTTCCTCCAAAATGCACTAAAATTCACCCCAAAAGACAAAAATGTAACCCTAAGAAGTTCCCTAAACGACTTTGGTCTGCTTATAGAGGTAATCGATGAGGGATGCGGAATTGATGAGAGTTCAGACCTTTTTGCTCCATTTAAGAGAGAGGGAAACAAACCCGGTGTCGGACTTGGACTCTTTTTGGCAAAAAGTGCTGCTGATGCGCTCGGTGCAAAAATAAGCATCAAAAATAGAAGGGATGGCGTCGGCGGAACAGTGTCGAGCCTAAACCTTAACTCCAAACTATCATGTATCTTGCCTGCAAAATAGCTACTTAAGTAAAAATTTAACTTTTTTTAGCTATAAATCGAGCACATTAAAATATGTTTTTAAAATATATTTAAATTGGACTATAACTACGAGGTGTATTAATGGCTTTAATAATAAATGATGAGTGTATTGCATGCGATGCATGTCGTGAAGAGTGCCCTACTGTAGCTATTGAAGAGGGGGATCCTATTTATTTTATCGATCCAGATCGTTGTACGGAGTGTGTCAACGTTTATGATGAGCCGGCATGTATATCTGTTTGTCCTGTTGACTGTATTATTCCTGATAAAGACAATGTAGAGTCTATTGCAGAGCTTCAGTTTAAATATAAAAATATTTTAGCAGAAGAGTAGAGGATTTGGCGAAAAGAGTAGCTGTCATAGACATAGGTTCTAACTCGCTTAGAATGGTCATCTATGAAAAAACTTCTCGATTTGCATTTCACATACTCCATGAAGCAAAAAGCAAAGTAAGAATCTCTGAACATGCCTATAAAAACGGCGGCAATCTTCAACCGCTTCCAATGAAAAGAGCGTATGATGCATTGGAGAATTTTCTCACTATCATCTCCTCTTTTAAAGCAAGAAAAACACTCTGCGTTGCAACTTCTGCGCTTAGAGATGCACCGAATAAAAAAGAGTTTTTAAATCACGTAAAAAATTCCCTAGGGCTCAATATTAAGATTATTGACGGTCAAAGAGAAGCCTATCTTGGAGCAATAGCATGTGCAAATCTTCTGCCTGCACAAGAAAAAGCGCTAAGTATTGATATCGGCGGGGGTTCTACCGAATTTTCCATAATAAACAAAAAAAACATAGATGCAAATATCTCGCTTAACCTTGGAACGGTCAGATTAAAAGAGCTCTTTTTTGACTCTAACGATATTGAAGGCGCTAAAAAATATATTGACTTACAGCTCTCTCAACTAGATGGCATCGACGTATCCAAAATTATCGGTATTGGCGGAACATTTAGAGCAATTTCCTACGCCATACTGGACAACAGCGGTTATCCTTTGGATAAGCTTCATGCTTATGAGCCAAGCTATGATGAATTTCATTCACTTCTTACAAAAATATTAGACTCTGATGAAGAGAGCTTAAAGAAACTAGGCATAAAAAACAGCAGATTTGACGTCATAAAGCCTGGTGCACTTATACTTCTAAGAGTATTTAAAAAGTTCAAAATAAGGGAGCTTATCACTAGCGGTGTTGGGGTAAGAGAAGGAACTTTTTTAGCAGATTTACTTAGAACTTCCCGTGATAAATTTCCGGAGGGCTATAATACTTCGGTGAGATACATCTTAGATGCACATGTTGACAATCAAGCTCACGCAAACCAAATAAACAGGGTTGCAAAAGAGCTCTTTGATATTATGCACAAAGAGCTAAATATCGATGAAAAGTACCGTCACGAGTTGGCAATTGCCGCAAAACTTTGTATGAGCGGAAGCACTATCCACTACTACTCCTACAACAAGCACAGCTATGAGCTTATAGAGGATGCTTTGGAGTTTGGATTTACGCATAAACAGATAGTTCTTATCGCCACACTTGCACGTTTTTCAAAAAGAAAACTTCCGTCATCTTCGCATGTTGAGAGGCTCAAACCTCTTCTTCCCGATACTAATCAGCTAAATGCCCTAAGCTATATTTTGTCACTCAGCGTAGCGCTTCTAAGCCATCAGCCGCGAAATGTAGACTTTAAGCTGAGTTTTGAGAACAGTGAACTCAAAATAGAGTCAAACAACAGCCTATTTTTGGCAAAAGAAAACATAGCAAAAATAGAAACTCTCAAAAACAACATAAAACTCTCATTTTTATAGCTTTAAACAGTTTATCGCCGGTTGTGCTAAATAACTCTTGTAACAAAGACTCTTTTTAGAACCTCTGTCCCATAGTAAATTCAAATACGGCTGTTTTATCACCCTCTTCTTCTCCTAGAGGTTTTGAGAACATTAGCTGAATCGGTCCAACGGGAGAGAACCACTCTAAGCCGACACCAAAACCACCTCGAGAGATATTGTTTGATAAATAGGGAGACTCTTCCGTATCACTGACCAATGCATCACCAGACGCTCCTATATAACCCCAATCAAGATAGGTTACTAGACGCATTTTTGCTTTTGGAACAAGAGGAAAACTAAGCTCAAAACTATTTGATGCCGTAAGTTCTCCTCCAATTCGTCTATCTTCGGTAGCATTTATGTCTGTATTATATATTGTAGGAGAGAGCGAGTATGACTCATACCCTCTCACGCTTCCTATGCCGCCCATATAAAATCTCTCTGCAACAGGAAGGTAGCCAGTCTCTTTTACATAGTAAAGTCTTGCTTTGTATCTTGCAATCACGTCAAATCCAAACCAATCTTCAAGCCCTTTATATGCACTAAAATTTGTTCTGCTTTTAAGAAAATTTGAATCTGCCCCAAGTCCAGCATACTCAAAACTTTGACTAAGCATAAAACCTTTTCTAGGAAGATAAAAATCATCCGTATTATCATACTTTACACTTACCGTAACCGAACTTTTTGAATAATCTTCAAAATAAAATGTATCTAAATCACTTTCTTGTATATTTCCATCTTCATCTATATATGAAAGGTTGTCATCGACATTATAACTATTTGCAGAAAAACCGTACCCTATATGCCCGCTTATATATCTTGTAAATCTATGTCCGACTCCCGTTGTAAATCCATCAGACATAACGGTATAATCGTCATACTCGTTGCTTGAAGTATAAAGAGAGAAGTTACCGCTAAAGTCACTATCATTTAGCCTAGGGTTAGAGAGACTAAAAGAGTAGTTTGAGGTAAGCGATGAGCGCTCCGCCTTTACTCCGACGTCAATACCTGAGCCCCAAACGTTTCTGTCATCAACCGCTACGCTCACAAGCAAACCACCGTAACTTCCATATCCACCGCCTAGCTGAATATTTCCGGTAGGCGCCTCTTGAACCTTAACGACTAAATCCATCGTACGATTATCTATCCTCTTTTCTTCGATTGTATTCCCATCAAAAAAGCCGAGTCTTCCAAGCGAATTTCTTGAATCCGTTAAATCCGTCAAAGAGTACATGTCTCCCGGGCCAAGATACAACTCTCTTCTTATAATCCTATCAAGCGTTCTGCTGTTTCCTGAAATAACAACATTTCTAATCTTTACCTTCTCACCGGGCATAATTTTAAAAACGACATCAACTTCTCTCTTCTCTTTGTTCTTTTTTAAATCAGGAACAATCTGCACAAACGCATAGCTCAAGTCCGCTATTAGTGTTTTTATTCTCTGCGAGTCGTCACGAAACGTTTGAACGTTAAAAGGTTTGCCGATTTCGAGTTTTATCAGTTCTTTTATAAGAGCATCATCAATAACATTTTTCTCCTGCTCAATAATAATAGCACTGACGTTATAAACCTCGCCCTCTTTTATCTGATAGCTCATATCTGCGGTATAGTTGTCAAAATTAACCTTTGCAAACGGCTCTGTTACATCTATATCCAAATAACCGTGCTGCATGTACAAATCTCTGATTCTAAGTGGGTCGTACTCCAAATCAGCGACTTTCATCTTTCCGTCGTTTCTTCCCCAAAACCAGCCCATAAACTCGCGCTCTTTGTTTGCTATCATCTCATCAAAGTCATCGCTCTCAAGTCCGACTGCACCACTGTAAAGCAACTCTTCTATAATAATCTCTTCACCCTCATTTACCAAAAAAGTTACTTTGTAGCTGCCGTTTTCAAGAAGCTCTTTTGATATCTCAACAACGCTGTCGATTTTTGCCTCTTGGTTTATCGCCTCAATAATTCTGCCCTTTGCAGCTTCTATCTTCTTCTCATCATAAAGAGAACCTACTTTTATCTGAATAATGCTGTCTATCGCTTCAGAATCATTCTCTTTCCAGCCCTTTAACTCTATCTTTGAAATAAGAGGTTTCTCTTTAAAGTGGTAAGTAAGAACACCCTCTTTGTCTATCTCAACCCAGATATCTTCAAAATAACCCTGCTTATGATAAGCCTTTATAGATGCATCAAGCATCTCATCATCTACATCGTCTCCGATTTCAAACTTTAACATTCTAAGTGCAACAGATTCTGACATCTGAACCATACCGTCATATTTTATTGATTTAATCGTATATGCGAAGGAGTTTGCCGCAAACAGGGATAGCAGTATTGCTAAAAATATTCTCATTGAGTTTCCATAGTTATAAAATAAGAGAAGATTTTACCTTTTATGAGGTTAATATTAAGTAAATCTTGTATAATTTGCCAAACAAAAGAGAAGAATAGGATGAATGTAGCAATAATAGGATTAGGCCTCATGGGAGGCTCGCTCGCAAAAAGTCTAAAAAATTTGGATTTTATCGAAACTGTTGTCGGGAGTGACCACAACAAAATCCACCAAAAAGAGGCAATGGAACTCGGTTTAGTGGATAAAATAGTAGAGTTTGGCGAAGTAGAAAATTATGATGTTATTTTTTTAGCGATTCCCGTTGACGGCGTAATTACAGCTCTGCACAATCTAGTTGACGTTAAAGAGGAAGTGACTATCATAGATTTAGGGAGTACAAAAGCTAAAATAGTCGCTTCAGTTCCGCCAAGTATTAGAAAAAACTTTATAGCCGCTCACCCGATGACGGGAACTGAAAATTTCGGACCGCGCGCGGCTGTTGATAATCTTTATGATGATAAAGTCGTAGTTTTGTGCGATTTGGAAAATAGCGGCGAGCATCAGGTAAAAGTTGCAAAAAAAATATTTAAAGCGCTGCATATGAAAAAGCACTTTATGTCCTCACAACAGCACGACCGTCATGCTGCGCTTATCTCTCACATGCCACACGCCATCTCCTACTCTTTGGCAAATACGGTAATGCATCAAGAGAACAAGCACAATATTCTAGCTCTTGCTGCCGGTGGATTTCGCTCAATGAGCCGCTTGGCTAAGAGTTCCGCAAATATGTGGGAAGATATTTTTAGACAAAACAAAGATAATTTGCTCGAGGCGATAGAGCTTTTTGAGGGTGAATTAAAAACACTAAAAGAGAATATCAAAAATGATGAGTGGGAGAAGGTTCATAAAAATATAGAAGCTGGAAACAAGCTCCACGATATTTTAGATTAAATTAAAATAGATTATTTGGATTATGTATTAAAAAGAAAGAGCAACACAAAGTGTGCTGCTCTTTAATTGTTAGTTTGCTGCCGGAGCTGGAGTTTCAGCTGTTACATTTGCTTCAACTGGAGCTTCAGCAACCGGAGTTGTAGCTTCTACTGGAGCTTCAGCAACCGGAGCTGCAGTTTCTACCGGGGCTGCAGTTTCTACTGGAGCTGCAGTTTCAACTGGAGCTTCTTCCGACTTCTTCTCACAACCTAAAAACAATACTGATACAACTACTAAACCACCGATTAACTTTTTCATGCTTTCTCCTAATATAACTAACAGCTAATTATTGCCATTGTCATTTTCGAGCAGAATTATATGCTCATAATCTTAAAAAAAAATTAATTCTCCTATGAATTTAGCCACTCGTTACTTTATGAAACAAATTAAAGATTTAAAGAAAATAAATCTATTTTATATTGTGTCTTCTAAGCACCTCTTTTAGGCGCTTTTTGTCAATTTCTAGCTTTTGACTAGAGTAGATGTTTTTTTCCAGAATTTCAACAATTTCATTAACATCTTTCTCATCTTTAAAGGGTAAAAGTTTGCCAAGAAGCACTTTTGGCTCTTTTATTGAGAGGTTTTTCTCTTTTTTGCCACTCTTCCAAGGTTTAAGCATCATAGCGAGTACACCTAATAGCAAACCTGCAACAAAAACGACAGTCAGCAACACTGAGTCATATCCGCCATTGCTTACTTTTATGTCACTTTCAACGCTAAGTGAGGGCTCTTTTTGTATATTTAGCTCCTCTTCAGCTTTAGAATTTTTTACTTCTATTTTTATCTCTTTTGTCGTAACCGACTTTATCTCTTTTGTTTTTGGGTCAAAATATCTTAGAACAAACGGCGGTATAACAAAATCTCTCTCGGCGACATAAGCTATCTTTTGAGTCAGTTTGTTCCCATCGATTGCTATTTTCTCGTCAAAAACAGCAACTCCGTCAATGCTCTGCTTAAAGCTTTTTATATCCTCAAGATTTCCCTCCCCCTCTACCTCTATTGTGAGATTTAAGGCTTCATTTGCGTTTATCTCATTTTTCTCGGGTGTAGCTTTTATAGCGAAATTTCCAACCAAATCAACGCCTGAGGGAAGTGCCTTTACGCTAAATTCAAGCTCGTTTGAAAAATATGTTTTCCATTTTATAGTCGGAATCCAAGCTCCCCAGCTGTCTGCCCTGCCACTTCTTGAGGCTACTCTCATCTGCGCTTTTGAGATTTTGTGCTCTCCTACTCTTTGCGGTGCCAGAGAGTAGAGTACCTTTGTAACTGTATATTCGCCTTCTTGATATCTTTGCGGCTGGGTTTCTCCCTTGACCCAAAATCCTTTAAACTCAGGAGGCGTAAATTCGCTGTCAACAGCCTCAACGCTGTTTTTCTGTTTAAATATAAGCGTAACATCAAACGTCTCGCCCACATAGAGCTCTTTTTTATCACTGCTGAGTCTGAGTTCAAAATCCAAATCTTTTGCACCGCTTACAGGCTTTACCTCTATCTCTATCTCATCGCTTGCCTCGACCTTGCCGTCAATCTCAACCTCTAGCGGCGCTATCTTGCAGCTCTTTTGCGGTACAAAACGATAGCTTAGAGTGTAGCTTTTACTGATTTCTTGGTTTATTATCTGCATACTTGTCTGCGAGCTTGTAGAGATGACGTCGCTCTCGCATAGTCTTGTAATGTTTGGCTTTTTTATCATCTCTCCATGAAGCTCAAGCGAATACGTTACCGCCTCTCCAAGCTCTACAGATTTAGAATCAACTCGCGCGCTAAGTGATGCAAAAAGCGGATTTGCCGCAATCAGCACTAAAAATAGTAATTTTGCAATATTTTTCAATTCTCTTCCTTTAACTCGGCTCTACCAAGGTTTCTCATCGTCATTGATACTCTTGCTCTCTTCGTCGTTTAATTTATACATGTAACTTTGTGAATTGACATTTAACTGCTCTATCCACTTCTTCTCCTCGGCATCGCTCATAATGCTCTCTTTGCCACTTTCTTGAGGTTCTGACGGCTTATTTTTTTCTTCTTTTTTATCCAACTTCTCTAAATCGCTGCTGCTTTTTTGCTCTTTTTTCTCATCATCTTTTTTCTCATCATCTTTAGGCTCTTTTTCTTTTTTTCCTTCAGAGTTTTTCATCTCGTCTTCTCTCTTCTCTCCAGACTCCGCAGACTCTTGGCTATCCTGCTTCTCTTTTTTCTCATCTTTGTCTGAGCTCTTATCTTTGTTAGGCTCTTTGTCGCTCTCTTTTTGTTCTTGGTTTTTATCTTCATCACTGCTGCTTTTCTCGCTATCTTGTTCCTGCTTCTTTAAAAGTTTCTCTACCTCTTTTAAATTCTCCCTTGTCTCTTTGTCCTCTTTTATCTTCAAAGACTCCTCATAAGACTCTATCGCCTTTTGCAAATCGCCCTCTTTTGCATATGCGCTTCCAAGGTTGGAGAAGTTTTTTGCTCTGCTCTCACCATCCTCAAAAGTGGCTCTCTTGTATGACTCTATCGCCTCTTTGTACTTTTTTTGTTTGTAGTATGCGTTTGCCCCGTTGTAGTAGCTCTCGGGGTTTTTGCTCTTTTGTGCATACTCACTGTAAAGCTTGGCGGAAGCTTCATAATCGCCGCTCTCATAAGCCTCTTTTGCCTTTTTTAAATCCATAAAATCCAAAATTCCGGCTTCTACATGTTGATTTGAAAAAAGAAGAAAAAAGAGTATAAATATTGAGTTTTTGGCGCTAAGCGTTTTTTTATGAAATGAGCTTGTCGCAATCAGTAAAATAAGAAGCGCCATACCAAGAGGATAGTAAAAAAGAGGTCTGTTTTTCTCTATCTCCTGACTTTTTAGCTCCTTCTCCTCGCTCATACTCATTATCTCTTTTAGCATAGTTTTTATATCATTTGAGGATGTAGTGTTTTCTATATAGACACCGCCTGTTTTTGTAGCAAGTTGCGCAATATCTTCATTTATTTTTGAGATGATTATCTCTCCGTTATGTTTTATAAAAGTTCCGTCTTGAAGTTTTATCGGCGCGCCCTGATTTGTCCCCATGCCCAAAACAAAAACTTTGATGCCATTCTTTTTTGCATGCTCTATCTCATCTCCAAAATCGCTCTTATCTCCGCCGTCACTAAGAATTAGGAGCAGCTTCTTCTCTTGGCTCTTTTGAGTTTTGCTCACATTCTTAAGCATTGATAAAAAATCGGTTCCCTTCTCTGTGATGGAAGAGGTCTCAAGCCCTCTGAGCAAAAAAGCGACTGAAGCCGTATCAAAACTAAGGGGTGAGACAAGATAGGAGTTTTTGGCAAATGCCGCAATGCCTATCCGCTCATTTGGCGCAGAGTCCAAAAGGGTTAGCACCTTCTGTTTTGCCGACTCTAAACGGTTTGGATAGACATCAGTTGCGAGCATAGAATCAGATATATCAAGCGCAATCATAATATCAGCGCTCTTTGCCTTTATCTCGACTTTCCCCTCTTTTATAACGGGCTGCGCAAGAGCAATTATCATAAAAAATGCCATAAGAAAAAAGAGAGCGTTTCTTACTCTTTGTGTCAGCGTATTTGCACTCACTCTAAGCCTATCCATAACATCTTTGCTAAAAAAGTCTGCATGCGCCTCTTTTTGCGTGAGCAATAGCCCAAATAGGATAAAGAGCGGAGGCAACATGTAGTAGAGAAATTCAGGGTGCAAAAATGTCATGCGTACCCTCTTTTGTTTCTAAGGTAGATGTAGAGCATAAGAGAAATGAGCGCTATGAAAAGCGGAAACTGGTAGTAATACTTAGTATAGGTAAAACTCTCGCTTTTTATCTCTGACTTTTCAAGCTCATCAATCTTCTTGTAAACCTCTTGAAGCTCTGCCGCGCTTGATGCTCCAAATGCAACTCCGCCGCTCTCGTTTGCGATGCGAAGAAGCACATCTCTGTTATACTCGTGAGGCATTCCTATCCCTATCGGATAGACCTTTATCCCATCTTTTTTTGCCATTTCCAAGGCTATCTCAAGCGGAATTGAGTCTATCTGCGGCGTACTGTATCCGTCTGTAAGCAAGATGGCTACTTTTGTCTTTGAGCTGCCCATCTTTAAAAGATTGACGCCCTGCGCCAAAGATGTGTTTAGCGCGGTATATTTTCCAGCTATTCCGATGTAGAGCTGCGAGAGGATTTTATTTAAAATATTCTCATCATAAGTAAGCGGCGAAGCTATAAATGAGAACGCTCCAAATACAACCAGCCCGATGTTGTCATTTTTTCTCTGTGAGACAAAATCGCCCACTATCTCTTTAACAACGTCAAAGCGCGTAAGCTGCTCGTTTTTTGTGTCAAATCCCTGAGCTTTCATAGACTCCGAAGCATCCAAAATCAGAGCTATCTCATACCCCTCTTTTGGCTCTAACTCATACGGCACATCTTTTATGGGCGACATAAGTGCTAATATCATCATAACAATACCGAGCCATTTTAAAAAAAGTAGTGTCTTTGAGGCAGAAACAGAGCTTTTTAAAAACTCGGCGGTGTGAGGAAAGTAGATAGATGTGAGCCTCATTTTGCAAACAAAAGCGCAGATTAGAAAAGGAAAAATAAGAAAAAAAAGTATCGGGAACTCAAAATAAAGTCCCTCAAACATCAATCATACCCTTGTAAAGTTCTATATATCCGATAACTTCGCCGCTCAACGCATCCACATCTCTTTTGTACTTGTAAATCTCAAGTCTCTCTATAAGATTTTCATACATCTCTTGATGTCTCGGGCTGTCATTTTTAAACGTAGCACCGTAGAGAGTAATCTCATAGGCAGAGCGTTTGGCATCGCTTAAATCAAGAGTGTTTAGAAGTTTAAAATGCTCTTTTCTTATGTTAAATCTGTTTCGCTTTTGAAGTAACATGTAGATTAGATAAGCCGCTGCCAAAACCAGCAGAGAAACAAAAAAAGCAATCCCTAAAAAGTAGTAGAGCGAATACTCCTGCACCTCAACAATGGGCTTAATATCATGAAGCGGGATATCGTAACTCTGCTCTTGTGCCATTATCTGCCCTCAAAAAGTCTGCGAAGCTCTACGCCCTCATGACTGTCGGTATATATTTTTGTAAATCTAATGCTATCACGTCTTAGCGTGTCAAAAAGTTTATGGTCGTGTGCGGCGACTTTTTGTGCGTAGGCTCTCACGCTTGAAGCATTAAAATCGCCCTCCAAAACCGCTCCGCTCTCAGGGTCAACCAAAGAGGCAAACCCCATCTGGGGCGGATGCTCTTCAAGATGGTCTCTGACTATGACGCAGAGTACCTCATGTTTTCTAGCCAAAAGCCTAAAATCAGGTATCTCAAAATAGTCGCCTATGATTAAAATAAGCGATTTTCTCTTCAATCTTTTAAAAAGCGTATCGGCTATAAATTTAAAATCAACCTTTTTGTTTATTGCGTCAAAATTTAAAATCTCATCCACATTCTTATGGATTTGGTGCAGTTTTTTTCCCGGTTTTATGTATGAAACCATCTCGTTCGTAAAGATATACGAGCTTAGCAAATCTCCGTTTTTAATTGTAGAAAATCCCAAAAGAGCGGCAACTTCAGCGATAGTCTCTTGTTTGAATTTTTTGGAGCCAAAATGCACGCTTCCGTTTAAAACAGAGACGACAACAACGCTTAGTTCTCTCTCTTCGCGGAATATTTTGATAAAAGGACGCTGCATCTTAGCGGTAATATTCCAGTCAATATGGCGGATATCGTCCCCCGGCATATATTCGCGAAGCTCAATGAAGTCATAACCCTCGCCCTGAAAGACGGATGGATTATTTCCTACCATTTCACTAAAGACTTGGCGTCTTGCTCGAACTAAGATTTTTTGCAGCTTGCTCATAACTCTATTCCAACTCTACGGTATTGCTACGGCTTGGAGCACTTTTTCTATAATCTCATCAGTTGTAACACCCTCCGCCTCTGCCTCATAGGTTAAAACAATACGGTGGCGCATAAGCTCTTTTGCAATGTATGCAACATCAACAGGGGTCACAAAATCTTTTTGTCGCATAAATGCCATAGCTTTTACCGCTTTAAACATATCTATGCTCACACGAGGCGATGCTCCGAACTGTATATAGTCCTTAATCTCGTCAAGTCCATAATCAGCAGGATTTCTTGTCGCATTTACCAAATCTATCATGTACTCCTCGACCTCTTTATCTACATGTACATTTTTTATAGCCTCTTTTATCTCGTTAATATCATCATTTGTAACTACCGCAGAGATGGCTTCAAAGTTGCCGCTTGAAACTCTTCTTGCAATTTCAAGCTCCTCCGCTTTTGTGTTGTAATTGACGATGAGTTTTAGCATAAATCTGTCCAACTGAGCCTCAGGAAGCTGGTAAACGCCCTCCTGCTCGACGGGATTTTGGGTAGCCATAACAAAAAACGGAGGCTCTAATTTAAAAGTAGCGTCTCCGAGTGTAACCTGCTTCTCCTGCATAACCTCAAGCAGAGCCGACTGAACCTTTGCGGGAGAGCGGTTTATCTCGTCTGCCAAAAGAAGATTTGTAAAAATAGGACCTTTTTTTATCTTAAAGCTGTTGTTTTTAGGGTCATATATCTCAGCACCCAAAATGTCTGAGGGGAGAAGGTCTGGAGTAAATTGGGCACGGTTAAAGTCAAGTCCCAAACTTTTAGCCAATGCGTTAACCGTTGTAGTCTTTGCAAGCCCCGGAACACCCTCTATCAGAATATGTCCTTCGCATAAAAGAGCAATCAAAAGTGAGTCAATCATCTTCTCCTGCCCTACAACTACTTTGCCAACCTCTTTTTTAATCAACTCTATCTTGGAAATCATTAACTGCCTTATTTATAAATTGATATTTTTGTTGATAGAGTATAACAAAATGGGGTTAACAGTCGGTCAAACAACTATAAATCAAGACCGGTTATTTTGCCAATTCCCTCTTTTTTTATCATCTCATCCAGCTTCATAGCAACGCTCTCTTTGGCTATTTCATACCCTTGGGTCGATTGTCCGACGATATTTAGCTTGTTGCTCGCCACTACAGAGCCTTTATAATCTTGTACGCTTATCTCTATTGCAGAGCGGGCAAGCGTAAACCCGTAAGAGAAGGCTTTTTGAATATTTGATTTGACTACAATGTTGAAGTGCATGTTGCCGCTGCCATTTTTAACCTGCACTCCTTTAGAGTTAAATCCCTCTCGTATCACGGCTTCCAAGTTTTTAGATTCGGCATCACACTCTATCGCAACGGTTATGCTTGACGCCAACTTCTCATAACCAGTGTTTAAAATATCTATCTTTTGAAGATACTCTTTTCCATCATATGCGCTCTCTAAGACGTTCATAACAACAAGAGTGTCTGGCACGTCCTTAATCTCATATTTTGCTTTTTTGTAGATATTTAACTGTTCTAATGCGTGATGAAGATGGAGCGACTTCATCTGGGCATCTATAAGGATAAACTTCTGCTCCAGCTCGTTTTTTAGGCTCAAAAAGAGCTTCTGCTTCTGCGACTTTATCAAAACTATGTGGTTTCTAAAGCCAAGAGCATAAGACTCAACAACTTCATAACTGCTTATGCGGATTTTTTTGACGTCGCTTTGCGTCTTGCTTACAACTGTTGATTGATGGGTGTTTACAAGACCCTCATGCACAACTTTTTGGGAATCAAACTGCGATGAGATTGAGACGCTTAGCGTTGAAGCCATCATATTTAGAGCGTTTTTTACCGCCTCATCCCTATCTTCGCCCTCGCCTATGGCATAAAGCGTTGAAGCTGTTGTTTGAGGTGGATAAACATACCAAGAGGGCAGAACTTTTTTTTGCGCTACCTCAACCTCTTTTTGTGCCGTACAGCCTGCCAAAAAGAACAGACCAAAGAGCATAGTTATTATTGAAATATATTTTATTCTTCTCTTCATTATTTTGACAACTGCTCTTTTGCTTTTTTATGTTTTTCTATCATATCGCCGATTCTCACATATGCCGTGCTTACTTCCACAACAGGCTCTACTACCAAATCATCCGCCATTTTATAATATTTTTGCGCTTCGCCATATGCTCCTTGTGCCTCTTTTATAACGCCGAGATTATAAAACGGAACGTAGCTTTTTTGCTGTGTAGAATCAATCAAATCAACAAGAAGTTTTTCGGCTTTATCGAGTCTGTTTTGCTTTATATACTCAAGCGATGATTCTAAAAGTTTATCCTCATGGCTGCTGTATTCAATATCTGGGTCATCAAGCAAAACAACCTCAAAATAGCGGTAGTGCGGCAGTAATTTATATGTAAAATCATTAGCTATTCTATTTGCCAATAACCCAGATGCTGCCTCAGAAGTCGGAAGACCGTCAGTGCTATCTTGACACTGTTTATACTCAGAGGTTTTATTTAACGTATCCGCATATATTATATCGCCCTTTGAGATATCAACCATGCGTATCTCAGCTGAAAGTCCGACTGCTCTTTTGGTGCAACTCACCCTATACTTTATACTCTCTTTGCACTTTTTATCTAAACATCTCAAACGCTCTTCGTAGAAGTATCTGTCTTTTGAGGTTGCATGTCCAACTCTTCCTGATATTATCGCCTGCGCACCGATGAGATTTCCGACATCTAGAGCCGTAGCAACATCCACTAAACCGCTGTTTTGTATCTTCTGCTCGGCTATGATTTTGTCAAAATCCTTTCTGCTTATAACCGTAAAGTACTCTTTATCGTCTATTTTTTGCTTGGCAAGATTAGCCTCTATCTTATTTGATATCCCAAAACGGTCATTTTCAAATGGAGCAACGCTCACTTTTTTTGTCAAAGCAGCTCTATCTATCTCAGCCGGTTCAAGAGCGCGTATTACAACTTTTTGCGAACAGCCCGTAATAGTAACACTTAATGCAATCACAACTGTCGTTATAAGCAATGTATTTAACATCATATTAACTTGCTCATCTTTTTTGCACTTTTAAGCGAGGTGAGTTTTTTGCTCTCTATCTCAGAGATTATCTTCTCGTACCTCTTCTCATCATTTAAAACAAGAAGAATCATCAGCTCATCAAGAGATTTTGCCTCATCTATCTTTTGATAAAAAATCTCTTTTTTCCCTTTTGGAGTAGCACTCTCTTTTATCTTTATCTTTGCAGCCAAAAAACCTGCCATAAACACCAACATGTAGTAGAGGTAATTATAGTCAAACTCAAAACCACCCTTTGGCTCCTCATCAAGAAGCTCCTCTTTTTTAAAACCTGCTTCAACGCTCACATCCAGAGCATTTATGACAAACTTTTGCAATTTTTGCTCCATAAGGCTGAAATACTCTATCTCAATCTTAGGAACCCGAAAATCTTTCTCTGAGACAAAAGCAAACTTTTGCCTCCACTCTCCATGTAAACCCTCTTCACTAAGTTTATACTCTTGAGCGACCTCTTCTGCAAAAACTCTCACGCCCTCAATGTTAAACTCTATAGGTTTTAGTGCTTCAAAATTTCCCACTCCTTTGATTACAACCTCCATGTGATACGGCTCATACGCCTTTACTTTGGGTTCATTTTTTTTTGCCTCAACGGCAAAATCACCGACAAGCGGAGTGTTTGTCTCTTTAATATTAACTCTTAAAACTTTCTGTTTAATAGCCTCTTTCGTAAAGTCCTCTTTTTGAACATTGTCTCTTCCGATAACGGTATCTTCAATCGACTCTTTTGTGGTCTTTTTCATGATGGCTTCAAATGCAAACTCTATCTCGAGCGCCTCTTTTGCAAACGCTACAAACTCATAGCTGTTTATCCTCTTGCCATCGACTATTTGCTCTCTTTGTCTTAAGTTTTTAAGAGTGAATTTTTCATATTCCCCGACAGGATTAAATTCAATAGTATAGAGCTCTGAGGCATCATCAAAACTACAAACATATTGAAGATGAATTGCTTCATGAAGATATGCACTCGTTTTATTTGCGTACGCGCTCCACGTATAAGCAGATGCAAAAACTTCTACATGTAAAAAAATAAGCATAGCAAAAACTGCTCTACCAAGGCTTTTTTTCATCTACTCTCCTCTTGTTTATAAGTTCATACTGTTTTGAGCTCAGCTTTGCATTGCCACCCTCTAGGTTTATCTGACTTTGCGATTTTGTTTTTTTACCGCCCTCATCAGCACCAGAACCGGCTTGTGCGCTCACTTGCATATTTGAGCCGCCACCCTCTTTTTGCTTCTTCTCACTCTGCTCTTTTTTTGCAAGTGCGGATTTCTCTTTGCTCTGCTGTTGTCCCGTACTCATCTCTTTTTTCTCACCGACATCTTTTATGAACTCCAAGTTTTCATCAGCCTCTTTAGAGTAGATAAGCGTCAGTGATTTTAGATACGCCTCTCTCGCTTTTTCAAACTGCTGCAGTCTGACTAACGAGTTTGCAATATTATAGTATATTATCGACTTTGTCTCTACATCGGCAGACTTTACCATCTCAAAGTTCTGCAGTGCCTTTTCATACTCACCGCTTCTATAATACTCTGTCGCTTTGTTGAAAAAATCCATGTTGGCATTTGCATTCAGATGCACTCCAAAAAGAAGCAAAAACGCCACAACAAACCTCTTTAACGTCGTTACGCTTACCAAAAATGTAACTATAGCAAGCGCTATAAAGTAGTAGAAAAGCTCCATATTTCTCATAACGGTAACTTCGCTTTTATAATCCTCTTTCCCTTGAGATTCTAATGCGTCAAGCAGCTCATCCAAATCTTTTGTGTAAATCCCGCCCGTCGCATCCGAAATCTCTTTTATCGCGCTATTTTCACGGCTCACAACCATATCTCCAAGTTCATCTTTAAGCAGTTCGCCGCTCTCTAATCTCAGAGTTCCGCCCATCGTAGATGCTGTCATAAAAACATTTACTATCAAGTTGTTATCTTTGGCAAAATGCGCCTCCGCCTCGTAGCCGAGCTCATCCGCTCCATCGCTAAAGAGGACTACTGTTGCTTTTTTTGAAGCAGACATCTTTCTAGCTAACTTGAGTGCCGAGAAAACATCGCTTCCCTGAGTGATGATAAACTTTTCATTCAGCGAGCCAAATAGATGTAAAAGAAGCTCTCTGTCCTCAGTCAGAGGCGAGAGCACGATAGCGTTTGTCGTAAAGCCCAAAACGCCGTATCTGCTCTTTTGCTTTGCCTCCAAGAGCTTCTTTAACATCTCTTTTGCATAAGCCAATCTCGTAGGCTCGATGTCCGTTGCTTGCATAGAGTATGAGAGGTCAACACCGATGATAACATCGCTTAAAATCTGCTCCGACTTTATGGGTTCTTGTTCTATAACAGGTCTGGCAAGCGATAAAACTATAAAAATAAAAGTCAACATGTAGCCGTATGCGGTAATTCTATACTCTCTAAAATCTTTTTTTATAAAAAGCGGCAGAAGCAGTAATAAAAACCAAAAATAGTAGGAAGATAAAAATGTCATTTTCTAACCTCCCTGTATAGCAAAAATAGCAAAAAGCCAAGCGCTAAAAGTAAAAATATATGATAGAAGTAGTTTTTAAGCAGATACTCCCTGCTCTTTATCTTTGAGGATTCGAGCTCGTCAATCTTCTCGTAAACACTCTTTAGCTCTTTTGCAGAGTATGCGCTAAAAAACTCTCCTCCGCTCTCATCGGCAATTTTTCTCAAAAGCGCTTCATCCGCTTCGCCCTTGTTTCCCATACCTATGGAGTATATTTTTATATTTTCATCTCTTGCGAGTTCTATGGCATCTTTTGGCGAGATGGAACCGCTGTTGTGTTCACCGTCTGTTAAAAGTATGATGATTTTTGTCTTTGCCTTTGAGTGCTTAAATGCCCGCACACTCATCGCTATCGCTTCGCCTATCGCGGTATTTTGCCCTGCCATGCCGTGGGAGAGGTAACCAAGCATTTCGACAACTATGTTTTTCTCATAGGTTATAGGCGAGGCTATAAAAGCAAAATCCCCGTACAGAACTATGCCGAGATTGTCGCTCTCTCTCTTTTGTATAAACTCGGTTGCGATTACCTTTGCTATCTCAAACCTGCCAAGACGCTCACCCTCACTCACCTCATCTTCCATATCAAAGCCAGACGCGTTCATCGAGCCGCTTGCATCTATTGCCAAGACTATATCTTTGCCGTGTCTGTTAAGCGGGTCGAATTTATCAACTGCTATGGGGGATGTCAAAGCGATGCACAGAAGCGTAAAGATAGCCACCTTTACAATCCACTCAAGCTTTAGAAAGTTTTTTTTTGCTCCTAAAAAGTGCAAATGAACGAAAAATCTCGGTTTTAGGTGCTCTTTGCACTTGTACAGGCAGTAGAGTATCGGGATTAACAGTAAAATCAAATATGAGTACTCAAAACTGTAATAGTTCATTTCAATGCAAATCCTAATTTATAGCCCTTATTTTAGCCAAAAAGAGACAAATTGGAAGTAAACCGTGCCCTAGAAAAACGAATTTAAAATAGTTTGGAAATTTAGCCTTTTTTTTCTTGACATATACACTCTATTTGTCTATAATTCGCGTCCACAAACACTATGTTTGTAAACGTCTTGTTAGCTCAGCTGGTAGAGCATCTCACTTTTAATGAGGTGGCCGATGGTTCGAATCCATCACAGGACACCATTTGTAGATATTTAATTTTTCTTTTATCGAGAAAAAGTTGATTTTTTCAATGAGGAAGTGTACATAAGGTACATAACGAGTGAAAAATCAAATTTGACGCAAAGAAAAGTAAAATTTGGCCCCGTCGTCTAGCGGTAAGGATCCATGGTTTTCATCCATGTTACAGGAGTTCGATTCTCCTCGGGGTCACCACTTAAATACTTCATTTACAATACTTTCCAACATAAAAAATCAATAGAGTTATCTTTTATCGTCAAATAAAAGGCTACAATTTCAATTTCAAATATTAAATAAAATTTTTATGAAAGCGCACTATGTTTTTACAACGCTATATTGATTTTGTTACACGCTATTTTAAAGCGGTCTTGCTTTTTGTAGCCTTGGCTACTGGGATTTTTGGGTACTATGCACAATTTTTAAGCATTGACGCCTCGGCTGAGACACTTTTGCTCGAAAACGATGCCGATTTAAAGTTAACTCGTGAAGTTCACGGGCGTTATATCAGTCCTGACTATCTCGTCGTTGCCTTTAGCCCTAAAGAGTATCTGCTCTCAGACAATACAATTGCTACTATCAAAGCCCTAAAAGAGTCTCTATTGAGCGTAAAAGGTGTCGATAGCGTTACTACGCTGCTTGATGTTCCGCTGCTTGAGAGTCCTCCGATGGATATTGCCGAAGTTGTAAAAAATGTGCGCACGCTCTTATCAGAGGATATCAACAAAACAATGGTGCAAAAAGAGCTTACCTCAAGTCCTTTGTACGCAAAAAATCTCGTAAGCGATGATTTTAAAACAACTGCTATTTTAGTCAATCTCAAAGAAGATGCCAAATACACCGAACTTCTTCAAAAACGCAATGTTTTTATAGAACTGCAGCAAAAAAGAGAGCTTAGCAAAGAAGAGAAAAAAGAGTTTGAAGCCGCAAAAAAAGCATTTAAAGAGTATGGCTACAGCACAAGGGATGAGACACATCAACTCATTGAAAACGTTCGCTTTACCCTAAAACCCTTTTATAAAAATGGAGAGATTTTTTTAGGCGGGATAGTCATGATTGCGGACGATATGATAGGTTTTGTAAAAAGCGATATAGCGATTTACGGAACGGCTATTGTGCTTATTATGATGCTAATGCTGTGGATTATTTTCAGACAAATGCGTTTTGTTGTTTTGCCCATAGTCGTATCGCTTAGCGCCGTAATAATCACAACCGGCATTAACGCACTTTTGGGTCTTGAAGTGACAGTTGTATCTTCAAATTACGTTGCGATGCAGCTCATTACCACACTCTCTTTGGTAATACACCTCATTGTCAGTTATCGCGAAGAGTACGCGCTCTACCCTGATTTTTCACAAAAAGAGCTAATAGAAATTACGCTAAAGCGAATGTCTATTCCATCTGTTTTTATTATCCTTACATCTGTTGCAGGCTTTGGCTCGCTCATGACATGCGACATTTTACCGATTATCGATCTAGGTACCATGATGAACATCGGCGTGACTGTTTCGCTGATTACTGCATATCTTCTCTTTCCATCAATGATGATGATTTTTACAAAAAAAGAGCCGGTACTTACATTTGACAAGGCATTTACACTTAACACCATATTTGCAAATACGGTCGAGCATCACGGAAAAAAAATTATCGTGATTGTAGTTGCTATTCTTGGTTTTAGTCTTTTTGGCACCACGCAATTAATAGTTGAAAACAGTTTTATAAACTACTTTAAAAAGAGTACTGAAATTTATCAAGGTATGACAAAAGTTGATAATGCTCTAGGCGGCACTACTCCTTTAGAAATAGTTTTAAAATTTCCCAAAATTGAGAATACCCAAGAGACAAAATATACCGAGAGCTCAGATGAGCTTGATAGTTTTGCAAGCGAATTTGCAGATACCGAGAATGAAGCGCAATACTGGTTTACAGAACAAAAAATGCAAACAATCCTAAAAGTACATGACTACCTCCAAACGCTGCCTGAAATTGGCAATGTCTCCTCACTCGGCACACTTGCAAAAGTAGGACGTATTTTAAAAGATGGAAGAGATTTTGACGGTATTGAATTGGCACTAATGTACAACGAACTGCCGCTTGAATTTAAAAAAATACTTCTTTCGCCGTATGTAAACACCGAGTATAACGAGGCGCGTTTTGTGGTTCGTATAATAGATTCAAATAGCGAGCTAAGACGTGACGAGCTGCTTAAAAAGATTGAAAAAGAGCTTGAGACAAAAGTTGGGCTTGACCCGCAAAACTTTGAGCTTGTCGGCATGATGGTTCTTTACAACAACATGCTCCAGTCACTTTTTGACTCACAAATATCAACGCTTGGGCTCGCACTTCTTTCGCTTGGGGCAATGTTTCTGTTTTTATTCCGTTCTTTAAAAATAGCAATGGTAGCATTAACCGTCAATATGGTTCCAATCAGCGTCATTTTTGGCATAATGGGTATTACGGGAATTCCTTTGGACATTATGAGCATCACTATAGCCTCGATAGCGCTCGGTATCACGGTGGACAACACTATTCACTACTTCTACCGTTTTAGAGAGGAGCTCTCTCGCGACGGAGACTATGTCGCATCCATGCATAGAGCTCACGGGACTATTGCTTTTGGAATGTTTTACTACTCGCTTGCGACTATTGTCGGATTTTTAGTGCTAATAACCTCAAACTTTATACCGACACTTATTTTTGGTCTTTTAACGGTTGTAGTTTTGCTAGTGGCAATCGTATCGGATCTTCTTTTCTCACCGCTTTTGGTCCTGTTTTTTAAGCCTTTTTCCATAAAGAAATAAGGGCTTAAATGCACTAAGCACGACTACTCTGTTTCTACCCTTGTAAAATATTGCTATTTGAAAATTTAGTTTAGGTTATAGTTGATAGGAACGCTAAGCGTTAGCTCTTTTGTGGGTTTTGGAAACTTTGCTGAGAGGTCTTGGATGGTTTTAATCGCCGCTCGGCTAAGTATATCGCTTTCTGATTCGATTATTTTTATATTATCCACTTTTGCATCCGTATCTAGAGTAAAACTTACTTTCACCAAACCTGTAATATTTCTTTTTCTAGCACTCATTGGATAGTAGAGATTCTCCTCTAAAAGCTGAGCGATTTTTTGCATATTTATTTCTAGATACTCCTCTTGCCATGCTTTTTGAATTAAAGCGACATCATCAATTTTTTGCTCTACAGACGCATCATTAAGCTCTTTTTCAACTACCTCTTTTTCTTTTACATTCGTCTCTGCGGGCACTGCATCCACAATAACTTCCTCTTTAGCCTGTCCAATAAAGGGAAATTTTAGGTCAAAAACTTCGTCGGCTACCTCTATCGTTTTTTCTACAATCTCTTTTTGTATCTCAGCTTTTTTTACTTTTTTTGGCTCAATTTGTTTCTCTTTGAGAACTGCTTTTGGCTCTTTTATCTCTTTTTTTTCTGCTATTTCTTTGCTTTGTGAGATAGTACAAAGTTTAACGCAGAGCATCTCTTCTTCAATTTTTTTAGAATCAAAATAATTTTTATAGACAAAAAAGAAGATTAGGAGAAGAGTAGCGTGAACAAATAATGAGATAAAAAGGGAGTTGCTGTGTCTAATCATGATACGAATAGTAACAAAAAAATTGTTACTATTTCGTTAAACTGCAAGGGCAGATTATATAGCTCTCTTAAACTCTGGATAGGACTCCACACCGCACTCGTTTATATCCATACCCATAAGCTGTGCATCGTCATCCGCTCTAAACTTAGATATTTTATTGATTATATATAAAATTGCATAGGAGACGCTAAATGTAAATATTCCGATAAGAACTACGCCTTTTAGCTGAGCTGAAAATGAGATACTCTCTACAAATATTCCAGCTGCCAAAGTTCCCCAGATACCGTTAACAAGGTGAACAGATAGTGCCCCAACTGGGTCGTCAAGTTTAAATTTATCAAACACCGGAACTGCAAAAACTACCAGTGCACCGCCGACAAGACCTATTAATATCGGTGTGTACATGTCATAATGGTTTGCAGCGGCAGTTACTGCCACAAGTCCGCCCAAAGCGCCGTTTAGTATCATCGTAATATCAAAAAGTTTATACCTGATATACATAATTATTCCTGCGATAATAGCGCCAGCAAGACCTGCCGTATTTGTGTTCATAATTGTTTTAGCGACAAGGTTTGCATTCTCAACGCTAGAGATTGAGCCCACGCTTCCGCCGTTAAATCCAAACCATCCTATCCAGAGCAGCAGTGCACCAAGAACAACCAGCGGGATATTTGAAGCAGGGATAACTCTTATTTTGCCCTCATGATAACGCCCACGTCTAGCGCCGATAATTATTATAGCGGCTAGAAGCGCCCAGCCGCCCGTTGAGTGGATAACGGTAGAACCTGCCAAATCATACATCTCAATATCAAAGAGTGTTCCCTTAATCATATCAGCACCCCAGCTGATATTTACCACAAGCGGGTATATAACCGCACCCATTATAGCTGTAAAAATAGCCAAAGGAATTATACGAACACGCTCACTAACACCGCCGCTCATAATATTTACAGTTTTACCGACAAATGCCATTTGAAACATGAAAACAGCCCAAATGCTGCTGTTTACGCTATCCCAGCTCCCAAAAGCAAGTTTGTAACCGACAAGCAAAAACGCCAATGAAGCGACCGCGTAAATCATCACATTGATAGTAAGAACAGCGGAGACATTTTTTGTTCTCACAAGTCCGGCTTCAAGCATAGCGAACCCTGGAACCATAAAAATAATTAGTGTCATTGCAAAAATGGTAAAAAAAGTG